>ERZ1034626.518-NODE-518-length-27884-cov-5.250782_pt1 | contig 27884 bp, 26 predicted proteins | sample MGYA00520652_ERZ1034626 | MGnify/ENA primary metagenome ERZ1034626 (study PRJEB33766, sample SAMN09781765) | gut metagenome | biome: gut microbiome | host: Homo sapiens | place: Madagascar | study: EMG produced TPA metagenomics assembly of the PRJNA485056 data set... | reverse complement strand
AGATCCGTTGCGTATCCCATTTCCATTACAATATTTGCCGTTAAGGTACGGACTCCTTTAAAAATACTCGATGGAACCCGCGCCTGGTTTCCGGCTACCATCATAACCGCCATCGTCTCACCGATCGCACGTCCGACACCGAGCACGACTGCTGCCATGATACCGGATTTTGCTGCCGGAACGATCACGGTAAAAACACTTCTCTCATGGGTTGCTCCAAGTGCAAGTGCTCCCTCGTAATAGCTGTTTTCCACCGCACGGATCGCAGACTCCGACACACCGATAATGGTCGGCAGGATCATGATTCCAAGCAGGATCGAAGCGGTTAAGATACTGTTTCCATTTCCTTTAAAATGCTCTCTGATAAATGGAACTAACACAACCAGACCGAAAAATCCGTATACGATCGAAGGAATACCTGCTAAGAGATCCACGATCGGTTTTAATATCCGGTACAGTTTTTCCGGACAGAAACGTGCCATAAAGATCGACATCAGAATTCCGATCGGAACACCGATCAGGAGAGCTCCTCCGGTTACATAAATACTTCCTAAGATCATCGGAAAGATTCCGAATATATTATTTGTCGGTTTCCATACCTTGCCCGACAAAAACTGCCATACACCGATTTTCTGCATTGCCGGAAATCCGTTTGAAAACAAAAACACACAGATTAAGGCTACCGCGATAATGGATATGACTGCCGTAAAGAGGAAAACGCCTTCCATTACTTTTTCTTTGATATGATTCATTATTTTTCTCCAGACTGATAAAAAGTTGTGTACATTATTTATGTAAAGACCGGCAGAGTATCTGTCTCTCCCGGTCTTTACTTAAAGTTCTATAATAAGGAATTCTATGAAATTTAGTGGTTTGTATCTGTCTGTATTACTCTGTAACGCCATCCCATGATGTGATTTCGCCTGTGTAGATGCCTTTGACTGTATCTTTAGAAAGATCTGTAGTCGGGTTGTCATTGTTTACGATCACTGCAATACCATCCATAGCGATCACGGTTGCTGTTAAGCCACCCTCTGTCTCAGAATCTTTTAATTCACGGGAAGCCATACCAATATCACAGGTTCCATCCATAGCTGCTGTCATACCTGTGGTAGAATCACTCTCCTGAATCTCGATCTCTGCACCGCTGTTGACTGCGACATATGCCTCTTTTAATTTTTCCATAACAGGTGTTACGGAAGAAGATCCTGCTACAACAACTTTTCCGCTTGCGCCGTTTGACTCGAATGCTGCTGCACCGTCATCTACCGGGATGTATTTATTATCAGAAATAACTGCCTGTCCGTCTGCGCTCATGATAAAGTTGATAAAATCCTGTACCACATCGCTTGGTGTTCCTTTGGTTGCAATATTAAATGGTCTTGCGATCGTGTAATCTCCGCTCTTGATATTATCTACGGTAGCTTCTGCTCCATCAATGGAAACTGCTTTTACACTGTCGTTTAAGGAACCAAGTGATACATATCCGATGGAGTATTCATCACCTGAAACTGTTGTTAACATAACATCGGTACTGTTTGTGATGATTGCTTCATCCGTTGTATTATCAATTTTATCACCGGCTTCATTTTTCTCTTCCACACCGAACAGCTCGATGAATGCTCCTCTTGTACCGGAACCATCCTCACGGGATACAACGTTGATGTACTCGCTGTTGTCAAAATCTCCGGTTGCTGCTGATGCTGAATTTGCAGCTGTCGTATCTGGTGTAACATCTGCTGACTGATCTGCTGAACTGTCCGCTGCATCTGCACTTGCATCTGTATTTGTATCTGCTCCGGCATTTGCACTTGCATTTCCACTGTTGCCACAGCCTGCGATCATGCTGGCTGCCATCATACCTGTTAATAACATACACATTACTTTCTTTTTCATTTTCTTAATCCTCTCTTTTTTCAATTTGCAGGGCGTCCATCCTGCTGTTTTCTTTTCATTTCCTTTTGACAGTTTTTACTTTACGGCACTTATGTAAAATACATGAGAGAGGTTTGGTAAAATGTATGTAAAATAATGGTAAACGTTTCGCTTACTTTTTCTCGATCTGTCTGCGCAATTCCAACATCTGATTGTCTACTTTTGCGATCACATCAGAATAATTTTTTGTTGCCTGCTCCACATTTTCAATCTGTCCTGCATTTTTCTTATAGCACATCTGGTTATCCAGTTCTGCCCAGTAGTCCATGGCAAACGAACGGATCTGTATCTCCACCCGCACCTCTGTTGTTTTTTCCAGATAAGTAACAGGAACACCCACGATCAGATGGATGCTCTGATAACCGCTTTTTTTGGGATTTTTTACATAATCCTTCTCTTTGAGCAGTTTAATGTCCTTCTGTTTCTTTATATAATCCGCCACGCGGTAAATATCATCACAGAAAAAACAGACGACGCGGATCCCGGCAATATCGTTTAAAGTATCTACCGCAGCCTGAAACGTTACTTCCCTGCCCTTTCGCATCAGCTTTTTGGCAATACTGTCCGTCTGTTTGATCCGTCCCGTCATAGTACGAATAACCTGACGGCCAAATTGCTCCGTCAGGTCCGCATTGATCATTTTTAATTTTGCCTGCACCACATCCATCGCATATGCGTAAGAAAGTCTTACCATAGGTGCTTCGATCTGTTCTTTTAATTGTTTTTCCATGAGCAAGGTATCTGCTCCCGCTAAAGTCTCTTTTATTCCTATGCGTTTTTTCTGATTTTTAGAATCTTTCTTCGGCAAAATCCATATCTCCTATTTCGTAATCATCTTCGTCTTCATAATAATCATTTTGATCTTCTGCTTCGAACTCATCCCGTACATTTTTCTGTGCAAAATCCTTTTCTTTGTGCTGCATCGCATTTGCCTGAAGCTTAAAAACGACAAACCCGATCACAAACATTGCTGCGATCACGATAACACCTGCTTTTGAAGTATGAAAAATCTGCGTGGAGATTCCCATGAGCATCGTTCCCATAAAAGATGCTCCCTTTCCAAAAATATCAAAAATTCCAAAATATTCACTGGATTTTTCTTTCGGTATGATCCTCGCATAATAAGAACGCGATAATGCCTGGATCGCTCCCTGAAATACTCCGACAAATGTTGCCATCATCCAGAATTTCCACGCCGCATCAAGCCAGAGCGCATAAACGGCAACCAGAAAATATGCACCGATACATACCGCGATCAGACGTGCTGTATCAAATTTCTGTGCCAGTCTGCCGAAAATGATAGCACACGGAAATGCAACGATCTGTGTTAAAAGCAGTGCAAGGAGAAGGCTCGTATCGCTGATCCCGACATCTTTTCCATAAGAAGTTGCCATTTCGATAATTGTGTATACACCATCTATATAGAAGAAAAACGCAACCAGAAAAAGAAATACTTTTTTGTTATTTTTAATCTCACCGCACACACTTCCAAGTCTTTTTACCGTTTCTGTTACTCCGCTTGTTCTTGTTTCCACATAATAGTTCTGTTTATAATTCTTTAAAAGCGGAATCGTAACAACTGCCCACCACAAAGCATTGATAACAAATGCTATCGCGGTTGCCATCGTACCGCTGATACCGATATAATCTGCCCCAAAGATCAGGGCAAGGCTTGCAATAAACGGCACACAGCTTCCGATATATCCCCATGCATATCCCTGCGAGGATACATCATCCATGCGCTCATCTGTCGTCACATCCACGAGCATGGAATCATAAAAGATGAGACTGCCGGAAAATCCGACTTTGGTGATCACAAATACCACCAGAAATAACATGGCACTCTTCGGAAGTGCAAGTGCGGCACATCCAATAACTCCTACCATCATAAAAAGTGTAAATAATGGTTTCTTCCGGTTCTTTCCATCTGCAACCGTTCCGAGCACCGGCCCTAAAATTGCCACGATCAAAGTGGAAATTGAGATCGCATAGCTTAAATATGCCGTAGAGTCAGCAGCAGATATGCCGTTCTGTGTTGCCATATTTTTAAAATAGATCGGTATGATCGTGGACACTAAAAGTGCAAAGGCAGAGTTTCCGACATCATACATTACCCAGTATTTTTCAAGTTTATTCAATTTCTGTTTCATTTTCACTAACCTCGATTCTTCATGATAAAATCAAAAATTTCATGATAATATCTGCATCTTGTTTTATAATCTGCATTAAAAATTTCATGTTTGGATGCCGGCATACAGACCAATGAAGCTGTATCCACATGATTTGCAAAAACTGCGATCGCACGATTATCTACCATATGATCATTTCCTGCTATAAAGATCAAAACAGGAATCTTAATGCGCTCTAAGTTCTTTTTTTGCATCAGTACCTCTGTTGCCTTCATCGATGCCAGAAGCCATCCATATGTACCTCCATTCGTCTGGTACCTGGAATTTTCCAGTCTTTGACCAAAAATATAGTAATAGCGTTCTCTTGAAATGCAGCTGCTATGCTCAAAATCCGGTCTGCCGGAAAATCCGCTCTGTCCTGCAGCATAACGATCACCTCTTTTTGTTTTCACATAAAAAGCTGCCGTCATTTTTGCTGCCCACCACGGATATTTTCCAGTCTGCATCCGAAACATCGGTGAGGAAAGGATTGCTCGTTCAAATACTTTCGGATGTTCCTCAACATACCGCGCTGCGATCGCACCGCCCATAGAATGTGCAAAAAGAATCCTGTGCTGCTCCATCCGGTAATTCATTTTTTTCATAAAGCAGTCTAAGTCTTTTACATAATCTTCAAAATTGCGGATATATACTTTCTGTGCATCCGGGACTTCACGTTCTGAATAACCATGCCCACGATGCTCTAAGATATAAACAGAACAGCCCTGCTGTAAGAAATAATAAATAACCTCGTTATATTTTTCCGCAAACTCGCTGAATCCGTGTGAGATCACAATACAGGTGTCCGCCTCTGCATTAAGATACTGCTGATAAAAAATGACTGCCCCGTCATAACTGTGAAAGCAGCCATATTTCCGATATTGCTTTAAATATGGTTCCACCAGATTTTTTTGCCAGTTCCGATATCCTTCGTCTGCAAAATACAGACCAGATACCGCATTCATAATGCCGCCATTTCTTTATTTTTCAGTAATTGCACCAGCTCCGGTGTCAATTTCCCATCACTGTACTCTTCCGCAATTTTTTTGCCGCGGTCCGGGTAATTTGTGATCATTGCATCGGCACGTGCCGCACAGACAAGCCGCATATATTTTTCCTCATTTACAGTCCATACATGGACTTTCTTTTTCTGCCTCCTGCACTCTTCCATAAATCCTTCATACTGAATGTTGTAAAGTGCCGGATGCAGTGCATCTGCGCCTACCACATAAGATGCATAACTGACTGGATTGACAATCCCGTCTTCATAAAGCATTCCGGTCTTCGCCTGTGGATTGATCTCCTTGATTTTTTGTATGGAATAATGATTAAATGAAGAAAAAATCACACGTTCCATCAGTCCCATACGCTCTGTGAGGTCTAACACCCGCTCCTCAATCTCCGGATAAAATACAACACCTGTCTTGATTTCCACATTAATTGTCAAATCTGTTGGCTTTATCAACGCATATACTTCCTCTAATGTGGGAATCTGTGCATGCTCATATTCCGGATGCGTGCGGTTGAAATTATGCTTTATCAACTTCGCATAAGTAAAATCTTTTACCCAGCCGCTTCCATCGCTCACACGGTCAATCGTTTCATCGTGGATGACAACAAGTTCTCCGTCTTTTGTAAGCTGCACATCCAGCTCGATCCCGTCTGCGCCAAGCTCCACCGCTTTCTCAAAAGCTGCCATTGTATTTTCCGGTGCGTATCCGCTCGCACCACGGTGTCCCCACACGAGTGTTCTTTCCATTTTTTACTCCATTCCTGCCGGTTTCTTCTTTTTTCTGATGGTTTTTCTTTTCCAGAATTTTTATCCTGCCTGTTTTTCCTTCTTCCCGGCTTTTTTGCTTTTCTCTTTTTTCCTTATCCTAAGCGGTGATTGTAAAATGGGTGTGGAGTATTATGTAAAAAATGGGTAAAAAAATACAGAACCACATTTCTGTGATTCTGTAACATGCCTTTATTTCTTCCTGTGATTCCTTTTTCCCTGATGATTCTAATCCTTATGCGCCGCCTCATAAACATTGTAGCATGCCGCAGCCCCGATCACGAGCGCAGCCCCGATAAACGCCGTGCGTCCGATCGTCTCTCCGCAAAAGATCGCAACCAAAATCGGATTTAAAATCGGCTCTAATGTAGAAGTTAAGGATGCCGTAACCGGTGAAACACAATCTAAGCCCCTCGATAAAAAGATGTAGGATAATCCAAACTGGATCACACCGAGAAGGATAATGCAGATCCATGCCTTCGCAGAATGATCGGTCTCTCCCATAAACGACGGCAAACCGATACATAAACTCATAACATGGGATGCTAAAAGTGATGACTCAAAATCAGAACCAGGGAAACCTTTCATCATCATAACCAATGCATAGGTAAATCCTGAAAATACAGCAAGCAGATTTCCTGCCATTCCGCCGGCACTTAAGGAATCTAAAAAGAAACACAATATCCCTGCGAACACGACCGCGCACGCGATCACTGCCGCCTTTTTCGGTTTCTTCTTATATAATATCCACATCAGCAGGATCACAAAGATCGGCTCTGTAAACTGGAGCACGATCGCATTTGCCGCCGTTGTCATCTTTGTCGCAGAGACAAATGTCAGTGCCATAACTGTATTGCAGATGGCACCAAACAGTACCGTCTTATTCCATACAAATTTTCGTTTTGTGACCACCATATAAGAGGCGATCAGCATAAATGAAAAAATACTGCGGATTCCCTGGATCGTAATGGAACTCCACGGAATCGACTTTATCAGAACGCCTCCTGTACTGAAACATACTGCAGAGAGCAGCACATAGATGGTTCCCTTCATACTTTCTTTATCTAATTGTTTTTCCCGCATTTTAATCCTCATTTCTGCTTCACCTCATTACCAGTGCGGGCAGCACAAGCACAGCAAGGAATATGATATTTGCCAGATGAAACCACAACAGATAATACCCCTTGGTTCGGTTATAATTATGTGCATAGATCTTATAGGAGATCAGACTCGCCATGGAAGCAATCAGTGTACCAAGCCCTCCTAAATTCACACCCAGTAAAAGCTGCTTTAAATCACTTGAAAATCCAGATAACAACAATGCCGCCGGGACATTACTGATCACCTGGCTTGCCACAAGTCCAACGAAAAGTTCCCTTCCATTCACCAATGTCTGCAATGTTTTCTGAAACACCGGCAGCCGTCCGATATTTCCGGTGAAAATAAAGAAAGCGATAAAGGTAAAGATCAGACAATAGTCCACCTGTGCAAGCACCTTTCTGTCTGCCAGAAATACCGCTAAAACCACTGCCGCAAGCAAAATATAATATGGCAGGATTCTTGCCACAACAAGAAGTGCCATCACAAATAAAACCACATACATGACTGTCAGCTTTTTGTTCATTTCCTTTTTCTCTTCCGAAAAATGACATTCGGTCAGTCTGATCTTCCTTTTTCTCGCACTTAAAACAAAAATCGTCAGTGCAAGCAGTACACCGGAAATAACGGTATATGGAAGCATAAATACGATAAATTCCCCGACATTCATTCCGGCGAGATTATAAAGATACAGATTCTGTGGATTTCCGATCGGTGTCAGCATACTGCCAAGATTTGCTGCTATCGTCTGAAGTACGATGACCGGAACCATAAGACGCTCCTGACCGCATTTTTGCAAAGTCAGAAGTGCAAACGGAACAAACGTCAGAAGCGCAACATCATTTGTAATGACCATACTGGAAAAAAAATAAGCTCACTTCAAAAAAACAAGCACAAATGCCAGTTGGGCTGTATTTTTCGTATGCGCTAAAAGCCTCCGCCCGATTTCATCAAAAATCCCGTTATTCTGTCCCCCCGCCATAATGATCATCAGTGAAAGCAATATTCCCAGTACACGAAAATCAATATAATTCACATACTGCTGATCCGGATGCACAAAAAAAGCGGATATTACCGCTAAAATTGCTGCAACGGCCAGCACTGTTTCTTTTTTTACAAATGCTATGATTTTTTCTTTCATATATAACACCACCCATAAAACTTACCTGTCTATTCTAATCACTTTCCCCCCGAATGTAAAGATACCAGGCTTAAATAAAAGGCATACATAATTTCCTGCATTCCGTGCACACTATAAGCATCATTGATATTTTACCTAATGACTGCTGTGCATGCAAATTTACATGTCACAAAACCGGACAAAAATGGAGGATCTTATGTACCCAGCTGTAACACTCCCTGTCACAAATGAATATGGTTATTTTGAAATACGGTTAGAGAGTATCGGCGGTCTCGGCGCAAATCTCTGTGGAAAAATGCTCGGCGAACTCGGTGCCTTATACCTTTCCTTAAACTCCTTGAGTTTTTCCAGCTACGGTTCCGAAAAACGCGGTTCGCCGGTAAAATCCTATATCCGCTGGAGTCCTGCTTCCACCCCGCTTCGCATCAACAGTCCTGTCTTAAGACCGCATGTACTTGGCATTTTCCACGAAGGACTGATCGGTACTTATCCGGTATTAGACGGAATTTCCGCCGACACAAAAATTGTTCTAAATACACCTTTGTCATGCGATGAAGCGGCAGAAAAATACAATATTTCCATTGGAACACTATATTGTCTGGACGCACTCTCTATCGCCATGAAATCCAGATCCCGCATCAACATGGTCATGCTCGGGGCAATCGCCAGAGCCTGTCCCTTTATCCCGATGGAATCTGTCGAATCACTCTGCAAAAATACGGTTGGGAAAAAATATCCGGCTCTGATCGAAGCAAACCTGCTTGGTTTAAAAATGGGGTATGAAAAAACTTCCGAACAAAAACTTTCCCATAGATCCAAACACGCCTCTGACATGGTCTTAGACTCCCCCGCCTCCTCTGCTCTCGCAAAAGAGACCTATGTCTGGGGATATAAAAATGCTCCGATCGGCGGGATCAATACGCGTCCCGGAAGCACCGTATCAAACGATCTCTCCCCGTCCCGTGAAGGTTATATTCCTCTCTTTCTGCAGGAACGTTGTATCAACTGCGGACTGTGTGACTCCACCTGCCCGGATATGGTATTTCAGTTTGCTCCTGGCACTTATAAAGGAAAAAATTCCATGGTAAACAAGGGGCTTGATTACCGGCACTGCAAAGGATGTCTGCGCTGTGTCGATGTCTGTCCGACACATGCCCTCGTAAAGGCACTTGAAAAAGATTACCCGGAAAAACCATATTCTATGCCGGATCAGGATCTGCTGCCCGCAGGCATCCAGTATCAGAATACAGGTGCAAACTCCTGGATCACCAGTGATTCTTATCTTGATGAAAAACGTATTGACGGAGGTATCGTATAATGTCGGATCAGCAGCAATCAACAACACAGGCTTTTCTAATTTCAGATCAACAGCCACAACAAAAATCGCAGACTTTCGTAAAGAAAACTGCTGCGCAGCGAGAACTCTATGAAAGTGGAAATGAGCTTGCCGCCTACGCCGCAAAGCAGATCAATTATCATATCATGGGCTATTATCCGATCACGCCCTCCACACAGATTGCGGAAAATCTCGATCTCTCGGGTGCAAGAGGCGAGCACAACATCCGCCTGATCGCCGCTGAAGGAGAACACAGTGCCGCAGGTATCTGTTATGGTGCCTCTGCCGGCGGTGGGCGTGTATTTAATGCCACAAGCGCCAACGGCCTGCTCTATGCCTTAGAACAGTTTCCGGTACAGTCCGGGACACGCATGCCAATGGTCATGAACGTAGCCTGCCGTACTGTGTCTGGTCCTCTATGCATCAAAGGTGACCACAGCGACATCATGTATCTGCTCAATACCGGATGGATCATTTTATTTGCAGATGACCCGCAGATGGTCTATGACTTCAACCTGATTGCCTTAAAACTTGCCGAAAAAGTAAATTTGCCGGTTGCCGTTGCCTTTGACGGTTTCTTTACCAGCCATCAGAAACAGAAATGTATGGTTTTTTCCGAGGATGAGACCGTACAGAATTTTATCGGTAAAAAACTTTCCTGCGACAATCCGGATATTTCTTCTTTTGCAGGAAATGACTCAACCGGTGAAAATCATTTTTTCAGTGTACTTGACCTGAATCATCCGATCTCTGTCGGCTCTTATATGAATGAACCGGATATCATCAACAATAAATACCAGCTTTCCCTTGCCATGGAAGAAACAAGAAAAAAACTCCCGGTACTGTTTGATGAATTTGCCTCCCTCTCCGGCAGAATGTATACTTTTTGCCGCGGATACAGGTATGAAGATGCAGATATTATCCTTTTTTTGCTTGGCTCTTCTTTTCACACTGCAACCGTTGCCGCCGATACACTGCGTAAAGAAGGCATCCGCGCCGGCGTTATTACCTTAAATGTGCTCCGCCCATTTCCAGCGGATGAACTGCGTAAACTCTGTATGCATGCGCAGACAATCATTGCCGCAGACCGTCAGGACAGCTACGGTGCCGGTGGCGGAAATATGTCCTTAGAGCTGCGCGCCGCACTGCAGGATACCACGGACTCTGCGCATCCGATCCGCGTACTGACACGTATTTACGGTCTTGGCGGTAAGGACTTTTTTGTAGAAGATGCGGTTTCACTGTTTCGTGAAGGACTTTCTTCTGACGCCAAATCTTTTGATTATTACGGTATTACACCGGGCAAGACAGGAAATCCACAGCCACAATATTTTGCGCCGCTCACAAAAGAACGCCAGTCTCCGGGTGTCACAGCCTGCACTTTTGATCCCGAAACCGGAAAAATGATTGTAAAAGGCGGACTCATCAAAGATGCCACCGCCATGCCAAAACGTATCGCCCCCGGAATCGGAACCTGCCCCGGATGCGGCATCCCGGTAAACTTAAACCTTCTGCTAAAAGGCATCGAGGGAAATGTGGTCTTTCTCTTCCAGACCGGATGCGGCATGGTGACAACCACTGCATATCCTAAAACAGCTTTCCGCATTCCGTATATCCACAACCTGTTTCAAAATGGAGCTGCAACTCTAAGCGGACTGGTGGAAGTGTTTGAAGAACGGCAAAAACGCGGCGAATACCCTAAAGGTGAAATCACCTTTATCATGGCAAGCGGTGACGGCGGCATGGATATCGGCATGGGTTCCGCGCTTGGGACTGCGCTGCGCGGTCATCATCTGCTCATGTTTGAATATGACAACGGCGGATATATGAATACCGGCTACCAGCTCTCCTACTCTACCCCGATGGGTGCAAAAAGTTCCACCTCCCATCTCGGAAAAACACAATTTGGAAAAACTTTTTTTCACAAAGACATGCCGGAGATCATGGCTGCAACCCACCTGCCCTATGTGGCAACCGTTGCAGAGTCGAACCCGAATGATTTTATCAAAAAAGCTGCAAAAGCCGCTGCCTACGCAAGGGAATCTGGCACTGCCTATGTAAAAGCGCTTTCCGCCTGCCCACTAAACTGGAATGACCGCCCCGACACAGAACGAAAAGTTATTGCTGCCGCCGTAGACTGCTGTTATTTTCCGCTCTATGAAATTGAACGCGGCATCACATCACTTAGCTATGACCCACAGAAAGCGCATAAAAAAATCCCCATCACAGAATGGTTTTCCATGATGGGGCGTACAAAACATCTCGCCACCGAAGAATATAAACCAGTTGCAGACCAGATCCAGGCAGAGGTCGACAGGCGCTATGAACGTCTATTGGCGCGTGCCGGACATCCACTGCTGTAGCTTTTATGTCAAAGATTTAACCACCGACACGATTCCTGCGATCAAAAGCAGTATCAGTGCAATATAAACCAGTCCTGAGAAAAATAACCCGATCAGAAACAATGGGAAGATAATGATCGTAAGTAAAACTTTTAAAATCCCCCAGGATGCTTTAAATGCAAATATGATCATTTTACCAAATACAGCAAACATCAAAATAATAAACAGCGCTGTTAACATAGTCCTCTCTCCTTTTTCATACAGAATTTTTGCCTTAAATCACTGTAATTGTGATATGTCTGCAATAACAGTTTTGTTAATCCTATGTTAACAGTTGTCTGTCTAATGTCAAGTCCCTGCTTTAACCTCTGCGAAACCATTCTTTCATCACATCAAAAATCTGCACAAGTTCGTCTTCCTCTATAATATAAGGAACCATGGAATACATATATTTTAAGAACGGACGGCAAAAAACGCCTCTCTCGTATGCAAACTGCTGGAATCCTTCCAGTGTCGCACCATCATATACTTCCACACAGGTACAGCCACCCATCACACGCACTTCTTTGATTCTTTGATCGGTAAATCCGTCCATCTCACGATGTGAGATTTCTTCAATGCGTTTGATTTTTCCCATATAATTTTCCCGCTCAAAGATCTCAATTCCTTTCAGAGCTACGGCACAGGCAAGCGCATTTCCCATAAAAGTCGGTCCATGCATCAGCGCATGGCGGTCATTATCACTGTAAAATGCATCAAATACCTTATGGTTTGCCACTGTTACCGCATGTCCGATATAACCTCCGGTCAATGCTTTTCCAAGCACTAAAATATCCGGCAGCACCAGATCTGCAACAAAACGGTTGCCGGTTCTTCCAAACCCCGTTGCAACTTCGTCAAAGATCAAAAGCACGTCATACTGATCACACAATTCCCGTGCGCGTTTCAGAAAAGAAATATCATACATACGCATCCCGCCGGCTCCCTGCAGCAGCGGTTCTACGATAAAGCAGTTTAACCTGTCATGATATTTTTCAAATGCCTCCTCTAATGCCGGTATTTCTGTCGGAATGTGAACCACTCCTGTTTTTTCCTCAAACGCAAAATGATAATCCTCATCATCCCCTACTTCCATTGCCTTAAATGTATCCCCATGGTACGCATGCTCTAATGCCAGTACAAGCGGACGTTTTCTGCCCTGATTTGTGTTGTACTGCAATGCCATTTTTAAGGAAACTTCCACTGCAACACTTCCGGAATCCGAGAAAAAACAATAGTCTAAATCTCCCGGTAAATATTCCTGCAATTTATCCGAAAGCTTCTGCACCGGTTCATGTGTCAGTCCGCCAAGCATCACATGGCAGAAATGATCTGCCTGCTCCTTGATGGCAGCGGTCAGTTCCGGATGCTTATATCCATGGATCATGCACCACCAGGACGATACTGAATCGATCAGTTTCTGATCTTTTGTGTAAAGATAAACACCTTTTGCATCTAAAATTTTATACGGTTCCCGCATTGTTTTCATCTGTTCATAAGGATACCAGATCATATTTTTACTCCTCTTTTCTATCATTTCCTACTGTTTTCCAGATACATATTCCGTAAATAACCAGACCAGATATCTTATTCATATAATGCCGCAAGTGTTTCCACATCCATCTTAAGCTCCGTGTCACCGTCCTGCACCTTCGCAAGCGCAGATAGTCCTGTCATGTATTCGCACATATAAATATTGTCGTCCTCCATCACATCACCCGGATGATAATGGTTAAATATGATTCCTTTTAACGGCAAATGATGCACCTTCATATATTCTGCCGTCAGAACCACACTGTTGATCGTACCAAGTCCTGCATCTGCGATCAGAATACTGTTAAGTCCAAGCTCTGACACCACATCTTCCAGCTGGATCTTCGCTTCATCGAAGCAGATCGGGCATAAAATACCGCCGCTTCCCTCCACCGTCACATAATCATACGTATCACATACAGCTTTATATCCATTTTTCACCACATCCATCTGCACCGGATGCCCCTCGATCCTTGAAGCAAGATGCGGTGAATATGCATGTTCATATACATAAGGGCACATTTCCTCAAGCGGCTGCGCAATCCCCGACATTTTCTGCACAAAAAGAGCATCCCCCGGTATCAGAGAGCCATCCTCCCGACGGTCATTTCCACTCATTGCCGCTTTATAGTAGGCAGCAGATTTCCCGGCTTCTGCCAGTTTTTTTACGATCAGTCCTGTCACATATGTTTTTCCGATATCCGTACCTGTTCCTGTGATAAATAAAGCCTTGCTCATATCCATCCTCTTTTCTGTGCATTTTACTTCTTCATTCCTGCACAACTTTTTGTAACGCTTTCCCAATATATGCTGCGTATTTCTATGCTTCCTTTTTTTTCTCTTTCCAGTATTCCGGTGTGACATCGCGGCCTAAATCCTCAAGCAGCCGTCTGTCACTGCGGATTGTTGCACATGCCACCGTCGTCAGCATATTTCCGGTAATAGATGCGGAAGCTCCTGACTGGAATGCGATCTCCCCATCGTTTGTCAAAAGTGCTCTTCCCGCTGCAAGACGGATATTGGCATCCGGGTTGATATAACGGAAAAATGCGATTGTGCGCAGGATATCAGCTTCTGACAATCTTGGCAGATTTTCTAATGGTGTTCCCGGAATCGGCATCAGCGCATTAATCGGGATGGAGTCAATTCCCAGTTCCGCGAGGCTGATCGCCATATCCAGCCTGTCCTCCCATGTTTCTCCCATACCGATGATTCCCCCGGAGCAGGCGCACATGCCCTCTGCTTTTACTTTTTTTAAAGTTTCGATCTTCATATCGTAAGTATGTGTCGTGCAGATATTCGGGAAATTACGTCTTGACGTCTCAATATTGTGATGATAACTGGTGACACCCGCTTCATGCAGTCTGTGCAGCTGTTCTGCAGAAAGAAATCCCATGGAGGCACAGAGATCGATCTTACATTCTCTTTTCATTGTCTCATATGCATGGATTGCCTTATCAAACTCCTCTCCCGTCAGCGCCCTTCCCGCCGTAACGATGGAAAAACGGTCAACGCCCTCTCTCTCATTCATTTTACATGCTGCCAAAATTTCTTCCTCTGGAAGGAAATCGTATTCCTCACAGTTTGTATGATGATGTGCCGACTGTGCACAGTATTTACAGTCCTCCGGGCATCTTCCGCTGCGCCCGTTGATGATCGAGCACAGGTCTACCTTATCCCCGAGCCTTACTTCTCTGATCCTGTCTGCTCCCTCACAAAGCTCCTCTAAATCACAGGTCAGAAAAAATGACAGATCATCTTCCCTTGTGATTCTTCTTCCGTTAATAATTTCTTCTGCTAATGTAAGTGCATTCATTTCCTTTTCTCCCTCTCATTTTGTCGGATACCGTGAATTTTTCACGATCTCATTCTCACCACCTCATATGCAAGCACCGGTCTGACACGCTTTGCCACCACTGCTCCAAGAATACTTAAAGCAATATCCCCCGGTACAGCCAGAACAAAGCAGTACAAAAACAATGGTCCTACGGCGATCGGCGTATCGATCACAAAGTTACAGATGATATAGTAATAAATCATGCCGATTGCATACACGCAGAAAAGTCCCGCCAGGTTTGCAATCAGATACCGCGTTATGGTCTTTTTTTCCATTTGTTCTGCGATCCACCCGGTTACAAATGTTCCTACGGCAAATCCGATGATATATCCAAAACTCGGCTTAAACACATACCAGATTCCGCCCCCCTCTGAAAAAATGGGAAGTCCGGCAAGTCCAAGCAGCATATACGAGAGCACAGACAACGTTCCAAGCCTTGATCCAAGCAGCAGCCCCGCCAGCATTGTAAACAGATATTGCAGGGTAAACGGCACGACCGGTATCGGGATCTTGATAAATGCTCCAACTGCGATCAGTGCCGTGAATAGTCCACAGTAAATCACACCTTTTGTTTTCATCTTTGTTAGCCTCCAATGTTCTTATAGTTAACAATATTAGTTAAAAAATGGGATAATGTCAACTCTTTTTATTTTATAAGTTAACATTATCCCATTTTATTAAAACAATTTGTATCATCATAATCACATACAATATACACTTTTAAACATTTTCAATATCAGTATTCATAAGACATACATGTATGCTTTACCTGTCATACCCGGCATCCGCCGCACATTTCCTTATCACTTTGGGAATATTCGCCTGATTATAAGAAAGCACTTCGATCTTTACACCCATTGCATACTGCTCTTCCCCTTCGAGCTTCTGCACACCGCCTTTTATCACTACTTTCGGACGTTTTACATCAAAACTGTATTCCATTCCAGTCAGAACACCTGATTTATTAATGGTATATACAATACGCTCATTCTGGTAACCGGTCTTCTGATACTGCTCATAATAAACAGACATCTTATCCATCTGTTCTGTATCGTCCTGTTCCTTAAACCCCGCCGGTTCTATTAAGTCAAGTGCCTGATCTCTTTTTTCTTTTAACTGCTGCCCAGACAAAGAAAAGATGATCTGCTTTGCTCCATCATCCAAATCTGCCGTCTCTGCAGAAACAATATCTTCCTCCCGATAACCCGGATTGGTAAGTGCCTGATAATTGGGGATATCTGTTGTCGTGCTGTAACCATTCCATTCACTCCAGGTTCCTGCCTGGTAGGAATTTACCGTAACACCATCGCAAAATTCTTTCACATACGTCATGGCTCCATCTGCATCTGTATTCTTATATTCCACCATCCAGGTTTCATCTAACAGATCAGCCCAGACTTCCTGCGTCTGCTGCACAATATCCTGATTTCCGGAATAACTGTTCGTCACCAGATAATGCACATTATTTACTCTGCGCAGCCCCCGCATGGCATCTAAGACTTTACCAGTCTCCTCACTTGCGACCCCGCCTGCAAACATACTTTCCAAAAATAACACCCCGGAAAAAATAGTGACTAAAACTGCCTGAACTGATTTTTTATCCATAGGGCTCCTCCGATCTCATCACGACCTCATTCGTGATTTTACTTGCACCATTTCATGGTATCATCATTTTCCATCAAATACAATCGTTTATCAGCCCAAGCCGCTCAAATGCATGTAAAATTCCATCCTCATCAATATGGTCTGTTACCATGTCCGCTAACCTTTTTACCTCATCTCTGGCATTCCCCATTGCAACACTGATCCCGGCGTACTCCATCATCTGGAGATCATTCGGTCCGTCACCAACTGCAATGCAATTCTCCCGTGAAATGCCGACATGATTTAAATAACGCTCCATACCGGTCGCCTTATTAATTCCATTAATTCCGATCTCGCCCGCAAAATCGCCCATTCCATCCAGGCTGATCGCCACCGCATCAAAATACGATTCCATATCCGCATGTACCTTAGCAACCGGAAACGGTGCACCATAATAAATGATCTTCTCATTTTTTTCATTTTCCCATGGCTTCTCGGTCAGATGCATCCGTCCGATCAGACGGTCTAAGCGCTCTTTACTCATTCCGGCATCCCGGTAAACCTTTAACATGCCATCACAGCTTCTCTGGTTTAGCACCACGCCGTCATCCGCCTGATAGCAGAATAAAAATCCATTACTCTCTAAATAGTCAAAACTGCTTTTTCTGTGCTCCTCATCAATATAGGCATGATAAAACTCTTTTCCTTCGTCTTCCACAAAAGCACCCGCTCCACCGACAATGCCGGAAAATCCAAGTTCTAACAGCCCGTCATAAATCTGAAAACGGCTCCGTCCGCTGCATACCACCATCCGGTGGCCGTTTGCCTGCGCTGTGCGGACTGCGTACTGTGCAGACTCCGGGATCTCGCCCTTTTCATTGACCATTGTTCCATCTACATCCAAAAATACTACTTTTTTATCCATTTTCCACATCACCAGCCCGTAAATTCATCTACACTCTAAAGTTCCTTTTTACCGACGGACCCTTTCCTAACCTGATCATTTACACTATTATTTTATCTTATCATGCATTTCACAGGCTTTCAATATACATTCCTCCTTACATCAAAGCTGTATTTAAAATGGATTGTAATCACTGCTGCTTTCTGTTCGCATATAAATAATAGATCACATTGAGAACAATTCCAAATATCGTTGCTGCCGGAGCCGCAAAACCAATCTTTGTAAGACTTGCGTCCGGCTGGATGCTCATATAATATGCTAACGGCAAGCGCACCAGCAGTGTCTGGACAAGCCCCTGCACCATAACCCAGACTGTCTTATCGTGTCCATTAAAATAACCGATTATGCTGAATAAAATAGCTGTCACGATCGTTTCTAACGCAAAACCTTTTAGATAATCATAACCATTCTGCACAACGGGCTGCATCTGTTGTAAAAATTCCAGTCAGAAGATTTCCTTTAAACCAGACAAGCGTAAATACGATACATCCGATCACAAGTCCAACACCCATGCCTGTAAACATTGCCTTTTTTGCTCTCTTTTCGTTGCCTGCACCCACATTCTGCGATACAAAGGATGCCATGGACTGCATGAGGGAACTTGGGATGAGCATTGCAAAATTGACAATCTTACAGGCAACTCCGTATCCGGAAGACGCTTCAAGTCCGAGCCGGTTGACAAATGCGCAGAGTGCAAGAAAAGATATCTGCGTCAGAAATTCCTGCAAGGCAAGCGGCAGACCGATCTTTAAGGCTCTCACACAGTGCATATTGATTTTAAAATCGTGTTTACTGATTTCAAATGGCAGTTCTCTTTTTACCAGCAGGAATAATGCAAACACAACACTGACTGCCTGTGCTGCTACCGTTGCGATCGCAGCTCCAGCTGCATCCAGATGCAGTCCTGCAACTAAAATCAGATCTCCTGCAATATTAACCACACAGGCAACCGCAACAAATAATAATGGGGATTTGCTGTCTCCAAGACCTCTGAAAATAGCTGCGAGCAGATTATACGCAACAATGAAAAAGATTCCGCCGCCGCAGATGCGCACATAAGTGGAAGTCAATTCCACTGCTTCTTCCGGTGCCTGCATCAATACTGCAATCGGCTGTGAAAACCCAATCATGATTACAAAAAGCACCGCAGAAACGATTGCAAAAATAATTGTCGCGCCACCGATCAAAGCCCCTATATACTGCGGTTTTTTCTCCCCGATATACCGTGCGATCAATACTGTGATACCCATTGCAAACTGCGTGATTACAAACGTAACTAAGTTAAGCACCTGACTTCCTGTCGATACAGCTGAAAGCCCGGAGGTTGTTCCAAACCTTCCCACGACTAAAAGATCTACTGCACCATAAGCCGCCTGAAGCACCAGTGCACCTAATATCGGTATCATAAATGGCAGTAATTTTCCCAAAATACTTCCCTGTGTAAAATCTGATTTTGAATTATTCAATGTCAACTCTCCTTTTACTCATGACTTCATAAAATTTTTCAATAGTCTGAATCATACAGTCTGCTTCTTCTTCGGAAATATGATCCATATATTTTAAAAGCCGGCTGTAATAATTTTTATCGTACTTATCCCACAATTCTTCACCTTTTTCTGTAATCGCAACATATGTGATTCTCCCATCTTCCTCCGATGCATATTTGGTGAGATAACCCTTTTTTTCCATCTCCTTGACCGTTCTTGTAACCCCCGGTCTTGGCAGCTTTAAGGTATCACTGATATCTGATACTTTTACTCTTTCCTTACTCTCCTGCTGACTGTGGATCACATCCATATACTGAATATATGCCGGTGTTACTCCTTCTGGCAGTTCCGGGAGCAGTTCCCGGATTCTTTTTGCAAGATAACAGGCATCTAACATTCTTTTTATCTTTTCTGCTGTCATTCTTTCACTTCCTTTTTCTGTTCTGCTCTATATAATTACTCTTGGTAATTACCATTGGTAATTATACGGCAGTATATATAGATTGTCAATAAGATTTTGATACCTCATACACAAGATAAACTCTTTATTTTCCAATAAAAATACCCCGAAAGCAGCTTCCAGTTATTGGATCTGTCTGCTTTCTGGGTATTCTGTCCGATTTCGGTCATTTCTTTATATTCTCTTTTTACTGCCGGATATCCACAAGTCCCTGCTCTAAATCCTGTTCCATAAATTCATAACCACAGCCTGACGTACTGGTATTTAAATAAAGATATGGAAGCACATCTTCATCCACAACAAATCCGACATGTAACGTTTTTGTCTCCCCAGCTTTGATACTGTCAAAATAATTATTTCCCCGCTCTCCGCCGGTCACATCAAAATATCTCATCTCCTCACCATATTCTAAACTGCTGCTGTCAGAGCTGACCGTATCCCATGTTTCTCCCTCTTTCGGCTGCTCTGCACCGCAGATTTCATAAATTCCGTTCTCTTCTTTGATTTTCATGACAGAATTAAAAAATAAAATGTCTTTCATCTCTGTATCTCCGGTATTGCTGTATTCTAACGTAACATATACTAATTTCTTCGGTACCTCCCTGCTGCTTATAACCTCATCAAGTGTATTCACTCCATCTCCGGATTTGATATAAGAAACCGTATCCGGTATCAGTTTTCCATTTTCATCTGTGCCAATCATATCCCTGTCCACAAAAGCCGGATCAAGGATTCCGGTATCATCCGTTACTTTCACATCTGTTACTTTGATCCACAGATTCTTAGCTTCTCCGCCAGTTTCTCCCTGCACTGCAAATTCTTCTCCAATCTTATGCAGATTTTTCATTTCATCTGCAGTTGCAGTTGTTTTTAACTCCCCATCTTCGGAATCCTCTTTCATATCCTCTGCCACAGTCGCCTCATAATCACTCCAGTTATATGGATGAATGACCGTGCCATCCGAAAGTTCCTCTGCAGATGCTAAAACAATCCCCTCTGCCACCTTGCAGGCTTCCTCTTTTGTCACATCATGACCGATATACATCTGCATTACATAATGATACTCCGGATAAGTCACATAGATCATCTGATCAAATGCTTTATCCTGATCAGATGTATTTTGCTTTTTTATATAGACACCATCATGATTTCCAACCTGGATATTTTCACTTTCCGTCACATAATCATCCTGCATCCCAAAAGATTCATCCCCTGTATCCATCTGATAAAATACAATGGAGATTCCCCCCTGTCCTGGTGTCTGTTCATAGCTGTATTTTCCTTCTTCTGTCTCTTTCATTCCATCCGGCAGATAAGATAATTTCATTGCAACCGGTGCCACATTTTGTGTCGCATCCTGCGCAGTAAGCTGTGATGCCTGATCATCTGTTTTTCCGGTATTTTCTGTCCCATCTGTCTTTTCAATTGCTGTCATTCTGCCGTAATTTCCCTGCGGACTGCTGCTCATACGGTATAATTTTGTTCCCGCAAAAATCGTCGTTCCAAGAATAAATGTCGCCGCCAGTGACGCCACCACCGCTTTTTTCAATGAAAAATAGCCTTTCTGAGGTGTTATTTTTACCTGTTTTTCTACTTCTTTTTCTATCATATCCCGCATACTCTGCGGCATTTTCGGAAATTCCTGCTCCATATTTTCAATATTCATACTCAACTCTCCATTCCGTAACTGTTTTCCTGTTCCAATTCGTTTTTCAATCTCGCCCTTGCACGTGACAGGCGGTTTTTTATGGTGCTTTCCGTCACGCCTAAAATTCCTGCTATTTCCCGCACACTGTACCCTTCCATATAATACAGTGTGACAGAAAGCCTCGCATCCTCTGACAGATGGCTGATTGCTTCATATAATTCGGAGTAATCCTTTGTCTCCGCAGCCTGTTCCTCCATCTGATAATCTTCTAACGATACCACTTTCTTTTCCTTTCTTATCACGGTATAACATTCATTGATCAGTATCCTGGTCAGCCACGTTTTCGCATAGGCATCTGATTTTAACGTGTGTAATTTGGAAAATGCTTTCACGATCGTTTCCTGGATTGCATCTGCACAGTCCGCATCCCGGTACAGCAGCGTTTTCGCCACATGATACATCATATCTTCCGATGCGATGATCAGCTCTCCCAATTCTTCTTTTTTCATAACTTTCCTTTCCGCCGGCTTACATATTCTGTATATTCTGTTGTTTCTTCGTTACTGTTCACTCGCAAGTTTGACACTTGCTGTCAAACTGTGCGCCAAAGACTATATTTTGCCAGATTACAGCCCCATGCATCGAAGATGCATCTCAAATGGGCTGTAATTGATACTGCTCACACAGTGTGTGAACAATAGCGTTTCTTATGAGCTCATAGAAGGGCATGTCATTGCATATCCCATGCTGCCTTTACCTCTGAGTATACAATTTTTCATGCTATTTGTATCATCCAGTGGAAACATTCTGACCACTGAACCTTTACATAGATTAGACGCATGGAAAATAAAAAAGGTCGCAGCTTTTAAGAAATTATTTTCTTGACAAATTTTATTTATCATGCCTATAATGACGTTAATTGAAGCAGAACAACAGCTTTGACGGGAAGAAGTAAAAATAAGCGGAACGAACAGAAAGCAACCGGCTGATGAGAGGTGCACGGAAAACTTATTTCGAATACATCCCCGAGCTTCACACCAAATTCGCATTTTTGAAAGATGCGATAGTAGGCTGTGACGTAGCGGCGCACGTTACAAGCGCCTGAGTGTTGTCGGACACTCGATAAGGCAGACAATGCGAATTGCCTGCGAACAAAGGTGGTAACACGGGTTTTTATCCTCGTCCTTTTTTAGGACGGGGATTTTTTTATGTAACAGGAAATATTGCTCTAAAAGAGCTGATCTATTGTTATAAACGATTCAATTTAATTTTAGGAGGATTTACAATTATGACATTGTACGATGAATTAGTTGCCAGAGGTCTGATCGCCCAGGTAACTGACGAAGCAGAAATCAAAGATCTGATCAACAACGGAAAAGCTACTTTTTACATTGGCTTTGATCCAACCGCAGACAGTCTTCATGTAGGACATTTTATGGCATTATGCTTAATGAAACGTCTCCAGATGGCAGGCAACAAACCGATTGCTTTAATCGGCGGCGGAACCGCCATGATCGGAGATCCATCCGGCCGTACCGACATGCGCCAGATGATGACACCGGAAACAATCCAGCACAACTGTGACTGCTTCAAGAAACAGATGAGCCGTTTCATCGATTTTTCCGATGGAAAAGCACTTATGGTAAACAACGCAGACTGGCTGATGGACTTAAATTATATTGACGTACTGCGTGAAGTTGGTGCTCATTTCTCCGTTAACCGTATGTTAACCGCTGAGTGCTACAAACAGCGTATGGAAAAAGGTTTAAGTTTCTTAGAGTTCAACTACATGATCATGCAGAGCTACGACTTCTACACCTTATACCAGAAATACGGCTGCAACATGGAGTTCGGCGGCGATGACCAGTGGAGCAACATGTTAGGCGGTACCGAGCTGATCCGCAGAAAACTTGGAAAAGACGCTTACGCAATGACCATCAACCTCCTTCTTAATTCGGAAGGCAAAAAAATGGGAAAAACACAGTCCGGTGCTGTATGGCTTGATCCGAACAAGACTTCTCCGTTTGACTTCTTCCAGTACTGGAGAAACGTTTCTGATGCAGATGTATTAAAATGCATCCGTATGCTGACATTCCTTCCATTAGAAGAAATCGATGCAATGGAAAGCTGGGAAGGCGCACAGCTTAACCAGGCAAAAGAAATTCTTGCATTTGAGCTGACGAAACTGGTACACGGTGAAGAGGAAGCAAACAAGGCAAAAGAAGCTTCCCACGCTTTATTCGCAGGTGGTGGCGATTCTGCCCACATGCCAACCTTAGAACTGACTGCTGCTGACTTTGCAGATGGAGACTTAGATATCCTTGCACTTTTAGTAAAAGCAGAACTTGCTCCATCCCGCTCCGACGCAAGACGTGCCGTACAGCAGGGTGGTGTCTCAGTTGCCGATGAAAAAATAACAGACATCCAGACCACTTACAATGCAGATTCCTTCGGTGCTGACGGACTCGTGGTAAAACGTGGTAAAAAGAAATTTGTAAAAATTATTGTAAAATAATTTTTTACTTATCCCGGAGTGCGATCAGCCACCTCTTTGCCAACGGCAGCCAGCTCTCGCACTCCTGCTGGATTCCTGTACCATCCCGCATTGCTGTGATCCTGCTGCAGGTACTGAGACCATGTTTCCCGACCGGATACATATGAAATTCCACCGGTATCTCATATTTTTTCATTGCCTCGATCAAAAGCAGGGAATTTTGCACCGGGACTGACTGATCTGTGTAAGTATGCCAGATAAATGCCGGCGGTGTATACTCTGTCACCTGTTTTTCAAGAGAAAGCAATTCTAACATTTCTTCTGTCTCATTGCCACCGAGAAGCTGCTTAAAAGATCCACGGTGTGCATATTCCCCGGATGTGATAACCGGATAATTTAAAAGCATTGCCGCAGGTTTTAATATCTCATTCGTCACACCGGCAGCCTCAGCCAGCCACTTCGTATGCCAGAACATAGAAAGGCATGCTGCAAGGTGTCCACCCGCGGAAGACCCTTGGACAACGATCTTATCCGTATCCACATGCCACTCTTTTGCATGCTCATGAATCAGCTTCATGGATGCAGCCGCCTCTAAAAGTGCCGTCGGATAAACTGCCGGTGCCACCGAATAACGCAGCACCGCCACATGATATCCTATACTTAAAAAATGCATGGCAAGCGGCTCTGATTCCCTGTCAGACGTGTGTTTATAACCGCCACCCGGACAGATCAGCATCATAGGACGCTTATCAATCGCAATGGAATCCGAATCGTCCAGTATATAAGTACAAAGTCTTGCATCCGCAAGTGAACCTTTTTCGTGTAAATGAAAAACTTCCGTTAACATAATTTCTTCTCCATTATATTTTCTGCTATAAATTACTTTTACTATAACAGAATGCATGCTCCATAAACATTCTATTATCAAGAATAAAAAAAACAAAACCTCGAAAATAGATATTTTCGAGGTTTTAAGAGGCACGGACCGGATTCGAACCGGTGATGACGGTGTTGCAGACCGGAGCCTTACCGCTTGGCTACCGCGCCATATGATGTTATAACAGATGCTGTCTCTTCTGTTATTTTTAACTTCCAATCTCTCGCAGAAGTTCTGTTAAGATTTTATCAGAACAAAACTTCTGCGTCAAGACCGATTTTAATTTTCTACTTAAAATCTATGCTTTTTTGCATACAATATTCCTGTGTTCTGTCGTAAGAGATGATTTTTTCAGTACTTACAATATAAAACATATCTCCCGCATAAATTCCCCTATATGCTGATGTATCTGCCGCTTTGGACTGATCCGGATTTTCCGCCTTATCAGTCAGACTTTGTGACAGCAGAGTTTCAAATTTTTCCCCATTCCATGTAAGTAAAAGATACGTAACACTCTCCCCATCACCATAAGACTGCAGTGCAAATCCAAGCAGATTTTCGTCCGCATCTGCAAGTACACATTTATAATTGTAGAGCGCCTCACTGTAATTATAATCCTTTAAAACAAGGCTCTCCACCTCTTTTAAATCTGCAGGATCTGAAATATCAAACATTGTGATCTTAATACCTGTATGTTCTCCTGTCTTTTCATCCGTCTCATATCCAATCCCGATCAGTTTATCATCGCCCCAGAAATGCAAATATTCTGAAAAACCACTTATCTTTAATTCTCCAAGTACCTTTGGATTTCTATCATCCGATAAATCTACAGCAAAAAGCGGATCTGTATTGCGATAGGTAACAAAATATGCCATATTTCCCAGATAACGCGCAGCATAGATTTCCTCTCCCTGTGCAAGGCCTTCTATCTTGCCTGTAAGACTCAGATTTTTATCAAACAAATAAAGATTATTCGTGTCCTCTCCATTCACTGAATCCTGGCTGGTCGTTAAAACACGCAATTTTCCGCTCTGTTCATTTATCGCAAATGTATCTGTAATTCTCCCGTTCACTGAAACTGCTCCATCAGCATCCATCTTCCCATCAGCAAGCCCAAATTTTGCAATCTGTGTTACCGCATCATTCCAGGAACCTTTTATCTGATATACATAAAACGCACTTTCACTCACATAGATATCCACATACTGACTTAAAATCATGGTATTATCCACAACCTGATCCGGATTTTTCACATTTACTGAGGATATCAGCAGACTGTTGCTTCCTCCACCGCCATTGTCCACGTAAATATCTTCTGCATCTACCGCATTATCATTGACTAACGGAATCCATCCACTTACATTTTCTTCCGTAACGGCTTCTTCTTTTGTCTGTTGTGGCATACTGATTCTTTTATTGGTAAAAAGATAAATAATATTTCCGATCTTTCTTGATGTCTGATACCTTCCATCCTGCGTCACACACCCGGTTTTTACAGGCTTTTCCGGATCACTGATATCATAGGTAAGAACCTGTGTCTGTGTTCCCTCACTAAAATAATAAAAGCAGTCTTCCGTATAATTTTCTGTATCATCTGCCTGCATTTCCAGTCCGGAATCTTCACTTTCCACGATCACGCTTAAAATATCACCATCCACATACATCTCAAGCACACGGTCGGATGAAGTTTCAAAAATCTGTATTTTTCCGATCTGTTTTAATGCTTTTTTCCGGATATCCGTAATCAATATTTCATTGTGGCTTACCGTGTAAATATAAGAACCATCTGTTTTGACAAAATCGCTCTCATCCACGCCTTCTTTCTGCAGATTTGTCCCGGAATACCGCTGTTTTGCCGTATCTGATGATATATCTGCCGCTGTCTGTCCCTCCTGTGCTCCTGCGCCCTTTATCATCTGTGTACCGCCGATTTCTTCCACTCCGTCTACAGCCGCATCCACGGTATCTGATGTGTCATCCATAATATATGTCGCTGCATCACCAGAGTTAGAACTATCTCCCTCCGCAACCGCTATTCCGTCTGTTTCCTTTTCCTGACCACTGCCGGAGCAAATTGCATCATAGACCTCTCCATAATTTTTTGCGACTGTATACAAAGATCCGGCATCTTTTTTTTGTGCATTTTTCTCTACGCCTGCAGTCGCTCCATCTTTTAATTCGCTGCTGCCTTCTGATCCTTCATCTGACTTTTGCCCGGATGCCGCTTTTTCTATACCCACCGGCGCCGTCATAAGCCCTGTGCCGCCCCCGGTAACCGCATGGATTCCTCCTGCTGCGCCAATGACAAGCACAAGTGCCGCCGCTGCTACAGCCCCGTAATAAGTGATCCCGCTTCTCCGTTTTACCTTGTTTTTCTGGTTCTCCTTTAATTTTCTTTTGATCTGCTCCGGTTCAATACTCTCTGGAATTTTTTCCTGTGCGGCAGATTTTTCTATTTTATCTAAAATTTCTTTTTCTGACATTTGACATACACCTCCATCTTATAACTGCTCGCCCATTTTCTTTAAAGCGCGGCTTTCTTTGGAACGCACGGTATTTTCATTCATATGTAATATTTCAGCAATCTCACGGCTCGTATAACCTGCAAACTGATGCATACTGATGATCAGACGTTCTTCATCCGCAAGTTCAAAAAAAAGTTTTCGAACCTGTATACACTCTGTCATCTCCAGACTAGAATCAACCGTAAGCTCTGCCATATCATCCATCCCAGTCTCCCTTTTACATGCATATTCCCGCAGCTTATCCTTACATTTATTTGACAGGATACGGAACAGCCAGCTCTTAAATGCTTCTTCACTGCGCAGCTTCCGGATCGACGCAAATGCATCAGTAACTGCATCACTTACCGCATCCTCGGCATCGTTTGTATTTCGCAGTGTATACAATGCAAAACGATACATATTCTCATATATTCCGGCATATAACTCAGCAAATGCATCAATATCTCCACGCTTTGCCCGCCTCACAAGCTTTATATAATTTTCCATAAATATTTTCTCCATGGGATTTTCATTAGATACTTATTTTTCTGTCATATATATAGTCTAAATAAAGGCAGGTTTTGTTGCAAGAAAATAAAAAAAGCCGGCTGCTGATTAGTACGCCGCTTACGACATAAAAATGGGGAAAGCACTCTATAC
>ERZ1034626.511-NODE-511-length-27996-cov-17.771375_pt1 | contig 27996 bp, 21 predicted proteins | sample MGYA00520652_ERZ1034626 | MGnify/ENA primary metagenome ERZ1034626 (study PRJEB33766, sample SAMN09781765) | gut metagenome | biome: gut microbiome | host: Homo sapiens | place: Madagascar | study: EMG produced TPA metagenomics assembly of the PRJNA485056 data... | reverse complement strand
CGCCCTTGACCAGCTCCACATGGGAGACGATCATCAGGTCGGCCAGCTCGTCCATGGGGATGCTGTTCAGCAGGTCATAGACGGCATCACCGCAGTACAGGGTGACGGAAGCTTCCAGCGAAGCACCGATGATCTTCTCGGCACGGGCCTGTTCCAGCACCTTCTTGACCTCGTCGCGGACAGCGATGAGCTGATTCCACTTGGCCTTGAAGGCGTCGTCGGCTGCGTACTCGCCCGCCTTGGGCATATCCTCGAAGACGACGTACTTGTTCATGCCCTCGGTCTTGGGCAGGAAGTCCCAGATCTCCTGACTGGTGAAGCAGAGGATGGGGGCGATGATCTTGTCCAGAGCGACGAGGATCTTGTACATGGTGGTCTGTGCTGCGCGGCGGGCTGCGCCGTTGGTGCAGTACAGGCGATCCTTGGTGACGTCCAGATAGAAGTTGGACATGGCCACGACGCAGAAGTTGTAAACGGCGTGGTAGACCTTATTGAAGTCATAGACCGCATAACCGTTATGCGCATTGACGATCAGATCGTCCAGCGCGGCCAGTGCCCAGCGGTCGATCTCCTGCAGCTGATCGTCGGCAACACAGTCGGTATTGGGATCGAAACCGTCGAGGTTGCCCAGAATGAAGCGGGCGGTGTTGCGGATCTTGCGGTATGCCTCGCTCAACTGCTTGAAGATATTCTTGCCGGCACGCACATCGACGGTGTAATCGGAAGAAGCGACCCACAGGCGGATGATATCGGCACCGTAGTCCTTGATGATCTCGCTGGGCTCCACGCCGTTGCCGGCGCTCTTGTGCATCTGCTTGCCCTGCTCGTCCACGACCCAGCCGTGGCACAGAACGGACTTGTACGGTGCGCAGCCCTTGGAGGCAACGCTGGTCAGCAGACTGGACTGGAACCAGCCGCGGAACTGGTCGCCGCCCTCCATATACATATCGGCCGGGAACTTCAGCTCCGGGCGCTCCTCCAGAACGGCGGCGTGGGTGGAACCGGAATCGAACCAGACGTCCATGATATCGGTGTCCTTCATCCACTCGGAAGCGCCGCACTTCTCGCAGACTTCCCCTGCGGGGATGATCTGCTCGGCTTCGTACTTATACCAAGCGTCGGAGCCCTCCTTGCGGAACAGCTCGCTGACGGCCTTGATGGTGGCGTCGGTGATGTGGTAAGCGCCGCACTTCTTGCAGTAGAAGGCCGGGATGGGCACGCCCCAAGTGCGCTGGCGGCTGATGCACCAGTCGTTGCGGTCGCGGACCATGCCCTTCATGCGGTCGTGGCCCCAATCGGGCATCCAGGTCACAGTATCAATGGCCTTGTACACATCCTCACGGAACTTGGCGATGGAGCAGAACCACTGCTCGGTGGCGCGGAAGATGATGGGGTGGTGGCAGCGCCAGCAGTGCGGGTACTGATGCTTGATGTGCACCTGACCCATGATGGCACCGGAGGCAGTCAGGTCGGCCAGAATGGTCTTATTGGCTGCCCACACGCGCTGACCAGCGTACTTACCGGCCAGCTCGGTCAGGTAACCACCGTCGTCCACGGGCACGGTGATGGGCACCTGCGGATACTTCTGGCAGACGTTGAAGTCGTCCACGCCGTGGCCGCCTGCGGTGTGGACGCAGCCGGAACCGCTTTCCAGCGTGACGTGGTCGCCCAGAATGACCCAGCCCTCCTTGGGCAGGTAGACGTGATTGTAGCGCATCAGCTCGAACTCGGCGCCGGAAACGGGCTCGCCCACGATCTCGTAGTTCTCGATGTGGCAGGCGTCCATGACGCTCTTGACCAGATCGGTGGCCATGATGTGGTACTCCTCGCCGATCTTGACGAAGGAGTACTCGAACTGACCGTTCAGGCAGATGGCCTCGTTGGCGGGCAGGGTCCAGGTGGTGGTGGTCCAGATCACGAAGTAGGTCTTATCCATCGGGATGCCGTGCTTTGCCAGCACGCCGTTGGGGTCCTGCGTGACGTGGAAGCGGACGAAGATGGAATCGCAGTCGTCCTCGCCGTACTCGATCTCAGCCTCAGCCAGAGCGGTGCGGCAATCCGGGCACCAGTACACGGGCTTCAGGCCCTTGTAGATATAGCCCTTCTTGGCCATCTCGCCGAAGATCTCGATCTGGCGTGCCTCGAACTCCGGCTTCAGGGTCAGATAGGGGTGCTCGAAGTCGCCGATGACGCCCAGACGCTTGAACTGGTCGCTCATGATGTCGATGTGCTCGGTGGCAAACTTTTCGCAGATCTGGCGCAGCTCCAGCTTGGAGATGTCCTTCTTTTTCTCGCCCAGGGAGGACAGAGCCTTCAGCTCAATGGGCAGGCCGTGGGTATCAAAGCCGGGCACATAGGGAGCCTGGAAGCCCTCCATGTTCTTGTCGCGGATGATGATATCCTTGATGATCTTGTTCAGGGCCGTGCCCATGTGGATGTTGCCGTTTGCATACGGAGGGCCGTCGTGCAGGACAAACTTGGGCTTGCCGTCGTTGTGCTTGATGAGGTTGTTGTACAGGTCGTTGTCCTCCCAGTCCTTGAGCATCACAGGCTCCTTTTTGGGCAGACCTGCACGCATCTCAAACAGAGTCTTGGGCAGATTCAACGTACTGTCGTACTGAGACTTATTCTTAGCCAATGGTTACACACTCCTCTAATTTACTAAAATGCTTGGGATCACTCGCTGAACTTGACGCCCTTGAACGCGGCATAGTCCGGCTCTGCGGGTTCCTCTTCCTCGTCCGCGCCGACAGGGGCCTGAGACGGGTCGAGCTTGATCTTGAGCTGGCTCTCGTCCTTCTCCCAGAAGTCCTCGCTCTTGTCGTCCTCGGCAGCTTCCTCCTCGGCGGGGGCAGCCTCGGCCTCCGGCTGGGCCTGTTCGATCTCCTCGGTCAGGGCAGCGGCAGCGGTCTCCTCGGCCTTTTCTTCCACGGCGGGCTCGGCCTCGGCCGGCTCTTCCTTCTGGAATTCGGGCAGACGGCTCAGGGACTCCACATGGCTGCGGTAGAGGTTCAGCACATCGGACTTGAAGCGGGTCACTTCCAGACGAACGCGGTCATACTCGCGCTCCTCCGCAAGTTTTTTCTCGTTTGCTTCGTTGATGATCTCATCCGCGCGGTCACTGGCCTTCTGCAGCAGCTCGTTGGCATCACGGATAATATCATCACCGCGCAGATTTGCGCGATGCAGGATCTCCTCGGACTTCTGGTTTGCCTCGCGGATGACATTCTCGCCCATCCGCTGCGCGTTGATGAGCGCGCTCTTGAGCATATCGCCGTCCGCCTCATAGTTCTCCATCTCTTTGTGGAGACGCTGGTTCTCCGCCGTCAGATCCGCGATCTGCTTGCGGAGTTCCTCTGCCAGCGTATCGTCCTGCTTGAGCTGCTCTTCGACTCGGTCCAAGAAGCGGTCCACATCTTCGGTGCGATAGCCGCGGAGGTTTTTTTCAAATTGAACACTGCGCACGTCCTGCGGGGTCAGCATAGTAGTTTCCTCCTGTTATCATTCATACTGAAAAAACTCGATGATCGATCGGTCTTTTTTGCTTTTTCCGGGCAGTGCCGTCAGCCCGAAGCGGCCCTTGCCCCGCACGGTGAAGACATCCCCCTCGTAAACGGGCGCATGGACGCTCTCGGCGGGGAGATGGTTGATCTCCACCCGTCCGGCCGTGACCAGCTCCGCCGCCGCACCGCGGCTGCAGCGGAGCATCGCCGCAAGCACCGCATCCAGCCGCAGGGAGGAGACCGTCGCCGTTTGCAGCGTCCGCTCCGCCTGTGGGAACGCCGGAAGGGCATCCGGCTCGATGGGCGTGGTGGAAAGATCGGTGCGGCCTGCCTGACACAGCTCCTGACAGATAAGCTTCGCTGCCGGTTCCAGCGCGAAGACGTAAGCTGTACCCGGCGCATCGGGCGGCAGGACGATATCGCCCAGCGCCTCCCGCTTGAGTTCCAGCCCCATCAGGCTGCCGAGGTAGTCCCGGTGGGTGGGCAGTGCAGCCCCCGGCAGAACCCGGCAGTCCAGCCGGACGCAGCACAGCGGGCTGTCCGTCCAACTGCCCTCCGGCTCAATGCAGAGCAGCTTGCGCTCGGCGCCGGGCCAGCCGCCTTCGAAATGATAGTCGGCCTCCGGCACCTCGGCGCGGTTGAGCGCCGCCTTGGCAAGATCCTGCTCCCGGTCGCTCAAAAAGCCGGAATACCGCGGGATGCCGCGGCTTTCCGCCGTGCGGGCAAGATCCTCGATGTGCCGCATGAGGTATCGTTCTTCATCGGTGCGCGCGGGGACGAACCCCCGCACGGCTTTTGGGGCAGGATCAATAGAACGCGCCATTGTTCTCCAGCTCGTCCAGCAGGTCGCCCATGATATCGACGTTGTAGGGGGTAATGATGAAGGTGCTGTTTGCCACACGCTTGATTTGGCCGTTGTTGGCGTAAGCGACGCCGGAGAGGAAATCGACCAGACGGCGGGAAACTTCCTTATTGGTGGACTCAAGGTTCAGCACCACGGTGCGCTTGTTGTTCAAATGGTCTGCAATGGTGCTGGCGTCCTCAAAGCGCTCCGGCTTGACCAGAACGACCTTGAGCTGGGTGGTGGCATGGATGTTGACCACCTTGTTCTTCTTGGGCGCACCCTCTGCAGGGTCGTCGTCCTCATCGTCTGCACCGATGCCAAGGCCATTATTGTTGTTCACCATCTGGGGGCCGTCGTCGATGTACTGATCGTCGTACTCGTCCTCGCTGCCGAAAAGGCCTTTTTTCAGACTATCCACAAAAGACATAGAAACTGCTCCTTTCATTCGGGCGGCTTGCGCTGCCTCGGCTGATTTTGCAAAGAGATGCAAATAGCTTCTACTATTATCGGATTTTTTGCCGCAGATGTCAATAACTACAAAAGTTTTCCATCGTATAAATTTTGTCCGGATACGATAATCTCGTCATAAAGGCGAACCTGACTGATCGAACCGGCCGTTCCACTGGGCAAAACGATGAGATAATCGCCGTCCTGCACCTGCGGGTGGGCGGCGTCCACGGGGTCGATCTTGCAGAAGCGGGCGAGGTTGCCGTACTTGACGTAGACGCCGGGGATGTAATTCTCGCCCTGTCCCTCGGCCTCGGAGCCGTCGTCCTTGAGGTAATGGACGGCGGAGGCCGGGATGCGCAGACCGGTGCTCTCCCCTACGATGATCTGTGCGTTGGCCTTATTCAGCCGCAGCACATCGCCGTTGATGACCTCGCACGAGAGGACGAAGCGGGTCAGGTCGTTTTCTTCGTCGATGTTCACCTCTTGGAGGGTGGCCTTGAGGGGCGTTTCGGCCTGACCGGGGAAGCGGATCTCAACACCGGAGCGAAGCGGTCTGCCGTCCGTGCCCAGCAGCTTCTGGCCCTCTTTGGCCGAGCAGATGCCCGCATAGTACCATGTAAAGCCGGAGACGATCTTCCCCGCGCAGCCGTCCAGCGCGATCTCCGGCGAGGACTCGATGTACGCCTTCAGGTCCACCGCGCCGAGGGCAAGGATATCCTCCATCCCCGCGTTGAGGCGGCCGGAGCTGGACGAGCGGATGAAATAGCCGGTCTGCGGGGCCGTGATCTGGGTCGGAGCGCCAAGCTGGGCCTGTACGCTGGACATCTGCTGCACCAGCGCGGCGATCTGATCCGAGAAGCTCGACACTTCCCCGGTGATGACCCAGAGCTTGTTCTGGGCCAGCAGATAGTCCTCTTTTTCCGCGTCGGTATCCTCATAGTCGGCGGTGTCCAGCGAATCCATCAAGTTATAGAGCGCAGCGGAACGGTCTTTCCGCAGCGCTTCCATCTGGGCAGAGGTGGTGTTCTGGGATTTTTGCAGCAGGTCGATCTGGTCGCCCAACTGAGTCAGCTGCTGGCGCAGCGCAGCCTGAGAGGCGTCGCTGTACACTTCGGCCACCGCTGTGCCCGCCGAGACGCGCTCACCGTCGGCCACCAGATACCCCAGCGTGCCGTCCCCTGCCACGTAGCTTTCGTCGAACAGGAGCACGCCCTCGGCGTCCACAGTGTCCTCCACCGTGGCCAGAAGGGCGGTCTCATAGGTGTTGGGCGGGAATAGCACCTGCCCCGCCTGATAGATCACATATCCCGTCGCCAGCAGCAAAAAGACGATCACGACACCCGCCAGCGTCTTCAGCGCACCGGGCAATTCGCGTTTTTCCTGCATCCTGCTCATCCTTTCGCGATAAATTCTTGGGTCAGCGCCGCCGCGCGGGCGGCAGCGTCCGGCGCAGAGGCATCCAGCCAGACCACGCCGTCCATATGGCGGAACCATGTCAGTTGGCGCTTGGCGTAGTTGCGGGAGGCCTGTTTCAGCTTGTCCACACAGGGCGTCAGTTCAGCCGCCCCCTCAAAGTAAGGGAAGAACTCCTTATAGCCGATGGCCTGTGCCGCCGTCTTGAAGCGGTCCCGGTTTGCATAAACGAGCTGTGCTTCCCGCAGCAGCCCGGCTTCCATCATCTTGTCCACCCGCCGGTCGATGCGGGCGTAAAGCTGGGCGCGGTCCGGAAAATCCAGTCCCAGCACCAGCGAGCGGTAGGGCCGCTCCGGCGGGAGGGATCCTGCCTTTTGTTCGCTCAGCTTTTTGCCGGTGGCACGGTAGTGTTCCAGCGCACGCAGCACCCGGACCTGATTGTTCGGGTGGATGGCCGCAGCCGCTTCGGGGTCGGCCTGTTTCAGTTCCTCGTACATGGCAGCCGGACCCTTTTCGGCCAGTTCTGCAGCCAGCTGCTCCCGCAGCCCGTCCGGCGTTTTTTCGGCGGTGAACCGCACCCCATACAGAAAGCTCTGGACATACAGCCCTGTGCCGCCCACCAAGATGGGCAGCTTGCCGCGGGCGGAGAGTTCGGCTTCGAGCCTCGCCGCCAGCGCCGTGAAATCCGCCACGCTGAAGGTCTGGTCCGGTTCCAGAAAGTCCACTGCGTAGTGCGGGATGCCGTGGGTCTCTTCGGGGGTCACCTTGGCGGTGCCGACATCAAGGCCCTTATAGACCTGCATCGAATCCGCGCTGATGATCTCGCCGCCAAACCGCTCAGCCAGCGCGACGCCCAACGCCGTTTTGCCGGTGGCCGTCGGGCCGACCACCGCGAGGACAGGATGTTTTTTCTCAAACGATTCGGCCAAACTGCTTTTCCAGCTCCTTTCGGGTCAATTTGAGGACGCAGGGGCGGCCATGGGGGCAGAAGGGCGGCACTTCGCCGGACAAAATTTTCTCGGCCAGTGCCATCAACTCCTGCGGGGAGGTGTGGTCTCCCGCCTTGATGGCCGCGCGGCAGGAAATGGAGTGGAGCACCCACTCGGTCTTTTCGTTCAGAGCGTCGCGGCTGCCCTTGGCCAGTTTTGCGGCCAGCTCCACCAGCAGGTCCTCCGCGCTGCCCTGCTCCACATCCGCCGGAACGGAACGCAGAAGGACCGTGCTTCCGCCGAAATCGTCGATCTCAAGGCCCGTGCTTTCCAGCAGATCGATGTTGGCCAGCAGGGCGGTCTTCTCCTCCGCCGACAGCTCCACCACCACCGGCTCCAGCAGAAGCTGGCTGGGAACATCGCCGTAGTTGGCGGCCAGCTTCTCAAAAAGCTGGCGCTCGTGGGCGGCGTGCTTATCAATGATGCAGACCTCATCGCCCCGCTCGGCGAGGATATAGGTCTTGAACAGTTCGCCCACATAGCGGAGGGCTTCCGGCCCTTCTTGGACATCGAACCCCATCTGCTCCGGCGTCCCGACAGGTGCCGCGCCAAAGGAATCGGCTTCCACGGCTGCTCCTTCGGCCGGCGCTTCCGGCTGCGGGATCGGAGTCCACGCAGCCATGTGATCCTGCACGGCGGGCTCTTCGCTTTCCATCTCAATGTCCAGCTGGGCTTCGCTGGAAGCGGCACGGAAGGTCGGAGCGCTCTCCAAGGCCGGCGCTTCCTCTTCCGGCTGCTTCGGGCTGTGGAGGCTGACGTCCGGGTTCAGCGGAGCCGAGGATGCAACCGTTGTCCATGTATGAGCCGGGGCGGAAGCGGAAGTGTTCCCGGCGGCCGGGCGGCTTTCCGCCGCAGCAGGGCGCACCGGCGGGGTCGGCTGAGAAGCCATTGTGGGTGTCGATGCTGCGGCAGGGGCTGCCGGGACAGTTTCGTGGTGATGTTCCAGCGTTCCGGGCTCTGCTTGGCCCGGAATGATGGCAGAAAGCCCTGTAAAGTTATTCTTCTTTACAGTATTTTCTGCCAAAATATCGTCATTTATCGAATTGTTGGATTTTTCGTTGTTCTTCTCATTTTTTGGTTCGTCGAAGGTGAACAGCCGCTCGCCGGTACCCGGCTGGGCCAGCGCGAGCTTGGTCGCATGGTAAACGAGGTCGAAAATATCGTTTTCGCGGGCGAAGCGGACTTCCGTTTTGGCCGGGTGAACGTTGACATCCACGAGGTCCGACGGCATTTCCAGAAGCAAGATTCCTCCAGGGAATTTGCCCTGCATCGTAGTGCCCTTGAAGGCCATTTCCATGCCCGCCATCATGGTGCGGTTGCGGACATAGCGGCCATTGATATAGAAGTACTGCATACTCCGGCTGGCGCGGCAGCTCTTGGGCTGGGTGATGAGGCCCCACACCCGGTAGACGCCCTCCCGGTTGTCCAGCTCGATGAGGTCACGGCTGAACTCCCGGCCCAGAACGGCATAGGCTGCACTGCGCAGCTGGCCGTCACCGGGGGTGACGTACTGCAGTTTCCCTTCGCGGACAAATTTGAAGCTGACCTCCGGGTGGCTGAGGGCCACATGGGCGACCGTATCGGCCACGAAGGTGCCCTCGCTGGAATCCTTTTTCAGGAACTTCATCCGGGCAGGGGTGTTATAGAAGAGGTCCTTCACCCGGATGGTAGTGCCGACGCTGCGGGCACCCGGCTCGATGGGGGCGGCATCACCGCCCTCGATGCGGTAGATCGAGGCGCATTCGTCCGCCTCGGTGCGGGTCAGCACCTCCACCCGCGCCACGCTGGCAATGGAAGCCAGTGCCTCGCCGCGGAAACCGAGGGTATGGATATGGTTCAAGTCGTCCTCCGTCTGAATTTTACTGGTGGCGTGGCGGATGAAAGCCGTGGGGATGTACTCCGCCTCGATGCCGGAACCGTTGTCGCTGATCTCAATCAGCTTGACGCCGCCGGATTCGATGGTCACAGTGATCTGTGCTGCACCGGCATCAATGGCATTTTCCAGCAGCTCCTTGACCACCGACGCGGGCCGCTCAACGACCTCACCGGCGGCGATCAGTTCCGCCGTATGCTTGTCCAAAACGTGAATGACTGCCATAAGATCTCCCTCCCCTTTTTATCGTGTTCGGGTTCAGCCGTTCAGGCTGCCCTTCAAGGTCTTTTTGAGTTCGTACAGGAAATTGAGCGCCTCGATGGGCGTCAGCGTCTCCACATCCAGCGTTTCCAGCTTTTCCAGCACCTCGCTGGGCACGGCGGGCGAAGTGTACTCCTGCAATGCGTCGAAGTCCATCTGCTCCACCTTGTTCTTGGGAGCCGTGGCTTCCAGTGCACGCAGCACCTCGTGGGCGCGGCGGGTCACGCTGCCGGGCAGACCAGCCAGCTTTGCCACCTCGATGCCGTAGCTGTCATCGGCAGGGCCGCGAACGATCCGGCGGAGAAACGTGATATCTTCGCCGCGCTTCTTGACCGCGATGTTGTAGTTCTTCACCCCGTCGATGGTGCCTTCAAGGTCGGTCAGCTCGTGGTAATGGGTGGCGAAGAGCGTTTTGCACCCCAGCCCCTTGGCCGGGTCTGTGATGTGTTCGACCACGGCGCGGGCGATGCTCATGCCGTCGAAGGTCGAGGTGCCGCGGCCGATCTCGTCCAGCACGACGAGGCTCTTGGCAGTGGCGTTCCTCAAAATTTCCGCAACCTCGGTCATCTCGACCATGAAGGTGGACTGGCCGGCGGACAGATCATCCGACGCGCCGATGCGGGTGAAGATGGCGTCCACCACACCCACACGGCACTCCTTAGCCGGGACGAAGGAGCCGATCTGCGCCATCAGAGCGATCAGAGCATTTTGGCGCATGTACGTGGATTTACCGGCCATGTTGGGGCCGGTGATGATGAGGCAGCGATCCGTCGAGCAGTTGAGGGTGGTGTCGTTGGGGACGAAAAGGCTCCCCTTCAGCATCTGCTCGACCACCGGATGACGCCCCTCCACGATGGTCAGTTCGTCGCCGTCGTCCACGGTGGGGCGGCAGTAGTTGTTTTCCGCCGCCACCTGCGCCAGCGATGCCAGCACGTCCAGCTCCGCAACGGCATTGGCTGTGCACTGGATGCGGTCGAGCTGGGCGCTGATGCTTTCCAGCAGCTCGTCAAACAGGCGGTGTTCCAACGCGATGAGCCGCTCATGGGCACCCAAAATTTTGCTTTCCAGCTCCTTGAGTTCCTGCGTGATGTATCGCTCGCCGGTGGTCAGGGTCTGCTTGCGGATGTAGCTCTCCGGCACCATATTTTTGTAGCTGTTGCTGACTTCGATGAAGTAGCCGAAAACGTGGTTGTAGCCAATTTTCAGCTTCGGAATGCCGGTCTCCTGCCGCAGCCGGGTCTCCAACTGGGCCAGAATGCCCTTGGTGTTGTCGCGGATGGCGCGCAGCTCATCCACCTCGGCATGGTAGCCCTTGGCGATGACGCCGCCATCTTTCAGCGTCGAAGGTGCTTCCGGGTCCACTGCGGCATAGATCTTGTCTTTGATGTCGGTCAGCGGGTCGATCTGAGCGGCCAGTTCTGCCAGCTCCGGGCAGTTGCAGCTTTCGGCCTGACGGCGCAGCCCCGGCAGACGCTCGCAGGTCTGCGCCATGGAGAAGATCTCCTTCGGGGTGGCGGAACCGTAGACCGTGCGGGTCATCATACGCTCCAGATCGAAGATGTAGTGCAGCTCCTCGATGAGGTCGCCGCGCTGGACGGTCTGGTTCACGAGGCTCTCCACCGCATTCAGGCGGCGGTTGATGAGGGAGCTGGACACCAGCGGCTGTTCGATCCAGCTGCGAAGCATCCGCTTGCCCATGGCGGTGCTGGTCTTGTCCAGCACCCAGAGCAGGGTGCCCCGCTTTTCGCGGCCGCGCAGGGTCTCGGTCAGCTCCAGATTGGCCCGCGTGACCGGCGACAGGCGCATGAACTGCGCTTCGTTGTAGCTGAGGACCGTCTTCAGGCGCTCCACGCCCTTGATCTGGGTGGTGTGGAGGTATTCCAGCAGCGCTGCCATGGCGAAACGGACATTGCCCTTTTCGCTGATGCCGGTCTTGGCGGCCCAATCGCGGCCGAACTGGTTTTCCAGCGCAATGGCCACAAGGCCGGGGGCATAGTGTTCTTCCTCCACAAGTTCAACGGAGCATCGCATATTCTTCTTCAGGTAATTGGTCAGCTCCCGGCAGTCGAGGCTGCCGGGATTCATCAGCACTTCGCTGGGGTGGTAGCGGCACAGCTCGGTAATGACGGCAGGAACGATCTTTTCCCGCTTGAGTTCCGTGATGTGGGCTGTGCCGGTGGAGACATCGGCAAAGCAGAGGCCCGCCTGATCACCCTTGATGAAAACACTTGCAATGTAATTGTTTTTGTCGTCTTGAAGCATACTGCTCTCAATGACGGTGCCCGGCGTGACCACGCGGATGATATCCCGCTTGACAAGGCCCTTTGCCTTGGCCGGGTCCTCCATCTGCTCGCAGATGGCGACCTTGTAGCCCTTGGCGATGAGCCGGGCCACATAGCTTTCGTAGCTGTGGAAGGGCACGCCGCACATGGGGGCCCGCTCTTCCAGCCCACACTGCTTGCCGGTCAGCGTCAGATCCAGCTCCCGCGAGGCGGTCAGCGCATCATCGAAGAACATCTCGTAAAAGTCGCCGATGCGGTAGAACAAGATCTCGTCCTTGTGTTGATTTTTGATTTCCAGATATTGCTGCATCATGGGCGACAGTTCGGCCATGGTAGTCCACCTTTCTTGCATTCCGTTGTTGTTGGGGTTTGCAGCGAGTAACCGCTTTTGCAAGGAAAACGCGGCCTGCAAAAGCGAAGCCGCGTTTTCCGTTTCACATCTGGGTCAGTGGCAGCCGCCGCAGGTGGAGCAACTGCCGGTGCAGGAGGCGCTGGGTTCCTGCACCGTCATGGGGTCGCCGCCGTTCATGGCAGTGTTGATGATGGCGTCGATATAGTTGACGAGGTTCTCGCAGTCCTTCTTGGCTTCGTTGTAAGCCGTCATGCCCTCGTCGGCCATGATCTTGCCGTAGAGGTCGTTGACCTTCTCGTTCAGCTCGGCGATGCGGGCATCGCTGCGCTCGGTCTTGCCGATCTCGTTGTTCAGGTCCATGCGGGCAAGGTTGAACTCGCCGATCATGTTCTGCAGCTCTTCGTCACTGTCGTTGAGCTTGCGGGCCTGATCGAGGGCGAGGTAGCGGGGGTCGGTCTGAAGTGCCATAGCAGCACGCTTGAAGAGGTCGATGCAATCCATAAGAATGTTCTCCTTTGATGTTCGTTTATTTTGAGGTGCAGCAGCCGGTTTTGCTGCCGCAGCGGGAAAAGCTCAGGCTTCGAGTTCGCCTAGCAGGACGGTAGCGCGGGCACCGGTCAGGCGGACCTGCGCATACTGGCCCATCAGGCCGGGGTCGGCGATGAACTCCACGGTCAGGTTGTTGTCCAACCGGCCGGACAGGGTACCCTCGTTGCGGCCGTAGCCCTCCACGAGGACGCGGACGGTCTGGCCTACCTGCGCCTTGACAAGATCCATGGCGATTTCGTCCTGAACCTTGAGCAGCCGGCTCATCCGGTCCGTCTTCTCCTTGCGGGGGGTGGGGTCGGGCATTTCTGCCGCCTTGGTGCCCGTGCGCTTGGAGTAGATGAAGGTGAACAGCTGCATGTAACCGACCTTCCGGATCAGGTCGAGGGTGCCTTGGAAGTCCTCCTCCGTCTCACCGGGGAAGCCGATGATGATGTCGCTGGAGAAGGTGATGCCGGGCACGGTCTTGCGGGCGTACTCGATGAGTTCGAGGTACTGCTCCACGGTATAGCGGCGGTTCATCTGGCGCAGCATCTCGTTCGAGCCGCACTGCACCGGCAGATGCAGGTGCTTGCACAGATGCGGCTGGGCCGCAATGGTGTCGATCAGCTTGTGGCTGGCGTCCTTCGGGTGGCTGGTCATGAAGCGGATCTGGTAATCGCCGGGCACCGAGCAGAGCAGGTTGAGCAGATCGGAGAAGTCCACCTTCTCTTCCAGCCCCTTGCCGTAGCTGTTGACGTTCTGGCCCAGCAGGGTGATCTCCTTATACCCCGCTTCCACAAGGCCGCGGAACTCGGCGAGGATATCGCCGGGCTTGCGGCTCTTTTCGCGGCCGCGGACATAAGGCACGATGCAGTAGGTGCAGAAGTTGTCGCAGCCGTACATGATGGGCAGCCATGCGCGGAACTCGCTCTCACGCCGGATGGGGATATTCTCCACGATGACCGGGCGCTGGGCGGGCTCCATCAGCACACGCTTATGCTTTTGCAGCTTCTGGGCAATGAGCTGCGGCAGGGTGTCGATGCCGTCCACGCCGAAGACGAGGTCCACATAAGGGTAGCTCTGGCGCAGCTTTTCCACCACATGCTTCTGGTTGGCCATGCAGCCGCACAGGCCGATCATCAGGCCGGGCTTTTTTCCCTTCAGGCCCTTGAGTGCACCCACATTGCCGAAGACGCGCTGCTCGGCGTGCTCACGCACGGCGCAGGTGTTGAAGAGGATGAGGTCGGCGTCCTCTGGCTTGTCGCACAGGCCGTAGCCGATATCCACCAGCACGCCCTTGATGCGCTCGCCGTCATTGACGTTCTGCTGGCAGCCGTAGCTGTGGACGAAGGCCAGCGGCGGGGTGTCGTATGCGCTGCGCACCAGTTCGGCGGCGGCGGTGTTATGTTCAAATGCAATATACTCCAATGATGAAACCATCCTTCGGTTCGATATTTTCAAAAAGCTCCTTTTAGTATACCCTGTTTTGCCTCCAAGGGCAAGTAGGAAGGAGGAAATTTTCGGGTTCAGACGGCTTCTTCGGCCTGTTTTCGGGCGCAGTCCTCGCACAGGCCGAACAAAACCACGGCGCAGTCCTCGACGACGCCCTTCTGATTGCGGACCAGTTTCATCACCTGTTTTTCGTCCACATCGGCGTCCACGACGCTGCCGCACCCATTGCAGTACAGGTGGCTGTGCCAGCACAGGGTGTGGTCGAACCGGTCGGCCTTGCCGGGGATAGAAACGCGGCGCACCTTGCCCGCCTCCACCAGACTGTTCAGATTGCGGTACACGGTGCCAAGGCTCAGGCCGGGGCACTCCGGGGCCGCTTTATCGAAAATTTCTTCGGCGGTGGGGTGGTCGCAGAGTTCCTCTACCTTCTGCAAAACCAGCTCCCGCTGTTTGGAATAACGCATAAGTTCCTCCTTTTATACTTTGTCTTCTCCTTTGATCTTGGCCCAGTAGGCGCGGGTCGCCTGTTCGTTTTTGTTTTCACCAAAGGTGTAGTATTTTGTATCCTTCAAAACATCGGGCAGATACTGCTGCTCGACCCAATGGTTCGGGTAATCGTGGGCATATTTGTAGTTCTGCCCCTTGACGAGGGCATCCTCGCCATCAAAATGCTTGTTCTGGAGCTGGCGCGGGATGGGCCCGGTGCGCCCGGCTTGAACATCCGCGATGGCGGCGTTGATGGCGTCGTGGGCACTGTTGGATTTGGGGCTCGTCGCCACGAGGATGACGGCATCCGCCAGCGGGAGCCGGGCCTCCGGCAGACCCACCATGTTGGCCGCATCCACTGCCGCTTTCACGATGGGGATGATCTGCGGGTAGGCTAGGCCCACATCCTCACACGCGCAGACCATGAGCCGCCGACACGCCGAGGGCAGATCCCCCGCTTCCAGCAGCCGCGCCAGATAGTGCAGCGCCGCATCCGGGTCGGAGCCGCGCATCGACTTCTGGTAAGCAGAGACGATGTCATAGTGATCGTCCCCGTCTTTATCGTACCGCATAGCAGTGCGGCGGGTGACCTGTTCGATCATTTCCAAGGTGATATGCTTGCCCTCTGCCTCCTGCGGCGCGGCCGTCACGGCAAAATCGAGGCAGCCCAGCGCCTTGCGCAGGTCGCCGCCCGCGCTCTCGGCGAGATAGGAACAGGCCTCGGCATCCATCGTGACCGGCACGCCCTCCGCTTCCGAGAGCTTTTCCAGCGCGTTGTGCAGCCCCCGCTCCACATCCGCCGCCGACAGGGATTTGAACTCGAACACCGTGCAGCGGGACAGCAGCGCATTATAGATGTAAAAATAAGGGTTCTCGGTCGTGGAGGCGATGAGGGTCACGCTGCCGTCCTCGATGCACTCCAACAGGCTCTGCTGCTGCTTTTTGTTCAGGTACTGGATCTCGTCCAGATAGAGCAGGATGCCCCCCGCCCCGGCCAGCGTGCCGATGTCCTTGAGCACGGCCTTGATGTCGCCGGTGCCGCAGGAGGTGCCGTTGAGCTTGTGGAGGGTCATGCCGCTGTTCTCCGCAATGATGCGGGCCACGGTGGTCTTGCCGGTGCCGGAGGGGCCATAGAAGATCATGTTGGGGATGCGGCCGCTCTCGATGGTGCGGCGGAACACCCGCCCCGGCGCCAGCAGATGCTGCTGGCCGCAGACCTCGGCCAGCGTTTTGGGGCGCAAGCGCTGCGCCAGCGGTTCGTTCATCGGGGATTCCTCCTTTTGCTATCTGCGACAGTTTCCTGTTTAGCTTTAGTATATCGCATTTTCTGCCGGAGGACAAGCGCTTCTTTTGAAAACGGTTCTCAGATAGCTTAAAATTTATTTACAAAACCGTCGAAACATGGTATTATCAAGCTACTCTTTTGCGAAATGAGGCGATTCCTATGGGCAAAACGGCACCGGCGGAGGATCTTTCCGCCAAAAAGGCGCTGGCGCTCACGGTCATTGACCGGCTGAAAAACGAATACCCCGATGCGGGCTGCACCTTGGATTACGACCACGCATGGCAGCTGCTCGTCAGCGTGCGGCTGGCCGCCCAGTGCACCGACGCGCGGGTGAACATCGTGGTGCAGGAGTTGTTTGCCAAGTACCCCGACGTAGCCGCACTGGCCGCCGCCGAACCGGAGGACATCGAAGCCATCGTCAAGCCCTGCGGCCTTGGGCGCAGCAAGGCGCGGGATATCTCAGCCTGTATGCGGATGCTGCGGGACAAGTACGACTGCAAGGTGCCCACCACCTTTGAGGAGCTGCTGGCCCTGCCCGGCGTTGGCCGGAAGAGCGCCAACCTCATCATGGGCGATGTGTTCGGCAAGCCCGCCATCGTCACCGACACCCACTGCATCCGGCTGTGCAATAAGATCGGCCTTGTGGACGGCATCAAGGAGCCGCAGAAGGTGGAGATGGCGCTGTGGAAGATCGTCCCGCCCGAAGAGGGCAGCGACCTGTGCCACCGCTTCGTCATGCACGGCCGGGCTGTCTGCAACGCCCGCAGACCCGAATGTAAAAACTGCTGCCTGAACGATATCTGCCGGTATGCGGCAGAGCAGAAGGCGGCACAAACCAAGGAGGTCTCCTTATGATCACACTCTCGATCCTGATCGTCATCGCGCTCATCTGCGCTTTCGTCGGCTGTCTGATGGGCCTGTTCTCCCTTGTGGGGCTGCTGGTCTCGCTGGTCATCGGCGTGCTGGTGGGCGCACTGGCCGGGTACATCGCAGGCCGCTTTATGGGCACCGAGACATCGTTTGCCCGCAATGCCGTTCTGGGGGTGCTGGGCAGCTTCGTGGGCGAGTTTCTGTTCGGCCTCATCGGCATCCACGCCACCGGGTCCTTCAGTTCCTTTGTCATCTCCATCCTCGGCGCCTGCGTCTGCATCTGGGTGGACAATAAGCTATTCAAAAAGGGCTGATCTCCCGGAGTTGTCAGCGCTCTGCATTTGCTCTCCCGTTTGGGAGAGCTTTTTTGTTTTCTCCCCTTGACAGATATATCGACGCGCGATATAATGCGATTACGATATATCGTGCTTCGATACAAAGTGAGGCGATACAATGGAAAATTTGGCTCTGACGGAATCCACTTACTACATCCTGCTTTCCCTCTACCACCCACAACACGGTTACGGCATCATGCAGCAAACCGAACAGCTCTCCGGAGGGCGCGTGCGGCTGGCCGCCGGGACCTTGTACGGTGCTTTGAACGCACTGTGCGAAAAAGGCTGGATCTCTCCCCTGCCCATGGAAAGCGGGAGCCGGAAAAAAGAGTATCACCTGACTCCTTCCGGGTTCGAGGTACTCAAGCGAGAGTTGGCCCGGCTGGAAGAACTGGTAACCAATGGCCGCAACATTTTACAGGAGGAATAAGCGTGAGCGAGACAAAGAAACTCCACAAGGTATTCTGGGTCTGGGAATTTGAAAAAGAAGAACGCTGGCTCAACGAGATGGCGCAGGAAGGCTGGGCTTTGAAAAAAGCCAGCTTCTGCACCTATGTTTTCGAAAAGACCGAACCGGGCGAATACATCATCCGGGTAGAAACACTGGATAACTCTTCTGATTTTGAAAATTTCATGGAGGAGCTTGGGGCCGAATCCGTTGGCCGCTGCTTCCGCTGGGGCTACTTCCGCCGCTCCGCTGCACAGGGCCCCTTTGATATGTTTTCGGATATGGATTCCCGTATCGCTCATTTGAATAAAATCGGGAAGGATGTGAAACTTCTCTGCCTTGCAAACCTTGTCATCGGCATCTGCAACACCTTCAACGGGGCTTCCTTTTCGTGGATGAACCTTCTCTGCGCCACCCTCCTTGCCTACGGGCTGGGGCGCATCCGCGGCAAGCAGGACACCTTGGAAGAAGAGCGTGCACTCCACGAGTGACCATTTTCCCTTTGGAACGTCGTTTTTTCAGAGTTTTCAAAAAGTTCATCTTTACCCGCTTGCATTCCGGTGCAGGCGGGTATATTATTATCGCACGCAAATAGTTATCATGTGTTAAGTATTTGCAGCAGACAACAAACGAGGAGGTTCCCCATGCCGAAGGAAAATGCTCCGGAGCTGTTCGGGCTGCTCCACTATCTCCACCAGCTGAGCTGCGAAGCCAAGCGCGGGATGAAGGCATCGCTGGAAGAGTGCCCCAGATGTCATTTCATGATGCTGGAAGGCGTTCTGGCGAACATTGAACAGCACGGAAAAGATGGAAGCATCTATGTTTCCGACCTAGCCGCCGCCATCCGGCAGCCGATGCCCGCTGTTTCACGCGCACTGCGCCAGTTGGAGCAGGATGGGCTCATCGAGCGCATCACCGACCCGAACGACCGCCGGAAAACGCTGGTGCGGGCCACCGAAAAGGGCCTTGCTGCCAGCCGCCAGTGCGAGACCGCCCTGAACAACTATTTTGCCGGGGTGATGCAGCATCTGACGCCCCAGCAGCGTGTCCAGCTCCACGAGCTGAAAGATGCTCTGTTGGACGCTGTGACCGCAGAAAACGCGGAACAACAATCAATTTTGAAGGGAGACAACCAAGATGGGTAAGATCTTCAAACAGTTGGCCCGCCACTGGGCCGCCTGTCTTGTCGTGGTAGCCTTGCTGATCGTACAGGCGTACTGCGACCTTTCCCTGCCGGACTACACGAGCAAGATCGTGGACACCGGCATCCAGCAGGGCGGCATTGAAAGCCCCCTGCCCCAGACCCTGCGCTCCTCCACGCTGGACGCCCTCTCGCTTCTGATGAGTGAGGAGGACGCCGCTGCGTTTGAGAACGCCTACGAGTATTACGTTCAGGACGACGGCGTTTTGAAACTTCGCAGTGACCTGACCACCGACGAACGCGCCGCCCTCGAAGAGGCCGTGACTGTGCCGGACATCGTGCTGTATATGACGGCTTCCCAAACCGCCAACGGCACCGGGATGCCCGCGCAGAGCCTGACCCCGCTTTCGGAGTATCCGCCGGCTTCGTCCGGGGAAGAAGCCGCCAGCAGCGCCGCTTCTCCTACGGCAGAGAGCACCGACGAAACGGAGACCGTCGCCCCCACGGCTGACGACCTCGACGCCGTGTGCGCCCAGTTTGCCGCCATGGCCCAGATGCCGGGCTTCTCCCGCGAGATGATCCAGCAGCAGTTGGCCGGTGCACTGGCGCAGATGGACGAGACCACCCTTTCCAGCATGGCCAGTCAGACCACCCTCCTCGTCAGCTTGGAGTACGAAGCGCAGGGCGTCGCCCATAACGTCCAGATGCAGTACCTCTTCCGGGTGGGCGGGCAGATGCTGGGCCTGACCCTGCTGATGGTGGCCGTGGCCATTCTGGTGGGCCTCATCGCCTCCCGCGTTTCCGCCGCCATCGGCCGCGACCTGCGCCGGGAGACCTTTTCCTCGGTCATCCACTTCTCCAACGCGGAGATCGAGAATTTCTCCACCGCTTCCCTCATCACCCGCACCACCAACGACATCCAGCAGGTGCAGTTCGTCTGCGTCATGCTGCTGCGCATGGTGGCCTATGCGCCCATTCTGGGCATCGGCGGTGTGCTGCACGTCATCGGCAGCCGCTCGGGCCTGTCCTGGATCGTGGTGCTGGACGTGGCTTTGCTGCTGCTGCTCATCCTCTTCCTGATGAACGTGGCCATGCCCAAGTTCAAGATCATGCAGACGCTGGTGGACCGGCTGAACCTCGTCAGCCGCGAGATCCTCACCGGCATCATGCCGGTGCGTGCCTTCAGCCGGGAGGCCTTTGAGGAGGCGCGTTTCGACAAGGCCAACAAGGACCTGATGGGCACCCAGCTGTTCACCAACCGCGCCATGGTGGCCATGATGCCCTTTATGACCCTGATCATGAACGGCACCAGCCTGCTCATCGTCTGGTTCGGCGGCAAGGCCATGGATGCCGGAACTATGCAGGTGGGCGAGATGATCGCATTCATCACCTACACCATGCAGATCGTCATGTCCTTCCTGATGCTGGCCATGGTGGCCGTCATGCTGCCCCGTGCCGGTGTGGCCGCAGACCGCATCGACGAGGTCATCCGCACCAAGGCCACCATCCACGACCCGGACGAAGCCGACGCCAAGGCCGCAAAGGAGCACAAGAACTGGCAGGGCGTGGTGGAGTTCCACGACGTGAGCTTCCGCTTCCCCGGTGCCGACAGCGACGCACTGGAGCACATCAGCTTTACCGCAAAGCCCGGCGAGACCACTGCCATCATCGGCTCCACCGGCTGCGGCAAGAGCACCCTGCTCAACCTGATCCCCCGCTTCTACGACGTGACCGGCGGCAGCGTGACCGTGGACGGCATCGACGTGCGCCAGATGCCCCAGGCACAGCTGCACGACCTGCTGGGCTATGTGCCCCAGAAGGGCGTGCTGTTCAGCGGCACCATCGACAGCAACCTGAAGTTCGGCGGGGACCACATCACCGACGCCGCCGTGAAAAAGGCCGCTGCCATCGCACAGGCCGCCGAGTTCATCGACGCAAAGCCGGAGGGCTACACAAGCCCCATCGCACAGGGCGGTTCCAACGTGTCCGGCGGCCAGAAACAGCGCCTGTCCATTGCCCGTGCCATTGCCAAGGACCCGAAAATTTATCTGTTCGACGACAGTTTCTCGGCCCTGGACTACAAGACCGACGTGGCCCTGCGCCGCGCCCTGAAGGCCCAGACCGACAACGCCACCGTCATCATCGTGGCACAGCGCATCTCCACCGTGCTGCACGCAAACCAGATCCTGGTGCTGGACGAGGGCCGTCTGGTGGGCAAGGGCACCCATGCCCAGCTCATGGCCAGCTGCCCGGAGTATCAGGAGATCGCCCGCAGCCAGCTGAGCCAGAAGGAACTGGACCTTGAACCACTGAATACGGAAAAGGAGGGTGTGTGATATGCCAAGACCCGGACGCATGACCACCGAGCGCGCCAAGGACTTCAAGGGCACGCTGCGGCAGCTCCTCCAGACCATGAGCCACTACAAACTGCCGCTCATCACGGCCATTGTCTTTGCCATTCTGTCCACCATCTTCAACATTGCCGGCCCCAAGGTGCTGGCCAAAGCCACCACGGCCCTTGCCACCGGCTGGATCGCCAAGCTGCGCGGCACCGGCAGCATCGACTTTGTGTATATCGGCCGGGTGCTGCTGTTTTTGCTGGGCATGTACCTGCTGAGCAGCGCCTTCAGCTTTATCCAGGGCTGGCTGATGACCGGCCTTTCCCAGAAAGTCTGCTACGACTTCCGCCGCCAGATCAGCGAAAAGATCAACCGCCTGCCCCTGGCCTACTTTGAAAAGCGCACCGTGGGCGAGGTGCTGTCCCGCATCACCAACGATGTGGACACCCTGGGCCAGAGCCTGAACCAGAGCATCACCCAGCTCATCACCAGCGTGACCACCATGATCGGCGTGCTGATCATGATGCTGTCCATCAGCCCCCGCATGACCCTCATCGCCCTGCTGATCCTGCCGGTGTCGCTGGCACTGGTGCTGCTGGTGGTCAAGTTCAGCCAGAAGTACTTCAAGGCCCAGCAGGCCACCCTGGGCGTGGTCAACGGCCAGGTGGAGGAGGTCTATGCCGGCCACAACGTGGTCAAGGCCTTCAACCGCGAGGCCGTGGTGCTGAACGACTTCAACGCCGCCAACGACAAGCTGTACGAATCCGCCTGGAAGAGCCAGTTCCTCTCGGGCCTGATGATGCCCATCATGAACTTTGTGGGCAACCTGGGCTATGTGGCGGTGGCCATCGTGGGCAGCATCTTTGCCGCCAACGGCACCATCACCATCGGCGACATCCAGGCCTTCATCCAGTACGTCAAGAACTTCACCCAGCCCATCCAGCAGCTGTCGCAGGTGTCCAACATGCTGCAGAGCATGGCCGCTGCCGCCGAGCGGGTGTTCGAGTTTTTGAACGAGCCGGAGGAGGACCAGACCGCCGACCCGGCCCGCCGGGCAGACCCCGCCTGCATCGACGGTCAGGTGACCTTCGACCACGTCAAATTCGGCTACACCCCGGACAAGACCATCATCCACGACTTCAGCTGTACGGTGAAGCCCGGCCAGAAGGTGGCCATCGTCGGCCCCACCGGCGCGGGCAAGACCACCATGGTCAAGCTGCTCATGCGCTTCTACGATGTGGACGCCGGTTCCATCACCCTGAACGGCCACGACGTGCGCGACTTTGACCGCAGCGCTCTGCGCGAGGGCTTCGGCATGGTGCTGCAGGACACCTGGCTGTTCAAGGGCACCATCATGGAGAACATCCGCTACGGCCGTCTGGACGCCACCGACGAGGAGGTCATTGCCGCCGCCAAGGCTGCCAACGCCGACCACTTCATCCGCACCCTGCCCGGCGGCTACCAGATGGAGCTGAATGAGGACGCCTCCAACGTCAGCCAAGGCCAGAAGCAGCTGCTGACCATCGCCCGCGCCATTCTGGCCGACAACCGCATCCTGATCCTCGACGAAGCCACCAGCAGCGTGGATACCCGCACCGAGCAGCGCATTCAGACCGCCATGGACAACCTGATGCGCGGCCGCACCAGCTTCGTCATCGCCCACCGCCTGTCCACCATCAAGGACGCCGACCTCATCCTCGTGATGCGGGACGGCGACATCGTGGAGCAGGGCACCCACGATCAGCTGCTGGAAACCGGCGGCTTCTACGCCGACCTCTACAACAGCCAGTTTGAAGATGTGGTAGACTAATTCCGCACTTTCTTTTCTGTGAAAATCCCTCAGATTTCGTCTTGAAACCTGAGGGATTTTCTTTTGTCATTCCGTGGCGGATGTGCTATAATTATTTTCGTGTCTTGAAGTAGGAAAGGAGTTTGAAACTCAATGGAAACTGCAACCAGACCCTACGCATTCAGCCGGAAGGTGTTCTGCGAGGGGATGCGGGACGGCGTGCCCATCGCGCTGGGCTATTTTGCCGTCTCATTTTCGCTGGGCATTGCGGCCCGCAGCGCTGGCCTGACCCCCATCCAAGGTTTTATTGCCAGCTTGTTCAACAACGCTTCTGCCGGCGAGTACGCCGCATTTTCGCTGATTGCCGCCGGGGCCACCTATGTGGAAGTGGCCATCATCACACTGATCGCCAACGCGCGGTATCTGCTGATGAGCTGCGCACTGGCCCAGCGGTTTGCCCCCGGCACGCCCTTTTTCCATCGGCTCATCATCGGCTACGATGTCACCGATGAGCTGTTTGGCATCACCATCGCCCGGCCGGGCTGCCTGAACCCCTTCTACACCTATGGCGCCATCACGCTGGCTGCCCCGGCATGGGCCATGGGCACGGCGCTGGGCATCGTGGCGGGCAACCTGCTGCCCCTGCGGGCCGTCAGTGCGCTGAGCGTGGCGCTCTATGGCATGTTCCTCGCCATCATCATTCCCCCGGCCCGGAAGAATAAGGTCGTGGCGGCGCTGGTAGCGCTGAGCTTTGCTCTCAGCTTCGCATGCAATTACCTGCCGGGGATCGCGTCTCTCTCCGACGGCACCCGCACCATCCTGCTGACGGTGCTGATCTCCTGCGGGGCGGCGCTCCTGTTCCCTGTAAAAAATGATGCAGAGGAGGCCGCACAATGACCTACAACAATTGGATCTACATTGCCGTGATGGCCGCCGTTTCTTACGCCATCCGGGTGCTGCCGCTGACTTTGATCCGCAGACCCATCAAGAACCAGTTCATCCAGTCGTTTTTGTACTACGTGCCCTATGTGACCTTGGCCGTGATGACCTTCCCGGCCATCGTCAACGCCACCCAGAACCCGGTGGCCGGTGCGGTGGCATTGGTGGTCGGCATTGCAGCCGCATGGTGCGGGGCCAGCCTGTTCCAAGTTTCGGTGGCGTGCTGCGCCGTGGTCTTCGTTATCGAGCTGTTTTTGGTGCACTGAGGGATGATGATGCAGAAAATTCTTGTTTCCGGTGCGGGGGGCTTTGTCGGGGCCCGCGTGATGCACCTCTGGCGCGGGCAAGCGGAGCTGACGATCTTCCCCCGCGGCTTTCTGGCCGCTGCCACGGAGGAAGAGGTGATCCGGTTCGCCGCACAGGTGCAGCCGGATGTCATCCTGCATCTTGCCGCCCTCTCCGACACCGGCTACTGCCAGCAGCACCCGGAGGAAAGCCGCCGGGCCAACGTGGAACTGCCCTGCTGGATGGCAAAGGCCGCGAGGGCGGCCGGGGCAAAGCTCGTGGCGTTCAGCTCCGATCAGGTCTATGCCGGAGTCACACAGGACGGGCCGCTGGCGGAAACGCTTCCGCTCTCCCCGGCCAACGTCTACGGGCAGCACAAGCTGGAAGCCGAGCAGCGGGCACTGGAACTTCTGCCCGATGCCGTTTTGCTGCGGGTGCCGTGGATGTACGATTTTCCGGGAAATGACCTGCCCATCCGGGGCAATCTGCCGCTGAACCTGCTGCGGGCTGCGCAGGACGGCACCCCTGTGCAGTTCAGCCGAAACGACTGGCGCGGGGTGAGCTTTGTGGGGGAGGTCATCGAAAACCTGCGTTCCGCTCTCGCCCTGCCCGGCGGGGTGTACAACTTCGGCAGCGGGAACGATGCCAACATGGCTGAGACGGCGAAGCAGTTTGCCGAGCGGATGGGCATCACGGTGAAGTTCGAACCCGCCGACTGGCACCGCGACCTGCTGATGGACGGCAGCAAAGCCGCCGCGCAGGGCATCCGCTTCCGTTCCACGCTGGACGGTTTTGCGGAGTGTCTCAAATATGATCACGCATAAAAAATCCTCTGGAACGACAGACGCCATTCCAGAGGATTTTTTCTATTACAGCAGGATGCAGATAAGCCCGCTGCACCCGTCGTTGATGACCTTTTCCAGCGTATCCTGCAAGCGGCCCCGCGCCTCCTGCGGCATATGCAGGAGCTTGTTCTGCAGCCCCTCGTTGACGAGCTCATGTAGGCTTTTGCCGAAGATGTTCGACTCCCACAGCCGCTCCGGGTCGGACTCGAAGTCGCCGAGGAGGCTCTGCACAAGGTCTTCGCTCTGCTTTTCGGTGCCGACGATGGGGTTGATCTCGGTGTGGATGACGGCTTTGAGCATATGGATGGAAGGAGCGCTGGCTTCCAGCCGGACGCCGTACCGCCCGCCCTGCCGGATGATCTCCGGCTCTTCCAGCGAGAGTTCGTCGATGGTAGGCATCACGATGCCGTAGCCGGTGGCTTCCACCTGCTCCAAGGCGCTGCGGATCTTCTCGTATTCGCGCTTGGCCTTGGCCAGCTCGATGATGCAGGGCATCAGGCCCGCTTCGTCGCCGATGGCAAGGCCGGTCTGCTCACTGAGGACGCGGTAGAACACATCCGGTTTGAGCAGCACCGTTACCCGCACCACGCCCTCGGAAAGGTTCATCCCGCTGAGGGCAGAGCGCTCCACCGAATCGCTGGCAAGGGCCCCGGCGCTGTTTTGGGCCGGGACGTCCTTCATCCGGGCGATCTGCTCTGAAAACTCCATGGCAGCGGTATAAATTTCCGTTTGCAGCCAGTGGCCGCTGTCCAGCATCGTCACCCAGCGGGGGATGGCGAAATCCAGCTCCCGCACCGGGAATTCGTAGAGCACCCGGCGCAGGATCTCGTGCAGGGCGGCCCGGTCAAGGTCGATGCAGCTCACGGGGAGGACACTGCGCCCGTAGCTCTGTTCCAACTGAGCGGCCAGCGCCTGTGTCTCCGGGGCGTCGGGGTGGGTGCTGTTGAGCAGGATGACGAAAGGTTTGCCCAGCGCTTCCAGCTCCTCCACCACCCGCTGTTCGGCGGGAAGGTAATTTTCCCGCGGGATCTCGCTGATGGTTCCGTCGGTGGTGACGACGATGCCGATGGTGGAGTGGTCCCGGATGACTTTGCGGGTTCCGGTCTCGGCGGCAAGGTCGAAGGGGATCTCCTCGTCGAACCACGGGCTTTTGACCATCCGGGGCTTCTCGTTCTCCTCGTGGCCCATGGCTCCGTCCACCATATAGCCCACGCAGTCGATGAGGCGGATGCGGCACTCTCCCCCGCCCTCCAATTGCAGCGGGACCGCGTTCTCCGGGATGAATTTCGGCTCGGTGGTCATAATGGTGCGGCCCGCAGCCGACTGGGGCAGTTCGTCCCGTGCGCGGAGGCGGGCGTCGTCGTTTTCAATGGCGGGCAGCACCAGTTGCTCCATGAATTGCTTGATGAGGGTGCTTTTGCCGGTGCGCACCGGGCCCACCACGCCGATCAAGATCTCGCCGCCGGTGCGGGCACCGATCTCGCGGCAGACCGTGGCTTCCAATCGTTCCTGTTTCTCCAAAATGGTCTCCTCCTGTCCGCGTCTGCGTTCTCAGAAGCAGTGTATTCGGCGGCACGGCGGAATAGTACAGCCCCTCCCATTTCTCCGGGAGAGGCTGTGAAGATCGGCATGATTTACAGCAGCTTGATGGCAACAGCTTCGCTGGTGCGGTCCTGTGCGTCGGTGGTCTGCTGGGGGTCGTCGAGCATATAGCGGAGCAGCAGCACTTCGGCCACGTAGAGCACCGCCACCTTGATGGGGATGCTGCCGGAGTCCAGCGGGCTTTCCTGTGCGCCGCAGAGCAGGACCACATCGGCCAGCGCTGCACCGGGCGAGTCCTCGTAGTGGGTCAGCAGGATGATCTTGGCCCCCGACGCCTTGGCGGTGCGCAGGGTCTCCATCATATCGCGGGTCGCACCCGAATAGGAGACAAAGAGCACCACGTCTTCCTCGGTCATCAGGCTGGCGGAGAGCAGCTGCAGGTGGCTGTCCCCTGCGGTGCGGAACTTATTGGACAGGCTGGAAAAACGGGCGCAGATGTCGTTGGCCAGCAGCATACTGCCGCCCTGCCCTAGGCAGAATACCTGCTTGGCGGCACGCAGCAGATCCACCGCCTGATCCACCGCATCCGGCGAAAGAGCGTTCTGGGTGCCGTTGATGGCGGTGATGAACAACGCGCTTGCGTGTTCGCAGAGCTTGGCCGTGGTCGTGCCCGGCTCCGGCTCCGGCTGGTTGATGAGCGAAGCGGTCACATTGGCCTGTGCCAGCGCGATGCGCATCTCGTGATACCCCTCGAACCCCAGCGCCCGGCAGAAGCGGAACACGGTAGCTTCCGCCACATTGCAGGCCCGCGCCAGCGAGGAGATCGAAAGGTACTGCGCTTCGTCGGCGTGGTGGATCAGATAATCGGCCACCATTCGCCCGGATTTGGTCAGTTCGTCCTGCCGTTGGTGCAGCAGCTCCCAGAAATTCGTAGACATGTGCTCTTCTCCTACTCCTTGCCCGACCCGGTGCCCGCAGCCCGCCGACTCCATTATCGGGATTTGCTCTTTCTTATAGGAAAGTATAAAAGAATCTTTCCCTCTTGACAAGAGGCGCTTTTACCACAAAATCTCTCCGGTTTTCTGTGCAGAGCATCCAATTTTCCTTGAAAAGTATGACTTATTTAGGAAAATTCTTTTCAAAATCGTCCATTTTCAGCCCTTTTTAACGCGAAAACAATTTTCAGCATTCAAAAATGCCTCATTTTCACAATAGTTACAAAATAGATACAATCGCCAAAAATACCGCCGTTTTTGTGAAAATTGTCGCACAATCCGCTCGATTTGGCGGATATGAACAAGAAAACTTTTTCAAAGTTGTGCATTGTGCAGATAGACAAAATGAAAAGAATTTTCTATAATAAGGCCAACAACCGTGGCTTGGCACGATAAGCCGCGACACATTTGATGATATGCAAGGAGAATTCGTTATGAAAAACCGTATCTCTCGCCGCTCCTTCCTGAAGGCCGCCGGCATCCTCGGCGCAGCCGGTGCTCTGGCCGCATGCGGCGGTTCCTCCGCTTCCACCAGCACGGCAGCTTCTTCCACTGCCGCTTCCTCCGCAGCCGCTTCCTCCGGTGCGAGCATCAAGCTGTGGACATACCCCATCGGTGGCTGGGGCAAGGATGAGACCGTGCAGGAGCTGATCTCCAGCTTCAACGCAAAGTATCCCGACATCAAGGTCACCGTCGAGTATCTGGACTACACCAACGGCGACGATCAGGTGAACACCGCCATCGAGGGCG
>ERZ1034626.509-NODE-509-length-28096-cov-11.982847_pt1 | contig 28096 bp, 25 predicted proteins | sample MGYA00520652_ERZ1034626 | MGnify/ENA primary metagenome ERZ1034626 (study PRJEB33766, sample SAMN09781765) | gut metagenome | biome: gut microbiome | host: Homo sapiens | place: Madagascar | study: EMG produced TPA metagenomics assembly of the PRJNA485056 data... | reverse complement strand
ACCTGACTGTTAATCAGGGTGTCGCCTGTTCGAGTCAGGCAAGAGGCGCCAGTAATTTGGGCGGCGGGTTTTTGATCCGCCGCCCCTTTTTATTGGTGTGAGTTGTAACCATTCTGTTTCTTTTTTCACATTTTTTTCAAAATTAACGGTTTCTTAAAAAATGTCCTCTTGAAGAAGCTGTCAGATTGTGGTATACTGCACCTAAGCTTTAGGAAGTTTTCCTGAAGCGATGGATCGATCAAAGGGTAGGCGCTCCCTTCTTTTTGATAGCAGCTTGGCCTCTGCTTTGCCTTGGTTCTCCGCAGGGCAGGGCAAAGCAGAGGGCTATGCGCTGCTTTTTGAGAGCGAAGAACCTTTCTCCTGCGTCAAAATCTGCTGAAGATGCTCTGTATTTGCGGTGCGCACAAAGTTTTACTTGTGTATTTGACCGTATTGTGCTAGAATATGGGAGGCAGTTTTGAATATTAGAAAGTTGAAGAGAGATCGTTTCCCATTGGTTGTCGGTCTCTTGTAAAGGAAACATCTATGCGTTATACCTATGTGCGGCAGCACGACACGACCGACTGTGCAGCTGCCAGTCTCGCAATGGTGTGCCTCCATTACAAAAAGGAAATCACCATCACCCGCTTACGCGACATGATGGGTACCGACATGAAGGGCACGAACCTCGTGGGTCTGCAGAAAGCCGCCAATGAGATGGGCTTCAACACGGCAGCTGTCCGTGTGGACCGCGAGAACTTTTTAAGTGATTTTACGCTTCCCTGTATCGCACAGGTCATTACGGATCAGGGCATGACACACTTCGTGGTGGTCTTCAAAAAGACCACCATCAAGGACGACACCGCCCGCCACAAGCATGTGCAGCAGGAAGAGGAACGCAAGGCCGATAAGACCAAGAAGTACAAATGCAAGGACACCGTGATCATCGGTGACCCGGCAAAAGACCTTGAGAAGATCAGCCTTGATGAGTTCTATAAAAACTTTACCGGCGTGTTGCTGCTGCTGAATCCGACTTCCGAGTTCAAGGGCGGCAAGGCGAAAAAGTCCACCAGTGTCAACGGCACGGCGAAGGACGACGGTAAGGGCAAGGAAGAGTTCAGCTACAAGGAAGGCAAGCACCGCATGTTGAAGCGGTACATCGACCTGTTGTGGCCGCAAAAGAAACTCTTTTTCTACGCTATCCTCAGTTCGGTGATCCTGACGGTGATCGGCATCGTCTCCACAGTGTTCAACAAAGCGCTGATGGACGAGGTGCTCCCGTACGGATTGAAGAACTTGCTCGTCTCCTTGATCATCGTGTTCAGTGTGGTCAACCTCACCAGCAACCTGCTCAGCACGGTTCGCGAGTGGATCTTGATCTTCCTGTCCATCAAGGTAGACATCCCGTTGATGATGGGCTACTTCGAGCATGTGTACAAATTGCCGATGAAGTTCTTCGCAACGCGGAAGACCGGCGAGATCACCACCCGCTACTCCGATGCAGGCACCATCAAGTCCGTTCTGACCAGCATGGCCATGAGTATCGTCATGGACGTGGTCATGGCGCTGGGTGTGGGCGTCGTGCTGTTCCGGATGAACTCCACCCTGTTCTCCCTCACCTTGTTCAGCACCGCGCTGAGCTTCCTGCTCGTCATCATCTTCAAGCAGCCGTACAAGCGGATCAATGAAGAAACGATGCAGCAGTCGGCGATCCTGAACAGCCAGATGATCGAGAGTCTGCGCGGCATTGAGACCATCAAGTGCAATGCGTGCGAAGACCGCGAACTGGAAGCGCTGGAACGGGAGTACATCAAGAGCCTGAAGATCAGCCTCCGGTCCAGCAAGATCAGCACCGGGCAGTCCCTGATCTCCACCGTTATCACCACGGTGCTGGGCATGGTCACGACCTATGCCGGTATCATGCAGGTGCTGAACGGCGACCTGACGCTGGGCGGCTACATGGCGTTCAGCACACTTTCGGGCTACTTTACTTCTCCGGTGAGCGACCTGATCGGGATGCAGATGTCGATTCAGGAAGCTGATATCTCCATGAAGCGTCTGACCGAGATCATGGACTACGAGTCCGAGCAGTCGGAAGACGAGGAGCACACCGAGATGGAGCAGATCGAGGGCGACATCGAGTTCAAGGATGTCACCTTCCGGTATGGCAACCGCAACCCCGCACTGAACCACATCTCCTTCACGATCCCGCAGGGCAAGAAGGTGGCGCTGGTGGGCAGCAGCGGCAGCGGTAAGTCCACCATCACCAAGCTCCTGCTCAAGTATTATGAGCCGGAGAGCGGCGAGATCGATGTAAACGGCATCAACCTCGACGAGTACACCAACGCATCGGTGCGCCGCGCAATCTCTTACGTTCCGCAGAATGTCGAGCTGTTCAGCAAGACTCTGTTTGAGAATATCCGCATTTCCAACCCGAACGCCACCATGGAACAGGTGAAGGAAGCAGCAAAGAAGGCCGATGCACACGAGTTCATCCGCAAGCTGCCGCTGCAGTACAACACCTACTTGGAGGAAGCCGGCAACGGCCTGTCCGGCGGTGAGAAACAGCGGATCGCTCTGGCACGAGCTTTCCTGAAGGACTCGAACCTCTATATTCTGGACGAATCGACCAGCAGTCTGGATTTTGGCACAGAGAACACCATCTTTGACATGATCTACAACCAACTGGCTGATAAGTCGATGCTCATTGTGGCCCACCGCCTGTCCACCGTCCGCGATTGTGACCTGATCTTGGTCATGGATCACGGCGAGATCGTGGAGCGCGGCACCCATGACGAGCTGCTGGAGAAAAAGGGCAGATATTACGAGCTTTGGAACCTCCAGCAGGGCATCTTCCGCCATAAGAAGGAAGCGCCCAAACCCGTGGCAGCGGCCGTTGTCGAGGAAGATGACGACGGTGAAGAGGCCATTACTTATTAAGTTGCAATCGAGTGCGCACTCGATTACATAAAAACGGCTTTTGGAAGGTTGCGCAGCCGGAAAAAAGCCTCAAATTCGATCAATCATTTGAAGGGAGTAATTCATTATGATGATGCCTGCAAACTACTCTGTTATCGCAGAGAACGAGCTGTCCTATGTCGAGGGCGGCGCATCCTTTATCGATTGGGTTGGCGATCGCACTGCTACCGTTTGGACTGCTGCTAACGTCAAGACCTTCAACACCAACGTTGTGACCATCGTTGGTAACGCTTTCGTTGACAACATGGTCCACAACACTCTGGGCTATGTCTTCGGCGGCAACGCTGATTGGAAGGGCATTGGCAATGCTGTCAAGGGCTTCTTCGTTGCTGAGAACAAGCACGTCGGCGACTCTATTGCTCACACTCTGGGCAATGTTGCTGCTGTTTACCTGCTGGGCAACACCACCGTTGCTAACAAGGCTGGCAATGTCACTCTGACCGGTTCTACCAAGGACTGGAAGAAGTCTGAGAAGATCGTTGATGCTGCTGGTAATGTTAGCTACAAGTACATCTGGGGCTAATTTAGTCTAAACAACTAAATAGTTAGAGTATTTCATTTGCACCGCCCTACGTTGTAGGCGGGGCGGATGACAATGCCTCGTAATGGTGTGCCAGGAGGCGTGAGCCTTCTGGCACACCTTATTTTTATAACGTCACTTATTATGTGCCCCGCAACGCCCCGCGCCCGGTGATGGCTTTGCCGTAAACCGGATGCAACGGCGGGGAGGGGCGGTAATAGGTGATCGTGTGTGGGGAAAATAAAACCATTTGCTCTATCGCAAGTGATGTCTGTCCTATTGCAAGTGTAAGCTGTCCCATTGCAAGCGCAATCTAAACGGACGCGGTGCGCTGCCGGAAGCGGGCTTGCCCTCTCCGTCATCGCTTCGCGATGCCACCTCTCCCAAAGTGAGAGGCCTTGGCAGTCCGCAAAGTTTGCAGTTCAGCACTTTACGCCCTGCTGCCGCAAGGGGAGCCGTCAGGCGCTGCGCTCAGACTTTCCGCCTTTGCCAAGGGCTCCCACTTTGGGGGAGCTGGCGCGAAGCGCCTGAGAGGGCGAGGACGGCGGAGGGGAGACTTCGCCCCGGTTTAGCTTGAGCGAATGATGGGGCAGACTTCCGAAAGCCTCAATCTAAACTTACGCGGTGCGCCGCCGGAAGCGGGCTTGCCCTCTCCGTCATCGCTTCGCGATGCCACCTCTCCCAAAGTGAGAGGCCTTGGCAGTCCGCCAAGTTTCCCGTTTTATACTTTACGCCCTGCTGCCGCAAGGGGAGCCGTCAGGCGCTGCGCTCAGACTTTCCGCCTTTGCCAAGGGCTCCCACTTTGGGGGAGCTGGCGCGAAGCGCCTGAGAGGGCGAGGACGGCGGAGGGGACGCTGTACCTAGGTTTAGCAGATGCGTATGATAGGGCAGACTTCCGAAAGCCTCAATCTAAACTTACGCGGTGCGTTCTTGTCAGCGGGCTTGCCCTCTCCGTCATCGCTTGCGCGATGCCACCTCTCCCAAAGTGAGAGGCCTTGGCAGTCCGCCAAGTTTGCAGTTCGGCACTTTACGCCCTGCTGCCGCAAGGGGAGCCGTCAGGCGCTACGCGGAGACTTCACGCCTTTGCCAAGGGCTCTCCCTTTGGGAGAGCTGGACGCCGTTAGGCGGCCTGAGAGGGCGAGGACGTCGGAGGGGACGCTGTACCTAGGTTTAGCAGATGCGTATGATAGGGCAGACCCAAGAAACGGCAGAAAGGGGCATTATTGTGAAGGAAACCACGGTTGTGAAAAACAACAAGATGCTTCCGGTTGCCCGAAGATTGCGCCGCGAAATGACCTTATCAGAGCAACACCTTTGGTTTCGCTTTCTGCGCTCCTACCCAGTAAAAATCTACAAACAGCGGATCATTGAATCTTTTGTGGTAGATTTTTACTGCGCGGAAGCACGATTGGTTATTGAATTGGACGGCTCACAGCATTATACTGAACAGGGGAAGGCTTACGACGAAGAGCGGAGCCAGATCCTGCGCGAGTATGGCTTGAAGGTATTGCGCTTTTCCAACCGCGAGGTGGAACGGCAGTTCGATGCGGTGTGCGAGAAAATCCATCAAGAGATTCAAGCGAGGGTGTAGGATAACAATTTCCCCCTTTTCCCACAGACGATCACCCATTACCATAAAATCTAATGAAACAGGTGGACAAAACGATGAGAGAAATTCAAGTTGCAGAACACAAGACCCTGAAGCTGACCAACGTGTTGGCGCGGAAGGTGGACGGCAGCGAGCTGGGCAACCTGCCCGTGGTGCTGACCCAGATGCAGAACTTTATCCGCAGCCACAACGCCATGCCCGTTGGCCCCATCATCCAGTGCGTGAAAATGCGCACCGGCCCCAACCCCACGGCGGACATCTACTTTATGCAGCAGGTCAACCAGTTGATCACCCGGCTGGACCCCGGCTACGAGATGGACGCGGTGTTGCGTGTGCGCAACTGCCTCTACGCCCACTATGTCGGCCCCATGGATCACAGCAGCCTCGCCAGCCAGAAGCTCGACATCTATGCCTTTGAGAACGAGATCGAGCGCACCGGCGATGTGTACAGCATCTATGTCAATCAGGACGAAGACGAAGGCGTGCTTGACGTCTTTATGGAGACCAAATAATTATGACGACCATTCAGAATCTTTCCGATCTGCAGGATCGCCGCATCATGATGGAGAAAAAGCTGCCGCCCTTCGGCTATGCGATGATCCTCCTCGTGGCATTCCTGCTGGTGTTCCTGACCATCTGGAGTACCAAGAATTACCGCACCTACGTCAGCCAGTCGGCCGGCACCGTGCAGGCAAGCAATAAAACCTACATCATGTCCAGCTACTCCGGCACCCTGACCGAGCTGAACGTCTCTGAGGGCAGCTACGTCAACGAGGGCGACCTCATTGCCCACATCAAGAGCACGGACATCGATATGCAGACCGACGGCTACAAGAGCCAGCTGGAGATCTACGAAAAGCAGAAGTCCCAGTACGAGAAGCTGCTCAAGTCCATTAAGGACGACAAGAACTACTTCAGCGAGACGGATATCGACGATCAGCCGTACTATTATCAGTACGAGAACTACAAGAGCCAAGTACAGCAGAAAGCCTTTGACGCTTCGCCCTATCAGGCCGCGGGCTACTCCGACGAGCAGATCAAGGCCCTGATGGAGCAGAACCAGAGCGAGATCGAGTCGCTGTACTACTCCACTTTGCAGTCGGTGACCGCGAACCTGACCAGCGTTCAGGCCAACATCGACAACCTGCAGACCCAACTGGACGCACTGGAAAGCGGCGCGAACGATTACTACATCTATGCCCCCACCTCCGGCGTCATCCACATGGATACCCCCTACAAGGAGGGCATGGTGCTGAGCGCCGGTTCCGCGCTGGCCACCGTCGCCAGCGAGAACAGCGACCTTGAGGTGGTGGCGGCCCTGACCGTCAGCGACCGGCCCCTCGTCAACGTGGGCGACCCATGCAAGATCGCCATCACCGGTCTGTCCGAGTATTCCTACGGCAACCTGACCGGCACCGTCACTTCCATCGACAGCGATGTGACCTCCAGCACGTCCGGCTCCTACTACAAGATGACCATCAAGCCCAACAGCACCTATGTGGTGAGCAACGGCGGCGACAAGGTCGATCTGGCCAACGGCATGAGCGTGACCGCCCGTGTCGAGTACGACGAGCTGACTTACTTCGACTACGTGATGGAGGCTCTGGGCGTTTTGTTCCGTTAAACAGCGTCCGTAAACCAACGCCCAAAGAGGTACGATAGAATGAAATTGAACCCGAAACAGTTGGCCGTAAGCGCCGCGCTGCTCACCCTGCTGGCCGCAGGGGCCGCGCTGCCCGCCACAGCCGCCAGCCCCATTTCTGCCCCCGCGGCCATCACCTTCCCGTGGAGCGCCGTCGCCACCGAGAGCGTGGAGACCGGCGATTATGCCGCCTCCATGACCGTGGGCACCGCGCAGCAGCTTTCGCCGGTGGTCACCCCCGCCAAGGCCGCGAAGCGCAACGGCGTCAGCTACGTTTCCGATAACCCGAACATCGTCTCGGTGACGGAGGACGGCGTGGCACAGGCCGTCGGCCTCGGCACGGCCCAGATCACGGCCACCTGCGGCGGCGTGAGCTGCACCTATGCCATCACCACCCAGCCCGACAGCACGATGATCGCCACCGAGATGGACATCACGCTGGCGTCCAGCACCATCGCGGTGGGCGATCACACCAACGTCTCGCTGGTGGTCCTGCCCACTACGGCGGCAAATTACATCGATGTGACGCTGACTTCTTCCGACCCCAGCGTGGCCACCGTCAACAACTTCGGCAAGGTGACGGGCATCGCCCCCGGCAAAGCGACCATCACGGCTTCCACCGGCGATGTGAGCTGCTCGGCGACGGTCACGGTGGTGGCGGCGCCCAGCTCCAGCACCGGCGCGACGGAGTCTCTCTCCCTGAACACGAACTACCTCGTGCTCAAGCCGGGCGCGTCCGGCAAGATCACCGGCTCGGTGGCGCCCTCCACGGCGTCCCAGTCCCTGACCTTCACCAGCCGCGATAAGAGCATCGCCACCGTCAGCGCCAGCGGCGTTGTTACCGGCGTTTCCACCGGTGCGACCTCCGTGGTCGTCTCCAACGGCACGGTCTCCTCGTCGGTGACGGTCATCGTCAACCGTACGGCGTCTTCCAGCAGCAGCGGCGGCACCGCCGACGGCGACGGCACCGAACCCGCCGACGGCGACCCCATCGTGAACGCCATCGAGAATGCGGCGTCGGACACCATCTCCTACCCGCAGGAGCAGGTGCCGGTGATCACCACCGAGATGCTCAACGCCCTGCGCACCACGGGCCGCACCCTCGTGCTCAACGCCAAGGACTACACCCTGACCGTGGACGGCAGCGCTGTCCGCAACACCACCAGTGAGATCGCCACCGCGCTGACCTTTACGCCGGACGAGAACGGCCTCCGCTTTACCCTGAACGACGGCGACGAGATGCCCTGCGGGGTGCAGATCACCCTGACCGGGGAGAATGCAGCCTACAGCCGCCTCTACCTGCACAACAGCGTCAGCGGCAAGTGGCAGTTCCTGAACAGCTACAAGGACGGCGTTCTCCACGCCGATGTGGCGGGCGAGTACCTGCTGACGAACCAGAATCTGCGATTCACCAGCATCAACTGGACCTTCTTCATCGGGGCCGGTGTAGTGGTCGTCGCCTGTCTGATCGCCTATATCGCGGTCAAGAAGCGGTATTGGTTCTGGTAAGAGATAGTACGTTAAAACGAAAAACTCCCGGACAATTCGTCCGGGAGTTTTTGCGTAGAAGGGAAACCTTACTTCGATTCAACCTTGCCTTCGCCGTCCAGCGCTTCCTCCAGCGTGTGCCACGCGAGGACCGCGCACTTGACGCGGGCGGGAACATGGGCGATGCCCTGCAGCGCGGCGGCATCTTCGAGGTCGTCGAGCTGCTCCGGGGTGATCTTGCCCTTGATCATATCAAAATACAGGCCGATGAGGCGGCGTGCGTCCTCCACGGTGCGGCCCTTCACGAGGTCGATCATCAGGGAGGCCGACGCTTGGGAGATGGCGCAGCCGGTGCCGATGAACCCGGCGTCCTCAATGACGCCGTCCTTGACCCGCAGCTGAAGGGTGATGTCGTCGCCGCAGCTGGGGTTGACGCCCTCAAGGCTGTGGGTGGCCCCCTCGACGGGGTGGCGGTTCTCCTTGCTGCGGCTGTTTTCGGTAATGATCTGGGTGTAAAGCTCGTTCAGATTCATAAACCCATCACCTTTCGTACATTTTCGAGATTATTCAGCAGCGCGTCGATGTCTTCCGGCGTGTTGTAGATGGCCACGCTGGCGCGGCAGCAGGAGCCGATGCCGAGGAAGTCCATCAGGGGCTGGGCGCAGTGGTGCCCGGCCCGGATGGCCACGCCGCCCGCATCCAGAATGGTGGCGACGTCGTGGGGGTGGACGTCCTGCACATTGAAGGACACCACGCCGAACCGCTTGGCGGCGGTGGGGTCCCCGTACACGGTCAGCCACGGCATATCGGCCATGCCCTTGAGCATCCGCTCCAGCAGGGCGTGCTCGTGATCCATCATGGTCTGCCAGCCGATGTGGTCGATGTAGTCCAGCGCGGCGGCAAAGCCCACCTCGCCGCCCACGTTCCGGGTGCCCGCCTCAAACTTGCGGGGACCCTCGGCCCATGTGGCGCTGTGCTCATGGACCGCGCCGATCATGTCGCCGCCGCTGAGGAAGGGGGGCATCTTGTCCAGCAGCTCCCTGCGGGCGTAGAGGGCGCCCATGCCCATGGGGGCGTAGAGCTTGTGGGCGGAACAGGCCGCGAAATCCACGTCCAGCGCCTTCACGTCCACGGGCATGTGGGGCGCGCTCTGGGCGCAGTCCAGCACCACGACGGCCCCGACAGCGTGGGCGCGGGCCACGATCTCTTCCACCGGGGCCCGCAGCCCCAATACGTTGGACACCATGCCGATGGCCACGAGCTTGGTCTTGGCGGTGATCTTCCGGTCCAGCTCATCGGTGGTCAGGTGGCCGTCCGGGCCGGGGTAGAGGTACACGAGGGCTGCGCCCGTGGCCTCGGCCACCCGCTGCCACGGCACGAGGTTGGAATGATGCTCCGCGACCGAGATCACGATCTCGTCGCCCGCGTGCAGGAAGTGGAGCCCGTAGCTGTAGGCCACAAGGTTCAGGGACTCGGTGGTGTTCTGGGTGAAGACGATCTCATCGTCCTCCGCGTGGAAGAACTGGGCCACCCGGTGCCGGGCCCCCTCGTGGGCGTCGGTGGCCCGCATGGCGAGGTCATACACGCCCCGGTGGGGGTTGGCGTTGTCGTGGGTGTAGTAGCGGGTCACGGCGTCCAGCACCTGCGTGGGGTGCTGGGTGGTGGCGGCGCTGTCCAGATAAACGAGCCGGGTGCCGTTTTCGTCGGCGCTCAGGATCGGAAAATCCTTAATCCATGGATTCTGCATCGTCGAGCCTCCTTGCTGCCGCCTCGCGCACTTCGTCCTGAAGCGCCGCGAGGGGGATCTTTTCAATGGCCGGGGCAAAGCGGGCGTCCACCATCAGGCGGCGTGCCTGTTCCTCGGAAAGGCCGCGGGAGCGCAGGTAGTAGAGCTTGGCCTCATCCAGCCGCCCGATGGAGGCAGCGTGCTGGCCCTCGACCTCTTCTTCGCCGCAGAGGATCAGCGGCGCGGTGCGGTTGCGGGCGGCGGGGCTGAACAGCAGCACATCTTCGCTCTCGTGGCCGACGCCGCGCTTGGCACCCCGGCGGAAGTCGATGGTGCCGCGCAGGATCTTATCGGCATGGCCGGTCAGGACGCCGGCGGTGTGCATCTCGCACAGGGTGTCCTTGGCGGTGTGAACGGAGACATCGTTGTAATCCAGCACGGCGTCGCCGCTGCCGAAGTAGACGGCATCAAGGTCGTACTCGCTCTTGGAAGCGGTGAGCTGTGCCTTGGCACCGCAGACCGAGAGGGCACCGCCCAGCTCGATACGCACCTGCTCCACCTTGGCGCTCTTGGCTTCCTCAATGGCGACGGCGTTCCAGCGGCGGGCGTGAGAGCCCAGCAGCTGCACCTGCACCAGCTTGACGTGAGCGTTCTCGCCCGCGCGGATGCGGGTGAGGGAAGCGGCGGCACCGTTTTCAGCGTCGCCCCGCACCACCTGCACCACGGTCAGGCTGCTGCCCGCCTTGGCGTCCACGGAAAGGACGCTCAGGGCGTTGGGGTGGGCAGCGTCCAACGTGACCTCAAAGAGGGCGGGCGCTTCCACCTTGGTATCCTCGGCCACCGTCAGCGCATGGCGGACGGTGGCATTTTCCAGCAGATAGGTATCGACGGCCTCGCCCATGCCGCTCTCCGAAAAGGCGGTGAAGTCGCTCTCGGCTTCGCCGACCCCGGCGGGCAGGGTGAAGGCGATGTTCGCTTCGCCCCAGTCGTCGCCGGGGATCTCCGGCAGCGCCGCCGCTTTGGGAGCGCTGTTGACGCCGCACCGGTTCCAAGTAGGAACCGGCAGACGATTCATGTTCAAGTCATTCATAACACTTCCGGCCCTCCTTTCAGCCGATGCTGCCCTTCATTTCGAGGTGGATGAGGTTGTTCATCTCCACCGCGTACTCCACGGGCAGCTCCTTGGCAATGGGTTCTGCAAAACCGCCCACGATGAGGGCGCGGGCATCCTCTTCGCTCATGCCGCGGCTCATCAGGTAGAAGACCGCTTCCTCGCTGATGCGGCCGATCTTGGCTTCGTGGCCCACATCCACCGCGTCGCAGCGGATGTCCATCTCCGGGATGGTGTCGGAGCGGGAGCGGTCGTCCAGCATCAGGCTCTCGCAGGAGACAGCGCTGCGGCTGTTCTTCGCGCCCGGCAGCACCGTGACGGAGCTGCGGAAGTTCGAGATGCCGCCGTCCCGCGCGATGGACTTCGTCGTGATGTGGGAACTGGTGTTGGGGGCCGCGTGGACCACCTTGGCACCGGTGTCGAGGTCCTGCCCGGCACCCGCAAAGGTGATGCCGGTGAACTCCATCCGGGCACCCTCGCCCGCCAGAATGCTCATGGGGTAGAGGCAGGAGGTATGGGAGCCGAAGGAACCGGAGACCCATTCGATCGTGCCGCCCTTTTCCACCTTGGCGCGCTTGGTGTTCAGGTTGTACATGTTCTTCGACCAATTCTCAATGGTCGAGTAGCGGACGCGGGCGTTCTCGCCCACGTAAATTTCCACGCAGCCCGCATGGAGGTTGGCCACGTTGTACTTCGGGGCCGAGCAGCCTTCGATGAAGTGGAGGTAGGCACCCTTGTCCACGATGATGAGGGTGTGCTCGAACTGGCCCGCACCGGGGGCGTTCAGGCGGAAGTAGGATTGCAGCGGGATCTCCACATGCACCCCGGCGGGAACATACACGAAGGAGCCGCCGCTCCACACCGCCCCGTGCAGGGCCGCGAACTTGTGGTCGGTGGGGGGCACCAGCTTCATGAAGTGGCTCTTGACCATGTCGGCGTAGGGGCCGGTGAGGGCGCTTTCCATGTCGGTGTAGACGACGCCCTGCGCGGCCACCTCGGCTTTGACGTTGTGGTAGACCACCTCGGAGTCGTACTGCGCCCCCACGCCGGCCAGCGAAGCCCGCTCGGCCTTGGGGATGCCCAAGCGCTCAAAGGTGTTCTTGATGTCCTCCGGCACCTCGCTCCACTTGCCCCGCATCTCGGTGTTGGGGCGGACGTAGGTGACGATATTGCGCATATCCAGCCCTTCGATGGAAGGGCCCCAGTTCTGCACCGGCATCTTGTTGTAGATCTCAAGGCTCTTCTGGCGGAACGCGCGCATCCACTCCGGGTCGTGCTTTTCCTCGGAAATTTTGGCCACGATATCGGGTGTCAGGCCGGAATTTACCTCAAAGGCGGCGTTTGCGGCGTCCTTGATGTCGTAAATGCTGCGGTCCACTTCGGCAACATCGGTCTTTTCGGTCTCAAAGGCTCTCATTTCGCTTCGTCCTCCTTCAGCGCGTGGAAGCCCTCCTCGATGATCTCGTTCACAAGGCTGCCATCGCCGGTGCGCACGATGCGGGCATCGTCCAGCACATGCACAAAATCCACCTTCAGGCCCTCAAGGATCTTGGCGTTGTGGGTGATGATGAGGAGGGCATTCTCCTCGTTGTGGTAAGCGCGGACGCCCTGCGCCACGGTCTTTACGGCGTCCACGTCAAGGCCGGAGTCCGTTTCGTCCAGCAATGCCAGCTTCGGCTTGAGCATGAGGAGCTGCAAGATCTCGCTCTTCTTCTTCTCGCCGCCGGAGAAGCCCACGTTCAGGTAGCGCTCGGCATAGCTGGGGTCCATGCCAAGGGCCTCCATCTGCTGTGCCAGCTCCTTGCGGAAGGCGAAGACCTTGACGGGCTTGCCGGTGATGGCACCCTGTGCGGTGCGCAGGAAATTTTCCAGCGTGATGCCGGGGATCTCCTCCGGCGTCTGAAAAGAAAGGAACATGCCCAGCCTTGCGCGGACGTCCGTGCTCTCGTGGGTCACATCCTGCCCGCGGAAAACAATGCTGCCGCGGGTGACGGTATAGCGGGGGTCGCCCATCAGGGCGCTCATCAGGGTGGATTTGCCCGCGCCGTTGTGGCCCATCAGAACATGGGTCTCGCCGGGATTGACGGTCAGGTTCAGGCCGTCCAGAAGCACCTTCTGCTCCTCGCCGACCGTGACCTGTAAATCTTTGACTTCCAGCAGGGGACTGCTCATAGAATCTACCTCCTTGTAACGCAACACCGCACGCACTCTCAATTCCGAGTGGTGCGATAGGATAACTCTCGGCCCTTATACTATACCAACTTTCTAGGAATTGCAAGGGGTATCAAAAAAGATTAACACTCTTCGGCGCTTATACCAAGAAACGGTGGAGAACTTCCGGCCCCCTTTGTGCAGGGTGAAGTGCGACAAGAAAGAGCGGGAACTCTGTGCCGCACACAGGGTCCCCGCTCTTTTCTCAGTTTTCGTTACAGTTTCCGGTAGCCGGAAGGCTCATCGTCCTTGCAGCGGCGTTCCATCAAAAAGGTGTCCAGCCAGCGGCCGTGGCAGTCCCGCGCGATCCGCTCACGGCGGCCCACAAGGCGGAAGCCGCATTTCAGGTGCAGCCCCTTGGAGGCGGCGTTGTCCTGCAGGACGGTGGATTGCAGCGTCCAGTACCCGGCCTCCTCGGCTTCTTGGCAGAGAGCGGTCAGGAGCTGGGAACCCAGCCCCCGGCCCCGGAAGCGCTCACCAATGTAGATGCTGATCTCGGCCACGCCCCGGTAGCACCAGCGCGGGTCTACCCGGTGCAGGGCGGCCCACCCGGCCAGCACGCCGTCATCCACCACCACAAGGCGGCATTCCTTGGTGTGGGAGGCATCCCACGCGGTATAAGGCGGGCAGTCGGTCTGGAAGGTGGCGTGCTCGGTGGCAATGCCTTCCAGATAGATCTTGGCGACTGCGGACCAATCTTCCGGCGTCATGGGCCGGACTGTGATCTCGTTCATACGTTCCCCTGACCGGAGCCGCAATGCTCCGCGTTTCCCTCACAAAATTCCTTCTGACAGCTTCAGTATAGCAGACTTTTCGGCAAAGTACAACGGCTCAGACGGGGCCGGGCAGAGAGCCCAGCACTTTGATGCCGAGGCTGCGCAGGCAGGACTGCTTTTCCCGCAGCAGGGGCACCGCGTCCGGCTTTTCCGGCGCGTGGGCGTCGCAGCCGACGATGACCTACGCCTTTTTTTATGGCAGAAACCTTTCCGAAAAGGATCGGTTGTGATACAATGGAGTAAATAGTTTGGGCTGTATTCGCCCGTGCAGAAAATCATTATAGACCACTTCGCGGAAAAATGCAATCCGGGCGGCAGCAAAGGAGCGTACCCATGAAAAAGAGAACGAAGCTGGCAGCGGCGCTGTGCTGTCTTGGCCTGATGATGACGCTGGCGCTGCCTGCGTTTGCAGCGGGCACCATCACCACCGAGACCACGATGGGCGAGATCCGCTCGGACCCCGGTGTTCAGGGGGCGGGCATCTGGACCAACTCCAAGTTCCGGGACATCGAGCCCCTGCAGACCTATTACTACAACAAACAGACGCTGGCAGAGTTTGTGGGCAGCGAGAACGCCGAAGCCAGCGCGGCGGGCCTGAACCTCGCGGTGGAAAACTACGAAGCGGGCCGTCAGGTCACCTACAAGCTCTATTCGGAGGAGGAGATCGCTGCCGACCCCACCAAGGAGGTCGCAGAGCTGAACTATTTCCCCGCCAAGACCCCCAATGCCAAGTATGCGCTGGTACTCTCCGGCAACATCAGCACCCGCACCGCCGAGCTGAAGGAGTGCATCTCCACGGCTTATGAGCTCCACGAAAAAGGCTACGCCGTCTTTACGATGCGCTACCGCGTCTTCCAGAACGCCAGCGACAACGCCCCGCTGGACGACATCGGCCGGGCCGTGCAGTTCATCACCGAGCACGCCAAGGTGTTCGACGTCCAGACCGAGAACTATGCTCTGCTGGGCTACTCCTCCGGCGGGCACCTGCTGGGCCTGTTCTGCGGCAGGGAGCTGGGCTACCAGAAGTACAATGTGCCCAAGCCCGGTGCCCTGCTGCTGGCTTACCCCATCAACGATTTCAACGAGGCGCGGCCTCTCTACAGGCTGGTCATGGATCCCGCCGTCTGCGCCACCCGGTACTACGATGATACCATCTCCGGCAGCGTGGATGCGGATTACCCGCCGACGTATTTCTGGTACGGCAAGAACGACAACACCCTGAGGCTGCTCATCTACTCTGAGCAGGGCCCCGCGCTGGAAAAGGCTCTGACGGAAAGCGGCGTGCCCCACCAGCGCACGGTCTACAACAATGCCGCCCACGGTATCGGCCTCGGTTACGGCACCGATGCAGAAGGCTGGCTCGACGCCGCCGCTGCCTTTTGGGAAGCCCAGACCGCTGAATAACAGAGAAGGAAACCGTACATGACGAACCGGAATCAAACCTTGCGCATCCTGCTGGCTGTATTGGCCCTTCTGGCGGTGCTGGCCCTGCCCGCTTTTGCGGAAGGGGAGAAAGGGGAAGCCAACATCACCCCGCAGACCACCATGAAAGAACTGCGGGAGAACCCCAGCATCAAAGGCTCCGGGCTGTACACCTACGTGTACGTCTGGGAGCGGGACTGCGGCTTTTTGCAGAACAGCAAGGACAACGACACCCTGCAGCAGGTCATCGGCAAGCAGTCGGTCAACAGCTGCGTGGCCGGGATGAATCTCATCATCGAGACCTACAACGCGGGCACGCAGATCACCTATAAGCTCTTCACCCCGGAGGAGATCGCGCAGGACAAGAGCCGCGACCATGTGGAGCTGTATTATTTCCCGGCGGAACAGCCCAACGCGAAGTACGCGGTGGTGCTTTCCGGCAATGCGCTGTTTTACAGCGGCGAGATGCGGGGCGGCGTTTCGACGGCATGGGAGCTGCACCAGCGGGGCTACGCGGTGTTCGCGCTGCGCTACCGCATCGGCAAGGAGGCCAAGGACAACGCCCCGCTGGAAGACCTTGGCCGGGCCATCCAGTTCATCACCGCCAACGCCGAGACCTTCGGCGTCCGCACCGAGAACTACGCCCTGCTGGGCTATTCCTCCGGCGGGCAGATCGCGGGGGTGTTCTGCGGCAAGGAGCTGGGCTACCGGAACTACAATGTGCCCAAGCCCGGTGTGCTGCTGCTGGTCTACCCCATCAACAACTTTTATGAGGCAAAACCGATCTACCACCTGCTGCTGGATACCCACGGCGACGGCCGCCGCTATTACGATCATAACATCTCCGACTGCATAGATGCGGATTACCCGCCCACGTATTTTTGGTACGCGCGGAACGATGTGATGCTGATGGCGTTCAACTATTGGCAGCAGGGCCCCGCGCTGCAACAGGCGCTGGCGGCGAACGGCGTGTCCTATCAGGAGCACGTCTACCGCTGCGCCCAACACGGCGTCGGCATCGGGGAAGGAACTGACGCCGAGGGCTGGATCAAGGAAGCGGCTGCGTTCTGGGAAGCGCACACCGCCCCATAAAACGAAAAAAGGAAGTGGAAACACAAGATGCAGAAAACACGAACCGGCCGGGTGCTGGCGGCCACGCTGGCCCTGCTGGTGGTGCTGGCCCTGCCCGCCTTCGCCGAAGGCAAGAAGGGGGAAGCCAGCATCACCCCGCAGACCACCATGAAAGAACTGCGGGAGAACCCCAGCATCGCGGGCTCCGGCTTTTATACCTATTCGCAGGATAAGGACTGCCCGCCGGGCCAGCGCCTGTGGGAACGAACCACGCTGGAACAGTACACCAACCGCTATGTGGCCCAAGGCAGCGCCGACGGCATGAACCTCGTCATCGAAAATTACAACGCAGGCGTCAAGGTGACCCATCTGTTCTACACAATGGATGAGATCGCGCAGGACTCCACCAAGGCGAAGACGGCACTGTTCTATTTCCCGGCCAAGGAGGCGGGCGCGAAGTATGCCCTCGTCATCCCCGGCAGCGGCTGGAACGAGAGCGCTGAGCTGGAAGAGGGGGCATGCACTGCGTGGCAGCTGCACGAAATGGGGTATGCCGTCTTCGTGCTGCGCTACCGCATCTGGACGGACGCAGGGGATAACGCCCCGCTGGAGGACATCGGCCGGGCGGTGCGGTACATCACGGAACATGCCGCAGAGTTCGCCATCCAGCCGGAAAACTACGCCATCGTGGGGTATTCGATGGGCGGGCATCTGACCGGGCTGTTCGGCTCCGACGCGGTAGGATACAAAAATTATCAGGTTCCGGAACCGGCGGCGCTGCTGCTGGGATATCCGGTCAACAATATGACGCTGGTGAAAGGGGCATACCGCTTTTTGCAGGACCCCGGCATCCGGGAGCCTCGCTATTACACAATGAATGTTTCGGATTATGTCACCGACGATTTCCCGGCCACGTACCACTGGCATGGGAAGGACGACGTCACGCTGTTTGCCCTGAACGCAGCCCAGCAGGAACCAGTGTTGGAAGCAGCTCTTGCAGCACACAATGTGCCGCACAAGTATATCGTGTACGATCATGCACCCCATGTCAGCGGCATCGGCACCGGGACGGATGCCGACGGCTGGCTGTACGACGCAGCGGCGTTCTGGGAAGAACAGGCGGCCCAGAAGACGGCACAGCAGCCCGCAGCATAACGACGAAAATAAAAAGAAAGGAATGGTTCGATGGAGGATCAGAACAAGGCATTCCGCAGCCTGAACGCAGGGCTGCCGGACGATGTGGAGCGGCTGAAGGCGGCGGGCTATTACCAAGAGGCCATTGAGCGGATCGACGAATATCTGGCTGAGGACTGGACCGACACCCAGAACAGCCCCCGCAGCCAAGGGCTTGACCCGGTGGGCGGCCCGCTGCCCCAGAACCCGACGCCGCAGGGTGTGGAGGCGCTGCGGGAAGCGATGCTGGCTCAGCGGGAGATGATGCGCCGCCTCCCGGCAGAATACTGCTACACCGAGGCCGAGGCCGTAGCCCGGATGCAGGGGCTGGTGAAGGACTTTACCGCCGAAGAGTTCCGCCAGCTCGTCAAGCACGGCCGGGTGGACTGGCGGTTCGTGGAAGGGGAAAAGCACTACCTCGACCGCTTCGCCGAAACGCTGCTGGCCACCCATGCCGACCTTGCGGCCCGGCAGCTGGACCCGCCCGCGCCGAACACCGCCGCGCGGGAGTTCCGCCGCCGCCAGCACGAGCAGATGGAGCAGACCGGCAGCGCCAGCGCCCGCATCACCCTGCGCGCCAGCGTCGGCATGTCGGACGAAGCGTTTGCCGAAGCGCTGGCAAAGGCCAAGGCGGAAGGGCGGAGCAGCGTCCATGTCCGGGCGTGGCTGCCCATCCCGGCGGCGTGCCTTTCCCAGAGCGAGATCGAGCTGCTTGATCTCACCGAGCCGCCCGCCCGCATTGCGGACGAAAATGCGCCCCAGCGCACCGTGTACTGGGAGGCCGACCTTGCCGAGAACCGCCGCTTCGGCGTGCAGTACCGCTACCGTGAGACGGCTGCTTATACCGACCCGCTGGATTTCACCCCCGACGCAGAGCAGCCGACCTTCGACACCGGGGAGGAAGCGCCCCACATCGTCTTTACGCCCTACCTGAAAGCGCTGGCCCATCAACTGACCGACGGCATTACCGACCCGGCGGAAAAGGCCAAGCGCATCTATGATTACGTTACCCTGAACGTCCGCTACCACTACCAGCCCGCCTACTTCGTGCAGGAGTGTCTGCCCGACCGCTGCGCGCGGGACCGCCGGGGCGACTGCGGCATCATGGCGCTGACCTTCATCACCCTCTGCCGCATCGTGGGCATCCCGGCCCAGTGGCAGAGCGGTCTGTCCGTTTCCCTCACCGGGGTCGGCTGCCACGACTGGGCCATGTTCTACATCGCACCGAAGGGCTGGATGTACGCCGATTGCTCCTTTGGCGCCTCCATGGCGCGGCTGGGGGACGAGATCATGCGCCGGCACTACTTCGGCAGTCTGGACACCGGCCGCATGGTGGCAAACCGCGCCTTCGAAGCGCCTTTTGACCCGCCCATGACCGGTTTCCGCTCCGACCCCTACGACAACCAGTCCGGCGAATGCGAAGTGGACGGCGTGGGCCTTTACGGCGATGCCCTCGACACCCGCAAAGAGCTGGTGGGCTACGACCTTTTGGAAGAATAAGACCTTGAACCGGGTCCCGTCCAGTACCGCGGGACCCGTATTTTCAATGTTTCAGATCAGGAGAACCGAATGGAATATCTGGCAGGACTTTATACCCTTTTGCTCGTTGCCATCTGCTTGGAACTGGCCGTGGTGCTCTGGCGCACCGGCAAAAAGCAGAATGCCGCGCAGAACAATGAAGAACTCAAGCGCTGGATGCAGCAGCAGTTCGACGCACAGGCCAAAGATCTTGCGGCCCAGCAGGCCGCGCTGGCGGAGCAGAACTACACCGCCATCCGCAGCGTGAGCGAGACATTACAGACCGCTGTGCAGAACATGAGCACCACCCTCGCCCAAGGGCAGAACGGCCAGCAGCAGATTCTGGAACGGCGCTTGCAGTCGCTGGAAGCGGCCAACAGCCAGAAGCTCGAAGAGCTGCGCAAGACGCTGGCCGACAGCATGACGGCCCTCCAAGCCGAGAACACCCGCAAGTTGGATGAGATCCGCCGCACCGTCGATGAGCAATTGCAGGACGCCTTGCAGAAGCGGGTGACTGAGAGCTTCAAGGCCGTGAACGCCCAGCTCGAACAGGTGTACAAGAGCCTCGGCGAGATGCAGAGCCTTGCGGCGGATGTGGGCGGGCTGAAGCAGGTGCTCTCCGGCGTCAAGACCCGCGGCATTCTGGGTGAAATTCAATTGGGAGCCATCCTCGAAGAGATCCTCGCCCCGGAGCAGTACGAAACGAACGTGGCCACCATCCCCGGCAGCACCCAGCGGGTCGAGTACGCCATTAAGATGCCGGGCGTGGACGGCGGCACCGTCTGGCTTCCCATCGATTCGAAGTTCCCCGGTGACACCTATGCCCACTTGCAGGACGCACAGGCTTCCGGCAATGCACAGGCCGTGGAAAACGCCCGGCACGCGCTGGAACTGGTGCTGCGCAGCGAGGCCAAGGACATCCACGAAAAATACGTCGAGCCGCCCTATACCACCACGTTCGGCATCCTCTTCCTGCCCTTTGAGGGCCTGTATGCCGAGGTGGTCAACGCGGGGCTTCTGGAAGTGCTGCAGCGGGATTATCAGGTCAACGTGGCCGGCCCCAGCACCATGGCCGCTCTACTGAACAGCTTACAGATGGGCTTCAAGACCCTCGCCATCCAGAAGCGCTCCGGCGAGGTCTGGCAGCTGCTGGGCGCGGTGAAGACCGAGTTCGACAAGTTCGGGCAGGGCCTTGCCAAGATGCAGCAGCGCCTCCGCCAGACCGACGAGGAGCTGGACAACCTCATCGGCGTGCGCACCCGCGCCATCAGCCGGAAACTGCGGAGCGTGCAGAGCCTCGACGAGGAGAGCGCGGCAACGCTGCTGGAGCTGGACAGCGAGCCGGGCCGCCCGGTCACCGCACAGCTGCCGGAGTAACAGGGCAAGCTTATCCTTCGTACAACCTCTCCGTCAATGCTTCGCATTGCCACCTCCCCTAGTAGGGGAGGCCTTGGCAGTCCCCACAGAGTTTCCGGTTTCGCCAGAGGCTCCCCTACTAGGAAGGACTCCCTCCGGCCGGAGGGAGATGTCGCGTATGCGACAGAGGGTGGACGCCTGTCGAGCGTGAGCGAGACTGAGAGGTTGTATAGAGACGAGCCTTGCAATGTGGGCATCCTTGTGCTATACTAAGAACGGTTCTTAGTAAAAACTTCCAGTGCGCCGGAAAAACGATAAAATCAGAGAAAGGTTGTCTTCTATGAGCGTGAAAAAGATCAGCGATGCCATTCTGGGCATCGGCGTGGATGATACTACCATCGACCTATTCGAGAGCCAGTACCCTGTGCCCACGGGCGTCAGCTACAACTCCTATGTCATCCGGGACGAAAAGACCGCGATCCTCGATACGGTGGATGCCCGCGCCACCGACCCGTGGCTGGAAAATCTGGCCGAGGCACTGGGCGGCGCAGCCCCCGATTACCTCGTCGTCTCCCACATGGAGCCGGACCACGGTGCCAACATCGCCAAGCTCGCCGCGCTCTACCCGGAGATGCAGATAGTGGGCAACGCCAAGACGTTCCTGTATACGGAGCAGTTCTTCGGGGCCGACGCCATCGCCAAGGACCGCCGCGTTGTGGTCAAGGACGGCGAGAGCCTGAGCTTGGGTGCCCACACCCTGACCTTCGTTTTTGCCCCCATGGTCCACTGGCCGGAGGTCATGGTCAGCTATGAGTCCACCGAGAAGGTTCTCTTCTCCGCCGACGGCTTCGGCCGCTTCGGTGCCGTGGCAAGATACGATGCAAACGCCGATTGGGCCAGCGAGGCCCGCCGCTACTTTCTGAACATCGTGGGCAAGTACGGCCCGCAGGTTCAGGCCCTGCTGAAAAAGGCGGCCGCGCTGGACATCCAGACCATCTGCCCCCTCCACGGCCCGGTCCTGACCGGAGACCTGAGCAAGTATCTGGCCTACTACGATACGTGGTCCAGCTACAAGGCCGAGGAGCCGGAAAAGATCCTCGTCGCCAGCGCCTCCATCCACGGCCACACCCGCGAGGCCGCACACCTCATGGCCGAAAAGCTCCGCGCCAAGGGAGCCAAGGTCGTGGAGATGGATCTGACCCGCACCGACGTCTCCTACGCCGTGACCGAAGCCTTCCGCTGCGGCAAGATCGTGCTGGCCTGTGCCACCTACGACGGCTTCCTCTTCCCGCCGATGGAAAATCTGCTGGCCCACCTCAAGACCAAGAACTTCCAGAGCCGCACCGTCGGCCTGATGGAGAACGGCACGTGGGCCCCCATGGCGGCCAAGCTCATGCGCGCCGAGCTGGAGGGCATGAAGAACATCACCGTCTGCGAGAATGTCGTCACCATCCGTTCCGCCGCCAATGAAGCGGCCAAGGCGCAGATGGATGGGCTGGCAGATGAACTTGTGCTGAAATGATGTGCAGTCTGCCCATCCTGAGGGCATACAGCGCACCGAATTGTCCGTGCTGGACAAAATGGGCTTCGCCGCTTGCGGCGGGTCCTTGTGCAGGATTTTTGTGTCAAAATAAACGAATGGGCGACAAAAGAGGATTGACCGGTTTTCTAAAATAGAGTAAAATATAGATGGATTGTGGATCCTGTGAAAACCGCATCCTGTCGGAAGGCGGCGGGGCAGTATCCAAGTTTGAAGAAGCAAAAATGCTGAAAGGGTGATTTTGAGATGAAAAAGACTTATCAGGAGCCCATTGCCGAGATCGTGAACCTCGACATCGTTGACACTACGTATGTTACGACTTCATCTGGTGGATACAACGATCCGAGTGTTTTCCCCAACGGCTGAGCAGCGGATTGAGTGATGCCGTAAGGCTGTGCTCAATGGGAAGACAAAAAGCGAAAAAGGGGTGGGCAGTTCTTCGGGGCCGTCTGCCCTTTTTGGTTTGATGGGAGTAAAACCGGTGCAGGAAATATCGTTCTGGACAAAGCTGGCGGATGAGCCTTTGTGGCTGAAAGTGCGCTGGCCCTATACGTTTGATCTTTTTGATCACTATCTGATCACTCCTGCCGAAGCGGATGTGCAGGAGTACCGCGCCCTGATGCAGGAGCAGGGGCTGGACCCGGAACAGCCGTTTCAGGCAGATGATGCCGACCTTGCGCGGGTAAGAAGCTGCAACGAAGAAGAAGACCCGCAGGGGTTTCCGGATGCTTATATCGAAAGTCTGGCACTCTATCAAAATATCACGGAGCTGCTGTTGGCCCGTGATGTGATGCAGTTCCATTGCTCGGCATTGGAGCTGGACGGCCGGGCGTATCTGTTCACAGCGCCCAGCGGAACAGGAAAATCCACCCATGTTCGTTTGTGGCGGCAGGTTTTTGGTGCTCGTGTGACGGTCATCAACGACGACAAACCTCTTGTGCGTCTGCAAAAAGATGGAAGCTGGCGGGTCTATGGCACGCCCTATGGGGGCAAGCACAATCTGCAAACCAATACCAGCCAGACGCTGTGCGGTATTGTCATGCTGGAACGAGGCCCAGAGAACAAAATTGAGCGCGTAACGCCGCATGATGCGTATGTAACATTGATGGCACAGACCTATCACAGCATCCAGACGCCGGAACGGATCTTGCACGCCATGGACCTTGTGGGCAGCCTTGCCAATCTGCCGGTGTTCCGGCTGCAATGCAATATTTCGCAGCAGGCCGTTCAGGTGGCCTATGAGGCATTGAAGGGAGAAACAAAATGAAACTGAAAGAGGGAATGATGCTCCACACCGTCAACGGGGAACATATGGCGATCGCAACCGGAAAAGCGGCACAGGCGTTTCGTGGGCTGGTGCGGAACAACGAGACGGCGGACTTCATCTGCCAGAAGCTGCTGAAGGAGACAACGCCCGAAGAGATCGCCAAGGCCCTGTGCGAAGAATACGACGTCACCCCCGAAAAAGCGCTGGCCGATGTCAAGGCACTGGCTGACAAGCTGGACGCCGCCGGGCTGCTGGACAAGTGATGCCGGAAAACTACGGCCATCTGGCCGAGGAATTGCGGGCGGGCCGCCCCGTGGCGACCCCCACCAGAGGAGGCAGCATGGAGCCGCTGCTCTATGAGGGAAAGACCGTCGCGGTGGTGGTGCCGCTCTCCGGCCCGCTCCGGCGGGGGGATGTGGCGCTCTACCGGCGGGACAGCGGCCTGTTCGTGCTGCACCGAGTCGTTTCGGTGCGCAGCGGCGGCTATCTTCTCCGGGGCGACAACTGCTACTATCAGGAGCAGGTGCGGCCCAGCCAGATGCTCGGCGTTCTGGCCGAAGTGGTGCGGAATGGGAAGACCATCCGGGTGACGGATGGCCGTTACCGGTGCTATACGGCGTTTTGGCTGGCAAATTACCCGGTGCGGGCATTTTTCCACCGCTTCCCGCTGAAAAAGTGGCCGTATTATTTTACACATCTGCCCACGCTCCTGCACAAAAAAATTACCCAACACAGGAACCATTCATGAAGCAGAAAACACAGAAAAAAGAATTGCGCTGGCTCTGGGGGCACAGCAGACCGGCGGCGGGGGGCATCCTGCTGCTGACTGTATTGTACTGCGTCATAGCGGCAAACTCGGTGGCCTATGCGCTTTTGATGAAGCAATTGGTGGACAGCGCCATCCAGCACGAGATGCCCGGCTTTCTCCGGGCGGGAGCGCTGTATCTGGCGCTGATCTTGGTACAGGCCGCACTGACCATGGCGAGCAACCTGACCGAGGAAAAGCTCCGCGCCAAACTCGAACGCGGGCTGCGGGGGTCGGTGTTCCAGACCCTGCTGGGCATGGAGCACCGCTCATTTTCCACCTACCCGGCGGGCACCCTGCTCAGCCACATCGCCACCGATGTGGACACCATCGTGAACGGAATGCTGGAATTGCTGCCGGGGCTGCTCTCACTTCTGGTGCGGCTGTGCGCCATTGCGGTGCTGCTCATCGCGTGGGATGGGCGGTTCGCCTTTGTGCTGCTGGCCGGCGGCTGCGCGATGCTGCTGGCGGCCCCGCTGCTGCGCCGCAGGATGAAGCGGCTGCAGCGGGCTGTCCGGGAAGAAGACGACAGCCTGTGGGCGTTTCTGGATGAAATGTTCCGCAGTGTGCCCATTCTGAAGGCGTTCTGCGCCCAGAAGCGGATGGAAGAACAACTGGAGGACCGGATGAACCGGCTCCAGCGGGTCCGCTACCGGCAGGTGGTGTTTTCCAATGTCTGCAACCGGGGATTCAATCTGGCCGTCAACAGCGGCTACCTGTTCGGCCTTATCTGGTGCAGCATCGGCCTGATGCAGGGCACCATGACCTACGGCACCCTGACGGCGGTGCTGCAATTGGTGGCACAGCTCCAAGTGCCGTTCTCGCAGTTGAGCGGCTATCTGCCCCGGTATTATGCCATGTGTACGGCGGCGGACCGGCTGATGCAGTTGGAACAGGCCCCCGCCGAGCCCCGCGCGGCGGCAGAAGCCCCGGTGGACTGTGCCGCGCTCTACGAAGAGCTGGCCGCTATCCGGGCCGAAGATCTGCACTTTGCGTATGAGCAAAAGCCGGTCTACAGCGGGGCATCCCTCTGCATTGAAAAAGGGGAGACGGTGGCCTTTATGGGCTCTTCCGGCATTGGCAAGAGCACCTTTTTGAAGCTGCTGCTGGCGCTCTACCAGCCCGCAAGCGGCAGCATCTGGCTCGAAAGCCGGGACGGCACCCGTACCCCGGTCACGGTGGATACCCGGCCCCTGTTTGCCTATGTGCCGCAGCAGAACACCCTGCTCTCCGGCTCCATCTGGGAGAGCGTGGCCTTATTCCGGCGCAGCGGGGAGCTGACGGATGTTGAAAAGCGCCGGGTGCAGCAGGTCTGCCGCACCGCGTGCGCCGAGGAGTTCATCACCGCCCTGCCGCAGGGATACGATACGGTTCTGGGCGAGGGCGGCAAGGGCCTCTCCGAGGGGCAGATGCAACGGCTGGCCGTGGCGCGGGCTCTTTACGCGGACTGCTCCATCCTGCTGCTGGACGAAGCGACTTCCGCGCTGGACGAGGCGACCGAGGTGCGGCTGCTGAAAAATTTGCAGCGGGACACCAAGGGCAAGACCATCCTCTTCGTCACCCATCGGCGGGCGGCGCTCTCGCTCTGTTCGCGGGTGTTTGAGGTGGAGGACGGCAAGCTGTGTGCGCGTCCGGTCGGAAAGGAAACGGAATGAATACGAACGAGAAAGAGCAAGCGGAACAGCAGCTGCGCCAGCGGTGCGGCCGGTATCTCGTCGCCGTGGTGCGGGCGGTGCTGCGGGGAGAAGAAGCCCCTGCGCTGCCCCCGGAACTGAGCTGGGAGAATGTCTTCTGGATGGCAAATGAGCATTCGCTGCTGGCGATGGTATTTGCGGGCGTAGAAAAACAGTTCCGGGCAGAACCGGAGCTGCAAAGCCGCTGGAAGCGGGCGTGTGATGAATGTCTGGTACAGGCGCTGACCCAAATGAGCGAAGAGCCCCGCATTCTGGCCGCCTTTTCCGAAGCGGGGCTGCGGGTGCTGCCGGTCAAGGGCAGTGTCCTCCGGGCGCTGTATGCCCGGCCGGATCACCGGCAGATGGCGGACATCGACCTCATCGTTCCCCACGAGCAGCTGGCTCAGACCGAGCAATTGATGCAGCAGCTGGGCTACCAGACCCAGCCCGGCGTCGAGGAAGAAAACGAGGTGGACTGCGACCTGCCGCCCTACCTCCATGTGGAGATCCACGATACCCTGCTGAAGAAAAACGATGAAAATTGCCGCTACTATGCGGATATCTGGCAAAGGGCCGAGCCGGACGCAGACCTGCCCGGCGTCTTCCGCCTGCGGCGGGAGGACGAGTACCTGTACCTGCTGCTCCATTTCTTGCAGCACTATGTGGAAGCTGGGGTCGGCATCCGGCAGGTGCTGGACATCTACCTTTTTGGCCAGACCTACGGCGGCACGATGGACGCAGACTACCTCCGGCGGGAGACCGAAAAGCTTGGCATCGGCCCGATGCGGGAACTGGTGGAGCGGCTGGCCGCGTACTGGTTTGCCGATCAGCCCGGCGCAGCGGACGAGAAAATCCGGGAGTTGGAAGCCTTCTGCTTCCTCTCCGGCTCCTACGGCGGCTACCTTTCCCGGCGCATCTGCCTGATGCGCAAAAAGCAGAAGAAGGAGAGCGGCGTCGGCTGGAAACTGCAATATTTCTGGCACCGGCTCTTTCCGCCCTTTGATATTTTGTGTATGCGCTACCCCAAGCTGAAAACGGCCCCGTGGCTGCTGCCCTATTTCTGGCTCTGCCGCCTGTTCGATCTCAGCTATTGGAAAAACAACTTCCACCGCGAGATGGCGACCCTGAAGCAGGTGGAACAGGAGAAAAAGTGACGGTCCGTCCGGGTACGTTTCACATTGGAGTCATTGCAGGCTGACCATAGCGCAGCATAGAACCCGCCCCGCTGCAAGGAAAAAAGCGCCCACACTTCTCGCGAAGTGCGGGCGCTTTTTGGTTTGGGCAGATCAGGTATCCTGCAGCTCCCCGCGGCTGGCGGCCTTGAGGTAAGCAAAGATGAAACCGTCGAGGTCGCCGTCCATAACGGCATCCACATTGCCGGTCTCGTAGTTGGTGCGGTGATCCTTGACCATTGTGTAAGGCATGAAGACGTAGCTGCGGATCTGGTGGCCCCATGCGATCTCGTTCTGGACGCCCTTGATATCCTCGATCTTGTCCATGTGCTGCTGCTGGGCGATCTGATACAGCTTTGCCTTCAGCATTTCCATCGCGTAGTCGCGGTTCTGGAACTGGCTGCGCTGGGTCTGGCAGCTGACCACGATGCCGGTGGGCTTGTGGATCAGACGGACAGCAGAAGAGGTCTTGTTGATGTGCTGGCCGCCGGCACCGGAGGAGCGGTAGACCTGCATCTCGATATCTTCGGGGCGGATGTCCACCTGAATGGTGTTGTCCAGCTCCGGCATGACTTCCAGCGAAGCGAAGCTGGTCTGGCGGCGGGCGTTGGCGTCAAAGGGGGAGACGCGGACCAGACGGTGCACGCCGTTCTCGCTCTTGAGCAGACCGTAGGCGTTGGCACCCTTGACCATCATGGAAGCGCTCTTCAGGCCGGCCTCGTCGCCGTCCTGATAGTCCAGCACTTCCACGGTCATGCCGTGGGCAGCGGCCCAGCGGTTGTACATGCGGTAGAGCATCTCGGCCCAGTCCTGCGCCTCGGTGCCGCCGGTGCCGGCGTGGAAGGTCAGGATGGCGTTGCTGTGGTCGTACTCGCCGTTCAGCATGGTCATCAGCTGCAGCTCGTCCACAGCCTTGCCCACGGCGTTGACCGCCTCCTCGGCTTCGGGGATCATGGCGGGGTCGTACTCCTCGTCCAGCATTTCCAGCATGGTCTCGGCGTCGTCGTACAGGCCCTGCAGCTTTTCAAAGCGGTTCAGCTTGCCGCGCAGGTCGCCCA
>ERZ1034626.504-NODE-504-length-28266-cov-16.289107_pt1 | contig 28266 bp, 26 predicted proteins | sample MGYA00520652_ERZ1034626 | MGnify/ENA primary metagenome ERZ1034626 (study PRJEB33766, sample SAMN09781765) | gut metagenome | biome: gut microbiome | host: Homo sapiens | place: Madagascar | study: EMG produced TPA metagenomics assembly of the PRJNA485056 data... | reverse complement strand
AGTAATTTTGCATCGTTCAGTGGAATGAGGGGCTCCGAGAGAGCTCCTCATTTTTTATTCTCTAATGTATTTATATGATAGACAAAAACACCGTAAAAAGTATTGTTAATGAGTGGCTCGACGGCAAGGAATACTTTCTTGTCGACGTGGAAGTAAGCCCCGACGACCGCATCGTGGTTGAGATAGACCATGCCGATGGCGTGTGGATTGAAGACTGCGTGGAGTTGAGCCGTTATATCGAAGATCATCTGAGCCGCGACGAGGAGGACTACGAACTCGAAGTAGGTTCGGCAGGACTCGGTCAGCCTTTTAAGGTGCCGCAGCAGTATCACTGCTTTGTAGGCAAGGACGTTGAGGTGCTCGATGCCGATGGTCTGAAGTATAAAGGCGTACTGAAGAGCGTTGACGGCAATGACTTTGTGGTGACTGTTCAGGAGAAACAGAAAGTGGAAGGCAAGAAGCGTCCGCAGATTGTGGAAGTAGACCGTGCGTTCCAGATGGATAAGGTGAAATATACAAAATACTTAATAAATTTCAAATAAGCTATGGCAGCAGCAAAGAAAGACGATATTGTGAGCATGTTCGACTCGTTCAAGGAATTCAAGGAGACCAAGAACATCGACCGTACCACTTTAGTAAGCGTTCTGGAAGAGAGCTTCCGTAACGTTCTGGCAAAGATATTCGGCAGTGACGAGAACTTCGACGTTATCGTCAACCCCGATAAGGGCGACTTCGAGATTTACCGCAACCGTGTGGTTGTAGCTGACGGCGAAGTGGAAGACGAGAACAAGCAGATCGCTCTGAAAGAGGCACGCAAGATAGAACCCGACTACGAGGTAGGTGAGGACGTATCAGAACGTGTTGAATTTGCCAAGTTTGGCCGCCGTGCCATACTCAACTTGCGACAGACTCTCGCATCAAAGATTCTTGAACTTGAGCACGACTCGCTATATAATAAGTATAAGGATCGCGTAGGTCAGGTTATCGCAGCTGAGGTTTATCAGGTTTGGAAGCGTGAGGTACTCGTTGTAGACGATGAGAACAACGAACTCATCCTGCCTAAGGCTGAGCAGATTCCTGCCGACCAGTATCGCAAGGGCGAGACAATACGCGCCGTCATCGAGCGTGTAGACAACGAGAACAACAACCCCAAGATTATTCTTTCGCGTACAAGCCCAATGTTCCTGCAGCGTCTGTTGGAGGCTGAAGTGCCCGAAATAGCAGAAGGACTCATCGCTATCCGCCGCATCGCACGCATGCCGGGTGAGCGTGCTAAGATTGCCGTTGAGAGTTTCGACGACCGTATTGACCCGGTAGGAGCCTGCGTAGGCGTTAAGGGTAGCCGTGTGCACGGCATTGTTCACGAACTGTGCAACGAGAATATCGACGTAATCAACTACACCGCCAATACAAAGCTCTTCATCCAGCGTGCACTTTCGCCCGCTAAGGTGTCGACTATCAAGATAGACGAGGAGAACCACAAGGCTGAGGTTTACCTTAAGCCAGAGGAGGTGAGCCTTGCTATCGGCCGTGGCGGTATGAACATCAAGCTTGCGTCTATGCTGACCGAGTACACCATCGACGTATTCCGCGAGGTGAGCGAGGAGGATGCCGACGAGGATATCTATCTCGACGAGTTCTCTGATGAAATCGACCAGTGGGTGATTGATGCTATTAAGGGCATCGGTCTGGACACCGCTAAGGCCGTACTCAATGCACCACGCGACATGCTTGTTGAAAAGGCCGACCTCGAAGAGGAGACCGTAGACAACGTGCTGAAAGTGCTCCGCGCCGAGTTCGAGTAAGCGGATATTTCATATAAGGGGGCTTCAGAAACCGCGAGGTTTCTTGGAACTCCCTTAGCGAGTATCTAATAGAAACTCAAGTTTTGCATGTCACGGACATGCTGTAAGTAATTAATTTAAACCCTAACAAAGCAAAAGGAAAAGACGTAAACAGAGTAGCGGACAAAGCAGAGGTAGGCAGACGTTTTACTTTTTTACTCTTTTACTCTTTTACTTTTAAAACAGATAAATATGAGCATCAGGTTAAACAAAGCATTACGAGAGTTGAATATAGGACTCCAGACGGCAGTGGAGTTCCTTGAGAAAAGAAGCGAACTGGGAGAGGTGAAGGCCGAGCCGAGCTTCAAACTGAGTGACGCTCAGTACAACGCCCTCGCTGGAGCTTTCCAGCAGGACAAGGAGGTGCGTTCTCAAGCTGAAAAACTCTTGCAGAAAAAGCCGAAAGAAAAGAAGAAGGACGACAACCGTGCCGAACGACTTCTTTCATCATCTACCCAACAGCAGTATAAGCCGTTGGGCAAGATTGACCTTGACAGTATCGGAAAGAAACCTTCCGAGCTGAAGCCAGCTGCACCTGAGGCTCGTAAGGAGCCTCAGGTCAAGACTGCTGCCGTTAGTCAGAAGCCGGCAAACAACAAAACAACACAGGGCAGCGAGGCTACTGCCGACAAGACTGTGGAAAAGACGGAAACAAAAAAAATACAAAAGCCAGTGGTTCAAGACAAAGAGAACAAACCCAAAGTGAAGCAGGAGCCTACTATGGCTGCCAAAACAACGGATGCGAAACCAGCCGCAACCACCGAGACATCAGCCGCTGAGACGACCAAGACCGACTCAACATTGTTCACCACAAAGAGCGAGAAGAAGATGCTCAATACTCCTAAGGTGAACGTACTCGGCAAAATCGACCTCAATGCTCTCAACCAGAGCACACGCCCCAAGAAGAAGTCGAAGGAAGAAAAGCGCAAGGAGCGTGAGGAGAAATCGCAGCAACAGCGCGGCGACAAGAAGAAGCGCGAGCGTATTAATAAGGTTCGTGTAGACATAAATTCAGCTGCCAACCAGCCAGGCGGACAGGGTGGCAAGAACACCAACGCCGGAGGTAACGGTGGCGGAAGCGGCAAGAACAAGAAGAAGAATCGTGGACGCGGACAGCAGAAACCTGCTGAGGTGAATGACGAAGACGTTGCACGCCAGGTAAAGGAAACTCTCGCACGACTCACTAATAAGCAGAACCAGAACAAGAAGGGTGCTAAGTATCGTAAGGAGAAGCGTGAGGCTGCTCAGGAAAAAATGAATGAGGAGCGTCGTGAAGAGAAGAAGGAGAGCAAAACACTGAAGCTGACCGAGTTTGTGACTGTTTCGGAACTGGCTACTATGATGAACGTATCGGTAAACCAGGTGATCGGAACACTCATGAGCGTAGGTATTATGGTGTCAATCAACCAGCGTCTGGATGCTGAGACCATCAACCTCGTAGCAGAGGAGTTCGGATTCAAGACCGAATATGTCAGCGCTGAGGTGCAGGAGGCAATCACTGAGGTAGAGGATGACGAGAATGATCTTGTTCCGCGTGCTCCGATTGTTACCGTAATGGGTCATGTAGACCATGGTAAGACATCATTGCTCGACTATATACGCAAGACAAACGTTATCGCCGGCGAGGCTGGTGGTATCACTCAGCACATTGGTGCATACAACGTTCAACTTGAGGACGGACGCAAGATAACATTCCTCGATACTCCGGGTCATGAGGCGTTTACCGCCATGCGTGCCCGTGGCGCTCAGGTGACCGATATCGCCATCATCATCATCGCTGCCGACGACGCTGTGATGCCTACTACCAAGGAGGCAATAGCGCACTGTCAGGCTGCCAACGTACCGATGGTGTTCGCCATCAACAAGATAGACAAGCCGGGTGCAAACCCCGACCGTGTACGTGAGGAACTGTCGGCTATGAATCTCCTTGTTGAGGAGTGGGGCGGTAAATATCAGTGTCAGGAAATCAGTGCCAAGAAGGGACAGGGCGTTAACGACCTTCTGGAGAAGGTGCTGCTTGAGGCTGAAATGCTCGACCTCAAGGCCAATCCTAACCGTAAGGCTACTGGCTCAATCATCGAGTCGTCGCTCGACAAGGGTCGTGGCTACGTTTCGACAGTGCTCGTAAGCAACGGTACGCTGCGCGTAGGCGACAACATCATCGCCGGAACATCATGGGGCCGTATCAAGGCAATGTTCAACGAGCGTAACCAGCGCATTGAGTCGGCAGGACCGGCTGAACCAGCTATCATCCTCGGACTCAACGGTGCTCCAACAGCGGGCGACTCATTCCACACTCTTGAGACAGAGCAGGAGGCACGTGACATTGCCAACAAGCGTCTGCAACTGCAGCGTGAGCAGGGTCTGCGTACTCAGAAGCGTCTTACACTGTCGGACATCTCTCACCGTATCGCACTCGGATCGTTCAAAGAACTCAATATCATCGTCAAGGGCGACACCGATGGTTCTATCGAGGCTCTGTCGGATTCGTTCATCAAGATGTCTACCGAGAAGATCAAGGTGGACGTTATATACAAGGCTGTGGGACAGATTTCAGAGAGCGACGTTACGCTCGCCGACGCTTCCGATGCCATCATCGTAGGCTTCCAGGTACGTCCTTCTGCAGCAGCACGCAAGCTTGCTGAGCAGGAGGGTGTAGAAATCAACACCTACTCAGTCATCTACGACGCTATCGACGATGTCAAGTCAGCCATGATTGGTATGCTCGACAAGGTGAAGAAGGAGGTTGTCACCGGTCAGGTTGAGGTACGCGAGGTATACAAGATTTCTAAGGTCGGAACCGTTGCCGGATGTTACGTTACCGAGGGTAAGGTACATCGTGCCGACAAGGCTCGCGTCGTACGCGACGGTATCGTGGTTCACACCGCCGAGATTGCTGCCCTCAAGCGCTACAAGGACGACGTTAAGGAGGTTGCCACCAACTTCGAGTGTGGTATCTCGCTTGTCAACTTCAACGACATCCAGCAGGGTGACGTGCTCGAGACCTTCACCGAGATTGAAGTTAAGCAGACTCTGTAATAATACTTATATAAGCAAAATTGCCGTGTTGGGAATTAGTTCCTTGCACGGCAATTTTTTGTTATAATAAAATAATGTATATTTTTCGTTAAATCACTACGGATTTAGTAATTTTGCATTTTAAAACAGAACGTCGGATTGCATTGCTTGATTGGGCTGACTATATCCGGCTAACTTATTGCAAAAATGGAAAATAAAGATACAAAAAATGCCTTTGTGCGCCAGGTGGCTGAGCAGAAATACGAGTACGGCTTCACTACAGACGTGCATACCGACATCATAGAGAAGGGACTCAACGAGGACGTCGTGCGGCTGATTTCCCAAAAGAAGGGAGAGCCGGAATGGATGCTCGAGTTCCGATTGAAGGCGTTCCGCCACTGGCAGACACTCGAACAGCCCACTTGGGGACATGTTCATCTGCCCGAAATCGACTATCAGGCAATCTCATACTATGCCGACCCGCTCGCAAAGAAGCCTAAGGACGAGAAGAAGGAGATTGACCCGGAGCTGATGAAGACATTCGACAAGCTTGGCATTCCTCTTGAAGAGCGCCTGGCATTGAGCGGAGTGGCTGTAGATGCCATCATGGACTCAGTGTCGGTGAAGACCACATTCACACAGCATCTTGCCGAAAAGGGCATCATATTCTGCTCTATCGGTGACGCTATAAAGAATCATCCCGACCTCGTGAAGCAGTATCTCGGTTCGGTTGTGCCGTATCGTGATAACTTCTATGCAGCGCTCAACAGTGCTGTATTCAGCGACGGTTCGTTCGTATATATCCCGAAAGGCGTGCGCTGTCCGATGGAGCTGAGCTCTTACTTTCGCATCAACGCCCGCAACACGGGCCAGTTTGAGCGTACTCTCATCATTGCCGACGACGATGCATACGTTTCGTATCTCGAAGGATGTACCGCTCCGATGCGCGACGAGAACCAACTTCACGCCGCTATCGTGGAGATTATCGTCAACGACAACGCCGAGGTGAAGTACTCAACTGTGCAGAATTGGTATCCAGGCGATGAGAATGGCAAGGGCGGTGTGCTCAACCTTGTTACCAAACGCGGTGACCTGCGCGGTGTCAACTCAAAACTGTCGTGGACTCAGGTAGAGACAGGTTCTGCCATAACATGGAAGTATCCGTCGTGCATTCTGCGTGGCGACGGCTCGCAGGCAGAATTCTACTCAGTGGCAGTGACCAACAACTATCAGGAGGCTGATACTGGAACGAAGATGATTCATATGGGCAAGAACACCAAGTCGACAATCATTTCGAAGGGAATATCAGCCGGGCACAGCCAGAACTCATACCGTGGACTTGTACGTGCCACAAGCAATGCCGACAACGCCCGCAACTATTCGTCGTGCGACTCGTTGCTGCTCGGTTCCGACTGCGGAGCACACACTTTCCCATACATGGATATTCACAACGATACTGCTGTAGTAGAGCATGAGGCTACAACTTCAAAAATCTCAGAAGACCAGCTCTTCTACTGCAATCAGCGTGGCATACCGACTGAGCAGGCTGTAGGACTCATCGTGAACGGATATGCCAAGGAAGTGCTTAACAAGCTGCCGATGGAGTTTGCCGTTGAAGCTCAGAAACTGCTGAGCGTATCGTTGGAAGGAACGGTTGGATAAAAGGAGTTTTGAATTTTGAGTTTTGAATTATCGGCAGAGCCGATTTTGAATTGAACAATTTTGAATTTTGAATTCAAAATTGAATAATTTAAAATTGATAAAACTCAAAATTGCGGCTTGCCGCAACAATTCAAAACTCAAAACTCAAAACTCAAAATTCGATTATATGTTCAACAAGATTCTCTTGACATCCGCACTCTTAGCAGTTCCTATATATATGTCGGCAGCCAATGACGACGATGACGACACGTCACGTCGTTGGGCTGTCATTGCAGGCATGAATCTCTCTTGTCCTACTACGGCAAGCCACGGACAGTCGCAGTCGTATGTGGAAAAAGCAGGGGCGTTCGGCTCGCCTATGGGCAATTTGATGCTGGAGTATTATCTCTCCAATGACCATTTCTCGTTGGTTGGTGGCTACAATGCGGAGACTCTGGAGTGGTTTAGCAGCGATGTCTCGGCAACAATGCGCAATATATCAGTCGGTGTACGCTACTATCCGCTACGTTCCAGTTGTGCCATTCAGCCTTATGCCTCGTTTATGACTTACACCAATGTTGGCTCGCGGCATGAACAGCACAACATGAGCTGCACTGGAGAAACTCACAGTTATGAGCGCAACTACGACATTAGTTATCCACGACTGAGTGTAGCCCCGACCGTAGGTCTTGACTGCTACATCTTGTCTTCGCTTGCTTTGGAATTCCAATATGGTTTTCCGCTCGCCTTTGACGGTAAGACTCGCGTAATCTCTACATACAGCGGACAGCCTACAGCATACCGGATGCACTCCAACATGCACCGCCATAACATTCAGATAGGGGTGAAGGCGACATTCCCGTTCTGCTTTACATCAGACGACGGCAACAGTATCTACAAATTCATATGTAAGGCTCTTGGCTTATACTACTCTGACGACGAGCCTAACAGGGAGACGAAGAAAGAACGCCATAAGTCGAACCTCAATAAAGTGCTCAATTCATACTAAATTTATAAAATCAAGATATGTTAGAAGTAAAGAACCTCCACGCCACAATCGCTGGCAAGGAAATACTCCGAGGCATCAACCTCACAATCAAGGATGGCGAGATACACGCCATTATGGGACCTAACGGTTCTGGCAAGTCAACTCTCAGTGCTGTGCTAACTGGTAATCCTCTCTATGAGGTAACGGAAGGCGAGGCATGGTTCAACGGCAAGAATATCCTTGAGATGAAGCCTGAAGATCGTGCACACGAAGGAATCTTCCTCTCGTTCCAGTATCCGGTGGAGATACCGGGCGTATCGATGACCAACTTCCTTAAGGCAGCTGTCAACGAGAAGCGCAAGTATCAGGGTCTGCCCGAACTTAAGGCAGGCGACTTCCTGAAGCTAATGAATGAGAAGCGCAAGATTGTAGAACTCGACTCTAAGTTCACACGTCGCTCTGTTAACGAGGGATTCTCGGGCGGTGAGAAGAAGCGCAACGAGATATTCCAGATGGCTATGCTCGAACCGAAGCTTGCCATCCTCGATGAGACCGACTCTGGACTCGACGTTGACGCAATGCGTATTGTTGCCGACGGCGTTAACAAGATGCACAATCCCGAGACATCAGCCATTGTAATCACTCACTACGAGCGCCTGCTCGACATGATAAAGCCCGACGTGGTACACGTGCTCTATAAGGGACGCATCGTGAAGACTGCCGGACCAGAACTTGCCAAGGAGATTGAGCAGAGAGGATACGACTGGATTAAAGCAGAGGTTGAAGAGTAGTTTTGAATGTTGAGTTTTGAATTTTGAATTATCGGCAAAGCCGATTTTGATTTATTCAAAATTCAAAACTCACAATTGCGACCACGTCGCAACAATTCAAAACTCAAAATTCAAAATTCAAAACTCATAATAATGAACAGCGAACAACAATACATCGACCTTTATCGTAACACACGCGAACAAATCTGCGCACACAGCGCCAACGCATTGAACGCAGTGCGTGACGCAGCCTTTGCCGATTTCGAGCGCTTGGGTTTCCCGTCACGAAAGGTTGAGAGATATAAATATACAACTATCGACAAGCTATTCGAACCAAACTACGGATTGAACATCAACCGTATCGAAGTGCCAGTTGATCCATACAAGGCGTTCCGTTGCGACGTTCCTAATCTCAGTACCTCGCTCTACTTCATAGTAAACGACCAGTTCCGTCAGGCATTGCAGCCTAAGGAGAACCTTCCGGAAGGTATTGTAGTAGCATCGCTTGCCGATTATGCCAAGCAGAACCCGGAGTTTGTTGCCAAATACTACGCTCGTCTGGCTAAGACTGACGAGGACGGCATAACCGCTCTCAACACAATGCTGGCACAGGACGGACTGCTGGTGTACGTCAAGAAGAATGTCATTGTAGACAAGACGGTGCAGGTGATAAACATCCTGCGCTCTTCGGTAGACCTGATGGTAAACCGTCGTGTGCTCATCGTCATGGAGGAAGGCGCCAATGCCAAGTTCCTTTTCTGCGACCATGCCGCCGACGACAGCCAGTTCCTTACAACGCAGGTCATAGAGGCTTATGTCGGAGCCAACGCTTCGCTTGAGCTGTACTGCATGGAGGAGACCCACTACAAGAACACACGTGTGTCGAACGTGTATGTTGAGCAGCAGCGCGACTCACGTTTCCACCACAACGTAATCACCCTGCATAACGGCGTGACACGCAACCGTCTCGACGTGATGCTGAAGGGTGAGGGTGCTGAATGCTGGTGTAACGGTTGTGTGATAGCCGACAAGACACAGCACGTCGACAACAACACGCTCATCGACCATCAGGTGAGCCACTGTACGAGTCACGAGCTCTACAAGTATGTGCTCGACGACAAGTCGACTGGAGCGTTCGCAGGTCGTGTCCTCGTGCGCCACGGTGCACAGAAGACTGTCAGCGAAGAGGTGAACCAGAACCTTTGCGCCACCAAAACTGCCCGAATGTACACCCAGCCGATGCTCGAGATATATGCCGACGACGTGAAATGCTCGCATGGTTCCACTGTTGGTCAGCTCAACGACGCCGCATTGTTCTACATGCGACAGCGTGGCATCAGCGAGAAGGAAGCCAAACTGCTCCTCGAGTTCGCCTTCGTCAATGAGGTGATAGACCAGATACAGCTTGAACCACTGCGCGACCGCCTGCACTATCTCGTAGAGAAGCGATTCCGTGGCGAACTGAGCAAGTGCGAAGGCTGCAAAATGTGCAAGTAAAAGGAAAAGTGAAAAGAGAAAAGTGAAAAATCCAAATGTTTAGAAGAATATACTATTCTCTTTACTATTTGATTCTTCACTTTTCACTTTCCCCTCTTCACTTTTCCACACATCTCTATTATTAGGCTATTTGATTTTTCACTTTTCACTTTTCTCTCTTCCCTTACCAATATGTACGATATCAATAAAGTCCGCGCCGACTTCCCCATACTTTCGCGCACCGTCTACGACCGTCCACTCGTATATCTCGACAATGCGGCTACAACACAGAAGCCATTGTGTGTGCTTGATGCCATGCGCGATGAATATCTCAACGCCAATGCCAACGTACATCGTGGTGTGCATTATCTGTCGCAGCGTGCCACCGACCTGCACGAGGCGGCTCGTGAGACCGTGCGCAAGTTTATCAACGCTCCCAAGACCGAGGAGATAATCTTCACCCGCGGCACAACAGAGAGCATCAATCTTGTCGTTTCTTCGTTCTGCGAGGAATTTATGCACGAGGGCGACGAGGTGATAGTGTCGGTGATGGAGCACCACTCCAACATCGTGCCCTGGCAGTTGCAGGCCGCCAAGCGTGGCATTGCGCTCAAAGTGATACCTATGGACGATAGCGGAAAGCTCGATATGGAGACTTATGAGCAGCTCTTCAGCGACAAAACAAAGATTGTCAGCATAGCTCATGTCAGCAATACGCTCGGAACTGTCAATCCCGTGAATGAGATTATCCGCATAGCCCACGACCACGGCGTGCCCGTATTGGTAGACGGAGCGCAGTCGACTCCTCATTTTGCGGTAGATGTGCAGGCTATGGATTGCGACTTCTTTGCCTTTTCCGGTCATAAGATTTATGGTCCGACGGGCATTGGAGTGCTGTATGGCAAGGAAGAGTGGCTCGACCGTATGCCGCCCTATCAGGGTGGAGGTGAAATGATAGAGAGTGTGAGCTTCGAGAAGACGGTGTTCGAGAAACTTCCGTTCAAGTTTGAGGCAGGTACTCCCGACTATGTAGCCACCCACGGACTCGCTACAGCCATCGATTATGTGTCGGCTCTCGGCATGGACAATATCGCCCGACATGAGCACGAACTCACCGAATACTGCATGCAGCAGTTGGCTGAGATACCCAATATGCGCCTCTTCGGCACCACCGAGGGCAAGGATGCGGTAGTGTCGTTCCTCGTCGGCGACATACATCATCTCGACATGGGAACACTGCTCGACCGTCTTGGCATAGCCGTGCGCACCGGTCATCATTGTGCCCAGCCCGTCATGGACCGTCTCGGCGTGCAAGGTGTAGTGCGTGCGTCGTTCGCACTGTATAACACAAAGGAAGAAATCGACGCTCTTGTCGCTGGCGTGAGAAGAGTAAGTCAGATGTTCTGATACGCTTATTTACCGAATATTCATCAGGCTATGGCTTCTGACCATAGCCTGCACAAACTGCTTGACTATGGAACTCGAACATTTACTTTATTTGATGTACGGCATGTGCATCATGTTTCATCTGATGATGGCGTGGATATTCAGCCGTCACACTCTGCCGTTGTCCAAACGTCTGATAGGTGCACTCATGTTGTTGGTGTGCTTACAGTATATTAAAGACCTGCCGTTGGTGAGTTCTTTTTATGCTGACAATTGTTTCCACGACCGTTTGTCAACGTGTTTCGATATCGTCACCGTGCCGGTTTACGCCATGGTGTTGTTCGGGTTCTGCCGTCCTGGTTCTGTTACGTTGCGTCGTGGCTTACTGGCTGAGTTGCCGTTTCTGATATTCTCCTTATTATATATAGTCTTCGTCAACTCATTCTTTTTCTATGTTCTTATTGCAATGTCTATCGTCTACGGCACATGGTGTGCCGTGTGGACTCTGCATGAATTGCCGGTCTATCATCGTCGGTTGAAGGAGGAGTATTCGTACGATGAAGAAATCAATCTGCATTGGCTTCGTGGAGTGATGCTGTTGTTCTATCTTATACTTGCCGCATGGGTATATCAAGCACTGTTTCAAGGCTTTTTGTCCGACTTGATTTACATGATTACCTCGCTGGTGTCATGGTCGGTAGTCTGCTATTTCATCAACAGACAGGATGTCGTGATTAAGGCGGTGGCGTGTGGAGGCGACAGCGAGTCTGCTGATGTGCAGACTTCAGAAGTGCAAACGTTCTCCCAGCCCTCCGAAACCGAATCATCTGTTCCTTCTGCCGTGGCCACTTCTGCCGATGTTCAGATAGCGCAATGCATACAGAAGGCGTTCGACGAAGATAAGGTCTATCTCAATCCCAAGCTTCGTCTTTCCGATCTTGCAGCCCGTATTGGCACCAACCGTACCTATATGAGCCAGTATTTCAATCAGACATGCGAACAGTCGTTTTACGAATACGTCAACGATTACCGCATCCGACATTCAATGCAATTGCTGAGCGACACCGACCTTACTCTTGAGGTAGTGGCTGAGATGTCGGGATTCAATTCGCTGTCAACCTTCCGTCGTGCTTTCATCCAGCAAAATGGGCGCAGTCCGCAGCAATATCGTAGCGAAATGGCTCTGTAGGTGTCTCATATGCTACGCTTCGCACCGAAATAGCAATCGGACTCCGATTTGGATGCACGTTTTGAGAGTCGCTTTTTTACCGTTTGGTATATTTTTTTACATTTTGACAAGTGCTTATTCCGAAGATTTTTATAACTTTGCTACCGCTGTTAAGACGTATAATACGTGTATAAGTATGTACTGAAGAGTGACACAAAAACTATCAATATATATTATGCCCGGATGTCGCATGGCGGCCACGGGCAGAACACACGATTGAAATATTAATTGACGGAAACTATTAGGTATTCAGAAAAAGTAGAATTGCAGATTATGTTCTGCACTGCGATAGTAGTGAAAAAAGGTTTTTTGAAAACAGAAAAATTCGTAAAAGCAGTTTGTAATTGTTTGATAATGACAATTTGAATTGGGCCGTTTGGCAGTGATGCCGGGCGGCCTTTGCTTTTTGTATGCAATTACACTTAATTCACCCTAATAATTTGGCTGTTTCGAATTTTATTGCGTAATTTGCGCTTAATAACGTAACAAAAATCTACAATGCAATATACAATTAATGTAAGGGGCCAGCTCATTGACCTCTCCCGACCCATGGTTATGGGCATACTCAACGCTACCCCCGACTCGTTCTACAGCGGTTCGCGCAAGCAGACCGAGGCAGAGATTGCCGACCGCGCCAACCAGATCATTGCCGAAGGTGGCATGATTGTCGATGTCGGTGCCTTCTCGACACGTCTCGGAGCCGACGTTGTGAGCATGGAGGAGGAGACGGCACGCCTGAAGCATGCCCTTCAGATAGTGCGCCGTGAACAGCCCGATGCCATAGTCAGCGTCGACACCTATCGCCCGCTTGTGGCACGCAGATGCGTTGAGGAGTTCGGAGCCGACATAATCAACGATGTCTCGGAGGGCGGACTGACCGGAATTGTAGGTCAGGCGATACACGAAGAGGGCGATATGTTCGAGACCGTAGCCCGTCTTGGCGTACCTTATATATTAATGTCGGTGCAACCTACGCTCGAAAAGATGATGCTCGGCTTTGCCGAAGAGGTGCAGCGACTGCATAGTCTGGGTGCCAAGGACATCATACTCGACCCCGGCTACGGTTTCGGCAAGACACTTGAGCAGAACTACGAGATAATGAAACACTCGGAGTGTCTGCTGGAATTAGGTCTGCCCGTACTCGTAGGCATCTCGCGCAAGAGCATGATATTCAAGCTTCTGGGTGGCGACCCAACCACATCGCTCAATGGCACAACTGTGCTCAACACCATATCATTGCAGAAGGGAGCTTCAATACTTCGTGTACACGATGTAAGAGAAGCGGTTGAAGCAACTCGGTTGCTTCAACAATTTTGAATTTTGAATTTTGAGTTTTGAATTGTCGGCTTATAGCCGATTGTGAATTGTTCAATGTTGAGTTCTCAGCCAACATATACTATATGAACTCATCATTTAAAATTCAAAATTCAAAACTCAAAATTGCGGTAACATACCGCAATAATTCAAAATTCAAAACTCAAAACTCAAAATTCAGAATATATGTTTGCATTCGGAATAAAAGACATCATCGACATATTGCTTGTCGCCTTGATGCTCTACTACATCTACCGTCTGATGAAGGAGAGCCGTTCGCTCAATGTCTTCATCGGTATAATCGTGTTCATAATGGTGTGGCTCTTCGTGAGCCAGGTGCTCGAGATGCGGCTCCTTGGTGCCATAATGGACAAGCTGGTAAGCGTGGGTGTGATCGGCTTGATAGTGCTCTTTCAGGAAGAGATACGCCGATTCCTTTACTCGCTTGGTGCCCATCAGCGCTTCAAGCAGTTCACGCAGCTGTTCATGGTAGGCGGCAAGGACAAGAAGAAACTCATTGACAAGGAGACCATCATGCCCATCGTGCTGGCGTGTATAGATATGTCGCGCGGCAAGGTAGGCGCCCTCATGGTAATAGAGCGTGGCGTACGGCTTGACGACATCGTTGATACGGGCGACCTTATCGACGCTCGCATCAACCAGAGGCTTATCGAGAACATCTTCTTCAAGAACTCACCGCTGCACGACGGAGCCATGATCATCACCGGCAAGCGCATACGTGCCGCCGGATGTATTCTGCCTGTTGCCCACAACCACGACATTCCCAAGGAATTAGGACTGCGCCACCGTGCCGCACTCGGCATTTCGCAGGACAGCGACTGTATAGCCATTGTGGTGTCCGAAGAGACCGGAGGCATCAGTGTGGCGATAAAAGGAGAGTTCCAACTGCGTCTTTCGGCAGAGAAACTGGAGAATATACTCTCTAAAGAGATGAACTTTTAAAATAAATGAGTTACGCACGGCGTAACTCATTTATTTTTACTAATTTTGCAAAGTCAATGTGACAAAATAACTAAATACGGATTATTAAAAACTAAAGTTATTCCACATAATTATGAACTTACTTGAACACATCGTTGCGCGCGCCAAGAGCGACAAACAGCGCATCGTGCTCCCCGAGGCTACCGAGGAGCGTACACTTAGAGCAGCCGACCGCGTATTGGCCGACGACATTGCCAATCTTATCCTCATCGGCAACCCTGAGGAAATCAAGACACTCGCCGAGAAGTGGGATCTCCACAACATCGACAAGGCAACAATTGTCGACCCAGAGAACAATCCCAAGGCCGAGGAGTATGCCACACTGCTTGCCGAACTGCGCAAGAAGAAGGGCATGACCATCGAGCAGGCTCGCGAACTCGTGAAGAATCCGCTCTATCTCGGTTGCATGATTATCAAGACAGAGGGTGCTGACGGTCAGATTTCGGGTGCATTGAGCACAACTGGCGACACACTGCGTCCTGCCTTGCAGATTATCAAGTGCGCTCCGGGTGTGACATGTGTCAGCGGTGCAATGCTTATGCTCACACACGAGCATCAGTATGGCGATGACGGTATCATCGTTATGGGTGACGTTGCCGTAACACCGGTTCCTACAGCCGACCAGCTCGCCCAGATTGCTGTATGTACAGCACAGACTGCACGCTCAGTTGCCGGCATCCAGGATCCGCGCGTTGCAATGCTCAGCTTCTCGACAAAGGGTTCTGCCAGCCACGAGGTTGTTGACAAGGTAGTTGAGGCTACACGTCTTGCTCACGAAATGGCTCCTGAGCTCAAGCTCGACGGCGAGCTTCAGGCCGATGCAGCACTCGTTCCTGCAGTAGGCGAGAAGAAGGCTCCGGGTTCACAGATTGCCGGTCACGCCAACGTACTCGTTGTTCCAAACCTCGAAGTAGGCAACATTTCTTACAAACTCGTTCAACGTCTCGGCGACGCCATTGCCATCGGTCCGATCCTCCAGGGTATCGCCCGTCCGGTAAACGACCTCTCTCGCGGTTGCTCAGTAGAAGATATCTACTACATGGTAGCTATCACAGCTTGCCAGGCAATGGATTCTAAAAAGTAATGCAAGGCATTACTTTTTAGAATCCAATTAGGAATTAGGAATTAGGAATTAGGAGTTGGTCGCTACGCGATTAAGAATTGAAGAATTAAGAATTTACAATGAGTGAGTTTGGTACTTTATTGGAAGATAAATGGATGGGTTTCTCAATTCGTATCGTAGGGCTGTGTCATTTCTTAAACGAAGAGAAGCATGAGTTTAATATAGCTAATCAGATGTTTAGAAGTGGCACCAGTATAGGCGCAAACATAGCTGAAGCACAATGTGCCATCAGTCGCAACGACTTCATTTCCAAATTATATATCTCCTTGAAAGAGTCAAACGAGACATTATATTGGCTTCGATTGCTCTATCGCACACGTTATATAAACGACAAGCAGTTTAAATCAATCTATGCAGATTGCGAAGAACTGAAACGTATATTGATGTCGCCTACCAAAAAAGCAAGGGAGAATGTTTGAACAACTCTTAATTCGTAATTCATAATTCGTAATTAAAATAACTCGTAATTCGTAACTCCTAATTCATAATTCTAAATATGAAAATCTTAGTATTGAACTGCGGAAGTTCATCAATCAAATACAAGTTGTACAACATGGACGACAACTCTGTCCTCGCAGCAGGCGGTGTTGAGCGTATCGGTCTTGACGAAGCATTCATCAAGGTGACTCTGCCTAACGGCGAGAAGAAGAAGATCATGCATGACATGCCCGACCACAAGGAAGGTGTCAACTTCGTATTCCAGTGTCTGCTCGACCCGGAAATCGGCGCAATCAAGAGCCTTGACGAGATAGATGCAGTCGGTCACCGTATCGTGCAGGGTGGCGACCTCTTCGAGAAGAGCGTCATCGTTGACAAGAGCGTAGAGGATGGTATCGAGAGTCTGTGCGACCTCGCTCCCGTTCACAACGCCGGCCACCTCAAAGGCTTGCGTGCTGTAGACAAGCTCATGCCTAACACACCGCAGGTTTGCGTGTTCGACAACGCCTTCCACAGCACAATGCCCGACTACGCTTACCTCTATGCCATACCTTACGAGCTCTACGAGAAGTATCACGTACGTCGTTATGGCTTCCACGGAACCAGCCACCGCTACGTGTCACAGCGCGTTTGCGAGTTCCTCGGACGCGACATCAACACACAGCGCATCATCACCTGCCACATCGGCAACGGCGCTTCTGTGTCAGCCGTTAAGTTCGGCAAGTGCGTAGATACATCAATGGGACTCACTCCGTTGGCAGGTGTCATGATGGGCAGCCGTTCGGGCGACATCGATCCTTCAGCCGTAACATTCCTCATGGAGAAACTTGGCAAGAAGCCTCAGGAAATGGCCGACTTCCTCAACAAGGAGAGCGGCGTGCTCGGCATCACCGGCATCTCAAGCGATATGCGCGAGATTGAGTCGGCAGCCGAAGAGGGCAACGAGCGTGCACAGCTCGCCCTGAAGATGTACAACTACCGCATCAAGAAGTACATCGGCGCTTATGCAGCAGCAATGGGTGGCGTTGACATCATCGTCTGGACAGCAGGCGTAGGCGAGAACCAGATTGGCACACGTCTCGAATCATGCTCAGGACTCGAGTTCCTCGGCGTTAAGATGGACGCAGAGGCCAACAAGGTGCGTGGCAAAGAGGCCATAATCTCTGCTCCTGATTCAAAGGTTACCGTTTGCGTTATCCCGACTGACGAGGAGCTGATGATTGCCAAGGACACAATGAACCTTCTCCAGAAGTAATCAAATCTTATGATACCGCCCCGGACGGGGCAGCGCAATGGGTGCGCCAGGACGAGACTGCGGTTTCGTCTTGGCGCACCTTTTTTGTTGATGCAAATCTTTTGCGCTCAAAACCAATAATCTCGCAATTCGAAACCGATAATCTCGCAATTTTTTTTTAACTTTGTAGAGCGCATGCGCCGTGCCGAAACAGGCATGACAAGCGCAACGTAATTCTGCAAAAATCAATACATGGACATACAGGAATTCAACAATACCAAGTGGAGCCGCAACATCATTCTCGTCGACGGCGACTACATCGACTCGGTGGCTTTCAATCTTATAGTCAACTTCGAGCGCATGCTCGGCCGACGCATACCCAAGGCCGACACAGCACGATGGATTGACTGCGTGGCTCTCGACGGCGGAATGCGCGAGGAGCGCGATGCCGACGGCGAGACACAGGTGATATTCATTCACTCCAAGGACAAGCCGTCGCTCGACAACTTCACTCCCGGTTCGTACGAGAACGACCTCAACGCACGCGCCTTCAAGGACTCGCTGGGCGAGTTCATCATCAGTTCGTATCCCGTAGAGGAGGTGGTGAAGCACGACGACTTCTTCCTCGACATACTCAAGACGGTAGTCAACCACAAGGACGTACATCGTGTCATGGCAATACCCAACGCCGAACATCCAGCACTGTGGGACGCCCTGCGCCACGCCCTGCGCGATGTCGACGACGAGGACAAGCGCGTCACGCTCTTCGCCATGCAACCGCTCGAAGGCGGCAATTTCCGTCAGGAGATACTGGGCTACTCGCTCATGAACGCCCTGGGAATCAATGGCAACGAGCTGTAAAATCCGCTTGCCGTGCAGATGTGGTACTTCCGACTCGCAAATGTACTCCTTTTGCAGCCTAAAAGGACCCCTTTTGCAGCCTAAAAGGACTCCTTTTGCAGCCTAAAAGGACTCCTTTTGCAATGTAAAAGGACTCCTTTTGAAAGGCAAAAGTACCCCTTTTGAAAAACCCCGGTCTTTCGTTGCGAAAATCAAGGAGTTCATCCTACCGGACAATGCTATAAAATCAAGATAAAAACAAACTAAAAATAACAGGAAACAATGGGAAAAGTACTTATGATCGGCGCCGGTGGCGTCGCTACAGTTGCAGCGTTCAAGATTGCACAGAACGCTGACGTTTTCACCGATTTCATGATTGCAAGTCGCACAAAGGCCAAGTGCGACCGCATCGTTGAGGCTATCGGCAACCCTAACATCAAGACCGCTCAGGTGGATGCCGACGATGTAGAGCAGCTCAAGGCGCTCTTCAACGACTACAAGCCCGAGCTCGTCATCAACCTCGCATTGCCCTATCAGGACCTCACCATCATGGAGGCATGTCTGGCTTGCGGATGCTCTTATCTCGACACCGCCAACTACGAGCCTAAGGACGAGGCTCACTTCGAGTACTCTTGGCAGTGGGCTTACAAGAAGCGCTTTGAAGATGCCGGCTTGACTGCTATCCTCGGCTGTGGCTTCGACCCCGGTGTTACAAGCATCTTCACCGCCTATGCCGCCAAGCATCACTTCGACGAAATCCAGTATCTCGACATCGTCGACTGCAACGCTGGCAACCACCACAAGGCTTTCGCTACCAACTTCAACCCCGAAATCAACATCCGCGAGATCACTCAGAAGGGTCTCTACTGGGAAGACGGAAAGTGGGTGGAGACCAAGCCGCTCGAAATACACAAGCCGCTCACATATCCTGAGGTAGGACCTAAGGAGAGCTATCTGCTCCATCACGAGGAGATTGAGTCGCTCGTGAAGAACTATCCTACCATCAAGCGCGCACGTTTCTGGATGACATTCGGTCAGCAGTACCTCACATACCTCGACTGCATCCAGAATCTCGGAATGTCGCGCATCGACGAAATCACATACGAGGCTCCGCTCGCCGACAATCCTAACGAGAAGGTTAAGGTGAAGATAGTGCCCCTGCAGTTCCTCAAGGCTGTGCTGCCCAACCCCCAGGACCTCGGCGAGAACTACGACGGACAGACTTCTATCGGTTGCCGCATCCGTGGCTTGAAGGACGGCAAGGAGCAGACCTACTACGTTTACAACAACTGTTCGCACGAGGCTGCCTACAAGGAGACCGGTATGCAGGGCGTAAGCTACACCACCGGTGTCCCGGCAATGATCGGTGCCATGATGTTCTTCAAGGGTCTGTGGCGCAAGCCGGGCGTTTGGAACGTCGAGGAGTTCGATCCCGATCCGTTCATGGAGCAGCTCAACAAGCAGGGTCTGCCTTGGCATGAGATATTCGGAGGAGACCTGGAGTTATAAATGTTGAATGTGGAATGTTGAATTTTGAATGGTCGGCTTTGCCGATGAAGAATTAATCAATGACGAATTCAATTCAACAAAGATTAATCTTTGTCGTATCCGTACTTTTCTGTGAGTCATAATATAATTATACAATATAAGTATGAGTGACTTTAGTAAATTGATTGAAGAGAAGTGTATGAACTTTTCGATACGGATAGTTAATTTGTGCCGTTTCCTTAATGAGGAGAAGCATGAGTTTCGTATTGCCGACCAGATGTTCAGAAGTGGCACAAGTATAGGCGCAAATGTCGCTGAAGCCCAATGTGCTATAACGAAAAACGATTTTGTTGCTAAGACATATATATCATTAAAGGAGTGTAACGAGACGTTGTATTGGTTGCGCCTTCTTCAGAGGACTAATTATATTTCACAATGTCAGTTTGACTCTATATATAATGATTGTGACGAACTGAAACGTTTACTTGTCTCTATAACCAAAACTGCTCGGCAGAATATTGCGAATCAAAAATAGCACGTATAGAACAGCCAGACCATTCAATATTCAACACTTAACATTCAACATTCAAAATTGCGGCTCTGCCGCAACCATTCAACATTCAACACTCAACATTCAACATTCAAATTATGGCTAAATCAGAAGAACTTTCACTCGCTCAGGAGGGCAAACTCAAGGCACTCCAGGCAGCGATGTCAAAGATAGAAAAGGACTTCGGCAAAGGCTCCATCATGAAGCTTGGTGACGAGCAGGTGGAGAATGTCGAGGTGATTCCTACCGGAAGTATCGGTCTTGACGCCGCACTCGGCGTGGGCGGATACCCCAAGGGACGTATTATAGAGATTTATGGTCCGGAGTCGTCTGGTAAGACAACACTCGCCATTCACGCTATTGCAGAGTCGCAGAAGGCTGGCGGCATCGCCGCCTTTATCGATGCAGAGCACGCTTTCGACCGTTTCTATGCGGCAAAGCTTGGCGTTGACGTCGACAACTTGTGGATTTCGCAGCCCGACAATGGCGAGCAGGCTCTCGAAATTGCCGATCAGCTCATCCGCTCGTCTGCCATTGACATCATCGTTATCGACTCTGTAGCTGCACTTACACCTAAGGCAGAAATCGAAGGCGATATGGGCGACAACAAGGTTGGCCTACAGGCACGCCTCATGTCGCAGGCTCTGCGCAAGCTTACTTCTACAATCTCCAAGACCAACACCACATGTATCTTCATCAACCAGCTGCGCGAGAAGATTGGCGTGATGTTCGGCAATCCCGAGACCACTACCGGTGGTAACGCTCTGAAGTTCTATGCTTCAGTACGTCTTGATATCCGTAAGGTTACAGGCATCAAGGACGGCGACCAGATTATAGGCAATCAGGTGCGCGTCAAGGTAATCAAGAACAAGGTGGCACCTCCGTTCCGCAAGACCGAGTTTGAGATTATGTTCGGCGAAGGCATTTCTAAGGTGGGCGAAATCGTTGACCTTGGCGTAGAGTACGGCATCATCCAGAAGTCAGGCTCATGGTATTCGTACAACGGATCGAAGCTGGCACAGGGTCGTGATGCCACAAAGTCGCTGCTCAAGGACAATCCCGAACTCATGGAAGAGCTTGAGGCACTTATCAAGCAGGCAATAGCCGACCACAGAGAATAGAATATACAAAAAAGAGATGGCAACACATTCAACCTAAGGGTTAGATGTGTTGTCATCTCTTTTTTCGCCATATCGTCATCGGCATCGTGCCGTTGTCGCAGGCTAATTTCTATGTATAAATGATTATATGTCTAAAGGGGAAATACACCTCCTGGTCCATCCGATCCGTCGCTGCATTCGTGGCTTGCGCCATTCGTGCGTGTGCGCGGTCATTAAAGATTAATAATGTGAGAATGTGAGGGACGTGGATTATTCCTCGTTAGCACGGAGCTGCTGAACATAGATAGCGTGCTCCATCTTGAGACGCTTCAAAACAGAAGGCTTGTTGTACTGCTGACGAGCGCGGAGCTCCTTTACAACACCTGTCTTTTCGAATTTTCTCTTGAACTTCTTGAGTGCTCTTTCGATGTTCTCACCATCTTTTACTGGTACAATAATCATTTTTTTTACTTTTAATTAATTTGGTTATACATGTTTGCGGCATTGTCCGCAAATCGTTGTGGGGTTAATTTTTAAAAGCAGCAGACCGTCCACACCAAGCATGGTATGACCTGCCGCTTTTGTCGTCGCTACACGATTGGGCATCACACCCGGTCGTTACAGTGCGTGCACCGGATTATTTTCCGTGGTGCTCGTCAGATACTGTCAACTTCTTGCGGCCATGAGCGCGGCGAGAAGCCAACACGCGGCGACCATTCTTTGTAGCCATGCGCTCGCGGAAGCCATGCTTGTTTACGCGGCGACGATTGTGAGGCTGAAATGTTCTTTTCATTGTCTTATTTTAATTTATTTGTTATATGTTCACACTTTTGGGTTGCAAAATTACTCATTATTTTTGAAACAACCAAGATTTAAAGTCCTTTTAGCCATGATTTTATGTATTTTTTTGGAAAAAAGCCGTTCTTTTCTCGCTGAATACGTATAATAATAAAAAAAACAACCGCCCATTGCTCATTATTGAGTGAATTTCAGTAACTTTGCATCGTCTTAACACAGACACACTCAAACACTTGGGCTGTTTACAGGTATTTGCCCCGTGAATGAATATAACGGATAAGACAAATGATTGTAACGAACAGGACAATCCGTCGTAACGAATAATTAATAATACAATAATATACACAGCAATGATCAATTCACAAGACATCAAGATGGGAACCTGCATCCGTATGGATGGCAAGCTGTTCTTCGTCATCGACTTCCTCCACGTTAAACCAGGTAAGGGTAACACATTTATGCGCGTTAAGCTGAAGAATGTTGTTGACGGCCGCGTGCTCGAGCGTCGTTTCGACATCTCTGAAAAGCTCGAGGATGTACGCGTAGAGCGTCGTCCGTACCAGTACCTTTACAAGGAGGGTGAGGACTATATCTTCATGAATCAGGAGACATACGACCAGATTCCTATCGCTGGCAACCTTATCACAGGTGTTGACTTCATGAAGGAGAGCGACATCGTCGAGGTTGTTTCTGACGCTTCTACTGAGACTGTTCTCTTCGGTGAGATGCCGGTGAAGACCAATCTGCGCGTTACTCACTCAGAGCCGGGCATCAAGGGCGATACAGCTACAAACACATTGAAGCCTGCCACTCTCGAGACTGGCGTTGAAATCCGTGTGCCTCTGTTCGTTAACGAGGGCGACCTTGTTCAGGTTGACACACGCGACGGCAGCTATCTGCAGCGCGTTAAGGAGTAAGAGACTCTTGACAGTAAAGAGCTTTTAAAGGTAAAATAGTAAAAGAGTAAAAAAGTAAAAAGCATTTGGGATGACGTTATGCGTATGTCCGTAATGGTGCTTTCTACTTTTTTACTCTTTTTCGTTTTACACATTCCACTTTTCACTTTTAGTTTTTCACTTTTCTCTTAAACCATGAAGTTCAGTTTTATAATTCCAGTATACAATCGTCCGGACGAAGTTGACGAGTTGCTCGATAGCCTCACGCGGCAGACGCTGACCGATTTTGAGGTGATAGTAGTTGAGGACGGTTCGGCAATACCATGCCGTGACGTGTGCGACAAATACGCTGACCGGCTCGATCTTCACTACTTTGCCAAGCCGAACAGCGGTCCCGGTCAGAGTCGCAACTACGGTGTGGAGCGTGCCAAGGGCGAATACGTGCTCATACTCGATTCCGACGTGGTGCTGCCCGAGAACTATCTCGTGGCCGTCGATGCCGAGTTGCAGCGTGAGGAGGCTGATGCGTTCGGCGGACCCGATGCAGCCCACCCGTCATTCACCGACACCCAGAAGGCAATAAGCTATTCCATGACGTCGTTCTTCACCACAGGTGGCATACGAGGAGGCAAGAAGAAGCTCGACAAGTTCTATCCGCGATCGTTCAATATGGGTGTGCGTCGTGACGTGTACGAGCGCCTCGGCGGATTCTCCAAGATGCGTTTTGGCGAAGACATCGACTTCTCTATCCGCATATTCAAGGCCGGTTGTCGATGCCGATTGTTTCCCGGGGCGTGGGTATGGCATAAGCGTCGCACCGATTTCCGCAAGTTCTTCCGCCAGGTGTACAACTCCGGCATTGCACGCATCAATCTTTACAAGAAATATCCCGAATCTTTGAAGCTCGTACACATGCTTCCTATGGTGTTCACAGTAGGCGTTCTCGCCATGCTTCTGCTCTGTCTGGTGCTGTTGGCAGTCAGTCCGGCGCTGGCATGGATTCCGCTTGTTCCGCTGGCGCTCTACTGTGTGCTGATATTCGTTGATTCGTCGTGCGTGAACCGTAGCATAAAAATAGGTTTTCTCAGCATCGTCTCAGCCTACATACAGCTCATGGGCTACGGCTTCGGATTCATCGAGTCGTGGTGGAAACGCTGTGTTAGAGGTAAGTCGGAGTTCTCTGCATTTGAAAAAACGTTTTATAAATGAGCAGTTTCTCCATCTCCCAGTGGGCTGAAGAGGATAAACCTCGCGAGAAGCTCATGGCAAAAGGTCCGGCGGCGTTGTCCGATTCCGAACTGCTTGCAATTCTTATCGGGTCGGGTTCGACCAAGGAAAGTGCTGTAGGATTGATGCAACGCATCCTTGCCGACTGCGACAACAACCTGAATACGCTTGGAAAGATGTCGCTCAACGAGCTGATGAGCTACAACGGCATTGGCGAGGCGAAGGCCATAACGATTATCGCTGCTTGCGAATTGGGCAAGCGGCGACAGGCTGTAGGTGCAGCTGAGCGGCCAGATATGGGTTCTGCCATGGCGGTATATGAGTATATGTTGCCCAAGATGCAAGACCTCGACACCGAAGAGGCGTGGGTATTGCTGATGAACCAGCGCATGCGACTCATCAAGGCGGTGCGACTCTCGCACGGTGGACTGTCGGAAACGGCTGTCGATGTGCGCATAATCCTGCGCGAGGCGTTGCTCAACAACGCCACCGTAATAACGCTTGTCCACAACCATCCTTCGGGAAACACCCGGCCGAGCGGCGACGACGACCGTCTGACACTACGCCTGAAGAAGGCATGCGAGACCATGCGAATATATCTGGTTGACCACGTCATCGTCACTGACGGACGCTATTTCAGTTATTCGGAAGAAGGAAAATTATGATATCCAACACAAGATGAGGGCGTGCCCAAAGTCCAATTGTGACTTTCGGCACGCCCTCATCTTGTGTTTTTATGCCTTCTTATATTTCTTCAACCATATTCCAAACCACACACCGACTACAATTAGCGCCACAGCACCTATTGCGTAGCTTATGCTCAGTGGCAATCCGAATGCCGTTTTCGACACAGCGAGGAACGTGGTGCAGACGCAGGTCATGAACAGAGCGGGTATGAGTGTGATGACATAGGGCTTCTTTTCGCGTGCAAGATAAACGGTGATGCTCCACAGCGTGAATACCGACAGCGTCTGGTTGGCCCATCCGAAGTACTGCCATATCGTGTTGAAGCCGTCGGGATTGCTGATCTGCCAGATAAGCAGGGCGAACGACGCTACGAACAGCGGAATGCAGATGTACAGACGATTAGCCTTTGGAAGCTGGTTTATCTTCAATGCCTGCGCAACGATGAGTCGTGCAGAACGGAAAGCCGTGTCGCCACTCGTGATAGGAGCAGCCACGACGCCCAGCATAGCCAATATTCCGCCCAGCACACCGAGCCAGTCGTTGCACACGAGATTGACAACCATAGGTGCAGAAGTGTGGAATCCTTTGGCAGCTCCACCTGCAATCTGCTCATAGCCAGGCTGAGGAGCGTCGTAGAAGAACCACATAGCCACCGTAGCCCAAACCAGAGCCACCATTCCCTCGGTAATCATTGCGCCGTAGAAGATAGGTCTTCCCTTGCGTTCCGACTTCAGACAGCGAGCCATCAGCGGACTCTGCGTAGCGTGAAAACCGCTTATCGCGCCACAGGCTATAGTGATGAAGAGGCAGGGGAAGATGCTGTCGGTGAAGCCCGCAGGGTCGGTCTGCTGTCCCATGTTGCCCAGTCCGTCCCACAGTTCGGGCAGGACGGGCATCTTCACGAACAGCATCACCACCAGAGCCACAGCCATAAACAGCAGCGAGAACGAGAATACGGGGTATATCTTGCCGATAATCTTGTCGATAGGCAGCATCGTTGCCACGATGTAGTAGGCGAAGATAACGCCCATCCACATCACCTTCGAACCGCCCATGTGTCCCAATATCTCAGCCGGACTGTACACGAATACCGTTCCGACCATAATAAGCAGGAATACGGCAAACACCAGTAGCACCTTGGCAGCGGCACCTCCGAGATACTGGCGTACAAGCGACGGCAGGTCGCTACCACCGTTGCGCAGCGAAAGCATGCCCGAGAGGTAGTCGTGAACGGCTCCTGCAAAGATGCATCCGAATATAATCCACAGATAGGCAACGGGTCCGAACTTGGCGCCCATGATAGCTCCGAAGATAGGACCAGTGCCCGCAATGTTCAGAAATTGAATCATGAACACCTTCCAGTAGGGCATCGCCACGTAGTCGATGCCGTCGGCTTTGGCTATAGCAGGGGTGGGGCGGTCGTCGGGAGCGAATACGTGCTCTACGAAACGGCCATAGATTGCGTAGCCCAATACGAGGGCTACGAGACAAATTACAAATGTTATCATTTCTTAGTTGTTATTAGTTGCGACGTGCAAAAGTATAACTTTTTACTGAGAAATAATAATAAATCGTCAACGTAATTTGTCTATATGCTTAAAGTTGCAGAATTATTGTTTTCTCCCGAGGCAGCAATTGTTTTCTCCCGAGGCAGCAATTGCAACTGCGTAAAATTGTGCTTTTCTTGCCGTATTACAATATTTTTAGCTAAATTTGCAAGAAACAAACCACATAATATAATTTAATTGCAAATGACACAGGAAGAAAAGACCCAGATAGAGGAGCGCATCGTCGATGTGCTGAAGACCGTTTACGACCCCGAAATACCCGTCAACATATACGATCTCGGACTTATATACAAGATAGACGTCAATGACGACGGACACGTAGACATCGACATGACATTCACAGCACCGTCGTGCCCCGCCGCCGACTTCATTCTTGAGGACGTGCGATTGAAGGTTGACTCGCTCGAACACGTCAAGTCGTCGACCGTCAACCTCGTGTTCGAACCCGAATGGGACCAGAGTATGATGACCGAAGAGGCACGCGTAGAGCTGGGATTCGATTAATCGAATTTTGAGTTTTGAGTTTTGAATTTTGAATTGTCGGCTTCGCCGATTTTGAATTGTTCAATTTTGAATTTTGAATGAAGAACGTATATTTCCTCTCAGACGCCCACCTCGGGTCGTGGGCTATTGAACACAGCCGCACTCAGGAGCGCCGGCTTGTGCGTTTTCTTGACTCGATAAAGACCAAGGCACGTGCCATATATCTGCTTGGCGACATGTTCGACTTCTGGTATGAGTGGCGTTATGCAGTGCCCAAGGGCTACACGCGCTTCCTTGGCAAGCTGTCAGAGCTTACCGACATGGGCGTTGAGGTGCACTACTTCACCGGAAACCACGACATTTGGTCGTACGGTTATCTGCAAGACGAGTGTGGAGTGATAATACATACACGTCCCGAGACGGTTGAGATATACGACAAGGTGTTCTATCTGGCGCACGGTGACGGACTGGGCGACCCCGACCGCAAGTTCAAGTTCATAAAGCGTGTGTTCCACAACCGCTTCTGCCAGGTACTGTTCAGCTCGCTTCATCCGCGATGGAGCATGTGGTTCGGACTCACTTGGGCAAAGCACTCGCGCCTGAAGCGCATCGACGGAATGGAACCTCCCTACATGGGCGAGCAGCGCGAGCACCTCGTGCTTTACACCAAGCAATACATGAAGACCCATCCCAACGTAGACTACTTCATGTATGGCCACCGCCACATCGAACTCGACCTTATCCTCTCGCGCAAGTCGCGTATGATGATACTGGGCGATTGGATTACGCAGTTCACGTATGCGGTGTTCGACGGCGAACACATGTTCCTCGAAGAATACGTTGAGGGCGAAAGCCAACCGTGATAGGGAGTTAATAAATATGACTATCTATAGGAGGGATGCTATACCCTCCTATTGTTAGAGCAAAGAACTGACATTGTCTATAAATTTGCCTTGTGTCCTCGGTTCGATTTCTGGTGGCACCACAGTTAATGAGTCATTCTTCGGAGTGACTCTTTTTTGTTACCTGAGCAAATACAAGGCGCTTGATGTTATAAAGGTTTGTCAGATTAAAAAATAATCTCTAAATTTGCATACATCGTTTATATAGTAAATTTTGATTAATAAGTAAATGATCTAAATTATTTATATATATCAGTACTAATAT
>ERZ1034626.501-NODE-501-length-28396-cov-123.718958_pt1 | contig 28396 bp, 29 predicted proteins | sample MGYA00520652_ERZ1034626 | MGnify/ENA primary metagenome ERZ1034626 (study PRJEB33766, sample SAMN09781765) | gut metagenome | biome: gut microbiome | host: Homo sapiens | place: Madagascar | study: EMG produced TPA metagenomics assembly of the PRJNA485056 data... | reverse complement strand
GCCTTCAGACCGTACTCACCTGACCTTGATCCAAAAAGTCCAGTATTCATGCGGTTTTTCTGGCTTTTCTCTCTCAGTAAACCCATAGGTAAACCCACGAAATCGCGAAATTTTTGGTACATTTTAACGCAACCCGAATGCAGCATTCACAACGCTGCTTAATTCCTCAGGTTTATTATACTTGACTTTCGCATAGATGTCCATAGTCGTTTTGCTGTTCTCGTGACCTGCCAGATACTGCACCGTCTTAGGATCAACGCCTTTGTAAATCAGATTGGTGATGTAGGTGTGCCGCAGCATGTGCGGAGTCACTTTGAAGTCCATCGTATACACCAGCTTGGGATTGTTCGGCTGATGCTCACCAAGCCTTGGCTTTATTCTGTGCTTGATGGACTGTCCATTTACATAGGTGTAATAACAGCGTTCTGCGGTAGAACGTACTGTTATGTACTTCCAAACCCTCACAAACTGTGTTTCCGTCAAAACAGTTCCTTTTGAATTGGAGATCACATATTCCGATTCTGATTTTTTCCTTGCTTCCTTGAGACAGGCTACCAGACATTTGGGAATCGGAACATCTCGCTTCGCTGCCGGAGTCTTCAAAAGTGTGTTGACCACCGGCTCACCGCCTTCCACATGCCATGCACGCCTTACGGAAATGTACGGCGTTTTTTCATCCAGGAATACACAATCCCATTTCAATCCAAGAATCTCTTCTCTACGCAGTCCCGCGTACAAGCCGATCATCACGAAAACATACGGTGGAAGCTCACGAATGCTATCCAGCAAAATGGCAGTCTGTTCATCCGTCAAAGCTTCGCGCCGTTTCGCAGGCTTTCCGCCTCTTGCACAAATCGTTTTGGATGGATTCTCTTTGATCACCTTGCTCTCTTCTGCCGAATTAAAAATGTTCTTAATCAACATATTGAGCTGACCATACATTCCGGAAGAACCTTGTGATAGCGGAACCATCAGCAGCCGCAGGTCGTCAGTGGTCACCTCGTCCATATACATCTGTCCAATCGGCCCCACGATGTACCGATTCACCATCCGCGCGTATCCCTCCAACGTATTGGTTCTTACCGTTCCAGACCGCATCAGCAACCATTTTTCGCAATACTCCTCCACGGTCGGATTCTCTCTGTGGAAAACCACTTCCGCGATTTTCTTCTGGGCATCTTCCACCCGGTCATATAATTCTTCGCGTGTCAGCCCATAAATCGCCACTCTCTTCCCGTCTGCATCTGTAATTCGGGTGCGATAATACTGTACCCCTTTCATCATCACTGTTCCGTATTCCGGAAGTTCAGCAGGGCGCTTTTTTCCTTTAGCCATGTGTTCTCCTCCTCGTCTATCTTCATACATTGCGTGTTGTCACTTTTATTATCATGGCGTACAGCACTTCCTTCAAGGATGTCGAATGTATGTAAAAAGGGCAGGGATTTTTGACCATCCCTGCCCTAAGTTCTTTCTGATTTACTCTTAATCCCACGATGCAAAAGCATCTTCCAGCACTCCTGCGAGCTGCTCTGGGCGATTGTATTTCACCTTGGCGTAAATATCCATGGTGATCTTGCTGCTTTCATGACCGGCAAGATACTGAACTGTCTTCGGATCAACCGAAGCATGAATCAGATTCGTAATATAGGTGTGCCGTAGCTGATGCGGCGTCACCTCAAAGTCCAGACTGTAAACCACATTTCCATTGTGTGCCGCCTTTTGCCCCAGAACCGGCTTCACCGTATGCTTTACCCTCTTGCCATCTTCATAGCGATAATAGCAGCGTTCCTTTGTGGTACGGGTTACGATATACTGCCATAATCTCTTGAATTGCGTATAGGACAACGGGGCTCCATCCCGGTTTGCAACCACATAATCCGATATCGATGTCTTCTTCGCCTCTTTCAGACATTCCAGAAGATTGTCCGGCAGAGGGACATTCCGATGCGCTGCCTTTGTTTTCAGCTCTGTCAGAATCACCGGACGATTATGCTCCGTATGCCAGGCTCTCCGAACGGTAAGGTACGGAGCCTCGCAATCAAGATACACCGAATCCCATTGAAGTCCGAGGATTTCTTCTCTCCGCAATCCTGCGTACAGCCCCAGCATTACAAACACATACGGCGGCAAGCCGTAAATGGCATCCAGCAGCTTATCCACCTGCTCATCCGTAAGCGGGAGGCGGTCCTTCTGGGGAATTCCTCCCACATTTTTCTTCAGATAGATGGTCGGATTCTCATCAATGATCTTGCTCTCCATTGCTGCCGTAAAAACACACTTATATATAACGTTCACCGATTTGTACACGGATGCAGACTTTTTTGATGCCGCCAGCAGTGCCAGGCGAATGTCATCTGCTGTTACATCTCCCATATGCATATCGCCCAATGGCTTAATGATGTAGTTCTTCACTTTCGATGTATAGTCAATCAGCGTTGTCATCCTGATCTGTGCCGACTGCATCAGCAGCCATTTCTCGCAATACTCCTCCACTGTAGGTGTACTGCGGCGATACGTCTTGTTCTCAATCTGCTGGATCGCTTCCTGTTCCTTCTGGTACAGTTCCTCTCTCGTTCTTGCATATAAGGAAACCCGCCGCCCCTGCTGATCTGTTACACGGGTTCGATAATACTGCGTTCCCTTCATACTCACCGTACCATAATCGGGAAGCATCATTCTTCTTGCCGCCATATCATTACCTCCAATCCTGTTGTTGCTTTCATTATTGCGGATTCATCGTTCATACTCAACGATGTCGATTTTCACCGCCGAAAGCTTCGAGGTTTGCGATATGTCGCAGCACGTTCCATCGGTTTTGCACGGTGTGTACATTTTGCAATGTACTCCTGAATCCCCACTTCCGTGAAATAAACGCAGCCGTTTTCCACATACTGAACATAGGAAATCAAACCGTCTGTTCTTGCAGCATCCAGTGTCTTTACACTGATCCCCAGTATACTGGCTGCTTCCTTCCTTGTAATCAGTTTATCCATCGCCTTCTTCGCCATCCTTTCGGCATTTGCCCTGTCTTTTTTTCTCTGCCTGTTCCGGAATGTAATAACCAAGCTGAATCCTTACAGCTTCATCAATCCCACGCATCTGCCCCTTACTTACCCGTCCAAGATAGCGAATCACGCATATCTTGTCGCAGGTGTCGAGCTGTTCTGCCAATACCATAGAAGGTTTTGCCAGTCCCTTTGCTTTACGGAGAAAGAAATGCGTTGGCTGCTTTCGCTTCTTCTCAATTTTCGATGTCAGCGGAGCAATCGTGATCGTCGGCGCATAATAATTGCCGACATCGTTTTGAAGAACCACAACAGGACGAACACCGCCCTGCTTTGATCCAACCGGAGCACCGAGATTGGCGAGATATAAATCACCTCGCCGATAAACCCATTTTTCTTTCATTTGCTGTTGTCTCCAATCTCCATACACTGATATGGATAAAGCCCGCCAGGTATCATGCTGATACAGCACCCAGCAGTGCTTTCTGAAAATATGGTTTCTCTGTACTTTTTCTTATCACCCCAGAGATGTAGGATTTCTCACAGGCGGCAGTGTGCTTCACTGCTCCATTGGAATTTAACCATCCCGCCTTCCTTATGGCCGGACCGCGAATTACGGAAGTATCATTGTCCCTGTCTGGCTTTAACACCGCCGCCGGTTGCAATCCGGCATTTGCTTCTGCGAAACCGCTATCGCCCCGATGGGCTTCATGGCGTGCAGTCGAAGGCTCGACCAAACAGGAATGTACCTGAAGAATGAGTATTCAGTTTTCAAGGGACATCCGGACTTTCGTCCTTACAAAGTAAGTTTAACAAGAATCCTCCGACTTCGCGTTGGCCTCGTAGGCGCACTTTGGTTGTCCTTGCAGGACTACCTACGGTTCGTTTTGACTTTTTCAGTGTTCTATACAACCAGCTTAGGGCAAAAAAATACCCCGTTGGTTTCCCAACGAGGCATCAAAGACGATTCTATTCTGTTTTCTGTAAACTGGTACCCGTTTATCTCCTGGTGACCATTTGAGTCACGGCTAATGTATCAAAAAAGCAACGCTCATCTCAGCAAATCAGACAAGCTGTATTCTCCTTTGGGGATATTTGCTGTTCTGCGATACTCTTTTATGGCTTTCACCAAGAGCTGAGGATTACTGAAATACTGCTTCACAAAATCATACGACTTCACATCATGCATCCGAAGATTTGTTTTACAAAATTCGCTTGCACTTTGGACAATAGAGCGGGAACTTGACCAGAACGGTATCTTCATACACCTTTGTTCTTGTTTTACCGCCACAGATCGGGCAGTGTACCCATCGTGACTTCATTTTAGAATCCATGATTCACACCTCTTTTCTTGCATCACAGCTCTGCATTGAATGTCAGGCTTTGCATATAGAGGCGTTTCATAATTTCTTAGTAACGCAGATAGGGTTTAGTATTTTACAAGTTCTGTGATATGTTCATATCCCTGAGAAATAATCGAGCGAACATGGTCATCTTTTAGAACATAGTAAATGGCCTTTCCACTCCTGCGCCAGCGAACCAAACCGTTCATGCGTAAAATTTGGATATGGTGAGAAACAGCAGACTCTAACATATTGAGCCTGGCAGCTACTTCAGTGACACACGCCTCTGAGGAACCGATCTGAAACAGAACCTTCATACGGGAAGGGTCCCCCAGAACCTTAAACAACTGTGTCAGGTTTTCCAGTTCCCGCCCTTGCGGTTCGCGGGGCCAATAATAATGCATTAGGAACCCTCCTTTCTGTTTTCGTCTCTCACGAAACCTTAAAGATTTTTCACAAACAGTGCCCGGATAGCATTGAGGACGGCGATGATCATTACGCCCACATCAGCGAACACGGCCAGCCACATATTGGCGAAACCCAGCGCAATCAGTACGAGGCAGGCCAGTTTTACGCCGATGGCCACCACGATGTTCTGATAGACGATGCCAAGGCACTTGCGGGAGATTTTGATTGCTTTGGAAATTTGCATTGGGTCGTCATCCATCAGTACTACATCCGCAGCTTCAATGGCAGCATCAGAACCCATAGCGCCCATAGCAATACCGATGTCTGCCCGGCGAAGCACCGGGGCATCGTTGATGCCATCTCCCACAAAAGCCAGTTTTTCTTTCTCCGGCTTGTTCTGAATCAACTGCTCCACTTTCTCCACCTTGTCGGCAGGAAGCAGTTCACTGTAAACCTCATCCAGCCCCAGTGCGGAGGCTACACTGTCAGCCACCTTCTTGGCGTCACCCGTAAGCATCACGGTCTTGCGGACACCCGCAGATTTCAACGCCTGGATAGCCCCCTTGGAGTGGGGTTTTACAATGTCGGAAATTACAATGTGCCCGGCATATTTCCCGTCAATCGCCATGTGAATGATCGTCCCCACACTATGGCACGGAATAGCCTGAACCCCCAAACGATTCATGAGCTTGTCGTTTCCGGCCGCGACCTGGTGATCATCCACTGTGGCAATCACTCCGTTGCCGCTGAGCTCCTGAATATTGGTTACACGGCTGCGGTCGATTTCCATGCCATAGGCTTTCTGTAAGCTCTTGCTGATGGGATGGCTTGAAGCACTCTCTGCCAGAGCGGCGTATTCCACCAGCTTGTGCTCATCCATCTCATTGTGATGGATCGCATTCACCTCAAATACGCCCTGAGTCAGTGTGCCGGTCTTGTCAAAGACCACGATCTTAGCCTGTGACAGGGTCTCCAGATAGTTGGACCCCTTCACCAGAACGCCCGCCTTACTGGCTCCGCCGATGCCTGCAAAGAAAGACAGAGGAATGGAGATGACCAGAGCACAAGGACAGCTGGCAACAAGGAAGGTCAGTGCCCGGTATACCCAGGTTTCCCAGCCTGCATCCAGTCCCATACCGAACATCCGCACCAAAGGAGGCAGAATTGCCAAGGCCAGTGCGGAATAACATACCGCAGGGGTGTAAATTTTTGCGAAGCGGGAGATAAAGTCCTCCGACTTTGACTTCCGGGAGGAGGCGTTCTCCACCAGATCCAGAATCTTGGAGACAGTGGACTCGCCAAATTCCTTGGTGGTCTGGATATGGAGCAAGCCTGTCATGTTGATACAGCCGGAGATGATCTCATCCCCAGTTTTGACCTCGCGGGGCAAGCTCTCGCCTGTGAGCGCGGCGGTGTTCAACGTCGATTCACCTTGAACCACCATACCGTCAATAGGAACTTTTTCGCCAGGCTGTACCACAATAATGGTGCCGATCCCCACTTCGTCCGGGTCCACCTGTTCCAGTTTGCCATCCCGTTCGATATTGGCATAATCAGGACGGATGTCCATCAGATCACTGATATTCCGGCGGCTCTTGCCCACAGCATAAGACTGGAACCATTCGCCCACCTGGTAGAACAGCATAACCGCGATGGCCTCCAGATAGTCGCCGTTTTCATATATGGCCAGGGCAAGCGCACCCAGCGTAGCCACCGCCATCAGAAAGTGCTCATCGAAAACCTGACCGTTGCGGATACCTTTTCCGGCTTTTTCCAGAATGTCGTAGCCAATGACCAGATAATCCAGCATGAACACAGCCAGACGTATCCAGCGGCCTGCCGCGCCAAACACTTCAAATGCGCCTGCGCCCAGGACCTGCAAAATCAACAGTAGAACCGTAGCAGTCAGAATCCGCCACAACATCACTTTTTGTTTTTTGGTCATACCGGCGGAGGGCCGCGTGCCGATGATCTGAAGGATCACGGCCAGCAGAGCCACCACGACCAGCAGACCGTTGATGATATACTCCTGCATTTCGTTTTACTCCTTTCACGATTGCTTATTCGTTTATTTGTCTAAGAGAAAGAACGCCCTGCAAGCTGCCGCTCAACAGGGCATTTCGTTTCGCTGGCTTACAGGAAGATCTCACAATCGGGTTCCACCTTCTTGCAGGCTTTGCGAACCTCCTGCATAACAGCCTTGGGGTCCTGACCTTCCTCGAACTCCACGTTCATCTTGAGGGTCATAAAATTCACCGTAGCGCTCTGTACGCCGCTGGTCTTGCAGGCTGCATCCTCCATCAGGTTGGCGCAGTTAGCGCAATCCACATCAATTTTGTAAGTCTTTTTCATTTTGAAAATCTCCTCTCCGAGTAGTAATTTTGTGTCAAACAATTAAATCATTATTTAACTGTATTTTCATCATACGCAGGAAAACCGTCCTCGTCAACGCTTTGAACCTATATCCTTCCATTTGGGAAAAGGGTTCTTCTACTTGGGCAAAAAACAGCTTTTATCGGCACATTCCAGTCCCCTGATAAGGGCAACCCGCGCACTTCCCGCGATTTTCTTTTCGGCGTTTTACCATGCGTCTCAAAGACCAGATACAATATACCGCCAATACAATGAGTAAAATTAAAGATGCCATATAAACCTCCTCCATTTGGACTCTTTGCAAAAATAGCTTGCTAAAAGCACTACAAAAAATCCAATCTGGTACACTACAAAAGTGACAATCCACGCCACCAACAACTGGAAAATGGCGGTAAAACCCATCCATGCCCAACTTCCCGATTCCTTGCGGATAGTAGCCAGAGCCGCCGCACAGGGAATATAGAGCAGGCAGAACACCATCAGGCAGAAGGCATTGAGAGGCCCGAAGCCGATACCGTTCAATGCAGATACAAAAGCACTCATCCCCTCTGGAGAGCTGGCGTTGACAATGCCGAACAACACAGCACAGCTGGACACCACCACTTCCTTGGCGGAGACACCGGCAATCAGAGCCACGGCAATCTGCCAGAAGCCCAAGCCAATGGGGGCAAAGAAGGGAACCAGGCACTTACCAATCATAGCCCCGAAACTCTGTGCCATGTCCGGGGAATAGCCATGGGGACCAAAGTTCAGCAGGAGCCACATCGCCAGCGTAGCAATGAAAATCGTAGTACCTGCCTTTTCAAGATAATCCTTGACCTTCTCCCACACATAGATGGCCACCGTCCGGGAATCGGGCAGCTTATACTCCGGCAGTTCGATCATCAGGTAATTGACGCTCTTTTTCCGATCCAGCAGGTGGATGACGGCGGACTCCACAATGGCAACCACAATGCCAATCAGGTACATGGAGTAAGCCATCAGCATGGCTTTGTCTCCGAAAAACATCTCGGAGAACAAGATGTAGATGGTCAGCCGGGCGTTGCAGCTCATAAATGGCGTTACCAGCATGACCTTGAAGCGGTCCCGCTTGCTTTCCAGCGCACGGGAAGCCATGATGGCGGGAACCGTACAGCCAAATCCCAGTAGCATGGGAATGAAGGCTTTGCCGGAAAGCCCCAGCTTGCTCATGATGCCCTCCATCACATAGGCCACACGGGCCATATAGCCGCTGTCCTCCAGTAGTGCCAGACACAAAAAAAGAATCAAAATATTGGGCAGAAATGTGACAATGGTGCCCACGCCGCCGATGATACCGTCCACCATCAGCGAGGTGAGGATTGTCCCGGCGTGAACTGCCGTCAGACCCCTTTGCGCCACGCCGGAGAGCCAGTCAATGCCCAGCTCAAAATACCCCTTGATCCAGTCGCCAATGGTAAAGGTCAAAAAGAAGGTAACGGCCATGATTCCCAGAAAGATGGGGATACTCCACACTTTGCTAGTGAGCAGTTTGTCCGCCCGCTCGGTGAGCAGATCCTGCCGTTCCTTGTGGAGCAGGACTTCACCGATGATTTCCCCGATGAAGTCATATTTCTGGTTGATGATGTCCGACTCATAGCTGCGGTCCAGCACCTGGAGAAGGTTCACCGGGTACTTCTCCGTAATCTCCTTATCCTCCTCCAGCAGCTTCAGCGCGTGCCAGCGGTAGTTCGTCAGACCTGGATAACGACGCTTCAGCTCCGGCATGATCTGGTCGATTTTGTCCTCGATTTCATCGGAATAGACCATGGCATACTCTGAGTGGTGATCGTGCTGGTGTTTGGAACGGACCTTATGGTGGTGGATCAAACAGTCCGGGTCGGTGCAATCCTTGTGGTGGGCGGCGGCATGGAGCAGAATATCTAGCCCACGGCGCTGACGGGCGGAGACCGGGAGTACCGGGATGCCCAGCATCTCCGGCAGACGGTGCAGGTCGATCTCCATGCCCCGCTTTTCCACAATGTCCATCATGTTCAGAGCCAGCACCACTGGCTTGCCCAGCTCCAGCAGCTGCAAGGTCAGATAGAGACTTCGTTCCAGCGCGGAGGCATCCGCCACATTGATGATGACATCCACCTCATCGCTGAGGATAAACTGCCGGGAGACGGTTTCCTCCATGGTATAGGAGGTCAGGCTGTAAGTGCCGGGTAAGTCTACCAGATGGATGGTAAGGTCGTGGTCCTTCATGACGCCCTCCACCTTCTCCACGGTCACGCCCGGCCAGTTGGCCACTTTCAAGTTGGCCCCGGTATAGGCGTTGAACAGGGTGGTCTTGCCGCAGTTCGGGTTGCCGATAAATCCAATGGTCATTTCCTGTTCACTCATGCACGTCACCTTCTTCCACTGTAATATTTTTGGTAATGTTATACCCCAGGGCAAACCGGGTGCCCCGCAGTTTAATAATCAAAATTCCCTTTCCTTTTCGGTTCAGCACAGAGATGGCGGTCTGACGGGTCATGCCCAAAGCCTCCAAACGCCGCTCAAGCTGAAAGGGAAGATGAATAGCCTCTACCGTATAGGTTCGCCCAATCTGCACATCCTTCAAAAGCATCTTTCTCACCTCTCGCCTTCAATTAAACGAATATTTAATCGTTCTGCTGGTATTGTAGGACAAGGATAATTGAAAATCAATGAGTGAAGCACAAGTCCTTCTGATCGGGAAAAAGAAACTTTCAAATGGACAAAGCCCAGAAAAATGGCCCCTCCGATCCTGCATCTATTGCAGAATAGGAGGGGCCATGATACTGGGCAATCACTATTTAAGTATGGCAGGAATTATCCCAAACTTTCTTAGCGTAACCATAAAGGGATTGGGCAGCATCCGTGCGGAGATAGCGGGCATCCAGTCCTCCAGGTCCAAGCCGGAAACGGTCCAGGGCGTCAGCATCCTTGAAGATGTAATACAGAAGAACGCCGTTCTCCTGTTCCGTCAATGCTGCCTCGCCCAAGGCGTCATCCCTGTCGTGAAATGCCATGACCAGATAAACTCGGTTATCAAAGGACAGCGAATGTGTCTGACAATAGTCTCTGTAGTAATCTGCTGCCCGCTGGCCATGACCCACATCCAACCAGTCATCCTGGCGGCGGGAGTCATGGAAAACCGCGGCGGCACACAGTGCCTCCCGATCTTTCTGGGATAAATCCATCTTGTCTGCGATCAGCAAAGCGAACAGCAATACCCTGGCGCAGTGTTCTTTGGTGTGTTTCTCGCTATCAGACAGCGAAAACTGTACTTCCTGTTCGAGAAAATGATACCATCTCTTATAGTCATTTTGATCTTCTTTCGGAATCGTCATGCCTCGCACGCCTCCCGGAGAGCAGGCAGCAGCTCATCCAGCCGCCCGTCCAGTCCGAAGGACTTCTCTTTGATATTGTCCGCAATGTAGATCTCACCCAGATTGATGGTCACATAAGTGGCGTTTGGCTCGCTGGCCACCAGACGCATCATCGGGGCCTTGATCAGCTGATTGCGCCAGCCAATGCCCAGCTCCAGAACCACCAGTTTCTTCCCGTGGTAGGTTTTCAGAAAGTTTTGAAACCGTGCTTGGGCAGCGGTATCCGGAATCATTCTCTGACCTGCGCCCATGTGGATGTCCATGGGACCTCCGCACTTGGGACAGCGCGGCACCAACTCTGTAGGCACATGGCAGCCCTGTTCGGCAGCCGATAATTTTTCGGCCACCTCTAAACTTGAATAGAGGGTGTCGTGGCAGGGGCGGGCACACTGCATCGTAAACCAGTTGCCCTCGATCTCATAGATTTTCGTCGGATCGAAGCCACACAGTTCAAAGTGACCTTCTCCGTTTGATGTGACGACAAAGTAATCTTTCTCTCCCACAATGGCCTTCAAATCGTTCATCACCGGCGTAGGCCGGTACTGCCCGCAGTAATGATGGATGAGCCGAGCCCAGAAAGCCCACCTTTCCTCCTCGCTGGGCCATCCGGCCATCATGCCCTGCAAAATACAACGTAAGCCGTATTTTTGTTTGAAATCTCCAAACAATTCATCAAAGGCCGCATTGTCCGCAAACAAATGCAGTCCCTCGGTGATGGACAGTCCGTTACTGGCCCCGATCAGGATAGCGTCCGCTTCTCTGAATTTTTCCGCAATAGGATTCCAATTAATCATATTCGTTTGCCCCTTTCTATTTTATGTTTGCCGCGATGGATCGCTCCTGTCGGAGGGCAGCTAGGGTTTCCGCCAAATCTCCTTGCAGATACAGGCTGCGTCCCCGCAGATGCTCTGGCGCATGGGACGCCTCTTTGTTGAGGCAGGCGTAAAAAACATTTTCGTTTTTGGCAGTAAGTTCCCAGAAAGGTAGTTTGATGATACTGGGCGTCATCTCACCCACGCCAAGTTCCAACAGCAGGACTTTTTTGTCGGACTGATCCATTATCCAATGTCGCAGGAAGCTATGGTAGCGGTGCAGACTATCCTGCCAGAAGGTTCCCTCCAGGAAGGTATCATCTCGTACCCAGGGCACTAGCACCCGCCCGCAATCCGGGCAACGAGGAACAGCTTCCTCCGGCAGGCGAACACCTGCCAAGCAACCAGTCAGCTCCTTCACCAGCTCGCGGTTTTCCCAAATATCATCCCGGCAAGGCTGACTGCATTGGCAGTAGCTAAAGTCTCCCTGAAAGGCGCAGATTTGTTTCTGGGGAAATACCCGAAAAAACTGCTGATCCACATTGGTGGTCAGCACAAAAGCAGGTTTGTCCGCAACAAGCGCCTGTAGGTCCAGATAGGGCTGCCCGGTAGGGGCTTCCCACAGGAAGCGCATATATTGGCTGTAATACCCCCACTGTTCCCCATAGCTGGAAAAGCAATGGTAGAATCCAGCCAGCGGGGAGGTGAAGCCATACTGTTCGCGAAAGGGAGCCAATGCCTCCGAAAGTGCTGGAGACCAATGGTAGTGGTCGTATCCGGCCGCGCTGGACAGGCCGGAGCCGCCTCCGATCACAACGGCATCTGCTTGATCAATACGCTCGGCAAGTTCCTGAAGCGCCGCTTGGTTTCCAATCCTCATTGATCGTTATCTCCGTTTTCCATGGTGTCCCGTGCATCCCGTAGTACTTGAGCAATGTCGGCCACAATGGTCATGCCCTTGTCCTCCAACTGCTTGGGAAGGAAGTCATACTTGTTGTTGATAGCAATATATCGAGCATGGGGAAAGCTGAGGGTCAGGTTCCAGAAAGGCTCCTGAATGAACATGGGAGTCATTCGGCCAACGCCCAGCTCTAGGAACAGGATTTTACTGTCTTTGTGTTCCAGTACATAGCGAGAAATTTTTTCGTACTGTTCTTCGTATTTCTTTCCTTGCAGGAAATTCCCATATCCTCGCACCCATGGGAATGCCTCGCCGCCGCAGTGAGGGCACCGGGGAATAAGATCCGTGGGGATCTTCGTGCCATCCCCCATAGCGGCCACCATATCAGCCACCGGCTTTACCGCATCCCAGGTGTCATCGGTACAGCAGGCGGCGCACTGGAAGAACCGGTGATCTCCTTGGATCTCCGCCACCTTCGCCTCCGGGTAAAGTTTGACAAACTGGGTATCCTGGTTGGTGGTGAGGATGAAGAAGTCCTTGCCCTTCAGCAAAGCGTCCAGATTCAGATAGGGATGACGCACAGGTGCGGTCTGGGTGGTGTGAAGGAAGGTGGCGAGATACCCCCAATACTCTTCCCTTGTCTTCCATGGGTGCATCATCCCTGCAAAAGCACCTTTGAAGTGGTACTTCTCGGCAAAAGGTCGGAAGTATTTGCGGTAGGAGTCGTTGTCCTCATAGTAAAAATCTCCACCACCGGCAGCGGACAGGCCGGAGGCCCCGCCCACTACCACACAGTCAGCTTCCTTTACCTCCTGTACCAAACGATGGATCTGTTCGCTATACGGCAGCGGCTTTTTGTCAGTCAGCTGATAAGGCGTACTGCCGGAAGCATAGATAGGATAGTGCCTGGAATAATTCATCTGGGTCTGCATGACCAGATCATCATAGAAGTTCATTTTTACCATTCCTTTCAAGTGGGTGTTATTTTTATTCTTACTTCAAATTATTTTAGCATCCTCTTGCGCTGCTGTCAATATGCTGTTATAATAAAAATAACATCAAAGCAAAAAAGGAGATCAGGCCATGAAATATCCAACCCGCCTTAGCGATGCTGTTCATATTCTAGCTTTTATCGCTCTGTACCCAGACTGCGATCTGACCAGTAACAAGCTGGCAGAGAGCATTCAGACAAATCCTGCCTATGTGCGCCAGCTCATGTCCGCCCTGCGGAAGGGTGGACTGCTGATCAGCGTGAAGGGACATCCCCGACCTGCTCTGGCTCGTGAGCCGGAGAAAATCACTCTATTGGATGTCTATCGAGCAGTAGAGGGCAACAAGCCCCTGCTCCATCAGGACATCCACACCAACCCCGCTTGTGGCGTGGGCGTGAACATTCAACTGGTGCTGCGGGATTTTTACTTGGACATTCAAAAAACAGCGGAACAAAAAATGCAAGAAATCACGCTGAAAGATGTGCTGGAACAATATCACATGAAGTTGGAAGGGATGCTCTTGCAGCGTTTATGACAGATTGATTTTCAGAAACTCTTCTATTTGGGACAAAAATTCTTCTGAACGGGAAATACAGAACCTCTTTGCGGGACTATACTGAGAACCGGAGAGAGACCTATACCCCGTATCGGTATTCCGCTTTCCAGAAAAGGAGGTTTCAAATATGCAGGAAAAGTACAATGTCACAGGCATGACTTGTGCAGCCTGCCAGGCTAGGGTACAAAAAAGCGTATCCAAACTGACCGGTGTGCAAGAGTGCAATGTCAATCTGTTAAAAAACAGTATGGTGGTGACTTATGACGACAAAAATGTAAACAGTGGGCAGATTATCGCCGCTGTAGAAAAGGCAGGCTATGGCGCATCCCTACAGCAAGTCAAGGGAAAATCAGCTGCACAGGCTGTCTCCCCGGTGGACACTGCAAAAAAAGAATATGAGGCGATGCGCCGTCGAGTAATCTGGTCCTTTGTATTCACTATCCCTTTGTTCTATATCTCAATGGGACATATGTTGGGCTGGCCGCTGCCGGGTGTCTTTCTGGGGACGGAAAACTCCATGATCTACGCCCTAACCCTGTTTTTACTGGTTCTGCCAGTAGCAATTATCAACAACAAATACTATCGCATGGGTTTTAAGACCCTGTTCCACGGATCGCCCAACATGGACTCCCTAATCGCATTGGGTTCCGGTGCCTCCCTGGCCTACGGAATCTACGCTCTCTATAAAATTGCTTGGGGCTTTGGCCACGGAGATTTGGTGCTGGTAGATCAGTTTGCTCACGACCTCTATTTCGAGGGAGCGGGCACCATTCTCACGCTCATTACTCTGGGCAAATTCTTCGAGGCGCGTGCCAAGGGCCGTACCTCTGACGCAATTAACAAGCTGATGAACCTTGCCCCCAAGAAGGCCACAGTAATCCGGGACGGTGTGGAGTCTGTCATTCCCGCCGAAGAAGTGGAAAAGGGTGACATTCTCGTCGTTAAGGCAGGTGAAAGCGTCCCGGTAGACGGTGTTTTGCTGGAGGGGACTGGCTCGGTGGACGAGAGTGCAATCACCGGCGAGAGTATTCCTGTAGATAAACAGATCGGCGATAAGGTCATCGGTGCCACTATCAACCAGAGTGGCTACTTCAAGATACGGGCTGACAAAGTGGGCGATGAGACCGCACTTTCCCAGATTATCCGACTGGTGGACGAAGCCACCAGCTCCAAAGCGCCTATTGCCAAGTTGGCGGATAAGGTGGCTGGAATTTTTGTCCCGATAGTCATTGGTATCGCTCTGCTTGCTATGGTGGTGTGGCTGATTTGCGGCGCAACCTTTGAGTTCGCCATGACCATCGCAGTATCGGTACTGGTGGTCTCCTGCCCCTGCGCTTTGGGACTGGCAACTCCTACTGCCATCATGGTAGGCACCGGCCGAGGCGCATCTAACGGCATCCTCATTAAATCCGCAGAAGCTCTGGAGACTGCCCACAGTGTAAATGTGGTTGTCATGGATAAGACCGGCACCATCACCCAAGGCAAGCCGGTTGTGACTGACTTAGTGTGTCACAGCAGTGTCACGAAGGATCAGCTACTCCAAATCGCCGCCTCTCTGGAAAAGCTGTCGGAACATCCCCTGGCTCGCGCCATTGTAGCCGAGGCGAAAAAAAGAAACACGCAATTCCTGCCCGTGGAGCAGTTTGAACAGATTCCTGGTCAGGGCATCAAAGGAAGCATCCAAGGACTCGCCTGTCTGGCTGGCAACCAAAAGTTACTGTATGCCAAGGGCATCCACGACGAGGCTCTGGAACAGCTTCAAGATCAGATGGCGGATCAGGGCAAGACACCGCTGTTCTTTGCTGCGGCGGGTAAGCTCATCGGCATGGTCGCAGTGGCAGATGTGGTGAAGCCCACCAGCAAGCAGGCCATTGCTGATCTTCAGACTATGGGTATTGAAGTAGTCATGCTTACCGGTGACCATAAAAAGACCGCCGAGGCCATTCGCAAACAAATAGGTGTAGACCGTGTGGTAGCCGAGGTACTGCCTCAGGATAAGGAGCGTGAGGTGCGCACCCTTCAGGCGAGCGGCAAGAAGGTAGCCATGGTAGGTGACGGTATCAATGATGCACCTGCTCTGGCCCGCGCCGATGTAGGCATCGCAATTGGTGCTGGCACTGATGTAGCTATGGAGTCCGCCGATATTGTGCTGATGCGCAATGATCTGTTGGATGTGACTGGAGCTATTGAACTCTCTAAGGCCACCATCCGCAACATTAAAGAAAACTTGTTCTGGGCTTTCTTCTACAACATCATCGGCATTCCCATCGCTGCCGGATGCTGGTACACAGCCTTCAATCTGAAGATGAATCCGATGGTGGCGGCGTTGGCTATGAGCTTCAGTTCGGTGTTTGTAGTGTCCAACGCCTTGCGTCTGCGATTCTTCAAGCCCAAGCATGGCTCAGCGGTGTCCGACAACACAACAGAGACTAGCACTTCTGTCACTACGGAATCTCCCGTACAGAAGATTTCCGTCAAGCAAACAACAATAAAGCAATCGAATGGAGGAACCACTATGAAAAAAGAACTGATGATTGAAGGCATGATGTGCCAGAACTGTGTCAAGCACGTCACCCACGCTTTGGATGGCATCCCCGGCGCAGCGGATGTTCAGGTGAGCCTGGAGAACAAGAAGGCCACCGTCAATGTCCCGGAATCTGTCACCGATGAAGCGTTGAAAGCGGCGATCACCGAGGCGGGCTATAAAGTGACGGGGATCACCACCCATGAAGGCTGATAAGGCCCATATCACCCACTCCATCAAAATCGCCAGAGGACAGCTGGACGGCATCCTGCGCATGATTGAGGAGGACCGCTACTGTGTGGACATCTCTAATCAGCTGCTGGCCACCCAGGCGCTCTTGAAGCGGGTCAATCAGGAGATTTTACGGGCACATATCCGTGGCTGCGTCCGGGATGGGCTGCAAACGGATGAACCTAACCCCAAACTGGAGGAAGCCCTTCGGCTATTGGAAAAGCTGGTCACATAACAGAAGAAAGCGGACCGGCCCAATTTGCATGGCCGGTCCTACATCATTTGAGGAGGAATACAATATGAAACTTGGCATTATCCGTTGTATGCAGACAGAGGACTACTGCCCCGGAAGCCGGGATTTTCGTACCATCCGGGAACGAAAGGGTGCTTTTGACGGTGAGGATGACATCCAGCTGGTGGGCTTTATCAACTGCGGCGGCTGCCCTGGGAAAAAGGCAGTGCTGCGGGCCCGCTCTCTGGTGAGTCAGGGGGCGGACACCATCGCCTTTGCCTCCTGTATCAGTAAGGGAACCCCCATCGGCTATCCCTGCCCTTTTGCTAAGCGTATGCGGGATTTGGTGCAGAAAGAGGTAGGCGACAGTGTCCGTATCTTGGATTACACCCATGACGCTGGTCCTGAACCAGAAACATCTCAGAAGTAAAGTTTCTTTTCCCGCCGGCCTATGGTAAGATAGACTTCAAGGAGGAGTGCTAAATGGTTCAGAACCACTTACCCCATGACCACGGACAAACTATCGAGCAGGAACTGGAACATATGCCCAGCGTAGAAAACTTTCAGACTGTGGCTGATATTTTCAAACAGTTGGGGGATGGGAGCCGTATCCGTATTTTTTGGCTGCTGTGTCACTGTGAGGAATGCGTCATCAATCTTTCTGCTATGGTGGACATGAGCAGCCCGGCGGTTTCCCATCACCTCAAGCAGCTGAAAGCGGCTGGGCTGATCGTCAGCCGCCGGGAAGGAAAAGAGGTCTATTATAAAGCGGCCGATACCGAGCAGGCCCGAAATTTCCATCACATGATCGAATGGCTTGTAAAGATTGCCTGTCCGTCGCAAGTAGAAACACAGAAAGGAACGCCATGAAAAAAGAAGAATCCAAAGTTATCGCTCAAAAACTCCAAAAGATTCCAAACGGCACCCTTTCTATAGAGCGCACTCAAGCAGGTAAAAACATGGGCGAGACTTGTTTTTCGGAACAGTTTCAAGCAGTGACAACCGGGAAAGGACGCATAGAGCTACACAATGTCTACCCTGGTATTGAAGCATCTTTTAATACCTTCTTTGCTCCAGAAATCCATTTTCAGCATAGTGCGCTAGACTCTATACTGGAAATTCACTACTGCCGTAATGGTCGTATTGGCTGGAATATGCGTGGCGGTACCGCCATCTATCTGGGTTCAGGAGATTTGACAGTTCACAGTATGGCCTGCTGCGCGGATTCCGCCATGATGTTTCCCCTAGGATATTCAGAGGGGATTTCCATTTCCGTGGATCTGAAACAGCTTTCTTCCATTTGTCCAGAGTTCTTGCGAGAGACCGGCGTTCAAGCCGAGCGGTTTCAGGAACACTTCTGCTCAGGAAAGCCCTCTGCAATCCCCACCTGCTCCGAGCTGGAGCATATCTTCGCACCGCTCTTTTCTGTGGAGGCGTCCCTGCGGCTGCCTCTGCTGAAGCTGAAAGTACTGGAATTGCTGATTTATTTAAGCTGTCTGAAGCCAAGAGAAAAGGAATTAACACAGTACTTTTCCCAGCAAACCGAGCTGATCAAAGAAATCCATCAGCAGTTGACGGAGCACTTGGAACAGCGGTTCACGATTGAAGAACTTTCTAAACAGTATCTCATCAATACTTCTACGCTGAAAGAAGTGTTCAAAGCAGTTTACGGTTTGCCCATTGCCACCTATATGAAGGAGTATCGGGTACACCAAGCCATGAAGCTACTTCGGGAAACCGATGCCACTATTGCCGATATTGCCGCTCAGGTAGGGTATGAGACCCAAGGGAAGTTCTCTAAGGCATTCAAGGATGTGACGCAGGTTCTGCCTACAAAATATCGCAAAAACTATCAGAATCCACACAGCTCATGAGCCCCAAAATATCATCTTAAATTCGGGATAATACCGGCAAGCAATGCCGGTGTTAATACACACAGGCCCGCAGAGAAGAAAATCCCTCCGTGATTTTCCTCTCCGCTTGCTTGTTGAGGGCAGTGCCCCCAAGCCCCTTTGAACACAGAATTTCATTCTGTGGCTGCGCGTTCTGCGAACGCTTTTGACCAGGACCAGCTTACCGCTGGCCGTGGTCTTTTTCTTTTTCAACATCCTGTTCTACCTCCATTTTCAGCACTCGATCTACATTTGCCTTTGCCGTTAAAAGCTCCCGCATTTCCTCACGGGAACGCCGATACTCGACATAGGTCTTTTTCTTTTCTTCCAGCAATTTTGCGTACTCTGTCTGCAACTCTTTGACCTTGGGCAGCTTCTTGACGCCCATCTCATCAAAGGCATTCTTAGCAGCCTGGTGGAGCAGAATTTCTTCCTCATGTTCCTCCCGGAATTTCTTAGAGTAGCCCGCCTTGCGGTATGCCACATAGACCTCACGGGTCTTGGCATAATTTACGATGTGAGTACGCAGAACAGCGATCTCTGCCATGCGCTTTTCAGCCGCTTTGATCTGCGCCGAAAGTTCATTGTGATGTGCCGTGGCAGCCGTAGCCTTTTCTTCCAAAACCGCATACTCCAGCAGATTGTTCTCTGACAGGTAATTCATGGTCTGCGCCATTTGTTTCAGATTAAAAACTTTAGCCCATCGAGCATAGCCAGCACCTTTTCCAGCCTGCAATTTTGCCTGAATGTCCACCAGCAGATTGACCTTCGGCGGCTCTGCCTGTGTGACGGTTTTCTTTCGCGGGGTATGTGCTTTCTTCCCTAAGAGAACTGCCCGCAAATCTTCCAATCCATATCCTTCGCCCAGACTGTCCATGCGGGCGGCTTTCTCCCAACCAGAGAGCTTCAGTCGATACGATTTTCCGCGCTTTGAGACTTCGCAACCATACTCCTGCAACAGCTTCAGCAGTTCTTCAAAGTCAGCAGGACTTTGTGATAATGCGTTGTCAATCGCCACACGAAGCAGCTCTCGGTGAGAGGGCTTTGCCTGATTGCCCAGCCATTTGTTATAGCTCTTTCCGTGAGGTTTCGGATTCTCTACAATGGACACTTCATTCTCAATACAGATGGTGTCACTTAGCCGGCGAACCGCCTTGGTGCTGCCCCAAAAGTTTCGGAATTTCCGGTCATATTCTAAGCTGACCGATGACCAGATAATGTGATTATGAATGTGCGACTTGTCTATGTGAGTGCAGACTACAAAGGCATGATTGCCTTTAGTAAAACGCTTTGCAAATTCTACGCCCAGCCGGTTTGCTTCTTCCGGGGTAATCTCACCAGGGCGGAAGGACTGGCGCACATGATAGGCAATCACATCATCTGTGCCACGCACTCGTCCGGTAGCGGCAATGTACTGCCGCTTTGCCAGAAGGAACTCCGCATCCGCAGTCCGGCTGTCACACGCATAGCCGGTAATGAGCCTGCCGTTATCTGTTTTCTTTGGATTGGCCACATAGTCGATGATGTCACTGATCGCCCGACTCTCTGTGCGGCCTTTGCCGACATGAAGCGGCATGATTCTTGTAGTTGCCATATGGCCGGACCGCGAATTACGGAAGTATCATTGTCCCTGTCTGGCTTTAACACCGCCGCCGGTTGCAATCCGGCATTTGCTTCTGCGAAACCGCTATCGCCCCGATGGGCTTCATGGCGTGCAGTCGAAGGCTCGACCAAACAGGAATGTACCTGAAGAATGAGTATTCAGTTTTCAAGGGACATCCGGACTTTCGTCCTTACAAAGTAAGTTTAACAAGAATCCTCCGACTTCGCGTTGGCCTCGTAGGCGCACTTTGGTTGTCCTTGCAGGACTACCTACGGTTCGTTTTGACTTTTTCAGTGTTCTATACAACCAGCTTAGGGCAAAAAAATACCCCGTTGGTTTCCCAACGAGGTATCAAAGATTATAATGTTTTAATTTGAAAACTATTATTCTCCACAAAATTAAATGCTTCAGGCGTTTTTGTCATCCACAAACGTGCATAATCCAGCTTATGACGCTCAAGCATGGAACGACAATAATGGGAGTCCTTGTGCGGTGTGCGGAGTATTTTCATAGATAGTTCTCATCTAAAAACAGTTTTTTCGTTTTTATTTTCCAAACTGTTTTTGACGCGGCGAAAACCTTGTGATTGCTGACCTGTTCCACCCCATGAAATACATGGAGCGCCTTGGAAGTGGCCTACGCAAAATCGGCAGGGAAATCGAAAAGCTGCCCGGATATATAGCGGCATATAATCCTGAAATTTCCTCAGCACAACAGATTTCAGGGTCATCTTGAAAAATGCAAATTAACAACTTAGTCAGAAAAACTTAGTCAGTGACCAAGTAAGTGAGCAAGATAAATCGCCGGGCATCTCACACACAGTTTTGAATCTTTGTATCCACCTTATTGCCCACGGCAGTGATGGTGCTCAAATCACTCCTACTCACTCTATCATGGGCACAGCCAATGATAAGTCCTATGACGCAACCCATGATACAACCCATGATAACTTAGAGGATGACACCCATCAAGATATCCATCAAGTTAGCCACCAAGATTCTACGCCATCAGCAATTATATTGCCCCTAATGCTTTTTAGATTTTCTTCGCAATCGTAGACAGCTCCGAAATAATGCTCAGAAGATCATTTTTGACTTCCTCTTTGCTTGGCTCGCTGCCCATCAGAAGATAATCTGTGCTGACATGAAGGATGCAGGACAGTTCGATCAGCAAATCAATGGAGCAGCTTCGCTCACCGTTCTCCATACGGCTGACATGCTGCTTGCTTGCCAGTCCCAGGCGAACCGCCAGTTCCTCCTGCGTAATGCCACGGGAAGTGCGAACATCGTGAAGTCTCTTACCAAACTCTTTTGCGTCAAAATACATACGTTTCTCCTTCCGCACAGCCGGTACAGAACCGGATCGACGGAAGGTCAAAAAAAGAGCCGCATGACGGTGAAGAAAAAATCCTGTGCCGATTAAACAGAACATGGGTATCCCATAATTCTGTCTCATGCGGCATTCGGAAGACTTCGCCTGTCAGCGGCTCCACAGCACAGCTATGACTTATAAAATTGTGTTAATAGGGTTATTTATTGTCATCTCAACCATTCAAAGACGAATAGTAGAGCTGCAATCTTCGTAATCTTCTCATCTCCAAAACATTGAAGACGGTCTCGCGTCCGCAGGCCTTGCATTTGGTCTGCACATGTCCTCTGGTATCCTCAAAGACGATGATTGAATTGTGTCGGCAATAAGGGCACCTGACAGTCCTGGGCTTTTGCGAAGCGATTGCATCCTTTGCCCGGATGATTTTAATCTGCATTTCCGCAGATGGTTCCGATACTCTGATATTCCTGCTCATGGCCACACCTCCAATGGATCACGATATTCATAATCCTTTTTCCGGTTCAGATAGCCCAGTTGTTCCAAGCGGATAGCAGCTGCCGATCTCGAAACGCCAAAGACACTACAGAAAGTATCTATCTTCACCTGGTCTTTGTCATAAAAATGCCATCCATAACAAGTCAGAGGCTTTCTGCTGTTGATGAACCACATCGCCCGATCCACCTCTGACTGAGGCATCAGAATAGCAGCTCCCAGCGCATTGGCCTGCCATTCGTTCCAATCCTCCTGCGTTCTCAGAACGCGGGAGCCATTTTCCCAAACTTCCCGTCTCTTATGGCAGGCTACCTTTCGGTCATCGGCATCCAGCTGAAACAATATCTGGTGGGCACACTCATGTGCCAGCGTAAACCTGCGTTTTCCGCAGAGTTTCCGAATACTCCCCGGTTCAATGAAGCTCTTGTCCAGAACTACATCATTGGATCTCAGGAAGATGCTCCTCTGACTTCCATCAACCTCTATCTGATATTCTGTATCCACATACGCGGTCAGACCATAGATGCTTCCGTCCGAGGACAACTTTTGAAATGACACCTTCAGGTTCAGATAATCGGAGGCAAACTGGTCAATGGGTGTCGGAAGCGCGAATCTTGCCGGATCATCTGCTTCGCTGCCGAAAAAGGACTTTTGAAAATCTCTTATCACTGCAACAGCGATTTCTTCTATGTTTTTCTGTGAAAGGATCATAGGCACTGCTCCTTTGCTTCAACGAACCACTTTTCATCTTCGTTGTACAGGAAACTCTCATGCCCACCGATCATGACCGTATAGCGGATTCCGCAGCCTCCTACCTTCGTGGAAGCAGCCCGGCACTTATGCTTCAATCGGTCGATCTCATACACCCGTCCGTCAATCCAGCGAATCAGACGCGGACGGATATTTCCCTCCGCATCCACATCCAAATTCACAGGTACATATACTTTTCTACATTTCTGTTCCGACATATTCTACGCTCCTCCTCTGTAAACCGGCGAATGTGTTGACTTCTTTTAGCAAAGAACTCACCAGATTCTGCCGGTGCTGTATTAACCAATCATTCCTGTCGGCATAACCAAATCCACTTTTCGCTCTGTCGGCATCTTGCTTTTCTGAAAAAGTACCCCATTTTTAATCGCATCTTTCCCGAATCGTAATCGAATCTGCTCAATCGCTGCGTCCAGCCTTTCCTGGCGATCCAATGATTTCATATCAGTGAATAGGTCGTATTGTATCGGACAATCCTCTTCAAACAGGTTGATTGCCCGAACCGTCACCGAACGAATCTGGTGTTCCCACTGATAATTCTTATCAAACAGAGCAAATGCGGTTTTCGCCAGATAGGTGGGGCTTTGTGTCGGAATGCTAATCCGGCACTGCCACTCTTTCGTGTAAAGCTCGTTGTTGCGGATGGAAATCGCCATTCCGCCCGCTTTCTTCTTATGTGTTCGCAGCTTGGTCCCAATCTCCTGCACCAGCTCCAGCATGACACACCAGACTTCGGCGTTATTATCCAAATCCTGCATGGTCGTTATCCCGTGCCCAATGCTTTTTACCGGGGAGACATAATCGGAACGCATAACCGGCGAATCATCCAGTCCATTGGCATATTTCTTAATCGCCAGTCCATTCTTTCCAAGGCGGCACTTCAAGAAATCATCCGATGTTGCAGCAAGCTCTCCAATCGTATGAATCCCATAACCGGACAGAACCTTCTCGGTCGCTCTGCCGACTCCAAGCAAGTCAGAGGCAGGAAGACACCAAATCTTCTCCCGGAACGAGTCTGCTTCAATACAGGTAATCGCATCCGGCTTTTTCATATCCGACCCAAGCTTGGCAAAAATCTTGTTGAAGCTCACTCCTGCGGAAATCGTAAGTCCCAATTCAAACTTAACGGTTCTACGAATCTCATCTGCGATTTCAAATCCGGTTCCCATGCAGCCGCTTCCGGTCACATCCAGCCAGCATTCGTCCATCCCATACGGCTCGATCTGATCGGTATAGCGACCGTATATCTCACGAGCCAGCTTTGAAAACTTCATATATTGCTCATAGTGCGGCTCCACGATCACAAGATCCTGGCACTTCTGTTTTGCCTGCCAGATAGCCTCTCCAGTGGAAACACCAAACGCCTTTGCTGCATAGTTCTTCGCAAGTACGATACCATGCCGTTCCTCCACAGAACCACACACTGCCACCGGCTTGTTCTTCAGTTCCGGGTTCAGCATACACTCAACAGAGGCATAGAAATTATTCATATCACAGTGAAGAATCACTCTTTGCATCCCGTATTCCTCCTCTCCGTTCGTGAAAGCACGAACAACTTTTCACGAACGCATTGACACACAGCATTTCTTGTGATACTATAATTACACGAATTATATTTCGTGTTTTCATCGTCATTATAGCAAGCACAGTTTTTCGTGTCAATAGGTTTTTATGAAAAAGTGTTCGTGTTCGTCATCAAAAAAGAAAGAGGTATTCCTATGGTCTTCAAAGAAAGGTTGAAAGAAAAAAGAACAGAAGCCAATTTAACTCAGGTAGAACTTGCAGAGAAGGCCGGTGTAACCGCCCGCACAATTCAGAATTATGAGCTTGGCAGCCGCAAACCATCCAATATGGTCACGATCCAGAAGATTGCGGATGCGCTGAATACTACTACTGAGTACCTGCTGGGAAGCAGCGGCACCTATGTCGTAGAAGCTCATGAAAAAGGCGGCGCAAAAGCAGCGAAAGATATTGAAGAACTGGTCAGCGAAGTGACCGGTATGTTCGCTGGCGGCGAATTAAGCGAAGATGCCATCGAAGGAGCTTATAAAGCTCTGACCGATGCCTACTGGATTGCCAAAGAGAACAATAAAAAATACGCCCCGAAAACGAGGCGTAAAAAATCCGATCAGTGATATTTATCGTACACACTTTTCGCTATACTGTAAACTGGAGGTGGTATGATGAATGCGGAACAGCTTTCACTGGTCGGTGAGAAACTGGTAAAACGCTGCGGTTCCAGAGACCCTTTTGAAATTGCAAGGCAGCTTGGTATCAATGTCATGCTTTGCGAAAATTTTGGTTCCCTGAAGGGAATGTACCGGGTGATTAAGCGAAATCGCTTTATTTTTCTAAATAACAGTCTGGATGAAAATATGCTGCGCATCGTGTGCGCACATGAATTAGGGCATGACCAGCTTCACCGGAATATGGCGAAAACCACCCCGATTCATGAGTTCATGCTCTACGACATGAAATCCAAACCGGAATATGAAGCGAACATCGTAGCAGCGGAGATCCTGATGGACAGCGATGAAGTCCTTCGCTACATCTATGAGTATGGATACACAGCCGAGCAGATCGCCAGTGCGATGTCCACCGACATCAATCTGGTTGCGCTGAAGGTAGCGCACCTGGCTACACTTGGCTATAATCTGCACGCACTGGAACATAAAAGCAACTTTTTGAAATAACGTATCTTCGAGGAGCCTTGACCGGCTCCTCTTTTTTGTTGCAAATTGTGCAGGCGGCGCTTGCACAATTATCAGCCTAACATCTGCATGTGATAGAGCTTCACTTTTTCCTCGAACGGCAGTCCCGGATCAATGCCGGCTTCTTCCCACATCACACCATACGGTGCGCCGCCATCTGTATATCCGGCGATAATAGCAAAACGATCATCGCAGTTCTCATACAGTTCTGCCAACCGTTCCCGTTCTCTCGCTTCCCGCTCCATTCTCCGCTGCCGGAGCCGCTGTTCTTCAGCACGTTTAATCTGGTCAAGCTGCTCCTGTGTATAATTGACTCCAAGTTCCTGCAAATCTTTAGCAGCCGTCACAGCATCCACATGAAATCGTTCCCGGTAATGCTTGTTCATCTTTTTCGGTGAACCGGTATAGGTGAGCATCCACTGCTTACCTTTTCGGAGACGCGCTTCCTTTCGCTCAGCCTTCGTCATTTTCTTTTTCTTTGCCATTTACGGAATCTCCCGGATTTTTTGCTGATAACTTTGGTTTGCGCTTCTTCGGTGCCGTCAGCTCATAGCTCAAAGAAAGCAGGTCTTTGATGGCATCATCCAGTTCTGGTTTGCCAAGCTGAATACTAAGCCATTTTTCCTTATTCATGTGATAGGCCGGAAAATAGCCGTCCTGCCCACGAAGAGAACCGATCAGCAGCGGATCACTTTTCACATTAAGGACATCAATGATGCCTGCTTCCGGCAGCCCCAACTTATCAGCGGATACTTCCAAAACTACACCATACCATTTATTATTGTCGTTGTGCCGCAGCACAGCATTCCAGTCATGCCAGGGGTATTCCGGCTCTGTGCCGTACTGCTGACGTATAAGCAATTCTTTTTTCTCCTAATCCGATAAACAATCTTCGTCACATTGATTCCGCTCACCTCGCCCTGCATATTCAAAAGAGTACCGCCACTGTTGCCAGGGGGATTGCCGCGTCTGTCTGAAAATAAGGCACCTGTACCGCACACAGTCTGAAAGGAATAGCAACGATTGTGCTGAAGGCGATAGATGACATTACCTGTATCTGTTTCATCCTGCCTTTCCCATAATCAAATACCGTCCCAGTCACTCGCCTTTACTCTCCCGATCACCAACTGCGCACATCCCCCAGTAAAAACGCCTGCAAGACATCCTGACACAAGCAGGAACGGCAGATAGACCAGCACTCCCGTTCCCATAACCAGAACAGCAATCATAATCTGTCCAATATTATGAAGAACTGCTCCAAACACACTGGCAATCCAGATATGATTTTTGTCAATTATCTTCCGCAGCAGAAGCATCCCTGCAAGACATAAAACACTTCCTGCGAAGCTATAAGCCAGCGCCATCATATTGCCGCTGAATACAGCGGCGAGAAAAATCCTGCTGAAAACAATCATCATAACCTCTCCTGCACGGAAACGGTAGATTGCATATCTGCAATCTTGTCTTATTTCCGCAGACAGGGCAGCGTATCCATTCTTTTCTCATATATTCTAAATTCTTTCAATTAAGTAATGATATATCCCCTTTATTTTACTTTAAGCAGCACACCCGAAAATCTTTCAAGTGTAATAATACCTTTTGCCATAACCCTTTTTGTTATAGGGCATTTACCACCGTATAGAAATCTGATTCAGTGGTGTGAAAAATGTGCCATATCTGCTGCCGTTATGACCGCAGAGCACACAGTTTCCACTTTCTCCGATCGAGGCCGCCTATAATGTAACCGGTGTGCGCCGCAAGGAGCTGGTGGCAGCAGTAGGTGACTTCATTGGCGCAAAGCCGGAATATCTGAGAGCGCCGACATACGCTTTCGCAGTAGGAAGCTATAACATTGACAAAGAAGGAACCTTGACTGGCCCGGAGAATCCGGCGCTGATCGAAAGCCTGAAAGAACAAGGCTTCATTGCCGCAGAATAAAACGAGAAGGCCCCGCTTCGGCGGGGCCTTTCCTGTCCTCAGTGAAAAAAGATATGTTTTAAGGCTTTTGGAGCTTGCTTTTTGACCGGGTGTGTAAGCTGTCCGGAACCTCTTTTTCGATGTCTAAAGTCACTCGCAGCAAGTTAAAATTTCTCATTTATATTCTACTCCAAGAAACGAACAAAATCCAAATTTTGAACGATTTTTTTAGAATCCACTCTTCTGCAAGCAGGGCTTTCGTGACACGAAAGCGATTTTCTGCTTGTTGGGGAATCTCCCCAATCCCCATAGAACGCTGCCTGCGGCATCGGGCTGCGCATCCGTTCCGGATGCATTAACGGCAGTTCCTGCCAAAGAAAAAAGCCCGGTGCAGAATGAGCATTACGCCCACACTGCACCGGACAATCCATCATCGACTGCTTTGTCTATTTTCTTCTTCCTGCCGAACTTCCTGCTCATGCAGCTGCTCTTTTTTCTGTACGTCCTCTTTCAGGATTTCCTGCACAATCTTCTGCGCCACAAGCCAATCCTGCATTTCCGTTTTTGTCTTGCGGTACTCTGCATAAGAGCTTTTCTTTCGTTCCAGAAGCATTGCATACTCTGTGTTCAGCTCGCTGATGCGTGGAAGCTTTTTGTCAGAGCCGTTCTCTTTCTTATAGGCATCGAACGCTTTTTTCGCTGCGCTGCGTAAGGCCAGCGTATCCCGATGGGCTTCATAGAACTCCCGATTGTAACCGGATGCTTTATACGCGGCAAAAACATCTTTTGTCTTGGCATAATTGATTAGATGCTTCCGCAGCACCGACACTTCCGACATCCGTGCCTCATCTGCTTTTACAGATTCCAGCAGCGCATCGCATTTTTCAGAAATTCCATCTGCCTTTTCTTTCAGCTCTGCATAGCTCTTGATTC
>ERZ1034626.500-NODE-500-length-28405-cov-15.166737_pt1 | contig 28405 bp, 22 predicted proteins | sample MGYA00520652_ERZ1034626 | MGnify/ENA primary metagenome ERZ1034626 (study PRJEB33766, sample SAMN09781765) | gut metagenome | biome: gut microbiome | host: Homo sapiens | place: Madagascar | study: EMG produced TPA metagenomics assembly of the PRJNA485056 data... | reverse complement strand
TGTTGCAGCCGTAGCTGGTCAGTGCGAAAGCGGAGATACGGCTCATATCGATGGAAGTGGAGCCGCCCAGAATGGCGTCCAGAACGTCGTTCTCAGAACCCAGAACACCGGAAGCCTGCACGTCGATGACGACGGAACCGCCGGTCAGCTCCTCGACCTTCTCCTTGAAGTGGGAAGCGGTCTGGCCAACGATGGTGTCCAAGGGGTTAACCTCGGCGTAGACCAGCGTCACCTTCGGGTCGGAAGCAGCAGCGGCTGCATCACCGGCGGTGGTAGAAGCTGCAGCGGAAGAAGCGGCAGTGCTCTTGGAAGAGCCACCGCAAGCGGTCAGGGCCAGAGCAGCGGCGGAAACACCGGCTGCTGCGAGGAAGCTGCGACGAGTGATCTTTTTCATAAGTAAGTCCTCCTAAAATTTCTCCGGACGGCACGTCCTGCACAGGGCCCGCGCCGTCGTTCATTCACTGTTCACACTTTAGCAAATTTTTTAAGCCGGGACAAGGGATTTCAAAAAATGTCCTGTTTTTTGAAAGAATGTGAAAATTTCTTTTGGAGGATATGCACAAGTTTTTATAGTTTAATTTGACGTTCTCGACAAGGAGTAGGATGCAACATAGAATTCGTCTCTATTTTTTAAGCTTCTTCTCTGTACAACCTCTCAGTCTCGCTGCCGCTCGACAGTCGTCTACCCTTTGTCGCTTGCGCGACATCTCCCTCCGGCCGGAGGGAGTCTTTCCTAGTAGGGGAGCCTCTGGCGAAACCGGAAACTTTGCGAGGACTGCCAAGGCCTCCCCTACAAGGGGAGGTGGCAATGCGAAGCATTGACGGAGAGGTTGTACGAAGGATCTTTTATCTCAACTTTCCTTGATCCTCTCCAGCAGCTCCGCCTGATCGGCGAACTGGTCATAGAGGGGCTGGACGGCGGCGCGGAATTTCTGCTTTTCGGCGTCGGGCAGGGTGGTCACTTCCACGCCCCACTCCCGCAGTTCCTTTTCGCTGCGGGCCTCCCGCTCGGCCCAGAGCCGCCGCTCGGTGCGGGCAGACTCCCGCGCGCAGGTGCGCAGCACCTCCGGGTAAGAGGGGTCAAGGGCTTCCAGCTTTTCGATGGCGGCCGCGCTGGCCAGTTGGATCTCCGGCACGCGGGTGTGCTCGTCCTGCAAAAAGTAGGGCGCGACCTCGTAATGGCCCATGGCGTCGTAGCTGGGCCAGTTGTTCTCGGCCCCGTCGATCTGACCGTTGCGGAGGGCCGCATAGACCTGACTGTACACCACCTGCACCGGCTCTGCCCCAAGGTCGGTGATCATCTCGCTCATCATATCCGACTCCTGCACCCGGAGGGTCAGCCCCTGCAATTGTTCCAGATCCGTGACCTTTTCGCGGGTGTAGAAGCTGCGGACGCCCGCATCGAACCACGACAGGCCCACAAGGTCCATCTCGTCCAGCAGGTTCAGAAAATCGTCGCCGATGCTGCCGTCCAGCACCCGCCACATCTGGCTGGCGTCTTCGTAAAGGTAGGGCAGCTGCAATACGCTCAGCGCCGGGATGTATTCGGCCAGCTGGCTCAGGGAGACGCGGGCAAAGTCGATGCCGCCGAACTGCATCTGCTGGATGACGCTCTGCTCGGCCCCCAGTTCTCCGCCGCTGTACACGGCCACCTTCACCCGGCCATCCGTCTGGTCGGCCACCAACCCCGCAAAGGCCAGCGCCGCCTGTGTGGTGGGGTAGTCCTCCGGCTGGTTCTCGGCGTAGCGCAGGATCAGCTCCGGCTTGGCCTCTTCCGGCTCCTGCTGCTTGCAGCCGCAGAGCGTCAGCGCCGCCCCGGCGGCTGCGGCGGCCAGCACCTGCCGCCGGGTCAGCTTCCGGCTCACAGCAGCGCCCCCTGTTTTTCGCCCTTCGCGGCCTTGGCGGCTTGGCGGCGGTACTGGGTGGGGGTGACGCCCGTCCGCTTTTTGAAGGCGCGGGCAAAATAGCTGGCGTCCTCGTAGCCCACCATGGAGGCCACCTCCGCCGAGGAGCGGAAGGGGTCGTTCAGCAGCTCCTTGGCCGCGTTGATCCGCAGTTCGGTCAGGCAGTCGAGGAAGTTCATCTTCTGGTATTTCTTGAACTGGGCCGAGAGGTAGGCGGGGCTGATGTGCAGGATCTCGCCCACGCTGTCCAGCGAGATGTCGAACATATAGTTGTCTTCGAGATACCGCCGCACATGCGCCATGACAAGGGCGTTCTGGCTGCTCTCGTCCCCGCCTTCCTCCTGCGGCGCGGCGGGCGCTTCAGGCTCCTGCTCCTGCTGGATGGGGGCCAGCGCTTCCAGCTTGCGTTCGGTCTCGATCTGCCGGATGGCCCGGCGGATGGACGCTTCCAGCTCGTCCGGGTCTACCGGCTTGAGCAGATAGTCGCACGCCCCCAGATGCACCGCCTCGTGGGCGTACTGGAACAGGCTGTAGGCCGTTACGAAAATGACCCTGCAGCCGGGCCGCTGAGCCAGCACAGCGCGGGCCGCATCAAGGCCGTTCATGCCCGGCATCTCGATGTCCATCAGGATGAGGTCCGCCCCCCACAGGATCGCCGTATCTGCTGCCTTGCGGCCATTCTCGGCTTCTTCCAGCACGATCTCGTGCTCCACGAACCGCCGCGTCACCATCTCTGCCAGAGCTTCGCGCTCCAGCCGCTCGTCATCCGCGATCAACAAGCGAATCATCATCCAAGTCCTCCTCTTCTGTGGGTTCTACAAGGGGCAGGTACAGGCTCACCGCCGTGCCCCGCCCCGGATGGGAACGCACTTTCAGCGCACAGCGCGGATCCAGCAGCCGCAGCCGCGCCGCTACGTTGTACACACCAATATGCTCCCACCGCTCGCCGGGGGATCCCAGCGCCGTCTGCAATTCGTGCAGTTGTTCGGGCGCAATGCCCACGCCGTTGTCGCAGACGCTGATATACAGCAGCCCCTTGTCCCGCAGCGGGTTGACCCGGATGCGGACCCGGCCGCCCTCTTCCTTGGGGGCGATGCCGTGCTTGAAGGCGTTTTCCACGATGGGCTGCAAAATAAACGAGGGCACCAGCGTCTCGGTCAGGTCGATGGAGTCCGAGATACGCCATTCCATCTGCACCCGCTCGCCGAAGCGGACGTGGTAGATGGAATAATACTCGTCCACGATCCGCACCTCGCGGGAGAGGGGCACCTGCTCGTCGTTGCTCATCAGGCTGTACCGCAATAGATGGCTCAGCGCCGTAATGAGCGCTTGGGTGCGGTAGGCCGTCTCCTGCCCTGCCGTCTGCAGGATGACGTTCAGGGTGTTGAACAGGAAATGCGGGTCGATCTGGCTGCGCAGCTGCTGCAAACGGCTCCGCTCCATCCGGTTCTGCAGTTCCAGCGCCTGTGTCTTCTGCTGGTGCAGCGCCTGTTCCATCTCGTTTTTCTCCCGCAGGGTGTTCACCTGCTGGGCCATCGAGTGCTTCATCCGGTTGAACGCGTCGATCAACCGGCCCATCTCGTCCTGCCGGGGCACCGGGATGTCCGGCGTGTCCAGCTCGCCCCGGACGACGGCCTGTGAGGCCCCGATCATCTCCTGCACCGGCGTCAGCAGCCGCATCAGCGACCACGCCATCACAAGGCCCAGCGCAAGGCAGAGCCCCACCACGACGGTCTGGGCCCACTTGACCCGGCTGCTCAATTCCGAGACGGTCATGTAGGTGCCCTGCGCGTCCGAGATGGCGGTGTTCAATAGCTGCTGGGCATACTGCCGCAGATATCCGCCGCAGGGCGAGACTTTACTATAATAAAGCTGGGCCGCTTGGGCGTCGGCCCCGGCGGCAACATCCGCCTTCACCTCGTCGATGAGGGCTGCGTAGCTTTTATAGGTGGTGCAGACGGCGCTGTAGAGCAGATACTGCTCCTCGCTCACGGTGTCAAGGCTGCCGTCGATCCGCCACAGCCATGCGTTCATCGTAGAGAAAGCGCTGTCCAGCTCTGTCAAGAAGGCATCCGTGTCGCCGTACTCCCAGCGGTATTCGTCCAGCGCCGTCAGGCTGCGCTCCACGCCGTTCTGAAAGCGGCTGATGGCATTGAAGTTGCCCATCTGGTCGTCCAGCTCCCGCAGCACCGTGCCGGACTGGTAAAAGCTCAGCACGATCTGGGCCGCCAAGGCCACAAAAAAAGCTGCCAGACACAGGATCATCCGCTGCTTGAGCGTACTTTGTCGATGCACTTTCTTCCCCTCCCGGCAAAATTTTCAAACCATGAATCGTCTTATTCTACCACGTTTTCTGCCATTTGCGCAAGATTGCGCTTGCCTCGCGAAAAAAAATATGGTACTATGCCTGAAAAAGGAGATGTTATCCATGTCGCAGCCCATCAACGTTTCCATCACCATGGACGCCGCATCGTTCCACAAGTTCCGCTCCTTCGACTTGTTCCGCCACCAGAAGCGCTGGCGGCGCCCGCTGGCCTTTACGGCCATCCTGCTGGTGTTTTCCTGTATCTGCCTGTCGCAGGTGGGCGTGCGGGAAGGTGCCGCCCTGCTGGCTGTGGTGCTGGCCGTAGTGGCGCTGGGGCTCCCGGCCGTGTACTTCTACACCTTCTTCCGCGACCTGCGCACCACCATCAAAAAGCTGGGCCTCCCCCGCCCGTTCTACCGCCTCCGGTTCGATGACACCGGCCTTGCCGTCTGGATGGCGGGCGAGCAGGACCGCCCGGAGCCCAGCCACCAGTACCCGTGGCAGGACCTCCACATCGCCTACCGCACCCCCGATGCCGTTTACCTCTATGTCCAGCAGACCCAAGCCTACCTCGTGAACGACAGTCAGGACGCTGTGTGGACGTTTTTGAGTTCCACCCTCCCCGCCGCCCGTCTGCGGGACCTGCGCTGAACACCAGATCCCGAACATGCAAAAAGCTCTCCGCTTCGGTTGAAACGGAGAGCTTTTTGCTGCGCAGAATCTAAAACAGGCAGCGCCGTGGAAAGGAGGAGAAAGCGGCGCTGCCTGTATATGAGAACTCCCAAACATTTGCGGCTGTCAGGAGATGGTTGGTAGTCTGCCCGCCGCATTGGCTATTGCCTCGCATTTGCGGGGGACAGTGTCTTCTTAAGTACGTCTACATTGTACCGGATAAAAATGGAGTTTCTTTGTGAGGTTTTTGAACAATTTGAAAATAAACACTTGATGGTCTGATTTCGCAGACACCAGCCAGCCGCAAGCAGTCGCTTCACCATATCTCAGAATATCGTCTGGATTGCCCTCAAATCAAGTTCGGCATTTTTAATAATGAATTGCATATCGTTCTCCATATACTTCCAATCCGGCTTTCCCTTCGTGTCAACTGGCAAAAAGAACGAGAAATCAGTTTTGATATGTGGATTCAGCTCATTGATAAACGGTTTATAATAGCTTTTACTTTCTCTAAAAATCATCGTTGCAATGAACTGCTTTACCTCAAACGGCATCTTCCATTTTGGTATGAGGACAACAACATTCTGACTTGTATAAAATCGATCCGGCTGTATAAAACATGAACCAAGGTCGCCTCCCAGTGAAAGCGTCATATTGCCCGCATCGTATGGTTCAAGTTCCTCCAGACGATCAACTCGTGCCGTTATTCCATTGTTTGTATTCGCACGGCCTACAAAATTTATCTCTGGGTTCGTCTGCGTCATTTTCACACGGTCAAGTTTTGTTCCCATATCTATCTCAAACAAACCTTCATCATATAGGTGAAACCGCTTCCACTTTGTAATATCTATCGTATGCTTATTGCCATCTGCCTGTCTTAAAGTTGCAAGATTCGCTTCTGAAATCTGTAGCATTCGGGACATATAGGCATCCATAAATGCCCAATCGGGTCGATATGTCCCGTCCATCTGAACCACTGCTGGCAGCTTGACTTTTAATTGGAGTATCTCTGCTCTTGTCATCTTTCGGATAAAATCATACCGGCCATTTAAGATGGACTTTATAACGGCGTTCAGAAACAATCCTTCAGTTTTTGTCCACTCGTGAGTTTTCGCATACATTCCTTGCACATGAGGATAACCGATAAAGTCCTTTTCCTGATAGAAGAAAGAGTCTGTGCTCTTTGCCGCCGTGTCAGTAAAGGTAATCGTCCCGGCTTTCTCAGTGCAATCTAAATTTGCGTAGCCGCCTACTCCGTTATTGAAGCCAGTGTTTACGACAACTGGGTTCGTCCCGTTTTCTTCGAAAAGCTCAATATTTATTCTTTTATAAGCTTTTGTTGGATGGATGTCGAACATATCACCAACGACAAACTCTTTCCACTTGCTTGTGTCAATCTTCTTCATCACTGCCATCCCCTTTCTGCATCGAGATGGTCACAGTATTTTCATCGGCACTTACATGACTTGAGTAGATTGCCGCCGTCATCAATTTGTCTCCAAACGTTTTCGCATCGATTTTCTTCTGGAACATTACATAATCCATCGCTGTCTTTCGGAAATCTTCTTCGAAAATTTCAAACGGCTTCTGTGGCACCTGATAGGACAAATGCTCGGCAGGATCAACCCACTGACAAGTCTCATCCCCCGACTGCTTTTCCATGACTTCAATCCAGTGCGCCTCAATATCTGCCCACCTTCCGTAAACGTCATGTCTCCCCTTATTTTTAACCGTCACCAGTCCGTCAGATTCCATATAGCACGCAAAAAACTCCTTTCCGTCCTGCGGAACACCAGCCTCAAATATAAAAATACTTGTAGTAACTCCCACTCCGAAAAATAAATCTTCCGGCAGCTTCATAACTTTGCGCAACCGATGGTTCTTCAAAATTCGCTTTATCTGCGTCTTGCCTGCCTTTTCCAGTTTTTTATCTGGCAAGATGAATGCGCATTGCGTATGGGGCGGTACATTATCCAACACATTCTCAACAATTGTCATGCAACCATATTTATTCTCATATGGCGGGTTCATCAAAACTTTCGTAATCGGTTTTGTCTTGATCCATTCACATGCCGACTCCGTGCGGGCATCCATTTGTTCAAGGTTCGTCTTTCCGTCTTTATGAATCAGCATGTTTGCACATGCCAAAGCATAAATCTCCCGGTCAAACTCGATTCCATAAAGATGACTTGATTTGATCTCAGCCGCGGCATTCGTCTGCATTCCTCCAGCCTCACGGATCATATTCGCCATCGCCTTTACAAGAAAACCGCCCGAACCACAGGTAGCATCCAAAATATAATCATCCTTGTTCACATCAAGAACCTTATACATAAAGTCGGTGATATGTTCTGGTGTAAACACCTGACCGGATTCAGATTTCTTTTTGTAACGATTAAATTCGTTAAAGAAGATTCCCATGACGTCCTCGCCGCGCCATTCATTTGAGTTAACGCACTCAGAAATTTCAACCACCCAGTCAATAAAATCATTGATTGCCTGTTGATTATCCGTCGTGTTCATCTTAATATCAGAGTATTCTTCCAACAAGATATCAATCTTTGCATTCTGCTTTCGACTGTTTTCAAGCGATTTAGACAACGTAGAATGAATCGCCGTATGAAACGTGCTATACCCCATGTCTTTCAGGCGCTTCAATCCAGCACCGTATCGTTCTGCAACCAGCGCACACGCCGTAAAGATCATGCGATGATACAAATTTTTAATACCAAATTCAAAGTGCAGACTATTATTGATCTTCGCCGTCAGTTCATAAATATGTTCTTTATCAATTTGCCCTTTATCAAATAGTGCCGCATAATACGCAATATTTTGTAGGACGTTCGCTCCGTCGCCTTGAAACTCGCTTTCGCCTTTGAACACTCTTGTATCTTCACCATTGTACAAGATTCCGACAACATTTTCATACTGCTTCTGTACAATTCGAACATTTTTTAGAACTTCATCAACTTGCGCTTTTCCTAAAGAAATCCGGGACGCTTTTGCTTCAAGGACAACTGCCACTTCATTTTTGTTGTCTGGCAAGTACCACCCATCCGGTTTATCTGAAATTCCCGCGAATCCCAGTTGATTAAATGTCGTCAGTTGTCCGACGCCAGCTTTTGCATTTTTCTTATCTTTCAGACCTAGAATGTCGCGCGCCTTATCACGCACTGCGTCTTCTGTCAACTTTTTCGCCATATAGTTACGCCTTTCATGATTCACATTCCTGTTGGGTAATTTTCTTTGCTTCTCAAATACCACAAATCCGCGTCTTCGTCAAGCATTTTAATTTTTATTTAACTCTCCCCTAGCAGAACGTAAAATAAAACAGGAAACGCACAGCCGCTCCGGGCAAAGCATAAACCGGAGCGGCTGTGCATTTTAGAAGGTAAATGAATTAGGAGAACGATGAACGACAACTTGAAGGAGAATCAAATCGTCGATCAAGCAAAGAAGGAGATGACCAGTGCCACGAGGAAGCCCACGCCGCCGACCAGCGTTTCCATAATGGTCCAAGTCTTGAGGGTCGTCTTTTCATCCATGCCCACAAGGCTCTTGACCAGCCAGAAGCCGGAATCGTTGAAGTGGGAACAGACGGTGGAGCCGCCAGCGATCGCAGCGGTGACACAGGCCAGATACAGCGGGCTGAGTTCGCTGTGTCAACTTTTATTGTACAATACCATTCCTGCCCGGCTCAAGCTCCCGACCACCTCGATATGCTCACTGTTCGGGAACATATCGACCCGTTCACACAGCCGCCGCAGACGCTCAATGTCCTCTTCTGTCGCATTCCGTGCCGCCATAGCCGCAATGCCCGGTTCGATGGGGGTATCCAGAATGTAGTGATAGATCTGATCTTCGACCTGTTCGGCCAGAAGCTTGTTTTTCAGGTGTGAAAAATCCTTCATGGCTTTCTCCCCTTTTGTACAGCCTATGGGTCAGGGCCTTCCGCTTCCGGCCCTTTCCATCGCAGCCTTCCGGGCCTTTTTGCAGCGGTACATCTCCCGGTCGGCCCGGTCTTTCACAGCCAGCAGATCCTCCCCCGAAATGGGTGCCGACCCCATGGACACTCTGGGCAGACAATGCACGACCTCGCGCCGCAGTGCCAGCCGACGCTCAAATTCCTGCGCGCACTGGGCCTCCCGGTCTGCGTTTTTCAGCAGCACACAGAACTCGTCGCCGCCGATGCGGTAACAGTAGCCGCAGTGGGCATAGGCTTTTTTGATGCAGCGGGCGATCTCGGCCAGGCAGACGTCCCCCTGTAAGTGGCCGTAGCGGTCGTTGACCTGCTTGAAGTCGTCCACATCGAACACCACCAGCACCCCGCCGCTGCGGCGCATCTCTGCGGTGCGGTTCAGGTAGCTGTTCTGGTTCAGCAGCCCGGTGAGGGCGTCCAGCTGGTTCCACATCTCACTGCAATAAATAAAGTACAACACCGACAGCAGGGTAACGCACAGCCATGTAACGTGGAGGCTCGGCAAGGCCACCTGAATGATGGTCTCGATGGTCAGAAAGAGCATCAGGGGGTAAATCAGCGCCCGGCTGCGGTTCTGAAACTCCCGCGCCGTGACGATGGTGGACGCCGAAAGGTACACGATGGCCGCAAGGTACATCAGGATGTAAATGCAAAAGTAAGGCCCGCGGGAATAGACGTTGTCTTCGCTAACGGAGAACACCAGCCCAGCAGGGATGGACAGGGCAAGGAACAGCAGGTAGCACCCCTCGCAGCACACGGCCGCCCGGAACCAGAAGTTCACCATCTTTTTTCGGTCCATGACGTACACAAGGCAGAGGGACACCGCCGGGGAGAGGCCGAACCCCAGATAGTTGGACAGGATGTTCAGCCAACGGTAGCCCGCCGGTGCGCCATCCACCGCCAGCGTCACCACCTCCAGCACCGAGATCCCCGCGATCAGCGCAAAGGCCAGAAAAAATCCCCGTTTCTGCTTCTTGTTCAGGGACTCGCTGAACTTTGTGAGGATGCACATGAAGCTCAGCACAAAAAGGTCAATGGCCGTCAATACATAAAAATAACCGTTCATTGTAAGACATTTCACCTTTGGATTTCTGTAATCAAGGCACGTATATGCTATTTTAGTATATCACGTTGCAGTGCCTTTCTCAACCATGGTCCGCGTTCTCTCACATTTTCGCGGCCAAAGGCCCCCGGAACGCTTCATCGGCGGCTTTGCTTCCGTTGTTCCTGTCGGGACAGGGCGCAGACCACCTCGATATGCTCACTGTTCGGGAACATATCCACCGGGGTGAAGCCTTCCGCGCGGTAGCCTTTTTTCGTCAGGAGGGCGAGGTCGCGGGCCATGGTCTCCGGGTTGCAGCTGACGTAGACCACCCGCTTCGGGGCCATGCGGGCGACGCTCTCGATGAACTGCGGGGTCGAGCCCTCGCGGGGCGGGTCCATGAAGATGACGTCGGCCCGCTCCCCGGCAGCCGCGGCTGCGCTGATCCACTCCGTCGCGTCGGCGGCGAAGAAGCGGGCGTTCTTCACGCCGTTGTGCTTGGCATTGCCGATGGCGTCGTGCACCGCGTCGCGGTTCAGCTCCACGCCCACCACCTGCTTTGCCTTGTCGGCGGCGGTCAGTCCGATGGTGCCGATGCCGCAGTAGGCGTCCAGCACCACTTCGTTTCCGGTCAGCTTGGCGGCATCTACGGCAAGGCCGTACAGCACCGCCGTCTGCACCGGGTTCACCTGATAAAAGCTGCGGGGGCTGAGGGCGTAGGTCTTGCCGCAGAGGGTATCCAGAATGAAGCCCTTGCCGTATAGCACCTTTTCCTGCTCGCCCAACACGACGCTGGTGCGGCGGGGGTTGTAGTTCTGGACCACGGTCGTCACGGGGACGCTGCGCTTTTCCGCCTCGGCGAGGAGGGCACGGACGAAGTTTTTCGCGCCCGGCAGCACCGGCTGGGCTGTGACCAGCACCACCATCACCTGCCCGGTGGCGACGCCCCGGCGCAGCAGACAGTGCCGGAGCAGCCCGGTGCCTTTGTCCTCATTGTAAGGCTGGTATTTGCAGGCCGCTGCCGCTGCGCGGACGGCTTCCATAACCGTGTCCAGCACCTCGTCTTCCAGCAGACAGCGCTCTACCGGCAGCACTTTGTGGGTCTTGGCGGCGTAGATGCCGGAGACCAGTTTTCCACCAGAACCCGTTGCAAAGGTGGAGATCACTTTGTTGCGGTAATGGGTCGGCGTTTCCATCCCCCGGATGGGGTGCACCGGGCCGTACTTGCTCAGCAGGGCGCGGACTTTTGCCTCTTTTTGTTTCAGCTGTTCCGGGTATGGAACTTCCAGCAGCGGGCACCCGCCGCAGTTTTTGGCGCGATTTTTGCAGGTCATACTCTATCTCTCCTCATCTTACGTCTTCCTTCGTACAACCTCTCCGTCAATGCTTCGCATTGCCACCTCCCCTAGTAGGGGAGGCCTTGGCAGTCCTCGCAAAGTTTCCGGTTTCGCCAGAGGCTCCCCTACTAGGAAAGACTCCCTCCGGCCGGAGGGAGATGTCGCGCAAGCGACAAAGGGTAGACGACTGGCGAGCCGTAGGCGAGACTGAGAGGTTTAGCCGTAGGGGTCATACAGATCATATTCCTCGGCCTCGGCGTGTTTTTCTTCCAGCACGGCGATGGCCTGTTCGAGCTGGCTTTGGGAGCAGCCGCTCTCGCTGACGAGGGCGCGGACGGCGGCGGCGACATCCCCGCCGAAAACGGCGTCCAGCCGCTCCCGCATGATCCAGACGCTGTAGGCGCGTTTCGTGATGGTGGGCGTGTAGATGTTGCGGTTCTGGTCCTTGCCGCTCTTCACCCAGCCCTTCGCTTCCAGCCGGTAGAGAAAATTGAGCACCGTGGCCGGTTTCCATCCTTTTTCGGCCAGACGCTCCCCGATGTCCCGCCGGGATGCGGGCGGTTTGCAGCTCCACACGGCCAGAAGCACCTGTTCCTCCGCTGCCGAGAGCGGTTTCAGGCTGTCCGAGAGGCCATACACTGCCATCACCTCCTCTTTTTTGATTTTACATTTGTCTCCGTTTTGACCAGTATAGCAATTTTTTCCGTTTCCCGCAAGCCGCGCTTTTGAGGCAGAATGCGGGTCTTTCCGCATATTTTTACAAATGTCTTTATTTTTGTATTTTTGTCAAGGACATTTGTGTGTTCTGTGCTTTCAGGGTGCGGTCAGATACCACATCTTTGTGCAAAGATGCTCTTGTTTTCGCACCCCCAAAACCATTATACTACGGACAAATCCAGAGCACAATGCCGCCGACCATCCGGGCGGCACTTGACAGGAAAGGGAGAGTTCATTATGGCACGAGTTTACAACTTCAGCGCAGGGCCCAGCATGCTGCCCGAAAAAGTCCTGAAACAGGCACAGGCCGAGCTGCTCGAATACGGCGGCAGCGGCCAGAGCGTGATGGAGATGAGCCACCGCAGCAAGTGGTTCGATGCCATCATCACCGAGACCGAAGCCACCCTGCGCCGGGTGATGAACATCCCGGACAACTACAAGGTCGGTTTCTTTCAGGGCGGTGCGACCCAGCAGTTCGCCATGGTGCCGCTGAACTTCATGACCACCGGCAAGGCCGATTACCTCGTTACCGGCAACTTCTCGAACTTGGCCGCCAAGGAAGCCGCCAAGTTCGGTGAGGTGAAGATCGTCGCTTCCAGCAAGGACAGGAACTTCACCTACATCCCGGACGTCAACGCCATCGACTACGACAAGGACGCCAGCTACATCCACATCTGCCAGAACAACACCATTTTCGGCACCCAGTACGTCGAGGTGCCGCAGGTGGAGGGTGTGCCGCTGGTGGCGGACATGAGTTCCATGATCCTCTCGAAGCCTGTGGATGTGACCAAGTACGGCTGCATCTACTTCGGCGTCCAGAAGAACGTTGCCCCCGCCGGCATGGCCATCGCCATCGTGCGGGACGACTTGCTGGGCCACGCGGCGGACACCGTGCCCACCATGATGAACTACACCACCCTGCTGGCGAAGGACAGCATGTACAACACGCCCCCCTGCTGGTGCATCTACATGACCGGTCTGGTGCTCAAGTATCTGGAAAACGACATCGGCGGTCTGGCCAACATGCAGAAGATCAACGAAGCCAAGGCCAAGGTGCTGTATGATTATCTGGACGGGCAGGAATTCTTCACGAACCCCGTGGAGCACCGTTACCGCAGCACCATGAACGTGACCTTCACCAGCCCCAACCCCGACTTGGACAAGAAGTTCTGCGCCGAGGCCGCCGAGGCCGGGTTCGTGAACCTGAAGGGTCACCGCCTGGTGGGCGGCATGCGCGCTTCCATCTACAACGCCATGCCAGCCGAGGGTGTGGACAAGCTGGTGGACTTCATGGAGAAGTTCCGCAAGGAGAACGCATAACAGAGGGGATTCAAGATATGTATACCATCAAGACTTTGAACGCCATCAGCCCGGTGGGCCTGGCTAAGCTGAACAAGAACCTGTTTGACGTGGCGGTGGACGCCGATGCCCCGGACGGCATTCTGGTGCGCAGCGCCGACCTGCTGAACACCACCTTCCACGACAATCTGCTGGCCATCGCCCGCGCCGGTGCCGGGGTCAACAACATCCCCCTGGACCGCTGCAGTGAGCAGGGCATCGTGGTGTTCAACACCCCCGGTGCCAACGCCAACGCCGTGGCTGAACTGGTGATCGGGATGCTGATCGCCGGCAGCCGCAATGTGGCCGACGCCGCCCAGTGGTGCCAGGGCCTTGCCGGAGACCCGGCCATGGCCAAGACCGTGGAAAAGGGCAAGAAGAAGTTCGTGGGCAACGAGATCAAGGGCAAGACGCTGGGCGTCATCGGTCTGGGCGCCATCGGCTCCCGCGTGGCCAACTGCGCCATTGCGCTGGGCATGGAGGTCTACGGCTACGACCCCTACATCTCCATCGACGCCGCATGGAACCTGAGCAGCCAAGTGCACCACTGCGTGAACCTGAACGACATGCTCCCGCTGTGCGACTACATCACCATCCATGTGCCCTACCTGCCCACCACCAAGGACACCATCAACGCCCAGACCCTTGCCCTGTGCAAGGACGGCGTGAAGATCCTGAACTACGCCCGCGGCGAACTGGTGAACACCGAAGCCCTGCTGGAAGCCATGGAGACCGGCAAGGTGTCCGGCTACATGACCGACTTCCCGTCTGAGGCCATTCTGGGCAAGCCCGGCATCGTGTGCACCCCGCATCTGGGCGCTTCCACCCCGGAAGCCGAGGACAACTGCGCCGTGATGGCTGCAAAAGAGCTGAGCGACTACCTGAAGAACGGCAACATCATCCACTCGGTGAACATGCCGGAGGTCAACCAGCCCAGAGCCGGCGGCAAGCGCATCTGCATCATCCACAAAAACGAGCCCGGCATGATCAGCCAGATCACCGCCCTGACCACCGAGGCCGGCCTGAACATCGAAAACATGGTGAACAAGAGCAAAAAGAACATGGCCTACACCATGCTGGATGCCACCGGTGCCGTGAATGCGGCGCTGGCCGAAAAGCTTTCCGCCATCCCCGCCGTCATCCGGGTGCGCATCCTTTGATCTCTGACACTCTCCGTTTCCTATATTCCTGAATCGCTGCCGCAAGGCAGCAAAAAAGCCTGAGACCTGCCCTCACAAGTCTCAGGCTTTTTTGTGTTCAGACCCCCGCAAAGAGGACAGCGCGGCCCTTTTCCTGCACCGTCTGCATCGCGAAGCGGACGGCATCCCGGCCCGTCATGGGGTCCACGATGCCCATGGTCACCCGCCGGTCCCGCTCTTCCCAGAAGGGGGCGGGCAGGGCGGTGAGTTTGACCTTTGCCGTCCGGGTCTGTCCCGGCAGCAGTTCCGGCAGCGAGATGCCCAGCGGAACCGTTTCCAGCGTGGTGCCCTCTGCCGTTTCCGCGTAGAGGTTCACCGGCCAGTCCCAGTAAAAGGGGGTGCTGCCCTCGTTCGCAAGGGTAATGGTCAGCTCCATGCCGCCCGGCATCCGCCGCCACGCCGCTTCCGTCACCCGCAGCCGGTAGCCGAGGACCAACAGCACCGCGTCGTACCCGGTCCGGTAAGCGGCATCCGCTGTTTTGGGGCCGAGGAAGCTCATGTGGGATCCTTTCACGAGGGAAAGAGTCTGGTCAAGACCGGTCTCCAGAAGCTGTTCCATCGAGATGCGGCTGGTAAGTTCCCCGCCGATGGGGGCGGTCTGCCACGCATCCGGCATGGGCGAAAGGCCCGCCGGGTCGCCCTCATACCAGCCGCCGTTTTCGATCCAGCCCAGCCACTCGGCGGTGTCCCCGGCGTGGCCGGTCATGTCGTTGTACAGGCCGAAGCCCTGCCCCGCCGCCCCGCGGAAGGGGCGGCGCACCAGCAGCTTTGCCGCCGGGAAGGCTTCCCGATACAGGGCCATATACCGGTCACGAACCGCTTCCTCCGGCAGGGGCACCAGCCCCTCGCCGGACTTTACGTGCCACTCGCCCCAGTGGCCGAGGCTGCCCAGCTCCACATAGCTGACAAAGCCATCGGCCCCGAACCACTCCCCCACCGCCCGCAGCAGCGCCGCGTGGGCCGCAAAGAAGGCCGGGTCGGCGTAATCGGGCGAGTAGCCTTTGCCGTAGGAGAGATCGTACCAGCTGCCGTTCCCGGTTTTTTCGTAGAGCCAATCCGGGATGTCGAGGTGAGCTTCCGCCCCCGGCTCGTCGCAGAGGATGCGGAGGACCAGATGCACCCCCTGCTGCCGCAGGGCATCGAGGTGGCAGGTCTGCCGGATGGCCTCCCACGCATAGACGCCCTCTTCCGGCTCCAGCTCCCGCCACGTCAGGCCGAGGTAGCGCAGGGTCACAGCCGGCTCCTCCGGGCCTGTATCCAGCACACCGGGCGCATAGCCGATCTGCGCATTGGGGAAAGCCGTTTCGTCCGGTTGGTACACCACCGTGTGCTTCCGCCCGGCCCAGAGCAGACACCCCGCCAGCAGCAGACAGGCGGCGGCCGCCGCGGTCCGGCGCTCAACCATGGTACTCGCCCTGATAGTGGAGCACCGCCACATAGCTGCGGCCCGCCGTCTGCCAGCGGGAGAGGAAGACCACCATCCCGATCATCACCGCCGACGCCGCCACGGCCAGCAGGTACATCCCCGCGCCGGTGGTGATGCCCGCCGTGATGGACCAGAACAGATAGAGCAGGTCCAGCGGGTCCTTGACCGCCGTGCGGAACCGCACGATGGACAGTGCGCCCACCATGCCCAGCGAGATGACCACGTTGGAACTGATGGCCAGCGCCGCCAGCAGGGCCCCCGCCATCTGGGGCACATTGTACGGGCGAAAGCCTTCCAGCACCAGCGTGCCGGGGTCCAGCACCGGCAGGGTGGGGAGCTTTGGGTCAAACAGATCCCAGCCGCCCACAGCGGCCCGGACGTTCTGGTCAAAGGTGATGCGCACGGTCCCCTCGTCCAGCACCCACGCCTCCCGCTCGTAATCCACGAGGACGCGGGGGCGCAGGACATGGGAGACGCACTCCACATAGAACTCCCGGCAGAGGTTCTGGGGCGACGCGAGGAGAACGCCGTAGTCCCCCCGCAGGATGCGCTCCGTTTCCTCGCGGGTGAGGGCGGCATCTTCCTTATAGATGTAGCTGCCCACCTTCTTTTTTCGCTCCAGCTTAATGACGGCATCGCTGCCGTCGGCCTCCACGAAGAAGCTCTTCATGCCGTAGGCTTTGCCGGTCTCCATCACATAGTAGTCGAACGCATCCTGCGTATAGCCGGACTCGTTTGCGGCCCGCACCCGCAGGAAGTAATGCCCCGCCGGGAGGGCATAGACCACCGTTTCCGGCAGCCGGATGTTCTCCTCGGTCCAGAAGGTCGTGGTGAACCGGTAGTCCTTCGCCAGCTCCGCCGTATAGGTGATGTCCTCGGCGGCAAAGTCGAAGGAGGCGTCCCACATCAGGCGCAGCTCGTCGCCCTGCGGCTCCGGCACCCCGATGTAAAAAGGCATGGGCTTTTTCAGGCTTTCCCGGTACGCTTCCCGGTTCTCGGTGATCTCCTTGTGCAGGCTCTTCGCCACCCTGTCGTATTCCTCCCGGCTCAGCGGCTCGTGGAGAAGATCCGGCTGCTGCCAGACGAAAGGCTCCACAAGGCTGCGGCAGCGCGCCGTCATCTCCCCGATGCGGTCCGGGCTGAAGTACCGGAACAATTCTTCGATGGCGGTGTCCAGCTCCTGCCGGAAGCGCTTTGTCTGCAAACAACGGCGGAAGAGCACATTGCCCCAGTAATTGCTGACGCCCCGCTCCCAGCTCAGGCTGTCGGAGTAATTGCGCCACTCCCACTCGGTGCGGGAGAGCATGGCGTCGTTGTCCCAGTCGAGGATGTACCACCGCTTGCTGTTCAGCGGGCTGTAGAGATACATGTTCCGGCTCTGGGTGTCGGTGTTGCCCAGCAGGATCTGGAACGCCATCCAGTAGGCGATGTTCTCGGTATCGAAGGTCGTTTCGAAGAGGTCTTCCATGGGGGAGGTCTCGTCGTTCAGCACGTCCAGCATCTCGATGAGCTTCTGGTGGTCGTCGCTGCCCTTGATCTCCAGAAGCTGCTCAAAGGCCGTTTTGTCATAGGCCGGGTCGGTCTTGAGCCGGATGAGGTCATAGGCCATCTTGTTGCGGAAGCGCAGCCCGTCGCCCTGATGCTTGTTCAGCGCCACGGTCCGCTGGCCCCGCCAGCTCCCCTTATTCTTTTTCAGCTTGATCTTGTAGTTTTTCTGGGCATTCCGGCTGGAAGTCTGGCCTCGGATCTGCACCGTGGCGTTGGGGACCGTTTCGCCGTACCCCACCTCCGAAGCCGCCGGGCCGCTTTCATCCCCCACTTGGAGCAGCCCCTCCACCTGATAGCGGGGCACCTGCATGGCCTCGTAATCGTAAGCAGAGTAGGAATTGATCTGTTCCCATGTGTGGTCGGTGTTTTCGGCCTCGGTGCCGCGGGTCACGGTGAGGTACATGGTCACCACGCCGCTGTCGTCGTAGACGGTGTACAGCGCGTCGTTATCCCGCAGATGGAAGCCGGTGTCCGCCATTTTTTCCACCGGTTCTGCCTTGGCGGTGGAAAATTCATCGGAAGACGCCGTTTCCTCCGCCGGGAGCACACTGCACCCGGCGCACCACCCCGCCAGCGCGGCCCCCAGCAGCAGCACCGTGCGGCGGGGGAGTTTCCGTTCTTGCATTTTTCAAGCCTCCTTGTCCTTTTCCTCCGCAGCCGCGAGGGGCTGCTGGCCCAGAATGCGGTAGGGCAGGTTCCGGGTGAACCAGTCCAGCCGCAGCAGCGCGGCCAGAAACAGCACCGCCGCCCCGGCCAGAAAGCCAAAGCCGTAAAACGCCGGGTCGAACCGGAGCGAAAGCGCCGTGCCGCCCCCGGCCAGCACCGCAAAGGCTGCCGCCGCGCCCAGCGCGCCCTTATAATCGGTAAAGTAGAGCAGGATGAGCAGGACGGTGTTCCCCACCGCATACAGCCCATACCCCGCGCAGAGAGTGCGGAGACAGCCGTGCATCAGGTCATTGAAGCCCAGCGGCAGATACCCCATCACCAGCGTTTCCAGCGAGATGACCGCCGCCGCCGCAAAGGCGATGAGGATGCCGCGGTACTCCTTCAGTGCGGTCAGGTAGCTCATGGCAGTCCAGCAGACGACAAGCTCCGCAAAAAGCCACAGACAGAGCAGCCCTTGGCAAAAAGTCGCGCCGGATGCCAGCAAAAACGCCCCGTACCCCGCCCAGCCGCAGAGCAGCAGCAGCCCCCCTTGGAGCAGCACCCCCAGCAGCATGGGCCCGGTGCAGATAATGCCCGCGTAGCCGTAGGCCCGCAGCCCCGCCAGCATTCCCTTGCGCCGGAACAGCTTTTTCAGTTCGAACCCAATTCCAGCCATAGTTCCTCCGATTCCGTTTCCTTCTCCTTCTGCGCCGTGGCCGCCGTTTCGGCGTAGAGAGCCCGATACCGCGCCAGCATCTGCTCGTGGCGGCAGCTCTGCGCCACCCGCTGCTGGCCGATGGCCCCCATCCGCTGCCGCAGCGGGCGGCTGACGCAGAGCTTCTCCATGGCGTCGGCCAGCCCCTGCCGGTACATGGGCGGCACGCAGAACCCTGCCGCGCCGAGGGTGTCGCCGGGGGTCCCTTCCAGCAGCTCCCGGCAGCAGCCCACATCGGTGGTCACGCAGGGGCGGCGCGCCGCCAGCGATTCCAGCACCGAGAGGGGCTGGCCTTCCGAAATGCTGGTCAGGATGGTAAAGTCCAGCTTTTGCAGGTAGGCCGCAATGTCCACCCGCCCGGTGAAGCGGACGTTCTCCAGCCCCAATTGTTCGGCCAGCGCGTAGCACTCCCGCGCATATTCCTCGTCGTCCACGCCGCCCAGAATGTGCAGCCGGACATTTTTGCACCGGGCGCTCAGTTCCAGAAAAGCGTAGAGCAGGGTCTTGATGTCCTTGATGGGAGCCAGCCGCACCACGGCCCCGATGTCCACCCATCCGTCTTCGGCTTTGGGCGGGATGGCGCAGAATTTTTCGTAGTCCACCCCGTTCGGGATCACGATGCACTTTCCCGGTTCGCACCCCATCCCGATCTGGATGCTGCGGGCGCGGGGGAACAGGCTGGTGACCCGATCGGCCTGCCGGTAAATTTGTTCCGACAGCATGTGGAAGAACCGCGTCCACCGGGCCTTGAAATCCGGGGCCACCCACTCGGCCCGGATGATCTCCTCCTCCCGCTCACGGGTGTAGATGCCGTGTTCCGTGAGCAGGACGGGGCGGTGGTGGACGCTGCCGCCAAGGCACGCCAGCAGCCCGCCGTAATACTGGAACTGCCGGATATTGCGCTGGCGGGTGGGCGGGGCCTCGGTGTCGTCGCCGTAGTTTTCGATCATGACGCCGGTGTACCGGATGCCGTACCGTTCCGCCAGCCGGACAAGATCCGGCCACCAGACTTTTGTGTAAAATTCCGCGATGCTCAGCCCGTATTGCTGGCGGATGTACTGGCCGTCGCCCTCCGGCACGGGGGACGGGAAGTCGTCCAAAAAGAAGACCGCGCTGTTGAGCACCGGGTAGGCGCACGCATCCCCCAGCAGACTGTAGGAGGCCGCGTAAAAGCCCCGCATCACCTTGTCATAGACGCCGATGTTGTCCACCACGATCCGGCCCTTGCCCAGTTCCGTGCTCCACACCAGCGGCACGCCCTCGTCCCCGGTGACGGCATAGACCGTGGCATCGTCCCGCAGCCGGACCCCCAGCGCCGATTCAAATGGGTCGCTGAGTTCATACCGCTGCCCGCCGCCCAGCATGAAGCCCGCGGCGGGGACGATGCTCTCGGCCACCTTGTTGCTCCACGAAGAGGACAGCACCCCCAGTTTCTGCGCCACGGTGTCGAACGCGCCGGATTTTTCCAGCGTCATGGCAAAGAGGACGTTTCCGCCAAGGTCTGCTCGGCGGCGGCGTACTCCGCCAGTTCCAACTGCACCTTGGCCAAGCGGCACCCCAGCCCGTACTGTTCTTCCTTCGGCTGGTCGGCCAGCTGCATCTTCAGCAGACGTTCGAGCTGCTGGCGCTGCAGCTGTGCCGCCCGGCCCTGCGCCAGCCCCAGCGCAAGGGAGGCTTCCAGCGCGGCGGCGTATTCCGCCAGCACCGTCGGGTCCTTCGGGTCGGCGGCGAACCGGGCCGCGTGCCGCTGCAGCGCCGCATCCGCCTGTTTCGAGATCTGGGCCATGGCGGTGGCCGCGTAGTGGACCACCTCGCTGTCGTCGTTGAGGCGGGCCTGTTCCAACAGGTCGTAATACTGCACCGGGTCATCCGTCAGGACCGAGAGGATTAGCTTCCGCCGCTGCTCGGCAGAGTCCAGCAGCAGCGCCTCTTCCAGCGGCACGGTCGAGGCCGCATCCTCCCGGTTCTCCACCCGGATGCTCCGATGCAGTTCATCGTCCACCCGGAAGGGTTCCATCCGGAACGGTGTCTTCTCCCTCCGGCTCATGCCCGCACCTCCTGCCGCCGGGGCCGCTTTTCGGGCAGCGGCTGAGCCGCCCGTGTCATCGCGGTCTCCACCAGCCCGCACAGGATGCGGAACAGGTTCTGGTAGTGGAGCGAGAGCTGCTCCCCGCCCGCATCATACAGCAGCACGAGGGCCCGGAGCTTCCCGTCCACCCGCACCGCCGCGCCGAACATGGGCAGCCCCGGCGTCATGGTCCGGTTGACCCAGACCTCTTCCTGTTCCAGCGTCTGCACCAGCGCGGCGAGGGCCGGGCCTTCCAGAAAACGCGGAGCCTCGGCCCCTTCGCTGCACGCGGCCCGCTTGGCGGTGCGGCCCGCCGCGTCCACGAAATAGAATGCAGCGCTGCGGTTTTGGAGCACATCTTCCAGCAGCTCCACGGTCTTTGCGGGCAGCTTGTCCGGCGGTGTCTCGTTCAGTGCCCGCGTCACGGCGTACACCTTGCCGAAGCTGTCCCGGCGGCCCAAGATCTGCCGCCGAAGGGAGCGCTTGTCCTCCATGGCGTCCTGATAGAGCTGCCGCACGAACCGCAGCCGCTCTTCCAGCAGACGGCGTTGCTCCTCGGCGAAGCGGACATTTTCGGCGCTGCGCAGCTGTACATAGCCGCAGACCGCCGAGCCGCTGGCCCCATGTCCGGCTGTGGCGGGCGTGGGTCTCGGTCCGGAACAGCCGGGGCAGATCGTCCTCCAGCGAGTACCGGGGGAACCACCCATAACGGCGGCGCAGCACCCCGTCGTCGGGCGGGTAGGTGCGGATGAGGTCGGTACCGTAGGTCATCTTCAGGCCCGGATGCAGCGCCTTCCACGCCTCCCCCAGCTGCTCGTAGTTCAGCGCAAAGACCACCGGTGCGGTGAAGCTCTCCCACTCCGGCGTCCAGTTGTCGAACACCCGCAGCACCAGCTCGGAAAGATCCTCCATGCAGAGGGCGAACACCGGGGCCAGCGCCGCCTCCGGCCCGCCCGGTCTCCGGTCCGGGTGTTCCGTTAGGGCAATTATAAGCAGAATCTTACCGCAGGTCAACGAAAATCGTGCGACAAATCGTGTGTTTTTGTAAGTGCATTCGATTGTTTGCCAGTTTTTGCCAGTTCGTTCATGCCCCTTCGACCGCTTTTATGCGCAAAAATCGGGCAAAAAAATTCCCGCAAAGCCGGAGCTTGCATCCAGCTTTGCGGGAAGGTGATATCCTATGATGGTTTCTTAAAAGGCGCTGAGCAGCCGCTCCCCGGCCCCGCCGCTGACGTACAGCGTTTTACGGCTGACCTGATTATCCAGCGGCTGACCGGCTGCGTATTTCTTCAGGTTGTGGACAAAGATGTCCGCGATGTTGTCCAGCGTCTTGGGCAGACTGAACCCGCCGGACACATGGGGCGTGATGATCACCCCCGGCTCACGCCAGAGCGGGTGATCGCTGGGCAGGGGTTCCGGCTCGGTCACATCCAGCGCCGCGCCGAAGAGTCTGCCGCTGTGGACAGCCTCATACAGCGCCATGTGATCCACCACGCTGCCCCGGCCCACATTCATCAGGATGGCACCGGGCTTGCACTTGGCGATCCGCTCTCGGTGGAACAGATGCTCCGTCTCCGGCGTGCCGGGCAGACTCAGGGCCACAAGGTCGGCTTCGGGCAGCTCAGCGTCCATCTGGCTTTGGGGCACCACCCGCAGACAGTAATCGGGGCAGGGGGTGTCCGGGTGGACCGTGCGGCGGACGCCCACCACCTCGGCCCCCAATGCGTGCGCCCGGCGGGCAAAGTTCGAACCGATGTCCCCCATGCCGACGCAGAGCACCCGCGAACCGTACACGCTGCGGACGGAGTGGCCGGTGGGGGCCCATTCGCTGCGGTTCTGGCGGTCACGGTAGAGGAAGAGGTCCTTCTGCAGCCCCAGCCACATGCCCAGCATCCACTCGCTGATGGCAAGGCCGTAAGCCCCGGTGGCATTGGTGACCACACAGCGTTCCGGCAGCACACCGGGGGCCAGATAAGCGTCCGGCCCGGCCGTATTGGACTGGAACCATTCCAGACGGTCGTTCTGCCGGATGAGTTCCACCGGCACATTGCCCAGTACGACATCGGCCCAGCGGACGTCCTCCGCCGTCACGTCCGCAGGGACGGTGAAACGAAACTCCGCTTCCGGGGCCGCTTGCTGCATCGCCCGTTTCTGCTCTTCCCGGAGCGGCAGACAGACAAGGATCTGTTTCGACATGGTATCTTCCTCCCAGTGGTTCAGTTTTTAGCTTTATTGTACGCCCGCCGGGGAAAAAAGTCAAAGCCGCCGGGCAGCGGGTGCTGCTCAGCGGCTTTGGGGCTGTTTTTCGAAAACGATCAGAACTTGAACAGGTTCACGATCCGCTCCCACAGGCGGGTGAAGAAGTTGCCGGACTGGGTGGTGGTCTCGGTCTCGGCGGTGTTGGTGGCAGCGGCCACGGTCTCGCCGGTCTTATAGACGAACTTCACGTTGGAGGAAGCCTCCTCCGGGGCACCGGCAAAGCTGGTGTAGCTCTCCAGACGGTCGGTCATGGCGTCCAGCACGGTCTTGAGGGCGTGGATCTGGTCGGTGTCGAGGGATCCGGTCAGCTTGGAGATGCCCTCCTCGTTGAACTGGTTCAGGCCGTCCGCCAACCGAGTGGAACCGTCGGCAAGCTGCCCCACACCGTTGTTCAGGGTGGTCACACCGTCGTAGAGGGTCTTGGTGCCATCGGCCAGTTGGGCGCTGCCGTCCTTCGCGGAGTGGGCACCGTCCGCCGCAGCGGCCACGCCGCCGGTGTACTGGCCAACGCTGGAAACAAAGAGCTGGATCTGAGAAAGGCTGGTCTTCAAAGCGCGGACATTGGCGATATCCTCGCTGTTCTCGGCCTGAAGCTTCAGCTCATCCTGCACGGTCTGCTTGGCCTCGGCGCTGGTCAGCAGGTCGATCAGGCCGCAGATCATCGAAGGGTCGTACTTCTGCATCAGGCGCAGAGCCGCCTCAAGGTCGTGGTTGGTCTTGGTGGCGGAGAGGTAGAGGGCCAGATCGAGCTGGCTGTCCTTGAAGCTGGGTTCCTGCTCCCAGATGGTGCGGACCATCTTCCTGCGGGCAGCGGCCAGCGTCTTTGCGTTCATGGTCAGCACTTCGTCGATGACGGACTGGTAGTTGTCCCATGTCATCGGGGTATCGATGAGGCCACCCTCCATCAGGCTGCTGTTGGCCGAAGCCAGCACGCCGTCAGCGACCTGCTGGGCGGCGCTGTTCAGGGCGTCGTTGTTGGAGGTCAGGGTATCGAGGCCGTTGGTCAGTTGGCCAAGGCCGTCATTCAGGGCAGCGGCACCGGTGTTCAACTGAGAAGCACCGTCCAGCAGGGCCAGCGTACCGTCGGCCAGTTGGCTCACGCCGTCCTCCAATTGAGAAGCGCCGTCCATCAGCTGACTCATGGCGTCGTTGAGCTGCTGGATGCCGTCGGTCAGCTCGTTGATGCTGTCAAGGTCGAAGACGTTGTCGGTGCCAAGGGCATCGGGGCTGGTGGCAGCGGCCAGCATGATCTGAGGCGCGGCGAGGTTCTCCACGTCGGCTTCCACGGTCACGCTGTCCTGCAAATAATCTTCCACAGCGGACAGGTCATGGGGCAGCAGACCGCTCAGGGAATCCTTGACGCCGGGGAGGCAGACAAAGGCGGCTACGTTGCTCTTGGCGGCGGACTCAACGATGCCGTGATCTGCGTTCAGGTTGGAGGCGTCTTCCCCGAAGATGACGCCCACCGCCGTGACCAGCGGGGTCACGATGGTGCGCTCCTTGCCGTTGACGGTCACGGTGCCGGTCTCGTAGTTGGTCAGGTCCACGGTGATCTTCAGGTGGCCGCTCTTGCCGATCAGGTTTTCGAGGCTGTCGGTGGTGCCGTCCAGCGTGTAGGTCACCTTGGCACCGATGGGCAGGGCCCGGTCGGTGTCGCCCTTGTAGTAAACGTCGGTATCGTCGGTGTTCCAGACCAGCTTCTCGCCGTCCTGCGTAAAGGCGGCGTCGCTCTCGGTGTTCTGGATGTTGGTCAGGCTGGACACATCGGTGACGGAGGACAGCCCCCCGGCGTTGTGCAGGTGTTCGCTGACGGTGGTGCTCTGGACCGAGCCGTCGGCGTTCATCACGACATAGACATTTTCGGATTTGGTAAAGGAAGACGAACTTGCCGCAAAGGCAGGCATCGTCATACCGGCGGCGAGAGTCAGCGCCAGCGCCGCACTGGCGATACGAAGCGATTTTTTCATGGTAGTTACTCCTTCTCAGACTTCTTGGCGTTGGCGGATTCGGGCACGAGCCAGTGCATCGTGGTGTGGCGGATGATCCAGTCCAGCAGCATCAGGGCGGCGGGCAGAACCACCAGAATGACGGCCATACTGATCAGAGCGCCGCGGGAGATGAGCAGACAGATGCTCTGCAGCAGCTCCATCTTGCTGATGGCAGCCACGCCGACCGTGGCCGCGAAGAAGGTCAGGCCGCTGGTCAGGATGGACTGGCTGCAATGCTCCAGAGACTGCTGCGCTGCCTCCTGCGGGGTGCGGCCGTAGGCGCGCTCCTCGTGGTAGCGGGTGGTCATCAGGATGGAGTAGTCCACCGTTGCGCCCAGTTGGATGGTGCCGATGACGATGCTGGCGATGAAGGGCAGCTGGGTGCCGGTGAAGTACGGGATGCCCATGTTGATGGCGATGGCGGCTTCAATGCTGGCGACCAGCAGCACCGGAATGGACAGGCTGCGGAAGGAGATCAGGATGATGACGGCAACGGCCATGATGGACCAGACGTTGACGTTCTTGAAGTCCACATCCGCGACCTCGATCAGGTCTTTGGTCATGGCACCCTCGCCGGTCATGACGCCTTCGGGGTCCACCGCCTTGATGGCGGCATTCATCTCATCCACTTGGGCGTTGATGGCGTCGGTGCCGGTCTTATAGGAGCTGTTGGCAAGGATCAGCTTGTACCCGCCGGACTGCAGGATCTCGGTCACGCTGTCGGGCAGCAGGCTGGTATCGAAGCCGGGGCCGGTGATGGAATCGAGGCTGACCACCTGCGTGATGCCGTCGATGTCCTTGAGTTCGTCGCACAGGTCAGAGACTTGGGAGGCACTCAGGTCGTCGTGAACAAGGATGAAGTGGGAGGTGGTCATGCCAAAGTCCTCGCCCAGCTTGTTGGTGCCGACGATGCCGGTCAGATCTTGGGGCAGGGAGTCGAACAGGGTGTAGTAGACTTCTGTCTTGTTCTGCGCAACGGCAAAGGGGACCAGCAGCACAAGGAAGATGGCCACGATGGGCGCTGCGTGCTTCGAGACGAAGTAGCTCAGCTTGGTGAGCCGGGGAATGACGGTGCGGTGCTTGTACTTCTCGACCCACTTATCAAAGGTGAGGATCAGCGCGGGCAGGATGACGACGGTGCAGATAACGCCCAGCGCCACACCCTTTGCCATGACAAGGCCGATATCGCGGCCCAGCGTCAGGCGCATGGCGCACAGGGCAAGGAAGCCCGCGATGGTGGTCAGGGAGGAAGCGGAGATGGAGGTCATGGTCTTGCAGATGGCACTGACCATGGCTTCCTCATTGGAGGAGCGGAGCTCTTTTTCCTCCTGATAGCGGTGGAGCAGGAAGATGGAGAAGTCCATCGTGACACCCAGCTGCAGCACCGTGGAAAGGGCCTCGGTGATGTAGCTGATCTGGCCGAGGAAGATGTTGGTGCCGAAGTTGTACACGATGGGGAACAAAAGGCCCAGCATGAACAGCAGCGGCGTGATGGTGCTTTCCAGCGAGAGGAAGAGCACCAGCAAGCTTGCGCCCACAGCGCAGAGGATGTACAGCGGCATCTCCCGATTGATCAGGGCCTTGGTGTCCTGCAAAATGACGCTGATGCCGCCGAAGAAGCAGTCCTTCCGGAGCAGTTTCTTGATCTGCCCAACGGCGTTCATCGTCTCATCGCTGGCGCTGGGGCCGTCGAACCGGACGATGAGCATGGTCGAGTCGTTCTTGCCGAACATGAACTGCTGGACGTCCGCCGGGAGCATTTCCTTCGGCACGCTGGGGTCCAGCACATCGCTCAGCCAGAACGCTTGGGTGACGCCGGGAACGGCCTCGATCTCCTTTTTCATGGCGATGAGCTCGTTGGTGGGGAGGCCCTCGACCGTGATCATACCGGTCGAAGCCAGATGGAAGTCGTTCTCAAGGATCTGCTCGCCGATCATGGAGTCCAGCTCCTGCGGCAGATAGGTGAGGACGTCATAGTTGATGCGGGTGGCAATGGCGCCGATGGCGGAAGGGATCAACAGCAGGATCGCTACTGTTAAGATCAGCTTGCGCAGACGCACGATGCCCTGTGCGATCTTTTTCATGGAAACCCTCCATTGGATGTTGGATTGGAATGGTGTGCGGAAAAGTGACTCACGGTCACTTCTGAGCAAGCACTATTATAGCAACCCGGCAAAAACTGTCAAGCCAAAAACTGACCAAACGTCAGTTTTTTTATCACCGAGCCAAAATTGTATAGTGCCTCCGGCCATTTAGGGGCTTGCGCCGCGGCGTGACCATTGCTAAAATATGGTGTACACGACAGAACATCGAAGAAAAGAGGAATCGACTCAAAGCATGAGCACCGTGGAAGGCAAAAAGCAGGAGAAGCGCCGGGCGCTTCTGGACGCCGCATATGAGCTGTTTTTGGAGCGGGGTGCTGCCAAGACCAGCGTAGAGGAGATCACCTCCCGCGCAAAGGTCGGCAAGGGCACGTTCTATCTCTACTTTGCCGACAAGGGCGCGGTGACCCAAGCGCTGCTGGCGCGGGTGAGCTATCAGCTGCTGGACGACGCTGTGACCGCCTGTGAGCACACCGCCGGGCTGGACAGCTTCCCGGACAAGATGATCTTCGTGATCGATCACATCATCGAGGCCCTGCGGAAGGACACCCTGCTGCTCCGCTTTCTGGAGCGCAGCTTCGTCTGGCCGGGGCTGGACCAGATCGAAGCCTCCGGCGAGGCCGAGCCGCTGATGCGCAAACTGTTCCACACCATCCTCGCCAGCCCCGAAATGGCCGGCCGCACCGAGCGGGAGATCTACCAGCGCATCACCGCCCTCGGCAGCATGTGCATGTCGGTGTGCTATTCGTCCATCCTCGAAGGCAAACCCGACAACATCGACGCCATGAAGCCGGTGCTGTACGATATTATACGGAAAGCGTTCGGCTGAAAAGCCGCAGACGCGGCAAAAAGGACCGCTCGATTTTTCCTGATTTGCTGCCCCCTGCGAAAAAATTTGTTTTTTGCAAAAAAAGAGCTTGCTTTTTCCCGGAAGATGTGGTAAGATATCTGAGTCGATAGGACATCTGGACGGTTAGCTCAGCTGGTAGAGCATCTGCTTGACGTGCAGGAGGTCACAGGTTCGAGTCCTGTACCGTCCACCATACAGTTCGTACTCGAACCCGATTCTTTATGAAAAAGGGTTCGGGTACGTTTTTTGTTTATCGGAGGTTCTGCGGCGAGAGTACGCAGAGCGGTAAACGAACAAAGGCAGGGTATCAC
>ERZ1034626.499-NODE-499-length-28412-cov-31.169658_pt1 | contig 28412 bp, 16 predicted proteins | sample MGYA00520652_ERZ1034626 | MGnify/ENA primary metagenome ERZ1034626 (study PRJEB33766, sample SAMN09781765) | gut metagenome | biome: gut microbiome | host: Homo sapiens | place: Madagascar | study: EMG produced TPA metagenomics assembly of the PRJNA485056 data... | reverse complement strand
CACAAAACCCATATTTATAATAACTTTTAAACAGAAATCACAATGAGAAAAACATTTATGTGCGTGGCCTTGGCCTTTATGGGCGTGCTGCACACGTTGGCCAAAGATGTGGTCGACTATGTAAACCCATTGGTGGGCACTGAGTCGAAGTTTGAACTGTCGACCGGAAACACCTACCCCGCCATTGCCATGCCTTGGGGCATGAACTTCTGGATGCCGCAAACCGGACGCATGGGCGACGGATGGGCATACGTTTACTGGCACGACAAGATACGTGGCTTTAAGCAAACACACCAGCCCAGCCCCTGGATTAACGACTACGGCCAGTTTTCTATCATGCCCGAAACAGGCGAACCCGTGTTCGACCAAGACAAGCGTGCCTCATGGTTCTCACACAAAGCTGAGATAGCCAAACCCTACTACTATCGCGTATATCTGGCCGACTATGACGTGGTGGCCGAGATGGCACCCACCAGCCGCGCCGCCATCATGCGCTTCACCTTCCCAGGTACAGATAAGGCAAACATCGTGGTCGACGCCTTCGACCGTGGCTCGCACATACAGGTGCTGCCCGAGAAAAATATGATTATTGGCTACACCACCAAGAACAGCGGTGGCGTGCCCAGTAACTTTAAAAACTATTTTGTGGTGCAGTTTAGCAAGCCCTTCACCTATCGTGCCACCGTTACCAATGGCAACATTGAAGAGGGCAAGCTCGAAGCCAAAGAAAACCACGTGGGCGCCATCGTGGGCTTTAACACCAAACGTGGCGAACAGGTGCTGGTGCGCGTAGCATCATCGTTTATCAGCCCCGAACAGGCCATGCTGAACCTGAAAGAACTGGGCAACAACTCGTTTGACCAGGTGGCAGAACAGGGCCGAAAGACCTGGAACGAAACACTGGGCCGCATCGAGGTGAACGACCCCAACGTTGACCACCTGCGCACCTTCTATTCGTGCCTCTACCGCTCGGTGCTGTTCCCACGCAGCTTCTACGAGATTGACGCGAAAGGAAACACCGTGCACTATAGCCCCTACAATGGCGAGGTGCGACCAGGATATATGTTCACCGACACGGGCTTCTGGGACACCTTCCGCTGCCTCTTCCCCTTCCTGAACATGATGTATCCCTCTATAAACGATAAGATGCAAGAAGGATTGGTAAACGCTTATCTTGAAAGCGGCTTCTTGCCCGAGTGGGCCAGCCCCGGCCATCGCGGATGTATGGTGGGCAACAACTCGGCATCAATCGTGGTCGATGCTATCATGACCGGACGCCATGGCTACGATAAAGACAAGCTGTGGGAGGCCGTGCTGCATGGCGCCAACAGCGTTCACCCACACGTAAAATCGACCGGACGCGACGGCTTTGAACTGTATAACAAGCTGGGCTATGTGCCTTGCGACAAGCTGAGCCAGAGCGTGGCTCGCACCCTTGAATATGCTTATAACGACTGGTGCATCTACACCATGGGCAAAGCCTTAGGACGCCCCGAAAAAGAAATAAAGATATATGCTAAACGCGCCATGAACTATCGCAACGTGTTTGACCCATCACTCAACCTGATGCGCGGAAAAGATAGCAACGGCAAGTTTGAAACTCCCTTCAACCCCACCGACTGGGGACGCTCGTTTACCGAGGGCGACACATGGCACTGGACCTGGTGCGTGTTCCACGACCCACAAGGCCTCGTCAACCTGATGGGCGGACGCGACAACTTTATACACATGATGGACTCTACCTTCATTGTTCCCCCTGTAGCTAAAGAGCACATGATACACGAAGAGCGCGAAATGCAGGTTATGAACATGGGACAGTATGCTCACGGCAACCAGCCCATACAGCACATGATCTATCTATACAACTATGTGGCTCAGCCCTGGAAGGCACAATACTGGCTGCGCCAGGTTATGGACAAGCTGTATAGCGCTAACCCCGACGGCTACTGTGGCGACGAAGATAACGGACAAACATCGGCCTGGTATGTGTTCTCGGCCCTGGGCTTCTACCCCGTTTGCCCCGGCAGCAACCAGTATGTGCTGGGCACACCCTACTTTAAGAACGTGAAGCTACACCTTGAAGGCGGAAAAACCCTCGACATTACAGCCCAAAACTGTAGCACTGAAAACAAGTATATACAAACCATGACACTGAACGGTGCCACCTACGATAAAAACTACATCACCTACAACGACGTAATGAAGGGCGGAAGCATCTTGTTCAACATGGGTGCCACACCTAACAAGCAGCGCGGCATAAAACCCGACGCCGCCCCCTACTCGTTCTCAGTGAAAGGGAAAAAATAAGGGAAAAGGGAAGAGGGAAAAGTGAAGAGTGAAAAGTGAAAAATCCTATAGCTTTGCCGCTCTCACCCTCTCACCCTCTCACCATCACTCTCACCCTCTCACCCTCCAGTCCCCTCGGCTTAGGAAGGCTTAGAAAGGCTTAGTGAGGCTTAGCACCCAGGGTTTAGTGAGGCTTACCCCCACAGCCCCCCAGCCCCCAAAAGCCTCTCTAAGCCCTTCACCCAAAAACAGCCAAACCCATAAAAACCAAAAACAATATGAACAAACGATTTTTTCTAACAGCCTGTACCTGCGCCGTGGCCTTGATGCTGAACGCGCAACAACTATTTGTAGGCTCGTACAACATTCGTAACCACAACAGTGGCGACGACCGCAACGGCAACGTATGGACCACACGCTGCAAGGTGCTGTGCGACCAGGTAAACTTTGAAGCCCCCGACGTGTTTGGCACGCAAGAGGTGCTGCACGAGCAGCTTATCGACATGCGCGCACACCTCGACAACTACGACTACATAGGCGTAGGCCGCGACGATGGCAAAGAGGCTGGCGAATATTCGGCCATCTTCTACAAAAAAGACCATCTGCAGCTGTTAAATAAAGGCAACTTCTGGCTGAGCCAAACGCCCGACAAACCTGGCCTGGGATGGGACGCCGTATGCGTGCGCATCTGCTCATGGGGCGAGTTTAAACAGCGTGGCACTGGCTTCAAGTTTTTCTTCTTCAACCTGCACATGGATCACGTGGGCGTAGTGGCACGTCGTGAGGCCGCTAAGCTTATTGTAAAGAAGGTGCGCGAGATAGCCAAAGGCGCTCCGGTTATTGTGACAGGCGACTATAACGTTGACCAAAGCAACGAGATATTTAAAATATTTACCGACTCGGGCATACTGAAAGACAGCTACACCGCTGCCCGCCTGCGCTTTGCCGAGAACGGCACCTTCAATTCGTTTAACACCAACATGTGGAGCACCTCACGCATCGACCACGTGTTTATATCACCTAAGTTTGCGGTCGACCGCTATGGCATCCTCACCAACGCTTACTGGACCCCCGACCCCAACACTCAGTATGAAGAGAAGGGCAAAGATGCGCCCACCGAGATAAAATTTCGCAAATATATTCGTCGTGCCCCCTCTGACCACTACCCCGTTATGGTGCACATGAAGTATGTTAAGTAGGAGTTGACAAGTTGACGAGTGACGAGTTGACAAGGAGATATGCCTTGCACATTTCGTACAGCGAACCAAAAAACAGGCAAGGGTAATCTCCTTGTCAACTCGTCAACTTGTCAACTCGTCAACTTTAAGGAAAAAAGCAACAAAAAAATTTTGTTCGTATGGTGCTTTTTGTTATCTTTGCAAAAAATAAGAGCGCACCAATCACACTAATGCTCTACAAATCATTATGATGCATTGCTAATAACACAGTGCACACCACTATTACGAAGACACAAATCATACACAATCGTACACACATACGCATACGACATAAATCACAATAAATACACGCGTACCTATATAATATATATCTACACGTACACACACAAATCATTACATACACATCACACACTCTTAAAAAAAATTGAATAGTTTTCCAAAACTGATAATAACATTTTAATTACCAAAAATTCATGCTTATGCAGAAAAAAATGACATCACTAAAGACGTCGTTCGCTCTGGCTTCAGCATTGTTCGCTTCTACCGCCGCCTTTGCACAGGCCATTCCGGTAAGTAATGAGGCCGAACTGAAGACAGCGCTGAGTGACACTTCAGCTGACATCGTCCTTACGCAGGACATTACCCTCTCGGGCGAATGGATTCCTATTGGTACAAAAGAGGCCCCCTACATGGGAACCTTCGACGGCCAGGGACACGCCATCAAAGGGCTTACCATTACTACTAAAGCCGACAACCTTGGTTTCTTTAGTTTTATTGGCAGCACTGCCACCGTTAAGAACGTAAGCTTTACCGGCGCTAAGGTGCTGGGTAACAAGCAGGCAGCTATCGTAGCTGGTCAGGCCGAAAACGCCACCATCTCAAATGTTTATGTATCGGGTTACGTTACGGGTTACGACCACGTAGGTACCATCGTGGGCGATGCTCGCGGCGACGCCAATGTGAGCGCCGATGGCACCACCATCAGCAACTGTGTTTCTACAGCCGCAGCCTTCTCATCAAACTATCAGGCTGGTGGTATTGCTGGCTGGACTAACCTGGGCGTGTTTGAATATAACGTAGCCTACGGCGCTGTTACCGCTCCTGGTGGTGGTGCAGCAGGTATCTGCTCAATGATTGATGGTAATGGCCACGCCTCGTTTATAGGCAACGTGTCAGCTATACCCTATGCAAAGGGTGGAAACAACCGCACCAGCGGCATCTTAGGCTGGAAGAACGGTTCGGGCTGTGCCATTGTTGACGACGACCAGAACCTGTCGTCAGATGCCACACAATATTTTGTTGGTGGTAACCTTACCGCAGCTGCCGACATTAAGTTTGATGAGAACAACGATGGCATCAACGGCATCGTAACACCCGCTGCCGACCTGAAGAAGGCCGCCACCTATACCACCGCTGGCTTCAGCGCCGACGTGTGGAACCTCGTAGATGGCCAGTATCCCACCCTGAAAACACAGGCTGCTATTGAGAACGCTATCTATACCGCTCAGGCACCTGCTCGCTACGTAGTGGGCACCGAGTATGACACACAGGCATCTTCTACCCTGGGTAGCGCTGTTACCATTACCAGTAGCGACCCCTCAGTGGTAGCTGTTGAAGGCACCGTACTGAAGTTTGAAGCCCAAGGCGATGCCGTGGTTACCTTTACCGCTGCTGCTACCGACGTAGCACCCGCCTTCACCACCACGCTGCCCATCACCGTGGGCGACATTAACTATGCTATCACCACTCCTGCCGACCTGATGGCTGTGAAGTATAACATGTCTGGCAACTTTACGCTGGAGAACGACATCGATATGACAGGCGTCGATTTCACACCTATCGGCATCGAGGGCAACAGCAGCGTGGCCAAGTTTATGGGTACCTTTGATGGTAAAGGACACGTCATCAAGGGCTTGAAGTATGACAACGCTGACAAGGGCGAGGTAGGCCTCTTCAGCCAGACCGAGAACGCCACTATTACCAATCTGGGCATTGAGGGCGCACACTTTGTAGGTAACGCCAATGTGGGCGGTATCGTAGGTCGTATGTATGGCGGCATTCTTGCCAACTGTGCTACCCTTAACTCATACATCGAGGGTCGCGACCACGTAGCTTCTATTGCTGGCGAAATTAACAACACACAGGATGGCGAAACCTATAACGGTGGCTCCGTGAGCAACTGTTTTGCCGACGCTGTTGTCAAGAGCCGCCAGTATCAGGCTGGCGGTATCGTAGGTACCATCACTTGTGGCACTGTTGAAAACAACCTCTTCACAGGTACTGTTGACGACAAAGAGCGCACTACGGGTATGGTAGCCCTCGTCGACCGCAACGATGCTCCCTCTATTATTCGTAACAACGTGGTAGCTGCATCGCACCTCTATGGCGATGTGCTGCGCATTGTGAACACGGCCGGCCGCGACAAGGCTCAGCTTGAAAACAACTATGTGCTTGAAACCACCTACTGTGGCGCAAACGCTAAGAACGCTGGCGTGATGGAGAACGCTACCGATGCCAACTCAGAGAATGGTGCTAACGCCACACTCGACCAGCTGCGCTCGCAGAGCTTCTACGAGGGTCTGGGCTTCGACTTTGCCGACACATGGAAGTTCCTCGATGGCGCTGAAGGCAAGACCTATCCTGTGCTGAAGTGGATGCAGCCCACACTGCCCACCACTATCTTCGACATCCCGGCCGAGCGCGTGTTGCTGTACGACCAGGGCATGGAGTTCTTCTCATTTGCACCCATCCACGCCTCTTACGGTCAGGATATTGACGTGCAGATTGTATCAGGTGGCGACAAGGCCACCCTCAACGAGAATGCCCTGTGGGCTGGCGACGAGAATGGCAGTTATGCCGGTTCTGGCCCCGTAGTGTTGAAGGCAAACATTGCCAGCAACGTGGCAAGCCTCTTCAACACCACCAATGCCGATGCACAGTTTACTATCAACATTGCTCGTCTGGGCGAAGGTGTTGACATTAGCACTGGCCAGGAGCTGGTTGACAAGATTAAGGCTAACCCCTCAGGTGTATTCACGCTGGTGAAAGACATCGACATGAGCGGTATTGACCTGACCGATTTCTGTTCAAACGATGCCTTCTCAGGAACACTCGACGGTAACGGACACGTGGTGCGCAACGCCAGCGTAAACTATACCAACGGAGAAGACAAGGGTATCTTCTGTACCACCAATGGTGCTACCATTAAGAACGTTGCTTTTGTCGACTTCAACGTTTCTGCTGCAAACGCTAAGCACGTAGGCTTCATTGGCTCGGCTGCTGCTACTAAGTTTGATCAGGTATATGTTCAGGGTAAGGTTGCAGGTAACGACCACGTAGCCTTCTTGGCAGGCGATGCTGACAACTGTACTGTAACAAACACCTTTACTAACGGTACCCTCGTAGGAGGTAGCCAGATTGGTGGCTTCTTCGGTTGCACACTGGAAGGTGGTGCCGACATTCAGAATAGCTACTTCAATGGCTCGCTTACCGCTACATACCGTGGCTGGGTAGGTGGCTTCATCGGTTTGATTGATAAGGCTAACAGCGAGGTAACCATCGAAAACTGCGTTTCTATTGGCGACTGCCAGTTCACACAAGACGCTAATGGCGACCCCAAGAAGACAGGCCCATTCATCGCTGGTAACAGCGCTGGCGACAAACCTAACGCTAAGGTAAACTTCTCAAGCAACAACATCAAGAATACAAACGCTATCATGTCGCACGAGTCGGATTGGCCAGGCAAGAACCCCACCACCGACGACGATACCCCTGTTGACTATCCTCAGGATATGGCCGCACAGGCGCTGCAGACCTCTGCACCGTATGAGGGCCTGGGTTGGGACTTTGACAAGGTTTGGACAATGGACGCTGCCAGCAGCTATCTCTATCCTACACTGAAGATCTTTGGCTCGTTCCCCACAAGCGGTGTGAAAGACCTGCAGAACGACGTGAAGGCTACCTTCGTAGCTGCTGCTGCCGACAATGTGCTCACCGTGGCTGGTCTCGACGCTGCCGCTACTGTAACCGTAGCGAACGTGGCCGGACAAACCGTAGCAATGGTTTCTACCGCTACTGGTGCCGCTACCATCCAGTTGCCCGGCAAGGGCCTCTACCTGGTAAAGGCTACTGTAAACGGCAAGACCGCTACTGCTAAGGTGCTGAACAAGTAAAAAAAATCTCTCTCTTTATAATATGATAACCGTAAACAATAGGGTTTACGGTTATCATTATCAGGTTAAACACTTGAAAAGAGATAAATAGGTGAACGGGGGCGATACCCACTCATATATACATATCAACATATACGTTGTGGGCCGCCCTCCATTCACTCCTTTAACAAAACATTGCACCCCTTACATCACGCAACACACATCACAACAACATACCCCACAACATCACACCCCACACGACGAGAGATACACGTTATCTCTTCTCCACAAAACTTGAATATACTCGCCCCACTATATATAACATCACACACATTACACAAATCATACACAAATAGATAGAACAAATCACAAAGAAATAACAAATTTCAATGATATGTAATATCACCAACTTTATCTTTAATTAATATGTTTAAAACAAAAGCACGAAATCTATGGAAGGGGCTACTGCTCATCGCAGTATTGCTCGTAACCATTCCTACGTGGGCAGCGCCTATCAAGGTGTCTGGACGTGTTAACGACACGAACGGCGAACCGCTGATGGGTGTAACCATTAAGGAAAAAGGAACAAACAATGTAGCTATTACCGACATTAACGGTAACTACACCATTTCATGTACTACTGCTAAGCCTGTATTGGTGGCACAGTATGTAGGGTTTAAAACCACCGAGAAGAAGGTGCAAGGCACCCTTTGCGACCTTATCTTGAACGAAGACGTAGGCGCCCTCGACGAGGTGGTGGTAACAGGTTACACCACACAGAAAAAGGTGTCGGTGCTGGGTGCACAAAGCACCTTGAAGATGGAGCACGTTAAAGCGCCTGTATCAAACCTTAGCTCTATATTTGCAGGTCGTATCCCTGGCGTGGTATCAGTACAGCGCACAGGTGTTCCGGGTAAAGACGACTCTGACATCTGGATTCGTGGTATCTCTACCATGACCAATACTAACGAAGGACCGCTGGTGCTGGTCGACGGTATTGAGCGTAGCTTCTCACAGCTCGACCCCGAAGACATTGAGAGCGTAACGATATTGAAAGATGCTGCCTCAACAGCCGTTTATGGTGTGCGTGGTGGTAACGGCGTTATCATCATCAACACCAAGCCGGGTAAGGTGAGCAAGCCCCAGTTCTCGTTCGACCTCTATCAGGGTATCACACAGCTTACCAGGGTGCCCGACTTGGTTGACGGCATTACCTATATGCAGGCTGCCAACGAGGCTTACAATCATACCAATGGCATCGACTACTACTCGCAGCAGTATATCGACCGCACACGTGTGGCCAATGGAATGGCTGCCCCCAACCTCTCAGCCGAAGAGTATGCCGCACTGAAGGCCGACCGCACCGTAAACAAGTATCTTTATCCTAATGTCGACTGGATGAAGGAACTGTACAAGAACACGGGCTGGAACCGCCGCGCCAACGTAAACATTCGTGGTGGTGCTCCTAACGCCACTTACTATGTGTCGTTGTCTTACTATACCGAACGCGGTATGACCAAGGGCGATAAGGCGCAAGACTATACCTCAGAGATATCATACGACCGCTACAACTTCTTAACCAACATCAACCTCAAGCCCAGCAAGACAACAAAGATTGATGTAGGTGTGAGCGGCTTCCTTACCTCAGGCAACTATCCACAGCAAGACCTGAACACTATCTTTACAAAGGCTATGACCACCAACCCGGTGCTCTACCCCGTGCAGTATCCTAATGGTGCGAACCCTGGCGTGTCGCCCGATAACCGTGAGCTCGACAGCCCCTGGGTAACGCTTACACGTCGTGGCTACTCAAAACAGCACAACACACAGCTGAACACCAACCTGAAGCTGACACAAGACCTGGGCTTCTTCAACTGGAGCAAGGGCCTCTCGTTCCGCGCATTGATTGCCTTCGACGTAAAGGCTAACCAGAACCTGCAGTATAAGGTTGACGATAGCACATGGAAACTGGCCGGTAGCCAAGACCCCACCACCAAGGTGTGGGACGAAAGCACCATGTATGACGAAGAGGGCAACCTGTTGCTTACTGAACAGTATAAGGGTAACAAATCGATGAGTGTTTCTGCCGACAAGTGGGTGTACCGCACCTTCTACTTTGAAACCGCACTCGACTATAAGCGCACCTTTGCCAAGAAGCACAACGTGAGCGGACTGGTACTGTTCAACCTGCGCAACTATCTTGATGCTAACAATGGCAACCTGTTCTCTGTGCTGCCACACAAGCAAGAGAGCCTCTCGCTGCGCGCTACATACGACTATGATAACCGCTACTTTATTGAGGCCAACGCTGGTTATACTGGCTCAGAAAACTTTAAGAAAGGACATCGCTTTGGCTTCTTCCCCGCCTTCGCTATCGGATGGGTTCCCTCAAACGAAAGCTGGTGGAAACCGCTGTCAAAGGTAGTGTCGTTCTTGAAGATACGCTATTCAGACGGTACCGTAGGTAATGATAGCTCGGGCGACCGCTTCGGCTACTTCTCAAAGATTGAGGGCGACGGCAATGGCTATCGCACCTATTGGAACAGTGGTGATGGCTTGCACTATACATCGTATGGCTACAAGCCCCAGTGGTCGAAGGTGCGCAAGCAAGACTTAGGTATCGACCTGAATCTGTTCAACGACCTGAGCGTAACCGTTGAGCTGTTTAAAGAAAGCCGCTCGAAGATTTTCGTTTCACGCGACAACGTGCCCCTGCTTGCTGGCTTTGCCACAGGCATCTCGGCCAACATTGGTAAGGTAGAGAACAAGGGTTTTGAGGCACAGTTTGAGTATAACCACCAGTTTGGCAAAGACTGGTTCGTTTCTTTGCGCGGTAACGTTACCTATAACAAAGATAAGATTATTGAAAACGGACAGGCCGAACCCGCTTATCCTTGGCTCGACAAGCGCGGACACAAGGTGCTGGCATCGCTCGGATACACCGCTTTGGGCCTCTTCACCAGCGAAGAAGACATCAAGAACAACAACATTTGCCAGTTTGGCGAAACCTATCCTGGCGAGCTCACAAAGCCCGGCGACATTAAATATAAAGACTTGAACGGCGACGGCAAGATTGACGACTACGACAAGAGCTATGTAAACAATGGCGACGTGCCCTCAACCTATTATGGTTTTGGTGGCGACGTGCGCTGGAAAAACTTCGGTCTGGGCATCTTGTTCCAGGGCACCGCTGGCGCTCACCGCTTCCTCTCAGGCACTGGCATCAACCCCTTCACCAGCTCATCAGGTGGCGGCACTCTGTATGCCAACATTACTGATCGCTGGAGCGAGAACGACCCCGAGAACACCAACGTGTTCTACCCACGCCTGGCATGGGGCGCTAAAGACCCCAGCAACCAGAACAACTACCAAACCTCTACATGGTGGTTGCGCGACATGAGCTTCTTGCGCCTCAAACAGTTCACCGTGTCATACTATTTCCCCAAGGCATGGACCAAGAACGGTATCTTGAAGGGCGGACGCTTCTACATCATGGGCGAGAACGTGCTCACCTTTAGCAAGTTTAAGCTGTGGGATCCCGAGCTCAACACCAGCAACGGTATCTCATATCCTAACGTGCGCACCTTCTCATTGGGCGTAAACTTCAATATTTAAACACTAAGTAAGAAACAATATACATAATATATGAAAGCTAAATTATTAAGCATATTGCTCGCTGGAGCGACAGCACTGACCTTTACGTCGTGCGACGACTATTTCGATGATGTGCCCGATAACGCCACATCGCTCGAGGCCGTGTTCGCCAACCGTGGCCAGTCGCTGAAGTGGCTCTCGAACATCTATACATACATTCCCGATAACACCAACGTGCGCTACAACACGCGCACCAATGGTAACTGGCCAATGGCCTCGATAGAAGGCTACCTGCCCTGGGATCATATCGTAGCAAACAACATTATCCTGGGCACACTGTACCCCTCTACCGGCTTTGTAAAGACACAGTGGACAGAGTATTATCGCGGTATACAGTATGCCAACATTTATCTGGCAAACATTGATAAGAACAGCGCTATGCTGGCCGACGAGCGCGAGTGGAGTAAAGCCGAGGTGCATGCCTTGCGCGCCTACTTCTACTTCAACCTTGTGAAAGAGTTTGGCCCCGTGCCCCTTATCGGCGACAAGGTATATAGCGTTGACACACCCATAGAAGATATGATGATACCCCGTAACACCCTTGACGAGTGCTGGGACTATATCATCGCCGAACTGAAAGCAGCCATTGATGGCGGCAAATTGAAGTCGACCTTTGGCGAAGACGGTTCTGTTGACAGCCAGTATAAGGGCAACCTCACACAAGAGGCCGTTGAAGGCATCCTTGCCGAGGTTTACCTCTATCGTGCCAGCTACCTGTTTAATGGCGACCCCTACTATCAAACCATGGCCAACAAAGATGGCACAAAGCTCTTCCCACAGAGCAAAGATATGCAGAAGTGGAAAGATGCACGCGATGCCGCCAAACGCATCATCGACAGCGGCAAGTTTAAACTGGTGCTGCGCGACCAGAGCGGAAAGCTGGTTGACGATGTAAAGAAGGCCGACCCCTACAAGTCGTGCTTCTACTCGGCCATCGGTCGTGTTGATAACGAAGAGATGATTTTCTTGCGCACCAACGCTAATAACGACTCATACATCATCAAGCCCCGCCACACGGGCATCTCGGGCAATGTTGACCGCGGTGCAGGTGCTTACTCTATCCCCTTGCAGTTTATCGACCTGTTCTTCATGAGCAACGGTAAGCGCATTGACGATGTAGAGCAGAAACCCATCTCACAGGTTACCACCTTCAAGGCCGACGACCCTGTATACCCTGTTTACGACACCCAGAACCTTACCTCAAAGGATAAGGATGGCAACGATATAGCAATGAACGCACGCAACTCGCTCAGCACTACTAAGTATGTTGACCGCTTCTCAAGCTACAACTACTTTACACCGGGTTCGGGCAAGGGCATCATGAAGCAGTTCTACTGCCGCGAGCCTCGCTTCTATCTCGCCGTAACCTTCCAGAACCGCCGTTGGGACTATGACCAGGCCAACACCTACTATACCGATATGTCGTTTAACGGCAACTCGGGCTCTGATGGTAAAACACACGACTATCCTATCTTCGGAACCATCGTGCGCAAACTCTACTGGGAGAAGGAAAGTAATATTGATGGCGCCGTTATGTTGCGTCTGGGCGAGGTTTACCTCAACTATGCCGAGGCTTGTGCCCAGCTGGGCGAAAACAAAGAGGCCCTGAAGTATGTAAACCTCATTCGTTCGCGTGCCGGCATTAACGAGTATGCCTTAAACCGCGCCGAAGAGGGCACCAAAGATGCTCGCAACAAAAGCAAGATATATGTAGGCGACCTTGAGAACAACCAAGAACTGCTGCTGAAGGTTATCTATCGCGAGCGCCTGATTGAGCTGTCGTATGAAAGCAAACACTACTTTGACGTGCGTCGTTGGGGTGTGGCCGACATGGCCGAAGGCGATGGCTGGGTATATCCCACCTGGCATAAAGGCGGCGAAGGCGGCGACATGATTGGCTTTAACGTGAACAACGAAGGCAGCGATGCCGAAAAGGCCAACAGCCTCAACTTCTACAAACGTGTGAAAACGCAGCACCGCATCTTCACTAAGCGTATGAGCCTGTTCCCCATTCCACAGGAAGAGGTGAACCGCGACAAGCAGATTGTACAGAACGAAGGATGGGCTGCCGAATAATAATTTATCTCGGTATATTGATTTGTTAGTTAAGTAGACTGTTGCCAAAACATGGCCCACGCCGTGTGGGCAACAGTCTCTTTTTTTTTGAACATACATCTATGCACAATTAAAACCTCAACCACATGAACAAAAAATCGTTTTTACTTAGCATTATGTTGCTGGCCATGCCCGCTATGCTATTGGCAAACCCCATAACCGAGGCCAAAGCCAAGCAACAAGCAGCACAGTTTTTGGCCCAACGTATGCACAGTGGCGCACGACGCGCACCCCTAAAAGGCGGCACAAACCTTACGCTGGCTGGACAAACTAAGGGCTATTATGCCTATAACATAGGCCGAGGCAACGGCTTTGTTATGATGTCGGCCTCTGACCGCACACAGCCCATCTTAGGATATGCCGACGAAGGGCAGTTTAACCTCAGCAACGCCCCACAGCCCTTAAAGCAATATGTGCAGCGCCTATCGGCCATTGTCGAGGCGGCTGAACAGGGCAACGCACAGTTGGCGCCACGCAAGTCGGCGGCAGAAAGTGGGGTGGCCACGCCCGTATCGGTGGCCAAAAACTTTGTGCCCACACTGGTGTCGTGCCGCTGGAACCAAGGGTCGCCCTACAACCTCGAGTGTCCTAAATATACCGATGCCAATGGCAATCAACAAACAGCGGCCACAGGCTGCGTAGCCACAGCCATGGCACAGATAGTGTATTACTGGAAGTGGCCGAAGACCACCACCACCATGCCCGCCTACACCACCAACTGGAACAGCCAAACGGTAACCTACCCTGAGATGGCACCCACCAGCTTTAAGTGGGATAAGATGAGCGACGTGTATAACGGTAACCAAAGCCAAGAGAGCCAACAGGCCGTGGCACACCTGATGCGAGCACTGGGACATGGCGCAAAGATGGGGTATGGACCCGCATCGGGCGCCAACTCGGGCAATGCAGCGGCCGCCCTACGCAACTATTTTGGCTACGACAAAACATCGTTCTATACCTCGCACGACAAGTATACGTACACCGAGTGGGAAGACCTTATCTACAACGAGCTGGCAGCAGGACGACCCGTGCTGATGAATGGCGACAACAGCGACCTCACAGGCGGACACGAATGGGTGTGCGACGGCTACGATGGCAACGGCCTCTTTCATATGAACTGGGGCTGGGGCGGCATGTGCGATGGCTACTTCATCCTCACCGTGATGTTTCCTGACCAGCAAGGCATAGGCGGAAGCACATCGAGCGATGGCTACAGCATGAGCCAGGGCATTGTGGTAGGCTTACAGCCCAATTACAGCGGTCAGGAGCAGCCCGAACAGCCCGAGGTGGTGCGCAACACGGTAACCAACCTTCGACCCCAACAAACCACGCTATCGCGCTCAAACACCAACCGCAACTTCTCGGTGCTCATACAATATTCAGCAGGCACTGATATGGGCCATGCCTACACCTTTAACAGTGGCTTCGGCCTGTATGATGCCCAGGGCAACGCCGTCAAGGAGCCTATCGGCCAAGAAACCTTCGACATCTCGCCCGGCACATGGTGGCCCACACGCGGCCTTACGGTGGTGTTTGGCAAGGGCTTGACCGATGGCACCTACTACATACGCAGCATCAGCCGAAAGAATGGCACACAAGATTGGCTGCACACCGTAAACTTCAACACCACGTTTATAAAGGTGGTGATTGATGGCACCAAGGCGCAGCTCACCGTCTTTCCACGCACCGACATTACTGTGCAGAACCTCACACTTGAAGGGTCGGGCACCGTGGGCGTAGAACAAAAGGTGAAGGCCACGATGACCAACAACGCCGAAACCGAATATTATCATAACACCTTCTTGCTGGTTGATGGCAACTTTGTGTCGGGCAACTGCATACAGATACCGGCCCTCTCAACACGCGATATATACTTTAAATATAAACCCGCCTCGGCAGGCAAGCACACCTTGCAGGTTTCTACCTCAAAGAACGCCTCTGACGCCTTCTACACCACCACGGTTAACGTAAAGGCAGCGGTGACGAACAACCTGAAGGTGGCGAATCCTTTCTCGCTGCTGAAAACGTATAACGTAAATAACAAGAGCTCTATCTACGGCAATGTGATGAAGCTCGGCGTGAAGGTAACCAACGAGGGCAACGACACCTATTATAGTTATGTTGAGGCATCGCCGTGGGAACTGGATGGCAACGTATACTGGAAGCGTGGCAGCTATAAGCAAACCATAAAGTTAGAGCCAGGAGAGAGCACCACACTGACCTTCACCCTGCCCAACCTAAACCTGGGTAGCACCTACAACTTTCACATCGACACCGACAAAAGCAACAGTTCAAACTTGGGCAACTTTACCTTCGTGCAAGGCATCGACTACTGGACTGCCGATGGTGCCGCCAACGCAGCGCCCACCAAAGGCTTTAAGGTTACACCCGATATGGTGGCCGTGCATGTGCCTGGCAAGCTAAACGTGCCCACCGTTGCGTTTGAGGGCACACCAGCGGCCAATGCCACCCTGTTCTTCGACGAGGGCGCACAGATAAACAGCCGCATGCTGGCCATCTTAAAACGCAATGTGCCCAACATTGTGATGGGCGACAATGCCGAACAACTGACGCTGACCGACGGCCAGCCCTTCTACTTTCCCTACAACTTTAAGGCAAACAACGTGACCTATGTGCGTGCCGCCGAGCGCAATGCTAACGCCTGTATGACCATAGCCCTGCCCTTTGCACCACAAACCGTTGAGGCTGATGGCACACCGCTAAGCTTTGTTCAAAGCGCCGATGATGCCGTGGGAGCACTGGCAGCTGAGGAGTTTACATCGGCACAAGGCACTACCGTAAACTTTACATTGGCACCAGAACTGAAGCCTAACCGCCCCTATCTGCTTACCATAAAGGGCGAGACAGGCGCCACCAGCTTCGACCAAACGGGCAAAACGCTGACCTTTAAAGCCACCGATGCCGACATCGAGGCCACCGAAAGCATCTCGACCTATAGCACAAACTATCGCTTATTGGGCCTTTACAGCGCCACCAGCATGCCTAACGCCTACGTGCTCACACCCGACGGCACCACCTTTGTGCAACAAGCTGAGGCCACGCTACAGCCCTTCTCGGCCGTGTTTGTGGCCAATAACGACGAGGCACTGCAAGCCAAAACCCTTCAGGTGGGCAGACTTATAAGCACAGGCATCAACGCTCTTGTGCGCGAAAAGGCTACTAACGCTAACGATGCCATCTATACACTAAGCGGACAAAAGCTGACGAATAACCGCTCACTATCTTCGCTGCCCAAGGGCATCTACATTATTGGAGGACGAAAAGTGGTGAAGAAATAAGCATGGCCTACTTTGAGGACACATTTCGTTCTACTTAGAGAAAATTAATATTGAGGATAATTTAGGGAGAAAATCCCAATAAAAGAGGGTGTGTCAAAAGTTCAAAACTACCCTCTATATAAATCAAACTCGCAACTTGAGTGAAAGCCACTTAAGCTGCGAGTTTTCTTTGTTTTTGATTTTCAAATACTCGGAGATGCCCCCAAAAGCGTTTTATAAGGCCAAAACAGACGCCAATATGGTCTAAATAGTGCTTTAATCCTCCTAATTTCATTTTTGCAATCATTTTTTTCAGATTAAAGGCTATGGCAAAGAAGGCAAAGTCCATTGTGACCTTGTCTTTACCAAAATGACGGAAACGGCGATAAGCCATGTCAAATTTCATTTGTCCGAAAACGGCCTCTGGTTCTATACATCTCCGCCCTCGTTGTTTCAATCCTTCATCCGAGGTCAATAGTGTGAATGCTTGCCGTTTGTATTTTTCCAAGCGGTGGTTGCGCTCGATAATTCTATTGCCCGTAGCCTTAAAACAGAGTGGACGCAGAGGGCAGCCATTGCAATTTTGCGCTTGGTAACGATGCCTTTCCGAGATATATCCGCTTTCTGTTTTTACTCTTCTTTGACCTATCCGATTCATGTGTTGTCCCATCGGGCATACACAATAGTCTTCTTTTTCGTTGTAATAGAAGTTCTCCGAACGAAAGGGGTCTTGCACATAGCGGGGACGCTGTTCTATATGGAAACGGTTGTATTTGACAAACGCTTCAATCCCATGCTCCTCCAAGAAACGATAATTCTCCTCGGAGCCATATCCCGAATCAGCTATTTCCGTTGAGGGTAACGCCCCATAGCGATTCTTGAAGGATTCCATAAAGGGAATGTAGGTCAGCGTGTCTGTCGGATTTGGGAAAAGGGCAAAATCCGTAATGAACTGTCCCTCTGTTCCAATCTGCAGATTATATCCCGGCTTTGTCTGTCCATTATTCATTGCATCCTCTTTCATGCGCATGAATGTGGCGTCCTTGTCTGTCTTTGAATAGGAATTGCGTTCACCAAGCGTGTCCAAATGCTGATTGTATTCACTTAACTTCTTTGAATGCTTTTCCAATTCTTTGGCTGTCTTTTGAAGTTTCTTCCTCCGTTCCTTTTCTTTCTTGTCCGTTGTTACAGACAGGGAAGAAAGGGCGGTATTCAGCTCTGCCGACATCTCTGAAAGTTGTGTCGGGGTAAATTCCATCCTTTCATCAACATTGCACTTGTCTTGAGCAATGGCTTCATCCACTTGCTCAAGGAGCGCCTTTATTTTTTCAAGCAATTTTGCACGATTACGTTCAACCGTCTTGCGCCAAACAAAGGTGTACTTGTTTGCTTTTGATTCTATTTTTGTTCCATCTACATACTCTACGTCAAGACTGACAAAACCTCTTGCACATAGCAGAAGTACGATTTGAGTGAATATATCGTTTATTTCATCCTTGACACGATTGCGAAACCTGTTGATGGTTATGAAGTCTGGCTTCTCATAACCGGACAACCATATAAAATGAATGTCACGATGCAGAAGTCTTTCTATCTTACGACAAGAATAGATGTTGTTCATATAGGCGTAAACAACAACCTTGAGCATCATGCGGGGATGGTAAGCGCAACGACCTATTCCATGATAGAGTTTATGAAACTTGCTCAAGTCAAGTTGGTCTATTATTGCCGAGATGATCCGTACTGGGTCATTTCCCGCTATATCTTCATCTATTCTTTGTGGAAAAAGGATGATTCGGTTGGGATTGTAAGAACGATAATGTACCTTTGCCATATTATTAAGTTTTCAATGTCTAAAGGTACAAAATCTTTTGGACATGACAAAGCCCTGGCTTGTGAAAGTCGGGGCTTTGTTTGGTATGCTCGGCATGAGCTTATTCTAATGGGTGCAAGTCCCTAACAAGCCCTAATAGCGGGAATTGTATAGCCAATAGCAAGGGTGTCCACTGCGAGGTGGAATCTGAAAGAAGCTGGCGGCAAACATCTGACCTAACGTACAGAAACTTCATATAAGGCATTTGACCATGGATGAGATTGCTAAACAAATCAAAGTCCTATAGCTATTCGGAATGGTTGGTGTAAATGAAGTGGGTATAAGATGGAAAGAATAAGCCCTTATCCGAGGAGGTCTCACGGACGCATGGGTGAAGATGAATCATTCGATGTACCATGACGGAGTAAAGCTTGTCGTGAGAAGTCAGCAGAGGTCATAGTACCCAAGACACGGGTTGTCTATAGGGAAGGACTGAATCGTGCAGTGCAACAGTAAATGACTGCTACCTTGAGAGTCTTTTGTAGTCAGATGTCCGAAAAGGAACTCTCTATTCACACGATAGGACGGAATCCGACAATAGAATAGAAGTGACGTATCTCGAAGGGATGGCTGAAAACAACTTGCCACACACCGTAAGGTGTAAAAGCACGAAACCGCCGTATGCCGAACGGCACGTACGGTGGTGTGGGAGGTCGGTAAATGTGAAAGTAGGAGGTAAATGCCTTTTATGAATAACATTTACCTCCTACCCAATTAAAAAAAAGAGGATGCGTCGTTTTGACACACCCCCTTTTCTATTTCCTTTTAATAATAAACCACCCCAAGCGATGCGTTACACCTTTACGTCCTAACGAGCGTAGCGTGTAAACACCATCGGGCAAGTGTTTGATGCTGATAGCGGCAGCCTTTCGGCAAGAGCACGTGGTAACGATGCGGCCATACATATTTTCTATCGTCACATATTCAACATCGGCCAACATTATCTTTTTAGGTATCTCCACCTTTTCATTATTGCACCACAGCATGGGGTGCTTGATGAGCGAAGGCAGAGCATGGTTGCCCGCGCCACCAAGATAATCATAAGTATCGGCTGTCATCTCTATCCCTTGTTGTTGCAAGGGGGCACTTTCGTTACCATAGCGGTCGATAGCCGTCACGGCATAATGGCGCGACGAGTCGGCAGGCACCAGCAGTTGCCAGCGTTGCAGATACGTGGCCACCATATTGCTGGCACATTGCACATCAACAGGATAGGCGTGCGAGGCGTACACATTATAGCGTATCATCACCGTGTCGCGATCGTTAGGTAGCCACGACAGCGCATACACGCCCTTATTAGGCACGGGCAAGAGTTGCAGTTGCGTCGGAGCCTGAGGCGGTGTTTCGTGCATCCACGTCATAGGCGGCACCAAGGCCGGAGTACGGTCAAACTGGCAAGCAAAGTCGTAAATGCCCTTTGTGTTATCAGTAAAAAACTTACTACGAAAATAGGCGTGCCCTAAGCCTTGCTTGCGCAGCACCTCCATCTCGCGCGTAATATCGTCTAAGGGCCAATCTTTCTGTCGGGACGAGAGGAAATAAATGCCCAGTCCGGGTGCAACGATACGTCCGTAGCTCTCTTCAGCCCAGTCGAGGGCGAAGGGGAAGAACTGATTGTTACGGAAATACATCATGGGGAAGAGTGCATCCATCCACCCCTCACGCAGCCACCCTTGCGCATCTTGGCACACGCGCGTATAGGCGTTCCAGCCGTTGCTACTATATCTTGACAGGTCGTCGTGCTTGCCAATAGGCGAACAGCTCATCTTCACCCACGGTTTCAATGCCTTCACCCGTTTCGATACCTTGCGCACAATGCCCGTGATATGACGCCTACCCTGTTCACGCGACACCTTTATGTTCCAAGTTTCAGGATAACGAATATAGTCGAGATGAATGCCATCTACATCATATTGTCGCGTTATCTCGGCACACATATCAGCAATATAGTCGGCCGTGCCCGCCTTTTCAGGGTCCATAAAGCCATCGGGACCTATCTTGCGCACCAATTTCGGATGTTTAGCCCGAAGACGTCTGCAGCCCAGCGCATCCCATTTTCCAACGGGTATGGCCACCACCCACGCATGCAGTTCCATGCCTCTGCGATGACATTCGTTAATGGCAAACTGCAACGCATCATAACCAGGCGAGGTGCCGGGCTTTCCTGACAAGCATCCATCCCACGGTTCTATGCGCGATGGATAAATGGTGGTAGCCCTCACACGTGTTTGCAACAGCACCGTATTGATGCCAGCACGCTGCAGTTGGTCAAGGATAGTGCGCAGTTCTCCCTTCTGTTTCTCAATAGAACGGGCCGATTGAGCATAGCTGTGTGGCCAGTCGATGCCGCCAATGGTGGTGAGCCAAACGGCCCTTACCTCGTGTTTCGGCGATGTTGGGCTCCACGGAGTGTCGGCCATAGCCACCTCACTACACGCCATGCCACATACGATACAAAGCGTAAAAAATATCTTTCTTATTGAAATATTCAGCATATAAATGATGTAATTCTATCTGCAAAATTAAATAATCCTAAGCGCATAATACTGATAATCGTGCAGAACAGTGGTTAAGAAGGCTACGTCAGACGACTGTTTATTCACTACATCCAGCACCTTTTCTACCTTTTTAGCCAAGAGCGCCACCTGTTCATCGTCATACATCACGTTGCTATAAAGCACATTTTGAATAATGTCGGCCTGTTCAAGCGACAGGTTTTGCGCCTCAGGGAACGTGGGCTTATAATCAGGACTGGCATAGAAAAACTCGTCAATATTGAGGTGCATACGCTTTGCGCTGGGCTTGCGTATCACCATAGTGCCAGCGGCAAGATCGCCAATGCGCTGATGCCGACGCGTAAAAGCAATAAACAGCACCCCCATCAAGCAAGCATAGAAGTCGACAAGCAGCATCATCCACCGCATCAAGATGGCGCCCAGCGTCAATGTGTCGCCATCCACCATCACCACGCGCAGCCCCATGCACCGTTTGCCAATGCTTTGTCCGTTAAACAACCACTCGCACAATAGCGAATAAAACAGGAAAGGTGCAAAGAGAATAAACACAAAACTAAGGCGCAGGAAGTCGTCAGAGATATAGTAATAATTCATCAGTCCATCTACCAGCACATACATACTAATCATGTAGACATACAAAATGATGCTGTCGATAAGGCGCGCCAACATGCGTTCGCCCACACTGGCAGGCGATTGTTTGATGCTAACATACTGGCTGGTAACAATATCTGAGGAGGTCATGACTGTTGTTCAATTATATAATTATACAAGACGTGAAAGCATGAAGAGCCACACGCGCCATCAGTACTTTTGTTTTATTTCCAAATACTTGTTTATCACGTTTACCGAAAGCTGTTCAGGCGTGGTAAGCAAACTTAAGATGTCGTGCTGTCGAAGTTGCTGCGCCGCCAACTGCTGGTCGTGTATCATCGTTTCGGCCACCACATGTTCATAATAGTCGGCCGTGGTGCGAGCCCTGGTATCAACATATTCATGCAACGAGGTATTGGCAAAGGACACCACCAGCAACCTATGATGTCGGGCCAACTGCTTAAGATACGGCAACTGTCGTTGCATAGTGGCCGTGCCATGAAAGTTGGTAAACAGCACCACCAACGACCTTCGGCGCAAGAACAAAGGCAGTTCGGTGGTAAGTATTGAGAAGTCGCTCTCGCCAAAGTCGGTACTAACGTTATACAGTGTATCAAGTATGGTGCGCATCTGCGAGGGCTGTCGCGAGGGCGTCACAAAGTTGTCTACCCGTTGGCAGAAGGTAGCAATGCCCGCCTTATCTTCCTTATGCATGGCCACAAACGATAATGCCAGCGATGCATTGATGGCATAATCGAGCAGCGACATACCGTGAAATGCCGCATGCATCACCCTACCCTTATCTACGAGGCACAGCACCTGTTGCGAACGTTCTGTTTGGTATACGTTCACCATCAGTTCATGTCGTCGTGCCGAAGCCTTCCAGTTGATGGTGCGAAAGTCGTCGCCCGCCACATAATCTTTAATCTGTTCAAATTCAGTGTAGTTACCCACCCGCCGAATACGTTTTATGCCCAGCGCCGTCAGTTGATTACTAATGGCCAGCAACTCATATTGCCGTAATATCATAAACGCGGGATACACCTTCACGCTTTGCGGTTTGGCGCAACTAAACCTCCGTTGTGCCAAGCCCAACGAGGTAGAAGCAAACACGCGCACTTGCCCAAAGGCATAGTCGCCACGCTGTGTGGGGCGCAAGGTATAGCTAATGGTTTTTCCCTGGCCAGCCTGCAGTGTTAGGGTGAAGACAATGTCGCGACGTTGAAACACCACCGGACTCTCGTCGATAACCTCCAGTAGAAGTCGGAAACCGAAATGGTTCTCAACACGAATATCCACGCGGTTTTCGTCGCCATTCGAGAAGCGCGCATCACAACTGCGCCATGCCTCTACGCCCCGTTTCTGGTAGAGCAACGCCACCTCAACGGCCGTAGCCACTACAAGTAAGGCCACGCCCACCATACCCACCCCCATAAGCGGCGGCAGAGCATAGCCCACTGCCACAACGATGATGAGCAGCGACATAACGATATAAAAACGGCGCGTAAGAAACATACTATACCACTATTACCTTATTATTTAGGCACCTCCACCTTATCCATCAGCATCTGCGCCACCTTAAAGGGCGTAAAGCCTTGCATCTCGGCCTCAGCGGTAAGCATCAGTCGGTGCTGATAAACGTAAGGCACCACAAACTTAATATCGTCAGGTGTAACAAAGTCGCGACCATTAATCATGGCATACGCCTTAGCTGTAGCCAGTACAGCCACCGAAGCACGTGGCGAGGCCCCCAGATACACCGCCTTGCTCTGTCGCGTTTGCTGAGCAATCTCGGCAATATATCGCAACAGCGACGCGTCGGCCCTCACGTTGCCCACCTGAGCCCGCATGTGCAGCAGTTCGTCAATGCTCAGCACGGGCTGCACCTCATCAAGGTGTGCAAAGCGCATGCCCTGTTTCTTGCTATCTAAGATGGCCACCTCTTCATCAACCGAAGGATATCCCATCGTTATCTTCATCACAAAGCGGTCGAGTTGTGCCTCAGGCAGTTTATAGGTACCTTCCTGTTCAACAGGGTTTTGTGTGGCAATGATGGTAAACACATCGCCCATAGCATGCGTCTTGCCATCAATAGTTACTTGGCGTTCCTCCATCACCTCAAACAAGGCCGCCTGCGTCTTTGCTGGCGCACGGTTTATCTCGTCTACCAGCACAATGTCGGCAAACACAGGCCCCATATGGAAGTCAAACTCAGACGATTTCATATTAAACACCGTTGTGCCCAACACATCGCTGGGCATCAAGTCGGGCGTAAACTGCACACGAGAGAAGCGTGCGTCAATCAGTCGTGCCAGCAGTCGTGCGGTAAGCGTCTTTGCCACGCCCGGCACGCCCTCAATAAGCACATGTCCGCCCGCCACGATGCTGGTTAGCAGCAGGTCTACGGCCTCAGTTTGTCCGACGACTATTTGTGCGATGCTGTCGCGCAGTTGCTGTGTTTTCTCAGCAATGAGAGACAGGTCAGTACGTTGCTCTTCCATAAGCTCTTTTTATAATATCGTTATATTTTTTTTATTATTTCATTCATTTGGTCGATAAGGCGCTTCATCTCTTTATCGCTCATCTTCACCTCACCTTCGCCCACAAGACGCAGGTCAAGCAGCAGCGCCTTTATGCGTTCAGCGTCCTGCCCCGTACATGCAGCAATGGTAGCTACCGAAACAGCATCGGCCTTACGGTCGAAGATGTCAACATCAAGGGCCGAGCGCAGGGCATCGGCAAAGAGTGCTCGCTTTTTACACACCAGGTCAGCATTATCATGGCAGTGCAGATAAAGCTTACTTACCAGCCGCGCAAACTCCAATTCGCTTTCGCGCTTGCCCCTCACCACAGGTATTACCCGTTGTCGGCGCCGCGCCGTTACGATGTAAAACAGCAGCACAGTGGCCAAGGTGAGATATATGGCCCACCTGAGCGGTGGATGCTGCAAGAAGAAATGCAAAGGCGACTGTGCCTCGGGCTCTTTTCTTTCTCCATTGATTGTAAGCTCTGCATCGCCATCCATCCTCACCACAGGCACATTGTCTACCCTACTTATCAGGCGCATAAGATACACGTTAGCGGCGCGATCAAGTATGCCATAATTGGTGAAGAGCAAGGGTGTAGACGCCATGATTAGTTTGCCCCGATACAGGTTTCGCTCCACGGCCATCCAGCTCAATGTGTCATAGGGCTGTGTCATGTCTGAGGCCACATCATCTACCATCGCTGAGTCTACTTCTACCGAGTCGGCCTCCCACTCATCATCATCGGTTTCACTGGCATAATAGTCAGCATCGGTGACATAAGCTAACGGCATGTACGGAACCTTACGCCCCCCTATTGAATCGTCTACCGTCACCGAAGCCGAAACCAGCGACCGAATAATGCGCAACTTACACTCGTCATACCCACCCTGTTTCACACAATAAAGGTTGATAAAGGCCAGCGGGTTTTTATCGGCCAACTGTTTGCGCAGGGTCGACAGATTAAAATATCGGTAGCCATCGCTCATACACATGCCATAGCGAGCTTTCAGCAGCGAGTCATTAACATACAAACTGTTTTGCGCCACCATCACCACATTGCCACCACGTTTCAATATGCGGTCAATGTCGTCGGCATGTTTTTTCGATATATTTAACATTCGGCCCAGCATCAGCACCGTTTGCGGTGTGGTGTCAAGGCTCAATTCATGCAAACTCTTCGTGCTCACGCTGTAGCCGTGCAGAAGCGTTTGCCGCATCACACTATCAAACGCCGCACAGCCAAAGGGGTTCTTGTCAATATGCGCATAGGTGGGGTCCCATATAAAACGTTGCGGAGCATGCATATTCAGCCACACCAGCAAGGCCGTGAACGCCGCAAAGCCTATGATGTATATCTTCATCGTCTTCATCGCTCACCTCCTTTCTCGTCTTGCCCCTTAGGCTCGTCATGCAACGAAGCGCCCCCTTCGCACACGGTCGCTTGCAAGTGCAAAGCCTCATCTACCAGCGCTCGGTCGGCCTCAAAGCCACCATAGCGTATGCGTATAAACAGTGTGGTAAGCGTATTGAACGGCGCACACCGATATTCGCGCACATATTGCGAAGGTGTTTTCTGCGGTTGCCAATGAATGTGGTGGTTATCGTCCAGCCACTTCAGCGTTTGCAAGTATATCATTCTCAGCGCTGTGCGATAATCGTCTCTACCCAGCGCCGCTTTTATCTGCTGTTCAAAGTCGATGCCATAGATGGTATCGTCAGTCACCACATAGCCGCTGTCAGTGTTCTCCTTTCGCCTCAACAAATAGCGGTTGTGCACCACCACAATGGCTATGATGATGCCTATCGTCACCACTGCCGCTATGAGCCACAGATACCAGTTGTTTTCGTTAGGAAATACCGAGTTGAACAGGCTCTGATACCATTCGGCCAGACGGTCAGACATCCACTGCCATGTCGACGATTTCACCTGAACCAGTTCGCGCGAATAGCCAAAGTCGGGGTTATTCCGCAACGCGTTCAGCATGGCAGAGTCGGTTTTAAGCGTATCTATAGCCACAGCGCAACTCATTATTTCTTAGCACACTTTTTATTTACTGGTAGGTTATTCTTTATCAAACTGAGAGATGATATCGGCAGTAGTATTTTCTGCCGAGTCGGTGCTATCAAAGTTTTGCACAGCGTTCTTCACCGACACGCCCTCCACCTTATCGGCAGCACGGCCATAGCAGAAGGCAAAAGCTACGAACGATAACGCCGACATCAGCAGCAAGCCAAAGCAGAACAATAGGCTCGAGGCAAACGTCAACACCGAGAACCATGCCGAGCTGGTGTAAGCCAATGAGGCGTATTGGGTAGAATCGATTTCAAAAAACATGGTGGTCATCGTTGTAAACAAGAATGGTATCATCAATATGAACGATACTATCTGCACCAGCATTGTGATAACTAACATCACCACAAACAGCGTGCCCCATGTTTTAAAGCCCAGACGCAACGCCTTTTTCACACAACTAAACAGGCCAAGTTCGGGCTCAAACACACACAGTGGTAGCGCAAGGCTCAGGGGCAAGGCTACCACTAAAATAGCCACATACAGCAACACGACTAAGGGTTCTATAATACTAACCGCTACTGCCATCTGAGCCATCATAACCGCCAGCACCAAAGCCACAAAGGCCACTATGCCTATCAGCGTTAATAGCAGCAACATCTTTAACACTCGCCAGAGGTTGTGTTTCAGCAAGGGCTTTATCTCGCTTAGCGTAAGGCCTTTAAGCAAGTTATCGCGTTGCTGATATTTCTGCATCAGCGTGTACGTAACGGTCACCGTCAGCAATGCACCTATCAAGCACAGCAAAAGGACAGGTAGATAGCTCGTCACGACTGATAATATCATATCTGTTTCGTCGTTTAAATTTTCTATATTCGCAAAACTGCTAAACATTGATTGATAGCTCAAGCCCATCAAAGCACTTACAGGCAACAAAAAGGCCGACAAAAATTTTATCAATGGCACAAAGTTTTGTGTCACAAAATCGAAGGTAGCCGATAGCGTCTCGCCTATCGAACGTGAAGCGTAGAGATTAATTCGGCGTTGTTTGGTGTTGTTCATAATGGATTGTTTTTTAATAGTTATTATTGTACTTTCGTATATTCAGATATTTCCACATTCGTCAAGCGTTTATGCAACATGCGTGGGTAGATAACAAAATAAAACAGCACGAAGGCCGCCGACAGCAAGATAAACGCCAGGCGTATAGCGTCGGGCACATGGGTGTGGCGCGTACACACACTCTCAATAAAGCCAGCCACCACAAACAGCGGCACCGTGCCCACAAAAATTTTTAGTCCGCGTTTAGCGCCACGCTTAAACGACTCGATACGACTATAACTACCTGGCAGCAGCCAAGCGTTACCCATAGCCAATCCAGCGGCGCCCGCCACCACGATTGACGATATCTCGATGGTGCCATGCAGCATCACGGCCAGCAGCGAGGGGCCCAGCAGGTGTTGTTGTGCAAAGAAAGTTTCAAAGCATCCCAGCATCACCCCATTGTAAATGAGCATGATGCCCGTAAAGAAGCTGGTAAGCACCCCCATAGCAAAGATGCGCGCCGCCACCATAATATTATTAATAGTAATGCTGAAGAGCATATTGCCCACACTGTCGCTATCGTATATGGCAAAGGGTTTGCCCTTTCGTATGTTTTCAAGCGTTTCGTCCATGTACCAGTCGCCCAAGTTGATGCGGCAGAAGTCGGTGTCGCCCATCTGAGAGATAACGCCCACCAGCACGCTCAGCACCATGATGATGAACGACGCCAGCAGCAGGTGCCGAGCCTCCCACATCGTCAGCGGCACCTCTTGTGTCCAAAAGGTGATAATGCGTGAGTGTTTTTCGTGTCGGCGACGATAAAGACTATTGTGCAGCACCGAAGCCAAGTCGTTAAGATACACCGTGATACGCGATGTGGGATAATGCGTCTGCGCGAAGGCCAAGTCGGTGGTAACGCGTAGATAGGCACCTGCCACATCGTCGGGCGAGTAGGCCGAAGGGTCTTCGGCAATGTTTTCAATACTCTGCCACTGTTGCACGTTCTGTCTGATAAATAGTATCTCTTTCACGGTAGCGTGTGTTTCTTTAGGGCATCATTAGGGGGCAAAAGCCCATTCAATGCGTAAAGGTACTATTTTTTTTTAAAAGAATAAAAGAAAAATGAACTATTTTGTATCAAACAAGATAAAAATAAAAGAGGGTGTGTCAAAATAGGAGTTAGAGGA
>ERZ1034626.490-NODE-490-length-28724-cov-95.249329_pt1 | contig 28724 bp, 19 predicted proteins | sample MGYA00520652_ERZ1034626 | MGnify/ENA primary metagenome ERZ1034626 (study PRJEB33766, sample SAMN09781765) | gut metagenome | biome: gut microbiome | host: Homo sapiens | place: Madagascar | study: EMG produced TPA metagenomics assembly of the PRJNA485056 data... | reverse complement strand
CGATTACAACTGGTTCGCTACCTTCGAAAACGGCAACACAACTGTTTGTGGTACCTAAGTCAATTCCAATTACTTTTCCCATAATTATATCTTTTTTTATTTTTATCGTTGTTAATAATGTGATTTATCTGATGTCCCATTTAACAAAGCGTGTGCCAAGGGGAAGGGATATGACAGTTTGGCAGACTTTTCTGATTTATGTGACAAGATTAGCCTTCTATACCTATTATTATATAACGTCAGAAACGATTTTCTCTCTTGAAATCTTGGTATTGTCAAGGATTATCATTAATTTTGCAGCCGATATAGAGATGACACCTTATTATATATATAAAGAGTTATCCAATTATATATAAAGCGTTATCCGACATAGACAAAAATACAGTCAAACATTTATTGAATGGGAAGAAACAAATACTCAGCAGGAGAAATCAAGGAAATCGGCAAGTTGCTCCGACTAAAGAATGCTGGCAATAGATTGCAACAGAAACTGATACGTCACGACCTTCGTGTGAAATATGAGTTCAACATCTCCGACTTCAATGAGCCGGGCAAGGCTTTCGGAGAGGAAGAACTGCAAGCTGCAGTGAAACGTGGTGCCATCCTGATACTCGATGATGCCACCATCGAGGCAATGAAAGCTAAACGTGCCAGAGACAAGGCTCGTGACGAGGCTGAAAGACAGAAGGAAGCCGTAGCCAGCGGTGAGCAGACCGACTGGAAGGAGGCGATGAAGGAATGGAACGAGTATTATAATGAATAATTATACATTGTACATTATAAATTATACACTAAATCATTATGGCTAAGATTATCATTAAGACGACAAAAGGCGACATCAAGGTGCGCCTCTACGACGAGACTCCCCTGCATCGTGACAACTTCATCAAGTTGGCGAAGGAGGGATATTTCGATGGCACACGCTTCCACCGTGTCATCAAGGACTTTATGATCCAGGGCGGCGACCCAGACAGCAAGGGTGCTCCCAAGGGTAAGATGCTCGGCACAGGCGGCCCAGACTATACCATCCCTGCCGAGTTCGTTTATCCGCAACTTTTCCACAAACGTGGTGCTTTGAGTGCAGCCCGATTGGGCGATGAAGTCAACCCTAACCGTGAGAGCAGCGGCAGCCAGTTCTATATCGTTTGGGGCAAGACCTACAAACAGAACGAGCTCAAGCAGATGGAGAAACAGATGGGGATGCAAATGGAGCAAACCGTCTTCAACCAACTTGCCAAGGAGCATCATGATGAAATCATGAACTTCCGCCGCAACCGTGACCGTGAGGGATTGATGAAGCTACAAGACCATCTCATCGACGAGACCAAGGCGAAGTGCAAGGAGCAAGGTTATCCTAGGTTCACCGAAGAACAAGTGAAAGCTTATACCGAGACTGGTGGCACTCCTTTCCTCGACAACCAATACACCGTATTCGGCGAGGTAGAGGAAGGTTTGGACGTAGTGGAGAAGATTCAGAACTGCGAGACCTTGCGTGGCGATCGCCCAAAGGAAGACATCAGTATGGGGATTCAAGTAGTCGAGGAATAACCCCGACTACCCAATTCCCAGCTTCATATACATTATTATATAGAGTACCTCATTAAGTAGCCTAGACTATTCATTCGTATTAAATATAAAAACAAATCAAAACTAAAGATGAAAAGCAACTACATCTCAAAGGGCATCATAATGCTCTTGGCATTGGCTGGTTCTAACTACAGCTATGCCCAACAAGCCACCGTTGTGGTCAACAACCCCACCGACGCCCAACGCCAAGAATTGGTGGAAGTCAACATAAGTGACGTGAAAGCCAAATTGGCAGGCATCGCTCCCCAAAAGGGCGAGGCTTACATCGTCAAAAACAAGCGAGGGCAGCAGATTGGTTCACAGATTACCCACGATGGCAAACTCCTCATCGATGCCAGCATCCGTCCTCATGGCTCTGCCACCTACTATATCAGCATCGGCAAGCCATATCCACAGAAGGTGTGGACTACTGGAGCACTCTACAAGATGCGAAAGGATGACATCGCCTGGGAGAACGACCGTTGTGCCTACCGTGTCTATGGTCCAGCCCTCCAGCGTACCGGCGAGCGTTCCTTCGGCACCGACATTTGGGTAAAGAACACTCCCGACACCGTGGTATATGAACGCTACATCAAGGATATGCAGGGCAATATCAACGGCGACAAGGTAGATGAGAAAGTGAAGAGTGAAGAACGAAAAATGAAGAATCTCACGGGTGCGGCTCTCGAAGCGCAGAAAGCCAAGATCAAGGCATTGAAGGCTGTGTCTCGTGAGATAGATGTCACCACCTCTTTCCATCTTGACCATGGTAATGGCCTCGACCCATATCGTGTAGGAGCCACCTTGGGACTCGGCGCACCGGGCTTGATGGTGGGCAAGGATCTAGTTCTTCCTTATTGCTATAAGACCTACAAGATTCTTGACAACGGTCCACTTCGCTTCACCGTAGAACTCGCCTACAACCCATCTACCATAGGCGACCAAAAGAACGTGGTAGAGCATCGCATCATCTCGCTCGACAAGGGTAGCAACTTCAACAAGATGACCGTATGGTATGATGGACTCACCCACCCTACCGACTTCGCCACTGGCTTCCCTATCCACGAAGAGGACACGGAGACCAAGACCTTCGCCAAGGACTATGTGAGCTACGCCGACCCTACCGACAACCAGGAGGTAAACAACTCCCAAGTATATGTTGGCGTACTCTTCCCTAATGGCGTCGATAACACTTACTATCAGGTTTTCGATAAGAAGCATGATGGAGCCACAGGTCATGCTCTCGGACTGAAACTAGGCTTGAAAGACGGCGAGCGATACAGCTACCATTTCGGAGCAGCCTGGAGCAAGTATGACGTAAAGAGTTACAACGAGTGGCAACTTCGCATCAAGGAATATCTTGAGGCATTGCAAAAGCCACTTGAAGTTACTATCAAGTAAAAACATACAAGATGTGCCCTATACCTTATTATTATATATAGGGAGAGAGTTACCTAACTCATACAAAAAGAGGAGAACAAGCGTTTGCATAATCGCTTGTTCTCCTCTTTTGATTTGCGCTAGCCTGTCATTCGCCAGGCATCATCCATCTAGGTTCTTTATTTTGCCAAGTCGAAACCGACACGTACACCATCGTAGTTCTTGGTGATATTGCCGATGGTGCTGAGGGTAGAGTTGCCACTCAATGCTGTCAAGGTCTGAACCAAGGTCAAGAGTTTCTTCGACTCAAACAAGAGGCTCACACCACTCGTCTTCTTGGTTGCGAAGCCAGAGATGCTGAGCAACAAGCCCTTCATCGTGATGGCGTGGGTCTTCTCATCGAAGGTATAAGTACCCTTCCAAGACTTGCCATGAATCTTTGACTCGAAAGTGCCGTCTGTATTAAACTTGAAATAAGTATTGGAGCTAGTGAAACCAGCCTTGGTATAATAAGTGCTCAATTCACTCTCTATCTTGTTGGCTGCGATATCACCACCTGCCTTAGCCAAGAGATTCTCGGATGTAAAAGCGCAACCTGGCTTATTGTATTTCCAAGTAGAAGCACAGAGGTCTGCCTGCTTGAAGGTAGAAGAGCCAATGACATTGTCCAAGATGCCATTGATGATGCTTCCAGCAGTACTGCTACTACTACTGCCACCACCAAGCAAACCACCCAATACGCCTGCTATCGTAGAACCGGTAGAGGTGGCTGAAGAAGCGGTGGAAGGAGTTGTGGATGTTGTAGAAGTGCTAGTAGATGCAGCCGTCGTAGCAGCTGTGGTCGTGCTAGACTTGGTTGTCTTAGAACTAGTTGTCTTCTTGGTTGTTGTCTTTTTAGTTGACTTCTTGGTTGTTGTCTTTTTAGTTGACTTCTTGGTTGTCTTCTTCACAGGGCAACTTGTCATCTCAGACAAAGAAGTCTCATTCATCTCAGTTGCAAAACTGCCTATTGCACCAGCGAGCACAAGGGCAGCCATAAAAAAAACTTTTTTCATACCTATCTTATATATTATTTAAAATTCGAGTGCAAATTTCGCAAAAAAATAGCAAATAGAGAAAGTTTTTTCCCTTTTTCTTGTGGAAAATCCCTATAAAGAGAGTTAAGAGTGTGAATATTCGGTTAAATCGGGATGAAGATTTGCCAATTGTTTGATGTATATCAAAAAATAGGGCAACGACCTTGCATTTTTATCGGTTTTTCTTTCATTTTCTCTGAGAATGCTCTATCTTTGCAACGTATTCAAATCACAATAGGTTTATCAAAACACAAAAGGTTATGAACGATTGTTTAGTAAAGGTTAACGAAGAGAATCAGAATCAGGCTATCAGCAGATGCCAGAGCATTCTTCGTGATCGCCGCGAGGCTCTTGCCTCTAAGGCTAAAAGCAGAAATTAAAGAGATTATCTTTTAAGAGAGATTCTCGTGTGCAGCTTTGTTTTTCTTCCTGAAGGAAAAGACACTCGTATGTGGTAAATTCCATTGATAAGGAAGAAGGTTATGCTGTAAGATTATGATCTTTATCCCCCGCTCGATAGAGAGTCGAGGACATCACGAAAAAGTCCCGCTGTAAGGAATTTCATCCTAACAGCGGGACTTTTTTGGTTTCTGAAGGCAAGTTTACATTAGCGAGAAATTTGCCAATTTCCTTGATGGTAGCTTTGGCAATTATTCCCCAATATTGCTTTGCTTTTCTTCCTCTTCCTCGTCGTCAAAGTTCCAAGTGTTAAATTGCTTGGCTTGCATATCCGTGCCATCAGCACCTAGAGAAGCATTTCCGACTCCTGCGCCTTCCAGGACAGAAGAGGAAAGGTTGAGCTTGATGGTCTCAGCCATGGGTGCTATATATGTTCTTTTCATCTTTTTACTTTTTTATTTGATTATTATCTTCTTACCATTGATGATGTAGATACCTTTCTGGGTAGGACTTGTTACTTTTCTTCCATCCAAGGTGTAATAGGTTTTGCCACTGGTGACCTGTGATGGAGCAGTCATGTCATGGATACCTGTGGTATCGCCAAACCAGTCCAAATAAATGACGGTCTTGGCTGCAGTGGCATTGCTGCTTGGATTCTTCAGCTGCAAGTATGCGAAGTTGCTCTTGGCATTGCCTTTTACCCATTTATAGAAACACTGTTGGTTGCCATCTTTCACCGCACCCGACGGATTCTCATTCTTGTCCAAGTGGAAATACTTGGTGGTCAAGATGTAGTTCTGGTAGCCATCTTTCTTCGCTTTTTCAAATTCAGTCGCTTCGTCACCTGTTCCTACCAAGGCATTACTTGTGAGCCTTTCGGGATTAGTGTTGACATCCGTGGTGAAGATAGGATGGCTCTCGCCTAAGTTGCCGGAAGTCTTCAAGATGACACCTTCGCCACGAGCGGATTGGTTGTTCGGTAATTCCGTGAAATTCACAAAGGTGGCATTCGACTGATAGTCGGCAGAGACACTATAGGCAGTGACTGCCGTTCCGTTGAGACTCGCGTTCAAGTTGTAATCTACAGGGTAGCTCTGGCTATATGTGGCATACTTGATGTAATCATTTTCGGCACTTCCTATAGTCTTGTTGTCCTTGACGACGGCTATGCGGTATAGTTTGCAGTTCTGTACACAGAAAGTTAAGTCCTTGGCCATATCCCCGAGTCGATAGACAGAAACGCGATTATTATTACTGTTTGTAATTGTTTTGATGCTATCGACGCCTAATGTGTTCAGATTGAACATCTCAGTACTGCCATTGTGTTCTATGTAAACCATTGCCTTGGCAGGAACCGATTGAATGGTGACGTAATGTGTTCCACCATTGAGGTACAGATAGGTGTCACCTTTGGCTTTTGACCCATTTTTACATACTATTTGGAATCTGTCGCTATAGTTTTTCACTAAGTTGAACAGCAAGCCTTTTAGTTCTGACAGAGGGGTATTGCTTGCACCTGCTTTTATCTCTTGTCCTTGTGCAAAGCTGCTCTTTCGTGCATTGCTACTTCCGTATTCAAGATCATTGCCTTCTACTTTCTCCCCCCAATAGGTATTTTTACCATCTACGCTTTTTTTGATTTCCTTGAAAGTGTCGTCTGAGATATTTGTGAAATCCCAGGTATAAACATCTTTTTTTTCACGAGAGTCAGAGGCCTTTTCAGACTTAGGGGTCTCGAAATAGAACTTGAAGTTTGTCTTCATTGGCTGCCCGCCATCTCCTACAATGGCGTATGTAGGAATTGTCACCTCATAGCGCATGCCATAGAATAAGTTCTGGCCAGAGTACTCAAACCACAATTTGTTTCCTTCGGCATGAATAGGATTGTCGCTTCTTGCGCTGTAGTATTGTATAGATTTATAGCTTTCGCTACCACCCATAGGGCGACAGAAAATCAAGGCACCATCCAAAAGTTGGATGTCTTCATTGAATTTTATTTTTATCTGCTTGGATGCAGCCGGCTGAACATCTCCCACTAGTATGGTAGATTCTGCTGCAGGGGACGTAGATTCTACTATTGGTGCGTTACCTATCACTTTGGCTGTTGTAAATACAAAGGTGTCATCTTCAAACTTTCCGCCTTCTACATTTTGAAGTTCTGCCTTTTCTTTCAACGTTAAAGTATAGGTATAGTTGGGACGAAGCTGCTGACCTTCTTTGGGCGTAAATACAAGTTTGTTGCCATTTGCGATACCCTCCACAATTCCTATGTCGTGGGTCTGTTTTCCGTCTGCGCTTATTCCCTTGAGAGTCGCTTCTACTACATTGTTCTTGATATTTGTATCTTTTCCATCATTGTCTTTGGCAGACAAGATGATACGTGTGGTGAGAGGAGCCTCGTTCTGATTGTATGGGGTGGTCATACTCAGGCTCATACCATTCAAGGAACTAATCAAGTGCAATACAATCTGATTGTTCTTCAAGGTAGAGCCTACTGTAACATCTTTCAAGCTACCGGCAGTAATATTGATGGAGTAATACTTACCTGCTTTTAATTTAACTGGCACGTAAAGTGCCCTGTAATCAATGCTAATGGTGCATTCATCCTTGGTATATGTATTTACTGTCGTACCGTCGGATACGATAACTTTGAAGTTGTCTGTTTTCTCAATTTTTTCTTCGAAAGCAAACGCCACTTGGTTGTTGTTGAGTGTGGAAACTTTATATGGATTAGCGTCAATTTTTTTATCTCCATTGTATGCTCCCAAATACTTCAATCCCTTGGTTGAGAATGTGAAGCGGCAGTCCTTGTTGCCCGTACCCGAAGTCTCCATGATCTCATTTTCAGGAATATTCAAGGTATATGTGGTAGCTGACTCCAACTGCTTGCCTTGGGGTAGTGTAAAGTTGAGTTCTTTCACGCCAGTTTCACCTGCGGTAAAAGTGGCAGTTACTTCCATGTCGTTGTTTTTGTCGTCAGAGGTCAATGTGGCCTTGATGGTTTGCGCCGTAGGAGTCTTGGTTCCATCGACATTGTAAGCCCACAATGCTTTATCAGAAGTCACCGTGATGGAGCTGAGGTTAGGATTGACTCCTGTTGCGTTGTTCTCAGGTGTTGTCATGGTAAGAACAGGTGCGGCATTAAGTACAGAGATTTGCGAAATCCATACTCCCCAACCTGCTCCGTTCGGGTCAATGGTTAGGATGGCATTACCATCTTGAGTCACTTTGTATATTTCTATATTGTTATTTCTTTCTTGAGAAACTTCCAGGTTGGTCGTCGGAAGAATGCCTACACCCGTATAATTAATCTTTACCTTCTGTCCTTTATGAAGAGAAGGAATGGTGATGGTGGCTGTTTTTGGAAGGGAAACGCATTTTCCTCTTCTATCTGCGCATACGTGAACTGTGAAGCGAAGACCACGAAGTAAGTCCACATCATAACCTGTGGAAACAGTAGGTGAGTTTCGCCATTCATCGGCTCCTTCTTTAGTGCTATATGTCCAAATTTCAGTTACGAATTGGCTTTCTGAATTTTTCCATAGGCTCTCGTCTGTGAAATTCCATGTGTAAGGGTAATTCTGTACCGTATGATTGTCCAAGCCACCTGTTTGATAAGTGATGACAATGGATTTGATGTAGGCTTTTCCTGCACTATTATTGGTAAGGGATACAGAACTTGCACCTTTCTCCAATGACCAGGTTTGTGTGGTGACATAACTTGTGGCTGTCGTTGGGTCTAAAATGCCGCCTGTAGTTGAGCTTTCAGTAAAGTACCCTTTACTTTTATTGGTTTCAAAATTGAATACAATTTTTGTAATCTTCGTTTCTGCTGATGAGCTTGAAATCGTGATGTTGGCATTTGTCTTTAGCGCAATCGTTTGTCCATGGTCAGAACTAGCATCGGCAGTGTTCCAACTGGCATTGTCATCGCTTGCTGCAGTGATTGTCAAAGTAATGCCTCCATTTTCAATCGATCGGAAACTTCCTGCGGGAACGTTCAGTTGGGTTAGGTTACAATCGTTTGTCGGTGATGCGGCACCGAATGTCATCGTCTTGTCCGCCCAAGCATTGCTTCCCCAGAATACCATCAGGAGAAGCAAGCAAAAGTCAATCAATCTTTTCATTTTACTTTCATTTATATTTATAATGTTTTTTGTTTTATTTAATCATCGTTTTCTTGTTGCCTATATCTATTGAATGTGATTTATCAAAACAAAGAATGAATCTTTGTATTGCACTCAAATGTTTTTCAGATACGGTTTGACAAGTTCATTTTATTATTATATTGCAAAATTACTTTTTCCCATATAGATAAAGGTGCAATATTGAAATTTTATAGTGGACAATAATGAAAGTGTATTCGAATCCGATTCATAAACTACATTTTTTCTTCTCTTTTCGTGCATTTCCACCAATTTCTATTCGAAAATCCACCATGCCGATTCTTTTTTGTTGTAGTTTGCCATCACAGAAAAAACAGTTCTATATAAAAAACTGAGCCCACTTAAAAAAGGGGCTCAGTTTATTATTTCTCAACTTTGCAGCCAGCATTGCGGAGCAACTGGAGAAGACCATTCTCACCACCCAAATTGGCGGCATCCACAACAAAGAAGGTTGGCTTCTCTGCCATCACAGTCTGCACCTTTGCAGCCCAAGCCTCAAGAGTTGCCTGAGAAACATGAGCGCCTGTAGCCTTGGCTGCTGCATCAACATCTTGTGCCATAAAAGCACCTACAGCCTTATTCAACTTGGCCAACTCTGTAGGCTCATTCTCCAGAAACTCTACCAAGCGTGCCACCTGCTGCTTCAGGTCACTCTTATAGGTAGCATTGATATAAACATCCACATCACTTAAACCACCTACAGTCTCATTGTTTGCCTTTGCCTGTGCTTCAAAATACTGGTCGAAAGTATGAGTAGGATCATACATACCCATGTGGTTGGCCACAAAGAGCAGTTGCTCCAAGTCCTCCATCAAGGCAGCAGGAGTCAAGTTGCCATACTTTTTCTGCACATAGGAACTACGGAAATCCACCTCCATGTATTTCTTGAGGAAAGCATTAAGCTTTGTCTGCTGAGCCGGAGTGAGCAAACTGAGAAGAGTCTTGCCGTCAGCCAGTTTTTTAGCACCATTGATGGTCTCTTGATAAGCCGCCTTGTTCACCTCAAAATACATCTGGTCGGTATCGGTCATGGCATTTCTCAGCTCACTCACCTGAGTGATGGTACCCATCGGATTGATCAAACGATTGGAAGCCACGATATAAGAAGGCTTCACGTCGGAACTGTCTTTGCTCACCTTATACAAGAGCTGAGCCTGACTTCCCAAGACACATCCACACAAGAGTGTCAAGGACAAAATAAACTTTTTCATCTGGTAATCAATTAAAACATTAAAACGGCGGCAAAGTTACGAAAAAATCCCGATACAACAAGATTTGTATCGGGATTTTTACTATTTCGAGTGATGTTTACTTATTTTCACCAGCCTTTGTTGCGTGCATGATGACCTCGATGTGGTTGCCATCCTTCATCACAACATTCTTCAAGAAGTCCTTCACAGCGTTGGCATCTACTGCACTTACAGTCTTCTTATAGTCAGTATGAGTATCCATGCCATAAGTCAAGTATTGGGAGATAACACCCATCCAGTAACCATTCTGCTTAACGCTGACATCAGCCTGCTTCAAGAGAATCTCCTTTACCTTCTGGAGGTCCTCTACATTAGGATTTTCCATGGCAGTCTTCAAACCAGAATAGAAGCAAGGGATTGCATCCTTAGACTTGTCTGGGTTCATCATCGCATTACCTACGAGACCTACCAACATAGTCTTGCCATCCATTCTCAAGCTTGCCATGCCATCTGCTCCAGCATAGTAAGCTGCACTGAGGGTCTCACGGATGTTACGGTTGTAATCCATACCTACCAAACGACCCACGATGTCTGACAATACAGAGTTCTTCAATGTATAAGGAGCCTCTGAACACCAAATCTCAGCTGCGATGTCCTGTGGGTTCTCCATTGCTTTGGTGAACTTGTTGACTACCTCGCCCTTCACTGGCAATGTCTCCTTGTTCTTAAACTGCTTGCCATTGCTTGGCAATGAAGCGATATACTGCTCGATCAAAGGAAGAATCTGCTTCTCATCGAAGTTACCTACAAAGTAGAAGGTATAATCCTTGGCGTTGCCATAGAGCTGCTTGCCGAGTTCGAGCGCACGGTCATAGTTGACACTCTTCACTTCAGCAGAAGTCATGGAACGATAGAACTTCTCACCGTGATACATCGTACTGCTCAATGAATCCTGGAACACAGCCTGAGGGTTGTTGCTCTGGTTGTCAAGGGCATTTGCCTGAGTAGCGATGAGGTTGGCTACGTTCTTCTCGTCCTTGCTGATATTGGTCAAGTTCAAGTAGATGAGCTGCATCAAGGTCTCCAAGTCTTTAGGAGTAGAGGAACCGCCCAAACCATGGCGATACTTAGAGAGACTGAAGCCGCAAGAAGCAATCTTACCAGCCAAAGCCTTCTCCAAATCATGATTAGAGAAATTACCCAAACCACTGGCATTCATCAAGCTAGGCATCATCTTCACCTCACGATAGTCCTTCTTGTCGAAAGCAGAGCTACCACCCAAGGCAGATGCAACAAACTGTACCTCGTCGTTCTTGTAATCAGTCTTCTTCAATACGACCTTGGCACCATTAGAGAGTGTCAAGAGCTTGAAACCGAACTGCTTGTTCTCTGTAGTCTTCTTGATCTTGCCAGCCTTAGGAAGCTGTGCCATCAAAGGCTCCTGCTTTACGTTGTCCACATAAGCCTCCAACTTCTCGCCACGTACCTGCTTAACGACATTGGCGAGTTGCTCTTGGGTAGGATAAACACCACCCTCTACATCACGCATCATCACGAGAGTAACAAAGTTGGTATCGGTCTCACAAATCAACTTCTTGGCATAAGCATTCACGACATCCACAGGGAGGTTTGGCACCATCATCTTATAGATCTGATACTCATCCTCCACTGATGGGATAGGCTCGTTGGCGATGAAGTTATCCACATACTGAGTAGTGAACTGCTCGTTCTTCATCTTATCACGATTAGAGTAAATCTTGTCCAAACCGCTCAAGAAGTCATCCTTGAAGCGCAAGTACTCTGTGGCTGTGAAACCGAAATCCTTGGCACGCTTAGCCTCACGGAGGGCAGCACCGTAAGCCTCCAACATCTTGCCTGGCTTAGCCACCACATTGATATTGAAAGCATCCTTGGTACGAGAAACCAAGTACTCGCTGTCATCGCAACCAGCCTGCAAGAATGGGCAGTCAGACTCCAATGCCTTCTCTGCATAACGGGCATTCAACATAGAAGAGAGAGCACTCTTGACATAAGAGCTAGCCAAGTAGTCGATGCCACCCTTCAAAGAGTCAGGAGTAGCCTCGTGCTTCATGCTGACCATAGCCACGTCATAGTTCTGTTCCTTATCCTTGTCGATGACATAGATAGGAGTATTGTTGTCTGGCACGGTCTCAGGAATCACCTTGGCAGCATTGGCAGGAACCTTGATGCCACTGAAGAGTTTCTTGATCTGAGCCTCGATATGATCCACATCCACATCACCTACGATGATGATAGCCTGGTTGTCTGGACGATACCACTTGCGATAGTAAGCACGCAAGGTCTCTGGGTCACAACCATCGATGATGCTCATCAAGCCGATAGGCATGCGATAACCATACTTGCTGCCAGGATAGAGAGCAGGGAGAGAACGCTCCAACATGCGCTGCTGACCTACCATTCTCATACGATACTCATTGTGAACGACGTCACGCTCACCCTCTATCGCCTCCTTCGTCAGAGAGATACCATTACTCCAATCCTTGAGAATCAACATGCAGGAATCGACAGCGGTGGCACGGGTAGTAGGAACATCCGTGAAATAATATACCGTCTTGTCGATGCTAGTGTAGGCATTCAAGTTCTTGCCATACTCCACGCCGATGCTCTGGAGATAGTTCTGGAGACTGTTTCCCTGGAAATGTTCGGAGCCATTGAAAGCCAAGTGCTCCAAGAGGTGAGCCAAACCACGCTGGTCGTCATTCTCATTGATGGAACCCACCTTCTGTGCAATGTAGAAACTAGCTACATGCTCAGGGAAATTGTTGTGACGAATGTAATAGGTCAAGCCATTGTCGAGGTGACCGATTCTCACATTCTTGTCAACAGGTATCTGTGGCATCTGCTGTGCCATCATACTACCTGTAGCAAGCAGCATCATCGCTGCTACGAAAATTTGCTTTAACTTCATTGTTATAGTTGTAAATTAAATATTTTCCTCGTCTTTCGAGTTGTTTGCCATGTTCCTCCTCTATACTAAAGAAACGTAATACCCTTCATTTTAGGTAACTTTCGGGGTGCAAAAATAACATAATTAAAGAGACGTTGCAAGTATTTAGAGTGAAAACATCCTAAATACCTGCTTTCTTAACATAAAACTAACATTTGCCTAGACGTGCCCTAACATTGCGTTAACACACCTTCCTCGGCTCCCCTGAAAGCCCACCTTATCGGCTCACGTTGAAACTCTTCGTCCAAGACCCACGGAAGAGTCGCGCCAAGAAGAGGATGCCTCGGAACGTCAGCTCCACTGCCATGGCTATCCAGACTCCCTCCAAGCCGTAACTCTTCGACAAGCCGTATGCCAAGGTGAGGCGCACAAACCACATCGTACTGAGGTTGATGGCAGCAGGCTTGAAGGTATCTCCTGCTCCCACACAGACACTATAGGTGACGATGCTTGCCGCAAAGAACGGTTCGGCGAAAGCCTCGATGCGCAAACAGGTGGTACCCAACTCCTGGATAGATTCCACTGGCGACAACAGACCTATCATCTCTGGAGCGAAGACATACATCACGACTCCCATCAGAGCCATCACTGCCATGCCCAAGCCCACCGTCATATAAGCGAAGTTCTTGCACAAGTCCATTCGGTTGGCTCCATGCGTCTGTCCCACCAAGGTGGTAGCGGCATCACCGATACCATACCCCGGCATATAGCAGAGACTCTCCGCAGTAATGGCAAAGGAATGGGCGGCGATGGCGATGTTGCCTAGCGGAGCCACAATCATGGTGCTCACTATCTGCGCACCACTCATCAAGATGTTTTGGATGGCAATAGGAATGCTAATCTTGCAGGCATTGCGAACATACTCCTTCACCCAATGGAAACGAGCGGCATCCTGGCGAAGATTCAAAATCTTGTTTTGGCACGCCGCCAACCAGAGGTTAGGCAAGGAGATGCAGATGTATGCCAAGGCTGTGCCATAAGCTGCCCCGACCACTCCCATCTTGAATATATATATAAACAGGTAATTGAAGACCACGTCACAGATGCACACCAATATCGCCATGACGCTCGGTGTGTGCATATTGCCAGCCGACTTGAGCATCATCTCCGAAGTATGATAGAGGAAGATGAAAGGCAAAGCCAGCGCATAAATCAAGAAATAGCGAGAGGAATTGTCTGCGATGTCGCTGCCGCCACCCAACCAATAAGGTAAGGGCAGATGGATCGCCACTCCTATCAGGGCAAGACAGACACTAAAAAGCAAGCCACAAATCAAGGCATGACGAAAAACCTGTCGAGCCTTGACAAAATCGTTGGCACCGATGAAATGCGCCACTTGCACCGAGAACCCCGTGGCTGCCGCACTGAGCAAGCTGCCTATCAACCAAGTGGTAGATTCTATCAGTCCGATGCTAGCCGAAGCCTCAGCACCGAGATGCCCCACCATAGAAGCGTCGATGAAGAACATCATCACCGTGGAAATCTGCGCCAACATAGAAGGGATGCTCAGCCCCACTATCAGGTTGAGTTTCTCCCGGCGAGCCATGTCACGCCCCAAGCGGATGGACTCCATCAAATAATCAGTCTTTTTACTATATAGCATAACTTTTATCAATCGAATGATATTCCATTATCCAGCAACCGCAAAGCCAAATAACAGAAAATGGCGACCCCAATTTGAGGAATCGCCATTTTTTATAAACATAAAATAATTACTTCTCTTCAATCATTATTCCCAAAATACTCACTAATTACCTTTATAAGATAACCAAACCTATTTGTCGTCCTTGAATAAACAATCTTTTATTTACCTTTCTAAACCTAATACCTGTCGTCCTTGAATAACAATCTTAATTTTTACCTTCAAACTAATAACCTAGAACAATCTATTACCTAACTAAAAACCTAAAACTTATTTTTTCTGATGCAAAGGTACAACTATTTTCTGAAACTGCAATACTTTTAGCCGAAAAAAATGCAGAAAACTAACATTTTTTTAATATAGATTGCGTTTTGTGCACGAACACAAACACTTGTTAACACATCAAAAAGGTATGTTAACACAAAGCGTTCCTAAGAATGCCATCAGATGGCAATCCTAGGAACGCTCCTATTCTATCACCTATATATAATAAGGTGTAAATCCCCCAAAAATCCTACTCTGTAATCCATTCTCCCTTGAGTGCCTGGGCAGCAGCTCTGGAACCCGGTATTACCTGACCCGGACGATAGTAGCTGTCGAGCACTATCTCGAAGCGAAGCATGGAATAGGCAGGGATTACGCTACTCGAACTCTGGGTAGAACCATAAGCCAGCTGATATGGGATATACACCAGCCAATGATCGCCGATGTGCATATTGAGCACGGCTGTGGTAAAACCATCTATCCAGCCACTCGCCAAATTGGTTGTAACCTGAGCAGTGGCCTTGTCGTAGGTACCCTCGAAGGTCTTATCGAATACATAACCTGCAGGATAAGTATCAGTGCCCAGCAATCTGCCAAGATAGCTCACCTTCACAGAATCGGTGTACATAGGGCATCCGCTGCCCTTGCCTTCCTTCAACACGCGAACCACGATGTGGTCGTAAACCTTGTAGGAAAGCGGAACATCCATACCATTCTGATCCTTGTTAGGTGTCTGGTTCTGGAGCGACCATTTGCGAATCACCTTCCATTCGGTGCTGCCGCTGGCAATCTGCGCCTTGGCATAAGCCAATGTATCGGCAAAAGCCTGCTCGTTGCGCTCCTGCCAGTTGGCATACTCATCCACGGTGTTATCATCCTCGCTGCATGATGACAGGGCGAACACTGCCATCATGAGCAAGAAGAGATATTTAGAAATTCTTAATTTCATTACCAAGTTTCTTTAATACGCTGGTGATACTTACGCGATCCTCGATGATGCCACGAAGGTCAGAGATAGCTACGCGCTCCTGCTCCATGGTATCACGATAACGCAAAGTTACCTTGTGATCCTTAGGTGTCTCGTGGTCAACGGTGATACAGAATGGAGTACCGATAGCATCCTGGCGACGGTAACGCTTACCGATGGAATCCTTAGGATCGCCATAGTGGGTATTGAAGTGGAACTTCAACTCATCCACAATCTCGTGAGCCAACTCTGGCAGGCCATCCTTCTTATCCAATGGGAACACGGCACACTTCACTGGTGCCAATGCCTCTGGCAGGCGCAAAACAACACGTGTCTCACCATTCTCCAACTTCTCCTCGCAGTAAGAGTGGCACATCACGCTGAGGAACATACGGTCTACACCGATAGAGGTCTCCACATCGTAAGGTACATAGCTCTCGTTCTTCTCTGGATCGAAGTACTTGATAGAACGGCCGCTGTACTTCTCGTGCTGAGAAAGGTCGAAATTGGTACGGCTGTGGATACCCTCCACCTCCTTGAAGCCGAATGGCATCTTGAACTCGATGTCGGTAGCAGCGTTGGCATAATGAGCCAGCTTCTCGTGGTCGTGGTAGCGGTAGTTCTCGTTACCCATGCCCAGCGCCTCATGCCAAGCAAGGCGAACCTTCTTCCAATACTCGAACCACTTCATCTCTGTACCTGGCTGGCAGAAGAACTGCATCTCCATCTGCTCGAACTCACGCATACGGAATACGAACTGGCGGGCAACTACCTCGTTACGGAATGCCTTACCAATCTGGCAGATACCGAATGGCAACTTCATACGGCCGGTCTTCTGAACACTCAAGTAATCAACGAAGATACCCTGAGCTGTCTCAGGACGCAGATATACCTTGCTTGTAGCATCGCTTGCCGCACCCATCTGGGTAGAGAACATCAGGTTGAACTGACGAACGTCTGTCCAGTTCTTGGTACCGCTGATAGGGCAAACGATACCCTCATCCTCGATAATCTGCTTCAGCATCTCCAGGTTAGGACCCTGCATAGCCTCAGTATAGCGGGCATGGAGGTCATCAAACTTCTTCTGGTTCTCCAGAACGCGAGGGTTGGTAGCACGGAACTGAGCCTCATCGAAGCTGTCGCCGAAGCGCTTCTGAGCCTTGGCAATCTCCTTGGCAATCTTCTCCTCATACTTAGCCATGTGATCCTCGATGAGCACATCGGCACGATAACGCTTCTTGGAATCACGGTTATCGATCAATGGGTCGTTGAAAGCATCAACGTGACCTGAAGCCTTCCATACGGTAGGGTGCATGAAGATAGCTGCATCGAGACCTACAATGTTCTCGTGCAACAATACCATACTCTGCCACCAGTACTGCTTGATATTATTCTTGAGCTCAACACCATTCTGACCATAGTCGTAAACGGCAGCCAAGCCATCATAAATTTCACTACTAGGGAACACGAAGCCATACTCTTTGCAATGGCTTACAATTTTCTTAAAAACATCTTCCTGTGCCATGATTAATCTTATTTTTTTCAAATTTTCGGCAAAGATACGCCTTTTTCTCGAATTTTCTTTGTATTTTTGCCATAAATTATCAAAATTAGTATTAAAAGCTATCTATGAGCGACGAAATTAAAGACAAAGACGGACTCGAAGAGGAGATTTCTGCTGATTTCATGGAAAACGAGCAGAACGACGACACATCCAATCAACATTCAGACTACAAGCCGGTGAACCGATTTGACGCCTCCGCTGTACACCATCTCAGCGGCATGTACCAAAACTGGTTCCTCGACTATGCTTCGTATGTCATCCTGGAGCGTGCCGTTCCTCACATCGAGGATGGTCTCAAACCTGTGCAACGACGTATCCTCCACTCCATGAAACGAATGGACGATGGAAGATACAACAAGGTGGCGAACATCGTGGGACACACCATGCAGTTTCACCCTCACGGTGATGCTTCCATCGGTGACGCCTTGGTGCAGATGGGACAGAAAGACCTCCTCATCGACACACAGGGCAACTGGGGAAACATCCTCACCGGCGACCGTGCCGCTGCCCCTCGTTATATCGAGGCTCGTCTTTCCAAATTCGCACTCGACGTGGTCTTCAACCCGAAGACCACCGACTGGCAACTCTCTTACGATGGTCGTAACAAGGAGCCTATCACGCTCCCTGCCAAGTTCCCGTTGCTCCTCGCCCAAGGTGCTGAGGGTATCGCCGTGGGACTGAGCAGCAAGGTATTGCCGCACAACTTCAACGACCTTTGCGATGCCGCTATACATTATTTAAAAGGAGAGCCGTTCGCCATCTATCCCGACTTTCCTACCGGCGGTGCCATCGATGTGAGCAAGTACAACGATGGTCAGCGTGGCGGTGTATTGAAGGTTCGTGCCAAGATAGACAAGCTCGACAACAAGACGCTCGTCATCACCGAGATACCATATAGCAAGACCACAGTAAGCCTCATCGAGAGCATCACCAAGGCGGTGGAGAAAGGCAAGATCAAGGCTCGCAAGATAGAGGATGTCACCTCCGCCAACGTGGAGATTCTCGTACACCTCACTCCAGGCACTTCCTCCGACAAGACGATGGATGCCCTCTATGCCTTCAGTGATTGCGAAATCAACATCTCGCCCAACTGCTGCGTCATCGAGGACAACAAGCCTAAGTTCCTCACCATCAGCGACGTGCTCCGCCACAGTGTAGATCGTACCATGGGACTGCTCCGCAAAGAGTTGATGATTCGCAAGGGCGAACTGGAGGAACAACTCTTCTTCTCCTCCTTGGAGCGCATCTTCATCGAGGAACGCATCTACAAGGAGCGCAAGTTTGAGCAGAGCAAGACCCAAGACGAGGTGGTAGCCTTCATCGACTCCAAGTTGGAGCCATTCAAGGACAAGCTCTTCACCGCCGAGGTGGATGGCAAGGGCATGGTGGAATATGCCTTCCATCGTGAGATCACCCGTGAAGACATCCTCAAGTTGCTCGAAATCAAGATGCAGCGCATCCTTAAATATAATAAGGATAAGGCAGACGAGCTGCTGATGAAGATCAAGGCAGAGCTTGCCGAGATAGAGAACGACCTCGCCCACATGACCGATGTCACCATCAACTGGTTTGAGTATCTCAAGGGCAAATATGGCAAGTTGCATCCTCGCAAGACCGAGATTCGCAACTTCGACACCATCGAGGTAACCAAGGTGGTGGAAGCCAACCAAAAGCTCTACATCAACCGACAGGAAGGTTTCGTGGGAACAGGCTTGAAGAAGGACGAGTTCGTATGCAACTGCTCCGACCTCGACGACATCATCATCTTCTATAAGGATGGAAAGTTCAAGGTCACCAAGGTGGCAGACAAGATATTCGTGGGCAAGAACATCCTTCATGTCCAGGTATTCAAGAAGAACGACAAGCGCACCATCTACAACTGTGTTTATCGTAACGGCAAGCAAGGTGAGTATTTCATCAAGCGTTTCAACGTGACCGCCATGACCCGTGACAAAATGTACGACATCACCCAGGGCACACCGGGCAGTCGCATCATCTACTTCACCGCCAATCCAAACGGCGAGGCTGAGGTCATCAAGGTGACGATGGAGCCAGACTTGACGAAGAAGCGCCAGAGCATCTTCCTGGAGAAAGACTTCTCCGACATCCTCATCAAGGGACGTGCCGCCAAGGGCAACCTTCTCACCAAGCGCACCATCCGCCGCATCGGTTTGAAGAGCCACGGACACAGCACCTTGGGTGGCAGAAAGGTTTGGTTCGACCCAGATGTCAACCGTATCAACTATGATGAGAACGGTCGCTTGCTCGGCGAGTTCTTCGATGACGATAGTATCTTGGTGGTACTCGACAACGGCGAGTTCTACATCACCAACTTCGACGTGAACAACCATTATGAGGACAACATCCTTCGTTTGGAGAAGTGGGATGAGCACAAGATTTGGACCGCCATCCTCTACGATGCAGACAACGATGGTTATCCATACATCAAGCGATTCACGATGGATGCCACGAAGCGTCACCAGAACTTCTTGGGCGAGAATCCAAACAGCAAGTTGGTCATGCTCACCGACACGGTATATCCTCGCATCAAGGTAACCTACGGTGGTGTGGATGCCGTCCGTCCTGCTGAGGAGATTGATGCCGAGCAGTTTATCGGTCAGAAGAGTTTCAAGGCAAAGGGCAAGCGATTGACTACTTGGAAGATAGACACCATCGAGGAGTTGGAGCCTACCCGCTTCCCTGAGCCGGAACCTGCCGAAGGAGAAGGTGACGAGGATGCTGAGCTGCAAGCCGATGGCGATGGCTCATCCTCTTCGCAAGACACCTCTTCAGAGAATACCTCTTCACAGAGCACCTCTTCACAAAAGCTCTCTTCGCAGAATACCTCTTCGCAGAATACAAACGAGCCAGAGGAGAATCTCGACCCAGATGCAGGCAAGAGCGAGCAGCAGGTCATCGACGAGTTGACCGGTCAGACCAACCTCTTTACGGATGATGACTTCAAGGATGACGAGAAGGACAAGGACTGGCTGTCGAAGCAATAAATGAGAATATGATAGAAGAATGGCAATATGAATTGAAACTAGGTAACGAGAAGGCTCTGCAAAGAGTCTTCTCGGAATACTACACCACCCTCTGCTCCATCGTTTTCCAATATGTCAAGGACAACCAAATCAGCGAATCCATTGCCGAGGATGTTATTTTCAATTTATGGGAGAAGCGTGAACAGATTCTACCTTTAGAATCTTTTAGAAGTTATTTGCTTCGTATGGCACGTAACAAAAGTATCGACTATCTTCGCAGTCAACATTCTACATTAGAAATCAATGACATCATCCCACATCGCCTGATTTCAGACGAAGACATCTTCGAGACTTATATCAGCATAGAGCTACAACAGTTGATAGACCAAAAACTCAAAGAGCTCTCCACACAATGCCAAAGAGTATTCTATCTCAGTAGATACGAAAACCTTAGCTACCATGAGATTTCTCTTCAACTTGGCATCAGCGAAAACACCGTAAAGTACCACATCAAGACAGCCCTTGCCTATTTACGCAAGGAGCTCAGCCCTTATATTCTTTCGCTTCTCGTTGCCGTATTATCAGCAGAATGAACTGTCTATGGCGACCGCATCTTGTCGCCTATTACGACTAGCTCTTGTTATCTATTACGAGTTACCATCTAGCTCTATTCTATTTTTCCGATAAAAAAAATGGGTTTCCGACTACACAATGCCTTCAGATATTACGTTACCCTATCAAAACGTAATGATTATGGACGAACAAGATATTATAAGACTCATACAAAAGCAAGAAGAGCAAACCATCACGGCAACTGAATACCAACAGTTGAAAAAATGGTTTGACGAATCAGCCGACAACCAGAAAACTTACAGGGATTACTGCGTCATATACCAAGGGTTGAAAATAGAAGCAGACAAGCAACGATTCGAAAGAAGCAAATCTGCCGTATGGAACCGTATCAAGCATCGCATCAATCCTTTCTCCGAACAGACTCAAGCATCGCATAAGATTTATGCTTTACTCCGATATGCAGCTATTATCATTTTTGCATTGATGATAGGAGGCTTCGTCGGGCATTACCTATACCAATATCATAGCACTAGTAAAAATATCGTATCCATCTATTCTCCCATTGGCTCCAAGTCATTCGTCACCTTACCAGATGGTAGCCAAGTTTGGCTCAACTCAGGAAGCAGCATCGCTTACGATGGAGACTTCGGGAAAAAAGAACGCCACGTCACCATCAATGGCGAAGGCTATTTCTCGGTGACCAAGGACAAGGAGCATCCTTTCATCGTCACCCCGGAAGGAACCAGCATCAAGGTCTTGGGAACCAAGTTTGACATGAAGGCATACAAAGGCGACCCTTGCAAACGCATCACCCTCGTCGAGGGTAGCCTCTGCGTAAGCCACCAAGGAGAAGAGCGAATCATCAAGCCTAACCAACAAGCATTGATATTGGACAAGGGAATTCACATCAAGGACGTGCCTGCCAAGGAATACAGCAGTTGGATAAAAGAAGCGAGACCTGAGCAAAACTTGGTCGCTACAGCTCACGACAAGCAACTGCCTAGTATGATTGTGCCAACACAGCAAAGCCGCACCTCCTTGCTCTTCGACAACGAGCCGCTTTCACAAATCGCCAAGGACTTAGGCAGAACCTTCAATGTCAAGATTCTAATCGAAGGCAACATCGCTGACGAAGTATTCTATGGCGATTTCAGAAATGGTGAGAACCTCTACCAGATACTTGACATCATCTCGCTCACAGGCGATATGAAGTACAAGATTCAGCAAGGAAAAGTCACCATATATAAATAATGTATATATAAAAGAGAAACATATATCAACAATCAAACAATTAAGAGAGAATGAGAAACTACAGAAAAAATGCCAAGCATTCAGGTATAGCTTGCCTGATGCTTTCCGCACTCTTGACTTGTCATGCCCCTCAGGTCTTCGCTACGACTAGCGAACCCGTCAAGGAGCAGACTGTCAGTGCCGCACTCAACTATGTGAAAAGCAAGTGGGGTTACTCCATTTGGTACAATGTGAGCGATGTCAACCTCAATCGCAAGGTTTCGGTAGATTACGCCAAGGGCAAGTCTATCAATAGCATCTTGAACGAGATACTAGCTGGCCAAAACCTAGTTTGCCAAATCAAGGGCAAAGCCATCGTCATCAAGAAGAAAGAAAATGCCAATGGGAACGCTAAGGCAACTGCCCAGACCATCATCGGAAAGGTGACAGAGACAGGCAGCAACGAACCAATAGTAGGTTGCATCATCAAGGTGAAGGGCAAGAAGAACATGGCTATCACCGACATCAATGGCAACTACTCCATTAACGCAGCATCAGGCGATGAACTCGTCTTCTCTTGCCTCCAGTATGACTCGGTTACCAAGAAGGTAAGCCACTCGTCCGTTGTCAACATCAATATGACAAACACCTCCATCGACTTGGGCGATGTGGTCGTCACAGGCTACCAGACAATGAAGAAGTTCAATATGACAGGTGCCGTTAATGTCATCAGCAAGGAGCAGATCGACTTGCGCTCTACCAACTCATTGGAATCTGTATTGGAAGGAGCCGTACCAGGTCTTACAGTCTATAACGACGAATACCGCATCCGTGGTGGTGCTTCACTGAACGCAGGCAACAGCCCTCTCTTCATCGTTGACAACTTCGAGGTGGAGCAAATGCCTACCAACATGGACCAGATAGAGACCATCACCGTATTGAAGGATGCCGCAGCCACAGCCATCTGGGGTTCGAGAGCTGCCAATGGTGTCATCGTCATCACCACTAAGAAGGGCAAGCAAGAAGCACCTCGCATCTCGTACTCAGGCAACTTCAGAGTGAATGCCAAGCCCGACTATGACGACTTGCACCGTGCTAGCTCTGCCGACATCGTCAACTACGACCGTGACGCTTTTATGGGGGGATATTACTACCCAGGGTTCTTCGACTATGGAACCAACGGCTACTCCCTTTCGCAAGAAATCTTGAAAGACTATCTTGCAGATGACGTATCCACCATTCCTACTGCTACTTTGGCAGAAATGAACAGTCGCCTGGACGCTCTTGCCAAACAGAGCAACAAGAAACAGATAGAGGACAACTTGCTCCGCAATGCTTTCAGACAAAACCACATGGTATCGATCTCTGGTGGTGGCGAGCGTGTCAACTATTTCTTGTCGGGAAGCTATACAGGCAGCAATTCCTCTTACAAGCAGGGCGACCAAAACAACTTGTTTGAAATCAACTCTCGCATCTCCTACAAGTTGCTCGACAACCTCACCTTACGTACCAACATCTATAGTGCTTTCGCCAACAACAAGAATGGCTACACCTCACTCAGCAGTGACATTTACAATATGTACCCATTCCAAATGCTCTTGGATGAAAGCGGCAACAGAATCTATGACTATTCTAGTTTCAACCATGCCTTCTCTGATAGTATGGTAAAGGACTATGGCTACTATAGTCAGGGCAAGAACCTCTTGGAAGAAGTGGATTTGGCAAACAACAAGACAAAGACCAACGATTACAAGGTGGCTTTCGGACTTGACTACAGAGTATGGGATGGTATCACGCTCTCTGCAGACTATCAATATGAGAAGTATCAAAGCACCATCAACCAAGTTCGCTCCAAGAAAAGTTATTATGGAAGAAACCAAATCAACTATATGGCTGTGCCTAATGACAATGGTGGATTAACTTACAACCTGCCAAACGGCGACATCTACGATCACTCACAGAGTAATGCCGACGCTTGGGTAATGAAGTTGGGGGCTACCTTAAACAAGAACTTCGGTGCCAATGGCGAACATTACGTCAATGCCGTGGCAGGCTTTGAGATGCGTAGCCGTCACTCTTACTCTGACAAATATCGCAAACTCGGCTATGATGGTCAGACACTCTCTTGGCAACCTATCGACCAAGTAGCCCTCAAAGATGGTGTCACTTGGTGGAACGGAGATACTCACCGCTACTATGCAGATAACTATGATGGCTTCGGAGATGTGGAGAACAAGGAGTTATCTTACTTCCTCTCTGCCACCTACACCTACGACAACCGTTATACAGGTAGTGCCAGCTTGCGTTTCGACGAGTCCAACCTATTTGGTGTAAGCCATAAGTATCGTCGCAACCCTATCTATGCTTTCGGTGCAAGTTGGAACATCAAGAATGAGAAGTTCTTCCATTTCGACCCAATCACAACCTTGTTGCTCCGTGCATCATTCGGATTGACGGGTAACTTCGACCGTTCTGGTGCGACCACTCCAGTTATGGTAGGTCGCAAGACTTACCTTCCAGCCGTCAACGACTACGTGGTTCGCTTGACCACACCACCTAATCCAAAACTGAGATGGGAGCGCAACCGCTCCGTCAACTTATCTCTCGACTTTGGAGTATGGAATCGTATCAATGGAACTCTCACCTATTATAATAATTATTGTTACGACCTCTTGGGCAACACGCTCGTTGACCCGACCAATGGCTATGAGTCTGCTACCATTAATGCAGCCGACATGCGCAACCATGGATGGGAGTTGGAGTTGAGCGGTGACATTATCAAGACCAAGGACTTCGACTGGAACTTGCGTTGGATATTCTCTTACAACAAGAATAAGATTACGAAGAACAACACGAGTGAAAGTTCACCAGAAATCAATCGTGTTACGGGCACTACAAAATTCATAGAAGGCTATGCCAGAGAAGCTGTTTGGAGTTATCGTTGGGCTGGTCTTGATGAAAACGGCGAGCCAATGGTCTATAAGAAGAATGGTGAAAAGACATACGACATTTCTGAGTTAGGTGCAGAAGACTTGGTATATAGCGGAACTTACCAGCCAAAGTATAATGGCTCTTTGACTTCCTCTATGCGCTACAAGAACTTCACGCTAAACTTGATGTTCACTTACAACTTCGGTCATGTCTTCCGTGCTGAATATCCAAGTATGAACCCTTACGAGACCTCACCAGACCTCAGCGACAAAATCGCCAATAGATGGATGAAGTCTGGCGACGAAGCCTATACCGACATCGCTTGTCTTCCAACTATGGAGAACTTGTGGGCTCACACCTACTATCGCAATTACCCTATCCAGTACTCATCCAATAGTATCAGAAAGGGTGACATGATCCGTCTGAGAGAAATCTTGCTCAACTATGAGTTCCCGAAATCTCTGTTGAGAGGTACATTCGTCAAGCGTCTCTCGCTCACAGCACAAATGAACAATGTATGGCTGTGGACAGCCAACAAGGAAGGTTACGACCCAGAGGCACTCGACCCACTGACTGGTAGCCTCACCCTCCCTGCCCCATTCTCATTCACCGCAGGAGTCAAGATTGAATTCTAAAACAACTTTAAGATATCAAGACAATGAAAATAAATCATATCATAACAACAATAGCACTTGCCACTTCCTTGACAGCATGTAGCGATTTCACCGAAACCACTCCGAAAGGAAAGGTGATTCCTACCACAACAGAAGACTTCAAGGAGATGGCTATCGATGTCAGCAACTCTAGTTCTGCATATCCCCTACCCAACATTTGCAGTGATGACGTATATAGCGATGACCAAAATGAGCTCACATCTTATGGGAAAGCATATTTTTGGTCTGAAAACTTCTACAAAGCAAATGAAGGAGATGAAGCCTGGAACGCTACCTATAAAAGAATCTATGTGATGAATGTCGTCATCAACAACATCATGAGTTCTACTGAAGGAACTGAAGCTGAGAAGAAAGCAGTCTTGGCAGAAGCCAAGGTTTGGCGTGCCTACTATTACTGGTATCTCCAGTCACTGTACGCCAAAGACTACAACGAGAGCACTGCTAGCACCGACCTCAGCGTGCCTCTCTCGTTAACACCTGACCTAGAGGCAGAGTTGCCTCGTGCTACCATTGCAGAAGTGACCCAACAGATATGGAGCGACCTAGAAGGCGCAGAAGACTATCTGCCAGATGTGGCTACCAACAACTACCGTCCTACCAAGGGGGCAGTGTATGCCTTAAAAGCTAGAATCCTCTTCTACGAACATAAGTATGACGAGGCTGCCGAGCAAGCCAAGCTCGCTTTGCAGACAAACTGCGAATTGCAAGACATGCGTACTTGGTCGTTCAAGAACGAGGGCAAGCCTTCATCAGGAATCAATGGAAGACCTACCAACTACTATCAGTCTCCAGAGAAGATATGGTATATGTCTAATGGATTCCCTAGCCTCATCACCTCCTTCTGCATCAGCGATGATCTACAATCACTTTTCAAAGAAAGCGACTTGCGATTCAAGTTCTATTTCAGCAACAGAGACCGTCGAGGCAATCTTTGGGAAGACGGACGTTATCGCTATCTACAAAACCTTGACTATAGCTTTGGCGTACCAGAGATGATGCTCATCGAGGCTGAGTCGTTGGCTCGCAACAACGACAGCAAGGCTCTCGACATTTTAAATGCGATTCGCCAAAAGCGTTTCACCGACGCTGACTATCAGCCACTCACAGCTGCTGATGGTGAAAGTCTTCTAGACATCGTACTCAAAGAGCGTCGCCGTGAACTTTGCCTCAACAGCCTTCGTTGGCTAGACATGAAACGTCTGGCAGCAGAAGGCAAATACACCAAGACTCTGACAAGAACGTTGAATGACAAGACTTATACCTTGGAACCAAACTCCAAGCTATACGTTTTCCCTATTCCTGCACAAGTCTTGGACCTCAACCACAAAATCATTCCTAACGATCGTAAGCAATGAATATAAAAACAAAAATCTCTCTCATCTTTTGGGGAATCTGCGCATCTTGCTATGCGCAGACCCCTTTCACTTGCCACGTCAAACTCGACAAGCCTTTCCATGGCAAGGTCATCGTAGCCAAAGTCATCGACAGGCTCACCGGGCTTGACACCCTAGAGGTCTCTGGCAAAGACTTTACCGTCAAGTATAACATCCAGCAAGCAGAGGAATATCGCATATTGTCCCGTCCATTCACTTTCGACATATCTGTTCTTGCCGAACCGGGGTGTCATTACGAAATTTCTGCCAATGGACGAGAAAACGACATCACAACAGTGGATGGAAAAGAGCAAAACCTCTATACAAAACTCTTGAAGCAATGCGCTCCTATCAGTGAGAAAATGAACAAGGTGGGCAAGGAGTATATGAAACTAAAGGAAGCAGGAAAGCTGAAAGAAGCAGAAGAAGTGCTAAAAGCCAATAATGCCTTGTTTGAAAAAGAAAATCAAACCAAATTAGCTTTCGTCAAGGCCCATCCCAACACATTGGCTGGCATGAAGGCTGCAAGCGAATATTTGTCGATGAGCTACAAGGATATGAATGACATAAAGGAATTGCTTCGAGACAATCCTTATAAATATACCTATTCTTGGCGTTCGTTCAACAGCAAATACCAAGAACTAGCCGACAAATGGATAGAAAACAAGCAAGCTCCAGACTTCACCACCACCGACATCAATGGCAAGATAGTACGCCTGTCCGACTTCCGTGGCAAGACGGTACTCTTGGACTTTTGGGCTTCTTGGTGTGTACCTTGCCGTGCCAAGATGAAAGAGTTGCGCAAGGTTTACGACCAACTCAAGGAGCGCAACATCACCGTTCTCAGCATCAGCATGGATGAAAAGAGAAGTGCTTGGGAGAAAGCATCCAAGGAGGATGATGTCATCTGGACAAACACTTGCGACCTCAAACCTTTCCGGGAGAACAGCATCGGCAAGGCATACAAAGTCACCAACGTGCCTCAGCTATTTGTCATCAGCCCAGAAGGAGTCATTGCCACACAAAATCCTAGCTTAAAAGAAATCTTGAAGACTAGTCCTAGCAAAACCACTTCCAAGAAGCACACCAGCTATTCCGATGCAGAAACCATCGCTCTCTAGAGACTCCTTGCAAATCACAACGTCACTTAAAATAACAAGGCTTAATACGGGAAGGCTCCGCAAAGAGTCTTCTCGATTTACGGACGAAAAGTTTTTTCTTCGAGAAAAGTATCATTGTATCATCATTCCGCTTTACTTCCTTCGCTACACTCTGATAATCAGATAGTTTGTCATAATGACGCTTTCCATATACCTCTCAAAAAGTATCATCAATGTATCACGATTTCGGACTAAAGTATCATCATTTTGGCATATGAGGCAAATTTCCACCCATTTTTTCGCAATCGGATTTGCATTTTCGTATAGTTTTCTTCTAACTTCGAACGTAGCGCTTACAACTCTTAGTTTGAGAATATTCTCTCCGAGCGTGATTGTCGCCATTGGGGAGTTTACCCGAGTGCCCGACCTAAGGGCAATGAGTGCCCAGACTATGGGCATCGGTTGCCCATCCAGTGGACTCCATTCGAACGCTAGGATGCGAGCCGATTTGCAAAAGTACGAACGTTAGAGAAGAAAAGCATACTTTTTACGATAGGAAGACCGAAATCGTGATACTTTACTTCAAAATCGTGATACATTGATGGTAAGCGGCTCCGCATTTATACCTTGTATAATAGAAAAAAGCTGTAGCAACA
>ERZ1034626.484-NODE-484-length-28884-cov-7.361268_pt1 | contig 28884 bp, 24 predicted proteins | sample MGYA00520652_ERZ1034626 | MGnify/ENA primary metagenome ERZ1034626 (study PRJEB33766, sample SAMN09781765) | gut metagenome | biome: gut microbiome | host: Homo sapiens | place: Madagascar | study: EMG produced TPA metagenomics assembly of the PRJNA485056 data set... | reverse complement strand
TGCCCATCCTGCAGGGCGGCATGGGCGTGGGCGTGTCCCTCGGCGGGCTGGCCGGTGCCGTGGCGGCCTGCGGCGGCATGGGGTGCATCTCCACCGCTGACACCGGCTACCGGGAACCGGATTTTGCCAAAGACCCGGTCGGCGCCAACCGCCGCGCCCTGGCAGCGGAGATCAAAAAAGCAAAAGAGATTGCCAATGGTGCGGGCCTTGTGGCCATCAACGCCATGGTTGCCACCCAGAACTATGCCGACGCCGTGAAAACAGCGGTGGAGGCGGGAGTGGACGCCATCGTCTCGGGGGCCGGGCTCCCGCTGGAGCTGCCCGGTCTGGTGGAAAAGGCCGATGTGGCGCTGGCACCCATCGTATCCAGCGGCCGAGCGGCCAGGCTGATCTTGCGCCGCTGGGCCAAATCCTTTGGCCGTACCGCTGATTTTGTGGTCATTGAGGGCTGCAAGGCGGGCGGACACCTTGGCTTTTCCGAGGAAGAGCTGCTGGCAGGCAAATGCCAGACCTTAGATGAAATTCTGCCGGAAGTCCTTGCGGAGGTAAAACCCTACGAGGAGCAGTTCGGCCACGCCATCCCCGTGTTTGTGGCGGGCGGCGTTTACACGGGCGAGGACATCGCCCACTATGCCCGGCTGGGAGCCGCCGGTGCCCAGCTGGCCACACGATTCATCCCGACCTATGAGTGCGACGCCAGCCAGACCTATAAAGATGTCCTGCTGGCGGCACAGCCGGAGGATGTCCGTATCATCCACAGCCCGGTGGGAATGCCCGGCCGGGCGCTGAACACCCCGCTGGTGCAGAAGCTGGCCGAGGGCCTGCGCTTCCCCCCGAAACGGTGCGCCCGCTGCCTGAAAGCCTGCGACCCTGCAAAAGTACCCTACTGCATTACCCACGCGCTGATTGAAGCGGTCAAGGGCAATGTGGAAGAGGGTCTGTTCTTCTGCGGGGCCAACGTGGGGCGGCTGGACCGGATGCGCAGTGTCCGGGAGCTGATGGATGAACTGATGGACGATTGGAGGAAACACCAATGAAACTTGCCATTCTTTACGCCGGGCAGGGCAGTCAGCACCCCGGCATGGGCAAAGACCTTTACGAAGCATATCCCGCTTTCCGGGCCGCTTTTGATTCCGCTGCGCTGGATTTTGACCTGCACAGCGTCTGCTTTGAAGACCCGGATGGCGTTTTGAATCAGACCGAATACACCCAGCCCTGCATGGTGGCCTTTGCGGCCGGCGTGACTGCTGTTTTGCAGGAAAACGGCGTCAAGGCGGATGATCTGGCCGGCCTCTCGCTGGGGGAGTATTCCGCCCTGCAGGCCGCCGGTGTCTTTACGGCCAAGCAGGCGGTGGAGCTGGCGGCTTACCGCGGCAAGGCGATGGCCGATGCCGCCAAAGGCATCGACTGCGGCATGACCGCTGTGATGAACCTGGACCGGGACGCCCTCGCAAAATGCTGCGAAGAGGCTTCCGCACTGGGTGTTGTTCAAATCTGCAATTACAACTGCCCGGGCCGCTGGTCATCGGCGGCGAGAAAGCCGCCGGGGACAAAGCTGCCGAGCTGGCCAAAGCCGCCGGTGCCCGCCGCTGCATCCCCCTCAAGGTCAGCGGCCCGTTCCACACCCGGCTGATGGCCCCGGCAGGGGACGCGCTGGCCAAGCGCTTTGCCACTGAGAACTTCGGAGAGATGAAAACTCCCGTTCTCTTCAACTGTTTAGGCCATGAAAAGAGCGCGGAGGATTCCATCCCGGCGCTGCTGGAAAAGCAGGTGCAGAGCAGTGTTTACATGGAGGATACCCTCCGCCGCCTGGGTGAGCTGGGCGTCACCGAGATCCTGGAAGTTGGCCCGGGCAAGGCACTGAGCGGCTTTGTCAAAAAGACGCTGGGCCCAGACGTGTCCTGCACTGCCGTGGAAACGGCGGAGGAGCTGGCCGCGTTCCTGACCAAGTGGAAGGAGGCCCACGCATGAGCGAAGCTGTGGTGAAGCATGCTGCCGTTGTCACCGGCGGCAGCCGGGGCATTGGCCGTGCCATCTGCGTGGCTCTGGCCAAACAGGGCTGCAATGTGGTGGTCAACTACTGCCACGGTGCGGATGCTGCTGCTGAGACGGTGGCCCAGTGCACCACTCTGGGCGTGCAGGCTGTGGCCGTACAGGCCGATGTCTCCACCGCCGAGGGCTGTAAAAAACTGTTTGAAGAGGCGGTCAACGCCTTTGGCCGGGTGGATATCCTCGTGAACAACGCCGGTGTCACCCGGGATAATTTGATCCTGCGGCTGAGCGAGGAGGATTTTGACAAAGTCCTCAACGCCAACCTCAAGGGAGCGTTCCTCTGCTGCAAGGAGGCTGCCCGCCGGATGGTCCGTCAGCGCTCTGGCCGGATCATCAACCTCAGCAGCGTGGTGGCCCTGCGGGGCAATGCGGGCCAGACCAACTACGCCGCCAGCAAGGCAGGCCTCATCGGTCTGACCAAGAGCCTGGCCCGGGAGCTGGCCAGCCGCGGCGTTACGGTCAATGCGGTAGCCCCCGGCTTTATTGCAACGGATATGACGGCTGTCCTGCCCGAAGCGGTTCAGGCGGAAATGACAAAGGGCATCCCGCTGGGCCGTGTGGGCCAGCCGGATGATGTGGCAAACGCGGTGGCGTTCCTCGCTGCCGAACAAAGCGGCTATCTCACCGGGCAGGTGCTCTGTGTAGACGGCGGCATGGCAATGTAAAAGGAGAAATTCTCTTATGGAAAAACGCAGAGTCGTGATTACGGGCCTTGGCACCGTGAACCCGCTGGGCAACACCACCGCCGAGAGCTGGGCCGCTGCCAAAGCAGGCAAGTGCGGCATTGGGCCCATCACCCAGTTTGACGCCAGCGAATTCAAGTGCAAGCTGGCCGCTGAGGTCAAAAACTTTGACCCCGAGACGGTTGTGGATAAAAAAGAGGCCCGCAAGATGGCCCGGTTCACCCTGCTGGCGCTGGGCGCTGCCGCGGAGGCACTGACCGACAGCGGCCTGGATCTGGCCGCAGAGGGCGAACACATCGGTGTCAGCGTGTCCAGCGGCATCGGCGGCCTGCCCACCATCGAGGAGCAGCACAGCCGTGGTCTGGAAAAGGGAATGGAAAAGGTCAGCCCTTATTTTGTCCCGATGGCCATTGCCAACATGGCAGCGGCCCAGATCGCCATTCGCTTTGGCCTCAAGGGGATGTGCACCTGCCCGGTCACGGCCTGCGCGGGCGGCACCAACGCCGTGGGCGATGCCTTCCATCGCATCCGGGATGGCTATGAGCCCATCATGGTCTGCGGCGGTGCCGAGAGCTGCATCAGCCCGCTGGGCATCGGCGGTTTTACCAGCATGAAAGCCCTCTCCACGGCCCAGGACCCGGAGGCAGCCAGCCTGCCCTTTGACGCCCGCCGCGGCGGCTTCGTCATGGGCGAGGGCAGCGGCATCCTCGTGCTGGAAAGCCTTGAACACGCCCAGGCGCGCGGTGCCAAAATTTACGCGGAAGTAGTGGGTTACGGTGCCAACTGTGACGCCTACCACTTTACCGCCCCGGCTCCCGGCGGCGTGGGGGCCATCGGCTGCATGAAGCAGGCGCTGGCCGACGCCGGCGTTGCCCCGGAGCAGGTGGACCACATCAACGCCCACGGCACGGGCACCCACATGAACGACAGCTGTGAGACGGCTGCCATCCATGCGGTGTTCGGCGAGCACGCCAAGGAGCTGGCGGTTGTCTCTACCAAGAGCATGACGGGCCACCTGCTGGGCGGTGCCGGCGGTGTGGAAGCGGTGTTCACGGCGCTGGCCCTGCGGGACCAGTTCGCCCCGCCCACCATCCACTATGAGCAGCCGGATCCGGAGTGTGACCTGGACTATGTGCCCAATGTGGGCCGGGAAATGTCCATGACCTACGCGTTGAGCAACAGCCTGGGCTTTGGCGGCCACAACGCCTGCCTGCTGCTGCGCAAGTGGGAGGGCTGAACCATGGCGGAACCTCGCACCGCGCGTGAAAACGCAAACAGCCTCACCTCGGAGCAGATCGCGGCCATCCTGCCGCACCGCTACCCGTTTGCACTGGTGGACCGCATCCTGGACTATGAACCGGGCCAGTGGGCCATCGGCCGCAAGTGTGTTTCCCGCAATGAGGAATTTTTCTGCGGCCACTTCCCAGGCCAGCCTGTCATGCCGGGCGTCCTCATCCTGGAAGCGCTGGCTCAGACCGGGGCCGTCGCGGCTCTCAGCCTGCCGGAAAACGCGGGCAAACTGGCCCTCTTTGGCGGCATCAAGAATGCACGCTTCCGCAAACAGGTCACGCCGGGGGATGTGCTCACCCTCCACTGTGAGCTGGTGGAACAGCGGGGCCCGGTGGGCATCGGCAAGGCGTCTGCCTATGTGGACGGCAAATGTGCCGCCACTGCCGAGCTGACCTTTGTGCTGACCGACCGCACCGAATAACAAAAACGAGAAAAGCACTCCGGAGCTGCAGAGATGCTGCGGCTCCGGGGTGCTTTTTTGCCAAAAACAGGCGGCAGCGGATGGCGCTCCCAAAAGGTGTTTGAAATGGTGCATAAAATGCACAAAATGTGAGGATATGCAGTACCATTTCTTGAACGGGGTTGCGCCGAAAAGCTTTTCGTGTTATGATTATTCAAAAAAGAAACAAACACCATCAGACGTTGACCGGAAGGGAGCAAACGAACCATGGCACAGCTGGAAACGTGCGGAGGAAAGGGTTTGGCACAGCAGGGATCCAAAGATGTGTTTTTAGAGGAACTGGAAGATTTTTTGCGGGAAAACGCGGAACGGCGCATGTGTATGGCGGCCGTGGATGTGGAGCATTTCAAGCTGGATGAGGCGGGCTGCAACTGGGAGCAGTACAGTCCCTCCATGCGGGAAAAGCTCAAGCAGCGCCAGCAGTTGCTCATTGAGATAGAGCGGGCGCTGCAGAACGAGGAATTCTGCTTTTACTTACAGCCCAAGTGCAACAGCATGACCCACGCCATTGTGGGCATGGAGGCGCTGGTGCGCTGGAACCACCCCACCCGGGGCATCGTGTCGCCCGGGGAGTTTGTGCCCCTGATGGAAGAGACGGGCCTCATCACCCGGCTGGACCTCTACCTGTGGGAAGCGGTCTGCCAGATGCTCCACGGCTGGAAAGCCCGGAACGAGAACATGGTGCCCATCTCGGTCAATGTCTCCATTTCGGATATCGCGGCGCTGGATGTGGCGCAGGTGCTCTGGGAGCTGGTGCAGAAATATCAGCTGGAGCCCAAACTGCTGCTGGTGGAGATCACCGAGAGTATGCTGGCCCAAAACCTGAAAATGGTGGAAAACGCTATCGCGGCCCTCCACCGCAAGGGCTTTGCCGTGCTGATGGATGATTTTGGCAGCGGCTATTCCTCCCTGAATGTGCTCCGCAATACCAGCGTGGATGCCATCAAGCTGGATATGCAGTTCATCGTGCGGGACAGTGAAAGCAGCAAGGGCAGGCAGATTGTGGAATCGGTCATCGAGATGGCCAGGCGGCTGAACCTGCCCATCATCGCCGAGGGCGTGGAGACGCAGGAGCAGGTGTTCATGCTCCAGTCCATGGACTGCCTTTACACCCAGGGGTACTATTTTTATAAGCCCATGGCCGTGAAACAGGCCGAGGAGCTGCTTGCGCAGCCTGCCATGGAAAATTACTGGGACCTGCGCCGGGACATGACCCGCCGGAATTACAAGGCCTTTACGGGCGGTCTTGTGAGCGAAAAGAGTGCCATTGCACTGCAGGCGTTTCAGATCCTGGCCGATAACGCCCTGGTGCTGGCCCGCCTGGATCTGGTTACAGGGGAATACCGCATCGTCAAGCGGGACGAACGGCTGATGGGTGTTTCCGAAGAGAAAACGCTTCAGCTGGAAAGCTACTGCGAGCAGCTGGTGGCCGAAAAAGCCATCCACCCGGAGGACGCGGCGCAGTTCCGCGCGCAGGCGAAGCTGGAGCTGCTTCAGGCGGCATTGTTCCGGGAGCGGCGCTCGGTGATCCGCCGCTGCCGCCAAATGGTGGCGGGGGAGTATGTCTGGGTACGCATTGAGGTGCTGCCCTGCAAAGACTGCAGCCCGGAAGACCCCTGGGCTGTGGTGGTCGCGCGGGAAGAATTTCCCGAGGAATAACGGTTTTATCAAGGCCCTCTGCCGTGGTGCAGGGGGCCTTGTGTGCTGTCTGACGGCAAAATCTAAAGCAAAGATTAAGATTTCCTAAGAAAAATCCAATGGAAAAGCCGGGCCGTTGCTGATATACTGAAAACGGTAAACTCTGGAAACGTGAAAAATGGGAGGAAACAAGATCATGGCGGCACAGACGATACTCATTGCGGAAGATGATCCGGACATCCGGGACGGTGTGCGCATTTTGCTGGCCGGGGAGGGCTACCATATCCTGGAGGCGGAAAACGGCACCCGGGCACTGGAGATCTTCAACCCGGAAGTGGACCTGGTCATCCTGGACATCATGATGCCCGGCATGAGCGGACTGCGAGTCTGCGAGGAGCTGCGCAAGGGGTCCACGGTGCCCATCCTGTTCCTGACGGCAAAATCGCAGGAATCGGACAAGCTGCTGGGCCTGACGGCGGGCGGCGATGATTACCTGCCAAAGCCGTTCTCCTTTGCGGAGCTCAGTGCCCGGGTCAAGGCTCTGCTGCGGCGGTACTGCGTCTATCAGGGCAAGGGGCAGGTGGCTGCCCAGCCCGAAAACCTGAAGTTCATTTCCAATGGCGTCCAGCTGGCACTGGACTGCAACCGGGTCTGGGTAGAAGAGCGGGAAGTGGACCTGACCGAGACGGAGTATAAAATCCTGCGGATGCTGATGCAAAACCCGGAGCGCATCTTCTCAGTGGAGATGATCTATGAGACCGTGTGGGGCGAGCCTTACTACTATACTTCCAACGGCACGGTCATGGTCCACATCCGCAACCTGCGGACAAAAATTGAAGCCGACCCTCAGAACCCCAAGCGGGTGTGTACCGTGTGGGGCAAGGGGTACCGGTTTGTGAGTGAGGAACGGGTATGAACAGACAGAGCCTTGTTGCAAAAATGCTCCACCTGCAGGTGGCGTCGGCGCTGGTGTGCATTCTGCTGTATTTTGCGCTCCTGTTTGCCACGCGAGCGGGGCTGAGTTATTACAATAACCACTCCGATATTCAGCAGCGCTCCATTGTCCGGCAGGTGGAACGATTTCAGAAATACGTTACAGCACAGGAGATCTCCGCAAAAGACACCCGGGCCATTGATGATTGGGTGGGGCAGCAGAGCTTTTTGCTGATGAACATTTACCGCGGGCATCGGATGCTCTACTCAAACTTTTCGTTCAGTTTTGGAGATGGCCCGGATGAGGAACGGGAACCCGGTTCAAATTTTTCGTTCAGTTTTGGAGATGGCTCGGATGAGGAACAGGAACCCGGTGAGAGCTGGCAGATGTTTTATCTTGTCCAATTCTCGGATGGCCCGGCCCAGGTACAGCTGTTCTGCAATGTGGTGCTCAACTGGTGGGTCCTGTTCAGTAAATTGCTGATCGTTTTCTGCGTGGGTGTGTTTCTGGTGGTGTTCTGGTTTGCCTGCCGCCGCATTGTGAAATATATCATCCAGCTCAGTGAGGAGATCCAGGCCATGGAGGGCGGCGACCTCGACCACCCCATCACCATCCGGGGAGATGATGAGCTGACGACGCTGGCCCGCTGCCTGGACTCCATGCGGGTCACCCTGCGCCAGCAGCAGGAGGAGGAAGCAAAGGCCTCCGCCAAGGTGAAGAACCTCATCACCGAAATGTCCCACGACCTGCGCACTCCGCTGACCACGCTGCTGCTGTATACCGAGATCGTCCGGAGCCGCAAATATGAGAACGACGCCCAGAAAGATGACTACCTGAACAAGATCGACACCAAGGCCCGGCAGCTCAAACAGCTGTCCGATAACCTGTTTGAGTATGCCCTTGTCACCCGGGACACCGTCGTTACATTGGACCCGCCAGCTTACTTCTCCCGCATTTTCGAGGAACCGCTGGCTGAGATGGTGGACGCATTGCAGCAGCGTGGCTTTGCCTGTGCGCTGGACCTTGGCAGTGAGGACCTGATGCTGACGGTCAAGATGCAGTATATCCGCCGCGTTTTTGATAACATCACGTCCAATGCCATCAAGTATGCCGACCCCGGCCGGGAGATCTCCGTTACCTTTCGAAAGGAAGAAAAGTGGGTGGGCCTGTGTTTTGCAAACCATGTGCTGCCCGGCCAGCACCGGGAGGAAAGCACCCAGGTGGGCTTGACCAGCATTGAGACCATGATGGAAAAGATGAACGCGGTCTGCCGGGTGGAGCAGGGGACAGAGCAGTTTGCGATCACGCTGCTGTTTCCCATCACCTGAGAGCGCCGGAAACGGGTGTCAGCGCGGTTTCTGACGCGCTTTCATAAATTGTTCACGATTCTTAAGCCGAATTTAAGAAAATCCTCGGGAATTTCTGAAGAAAAGTCTGCTATAATTCCGTTGTATCATATAGAGGGGCATTTTGGAAGCCCCATCCCCCCGAAAAAAACCCAGGAGGCCAATGTTTATGCTATTTAGAAAAAAGCCAGCGGAGGAACGCTCCCCGCAAGAACTGGAAATCGCGCTACAGGAAGCGGAAATGCCGCAAAAGGGCCTGAAGCCCTTCCTGCACAAAAATGGGAAGAAGCTGGTGGCCGTTCTGGTCGTACTGGTCCTTCTCATCGCCCTCTTTGCCCCCAAGGGAAAGAAAAAAGCTGTGAGCGTGGAGACCCAGTACACCACCGTCAGCCCCGAAAACCGGGACATCACCAACGTGTACAGCGAATCAGGCGTGCTGAGCGCCGCCAACAGCTACACCGTCAAGGCGACGGTCAAGGGCGATGTCCTGACCGCGGATTTTGAGGTGGGCGATGTGGTGGAAAAGGGCGCGGTCCTTTACACCATCGACAGCTCCGATGTCGTCAGCGGCGTGGAAAAGGCAGAGCTGAACCTCGGCCAGGCCCAGCGCAGCTACGATGACGCTGTGGACGCCCAGTACATCCGCACCGACATTGCCGGCACCGTCGCTTCCTTTAAAGTGCGGGTAGGCGATGTGGTCAACGCAGGGCAGGAAGTCGCCACCATCCGGGACGACACCACCCTGCTGCTGGAGCTGGAGTTCCCGGCGGCGGACGCCGCCAACTTTGCCGTGGGCCAGAGTGCGGAGGTGCTGCTGGACAGCACCTTTGAGGCCATCACCGGCAGCGTGCAGTCCGTCTCCGGTGCTGATACCCTCAGCAGCGGCAACCTGCTGGTCCGCACCGTGACCATCGCGGTCCGCAACACCGGCAACCTGACCGCTTCCCAGGCGGCCACTGCCACCATCAACGGCGTCAGCGCCCTGTCTTCCGCCCGGTTCAGCTACCAGCGTGAGCAGAGCGTTACCGCCCAGAACAGCGGCACCGTCTCCGCTCTCTGCGTCAAGGAGGGAGCTCAGGTCAGCGCCGACACGGCCCTGATCCAGCTCTCTGGCGATAACCTGACCAAGCAGGTGCTCAACGCCTCCGACAACCTGCGCAGCGCCGAGCTCTCTGTGGAAGACACCCAGAAGCAGGTGGACGATTACACCATCACCGCTCCCATCAGCGGCACGATCATTTCCAAGGATGTCAAGGTGGGTGATACCGTGGGCACCAGCACGGCAACGGCCGATGCCATGTGCGTCATCTACGATATGAGCTACCTGGAAATGACCCTGAACGTGGACGAGCTGGACATCCTCAACATCAAGGAGGGCCAGAAAGCCACCATTACCGCCGATGCCGTTTCCGGCCAGACCTTTGAGGGTGTGGTTACCAGCATCTCCAAGGCAGGCACCACCACCGGCGGTACCACCACGTACCCCGTTACCATCCGCATCGACGAGATGGGCGATCTGCTGCCCGGCATGAACGCCACGGCAGAGATCGTGACCGAGAGCGCCGACAATGTTCTCTCGGTGCCCAATGCGGCCATCACCCGCGGCAATTACGTCCTTGTAACCAAGGATTCGCCCAGCGCCGCCAACGCGGATGACAGCATGACCGCTCCGGACGGCTACGTTTACGTCAAGGTGGAGACCGGTGTCAGCGATGATGACTACATTGCCATCACCAGCGGCCTGACCGCGGAAGACACCGTGGCCTATGATTCCAGCTACAGCACCACCACCCTCGCCGGGGATATGCAGCTGGTGATGGACGGCGGTGATATGGGCGGCGGCCCCGACGGTGTTCCTGGCGGTGGCGGCCCGGGAGGTGGCCAGTAATGAGTGCACTCATTGAGTTTGACAACGTGTGCAAGTATTACCAGATGGGTGACACGACGGTCAAGGCTGCCGACCATATCTCCATGAAGATCAACAAAGGCGAGTTCGTGGCCATCGTCGGCCAGTCCGGCTCGGGCAAATCCACCTGCATGAACATCATCGGCTGCCTGGACGTGCCCACGGCGGGCACCTATCGGCTCAATGGCCGGGATGTGGGCAAGATGAACAAGAACGAGCTGGCCGAGATCCGCAACGAGATGCTGGGCTTCATCTTCCAGCAGTATAACCTGCTGCCCAAGCTCAGCCTGCTGGAAAACGTGGAAGTGCCGCTGGTGTACGCGGGCATCCCCCTGGCTGAGCGCAAGCGCCGCGCGACCGCCTCTCTTGAGCGGGTAGGGCTGGGCGATAAGCTCAAGAACAAGCCCAACCAGCTTTCCGGCGGCCAGCAGCAGCGTGTCTCCATTGCACGTGCTCTGGCGGGTAACCCGGCGGTCATTCTGGCCGACGAGCCCACCGGCGCGCTGGACAGCCACACCGGCCGCGAGGTGCTGGGGATGCTGCAGGAGCTGCACCGGCAGGGGAACACCGTGGTGCTCATCACCCACGACAACTCCATTGCGGTGCAGGCCCAGCGGATCATCCGGCTGGAGGATGGACAGGTCGTTTACGACGGCGACGCCCACGCCCCGGAGGCGGTGGTCCAGCCCAACCTGGTCATCCCGGACCCGGTAAAACCACAGAATGAAACCAAACAGGAGGGCAGCGTATGATCTACGAAACCTTCCGTGAAGCCATCCAGAATATCTGGAGCAATAAATTCCGTACGTTCCTTACCATGCTGGGCATCATCATTGGCGTGATGGCTGTTATGGTCATTGTGGGTCTGGGCAACGGTATGACCACCAGCATCCAGAACGAGTTTGCCGATATGGGCACCAACCTCCTGACCGTGCAGATCATGGGCTACGGCTCCCGTTCTGTCAAAGTCAAGGACTTCTATGAACTGGTGGAAAAAAACTCGGATGTCCTCGGGGATGTTTCGCCCGTCATCAGTATGAACGGAACGGTGAAAGTCGGTACGGACGATGACAGTTACAGCAACACCTCCGTCAAAGGCGTCAGCGAAGTGTATCTGAACATGGCAGGCTACACCATCGCGCAGGGCCGTCCCCTGAACTACGTGGACATGGACGCCAACAAAAAGGTCTGCGTTGTAGGCGATTACATCAGCCGGGTGGGCTATGGCGGCAACGCCATTGGCCAGAGCATCAAGATCGGCAGAGAGTGGTACACCATTGTGGGCGTGCTGGAAGCCGAGATCGACGACCCCTCCGATCAGGAGGGCAGCAACGACGACTGCATTTTTGTGCCCTACACCACGGCCATGCGTGTCTCCGGCATCAGCACGGCCAGTTCTTACGCGGTCCTTGTGCCCAATGAGGATAATATCTCCAAGGGCAAGTCCATCATTGAGAATGGCCTGCAGAAGCTGCTTCACTCGGACAGCGGCTATATGGTCATCAGCCTGAGCGAGATGCTGGATATGATGACGAGCATGATCAACATGGTGGTCACGGTCCTGACGGCCATTGCGGCCATCTCGCTGCTGGTGGGCGGCATCGGCATCATGAACATCATGATGGTCTCTGTTACCGAGCGCACCCGTGAGATCGGCATCCGCAAGGCACTGGGTGCCAAGGAAAGAACGATCCTGAGCCTGTTTGTGGTGGAGGCGGGCACAACGTCTGCTCTGGGCGGGATCATTGGCATTGGCCTGGGATACACCGTCTCAGCCCTTGCCACCAAGGTCCTGGCCGTCATCATGACCGATATGACCATTACGGTCACCCCCACCGCCGGCTCCATTGCCGTGGCCTTTGGCATCTCGGTGGGCATTGGCGTGCTGTTTGGCTACCTGCCTGCAAAACGTGCCGCAAGCCTCAACCCCATTGAGGCTCTGAGATATGATTGACCTCTCAGCTGCGCCGTCGGTCATTGGCCGCGCGGCTCACAGCTCCCCTGACAGGGAAGCCAAGATTTAAGGAGTGAAACTATGAAGAAACGCATTCTTGCGCTGCTGTTGGCGGTCTGCGTGGCCTGCTCCATGCTCATCCTGCCCGCCTCGGCCAGCGGCTCCAACACGGCAGTCCAGACAGCCGTTACGCTGGGCGGCCTGACCTCCGACCAGACGGCAAACCTGGCCGCACCGCTTACCCGCGGCGCGCTGACCAAACTGATGGTGGCGTTCTCCGCCTACCGGGAAAGCGCCAAGACCCAGGGCTCCACGGGTACCCTCTTTTCGGACGTGGGCAGCGGCTCCGCCTATGCGCCCTACGTCCGCATTGCGGTCCAGCAGGGCTGGATCAGCGGCTATACTGACGGCAGCTTCCGCCCGGACAACGCTGTCACGCTGGAAGAAGCCTGCACCGCGGTCCTCAAGCTGCTGGGCTATGACGTGACCACCCTCAGCGGTACGTTCCCGGCCGCACAGCTCAACAAGGCAAACGAGCTGGGTCTGCGGGACAACCTGACCAAGGCCCAGGGCGAGGGGATGACGCTGGAAGACGGCGCGGTCCTGCTCTACAATGCCCTGACGGCCACCACCGCGGAGGGCAAGGTCTATGCCTCTTCGCTGGGCTTTACCGTGAACAACGGCGTGGTGGATGTCTCTTCCATCCTGCTCAGCAATGTCAAGGGCCCCTTTGTGGCGGGCCTGGGCACCCAGCTGCCCTTTGCGCCCACGGCGGTCTACCGCAACGATACCGTGACCACGGACGCCACCCTCAACGCCTATGACGTTTACTACTACAACGAGACGGCCCAGACGGTATGGATCTACACCCGCAAGGCCGCAGGCCGCATCACGGCCGTGGCTCCCTCGGCCAATGCCCCCACTTCTGTTACCGTGGCAGGCACCGAGTACACCATCGCTTCCTCCTCTGTGGCGGCACAGCTCTCCGCTCTGAACGGCGGCGGCGTGGGCCAGGTAGTCACCCTGCTGCTGGGCATGAACGATGAAGCGGTTTCCGTTCTGACGGGCGACGCCGCCAACGAGGTGTTCTACGGCGTGGTCCAGACCACCAGCCGCAGCCTGGTGGAGAACAGCGGCCCGGATGTGCAGCAGACCGTGGCCGTTGCCTGCACCGATGGCGTGACCCGCAGCGTGAACGTGGACAAACAGTTCAACTATCCGGCAGGCAAGCTGGTGGCCATCACCGTGGATGAAAACGGTGAGAGCATCCAGAGCCTTGAGACCAAATCCACCAGCGGCACCGTCAACGCCGAGGGCACCGCCCTGGGCAATACGGCCCTGGCCAGTAACGTGGAAATTCTGGACACGACTTCGGAGGGTTTGGCTGGGGCAGTTCGCCCCAGCCGCCTATCGGGGGTCACTCTGAGCGGCACGGACGTCAAATATTATACCACCAATGAAAAAGGCGAGATCGACCGCCTCATCCTCAGCGACGTGACGGGCGATCTGTGGGAGTACGCGGCACTGGATGGCATCCAGGCAGCCACCGATTATGCGGGCAGCAAGATCGACGAGAAAATCAACGAGAAAGTTTCCTCTTCCTCTTCGACAAGCTCGTCTCTGGCAGGCATGACCAAGACCACCGAGGATGACGACCAGAAAGCCAAGCAGACCGCGCTGGATGTGCGCAACATCATGCTGCCCAGCACCAGCGATGTGCTGTATGGTCTGGTGGATGGCAGCATCGTCAGCACCACCTGGAACCAGCTCACCGGCAGCACCGACCGGCTGGCTTCCTACGTGCTGAAAAAGGTGGGCGACAATGTAGGCGGCGTGGCAGGCAATATCATTGATTACTTTGCCTCCGGTGCCAACTATGTCTGCTATGTCAACGGCAAGCAGGTCACCTATACCACCTCGGTCAAGTACCCGGTCATCGCGGGCGGCGTGGCCATTGGCAAATCCGCCGACGGCAAAAAAGTCAACGCGATGGTCCAGCTTTCCCCGGTGGTGGTGGATAAGCTGGGCGCCGGCTGGGTCATGAAAGGGGATACCCGCTATGAGACCGCCGATGACATCCAGGTCTATCTGTGGAACCAGGGAACTTATTACAAAGTTTCTCTGGCCGACCTCAATACCCAGGATTACAAATTGATCGGCTGGTACGATAACCAGGGCCATTCCGCAGGCAATAAGATCCGCCTGCTGGTAGCCGTGCGCACCAACTAAAAGCGAAACAGAACCAAAGCCCCTGCGCAGGAGTTTCTCTTGCGCAGGGGCTTTTTGGCATTGGGCAGCTTGAGCGAGCGACAACCACCCGCTCCGCTGGTGGAATAAAAACGGCTTTAGCCCTAGACAAAGAGAAACCTCCCCGTAGAATAGAGTGTGGGTTTGCCAACCACATTCCAGGAACAGGGAGGTTTCTCTTTGAAATCTTTACTTTGCCGCTGACGATCTCGGAGGCCAGCAGAGCGTTCAGGATGCGGGGTGCAAGGAGAGCCGAAAATCCGCATGACACGGATGGTTAGCAGCGGCTAATGTGCAACAAGCACAAAAATAATTCGCTAACATTGGCAAGTAGTAGATTAAAAAATGATGTTAAAGTATTGACAATTTGCTCCTCACGGCGCTATAATGCAGGTACAGTAATTGATTAACACTTTTAATCAATTAAAGATTTATTACCGGATGAGATTTGAAGCTTGATAAAAAATGACGAATCTCAAACAAAAAACGATTGCTTGCTTGAAGAACGAATTGATTAACACTTTTAACTAAAAGGAGAAAATGATTATGAAGTACTTCCTGGACAGCGCAAAACTCGATGAGATCAAGCTCGCTTACAACACCTTTGGCATTGACGGCGTTACCACCAACCCCCGCCACATCATGCTGAGCGGCAAGCCGTTCCTGACGGCTATTACTGACATTGCCAACTGGATCAAGGAAGAGGGCCTGGAGGGCTACGAGAAGTTCCCCGTCTCCGTGGAGATCAACCCCCATCTGGACGACACCGAAGAGATGATCGCCGCCGCAAAGAAAGTCTCCGCCATCAGCGAGAACTTCGTCATCAAGATCCCCTGCACCGAGGCTGGTGTGGCTGCTGCCCGCCGCCTGGAGAAAGAGGGCGTCCGCACCAACGTGACGCTGGTGTTCAGCCCGGCACAGGCCATCTGGCCCGCAAAGAACGGCTCCCTCTTCGTTTCCCCGTTCCTGGGCTGGAAAGAGGCCAACGGTGAGGACTGCAAGCAGTACATCAAGGACATCGTGGATATCTATAAGAACTACGGCTTCTACGGCAAGACCCAGATCATCTGCGCGGCCATCCGTACCCCCAAGCAGATCGTGGACTGCGCGGTGGCAGGTGCCGACATCGTCACCACCGGCCTGGCCGTCTATCAGGACGCCATCAAGCACGCTTACACCCGTCAGGGCATTGAGACGTTCATCAATGCATGGGATAACACCGTGACGGAGTAAGCGGAACACAAAGCAGCGAGTGAGCAGGAGCAAAAGGAGAAGCACTATGAAAATCGGCTTTATCGGTCTGGGCATCATGGGCGAGTCCATGTGCGAAAACATTGTCAAGAAGCATGACGACACCGTCTACTGCTTCGATTTCATCCCCGCAAAAGTGGAGCTGCTGGCCTCCAAGGGCGCGGTTCCCTGCAAGGACTCGGTGGAGCTGGCCGAGAAGTCCGACGTCATCATCTCGATGGTGCCCAAATCCGAGCACTCCATGAGCGTGTACAAGACCATCCTCCCGGTGCTGGGCGCGGGAAAGACCTGCATTGATATGTCCACCATCGACCCCAGCGTCTCGGTGGAGATCAGCAAGATGGTCAAGGCCACGGGCGCTGCATTCATGGACGCTCCTGTCGTCAAGAGCAAGCCCGCCGCCATTGCCGGCAAGCTGGGCATCTACATGGGCGGCGACGAAGCCACCTGCGAGGCCATGCGTCCCATCCTCGCTTACATGGGCGAGAACATCATCCGGATGGGCGATAACGGCAAGGGCCTGGTCATGAAGATCTGCCACAATGCACTGGTCACGCAGATCCAGAACGGCGTCAACGAGACCCTTTCTCTGGCACAGCTCAACGGTATTTCGGTGGAAGACTATGCAACGGCCATCTCCTACGGCGGCGGCCAGAACTTCTATCTGGACGGCCAGTGGCAGAAGCTGCGGGATGAGGACTATACCACCGCGTTCTCTCTGGCCAACGCCGCCAAGGATGTGGGCATCTGCATGAACCTGGCGAACGAGTGCGGCCTGGACATGCCCGGTGAGGCAAACGTCAAGAAAGTTTACGACAAGGGCATGGAAGCCGGCATGGGCGGCGACGACTGGCGCTCGACCTTTAAACTGGTCCGGGGCCACTGATAAAAGGGGAGTGCAGTGATGGAAAATCGGTTAGAGCATCTGAATCAGGTCAACGATGTCCCGGTGCACAGCGTGCTGGATCCGGAATTCGCCTCCTATGGCCGGGTGGTCACGGGCTATGATTTCAGTGAGATGATCGCCTACATGGAGCAGAACACCCCCATCCCGGAAAATGGCAACACCTATGTTGCCAGCGTGCCCGAGATGGAAGCCCTGGCCGTGAGTGCCGAGGTGCAGAAAAAATTCTACGGCGACATGCCCATTGAAGTGGGCTACTGCAATGGCCGCAATACCACCTGGAACGGCTTTGAGTATCACAAGGGCAGCGAGATCAATGTGGCTGTCACGGATTTCATGCTGATTTTGGGCCATGTGTGGCAGATCGAGGACAACACCTACCGGTTTGAGAACGCAAAAGTCTTCTTTGTGCCCAAGGGCACGGCGGTGGAGATGTACCAGACCACGCTGCACCTCTCGCCCTGCCGGGTCTGCGATGCAGGCTTCAAGGGCGTGGTCATCCTGCCGCGGGGCACGAACACTCCGCTGGACGAGAAGACCCCTAACGGCGACCCGGAGAGCAAGCTGCTGCTCCAGCGAAACAAGTGGGTCATTGCACACCCGGAGCGGGAGCCGCTCATCAAGCAGGGCGCTTACCCCGGCCTGCTGGGCGAGAACAAGGAGCTCCACTATTAAAGGGCCAAATGGCTGAGAAAGGGCAACCATGGAGATCATTTGCAAAGACCGGGTCTTTACCCTGAAAAACGGCAGCGATGTGCTGCTGCATACCGACGCCAACACCCCGATGATTTATGTCGGCTACGGCGAAGAGCGTGTGGAGATGTACCGCGGCAACTTCAAGCTGGAAGATCACCTGCTGGAGCGCCGCCCCCTGACCCTGACTTCTGCCCGTGTGACAGAGCAGGGGACAGAGCTGGATCTTGAGGGCCAGCTCAAGCTGCTGGTCACCGAGAAAGAGGGCGCTGTTACCCTGACGGTGGCGGAAAAAGCCGAGGGCATCAACCGCTTCTGGCTGCATGTGGAAGCGGCCGAGGACGAGCATGTCTACGGCTGTGGCGAGCAGATGAGTTACTTTGATCTGCGGGGCCGCCACTTCCCGCTGTGGTCCAGCGAGCCGGGTGTTGGCCGCGACAAAACGACCTACGTTACCTGGCGCAGCGACGTGGAAAACGGCGGTGCGGGCGGCGATTATTACAACACCAATTACCCGCAGCCGACCTACGTTTCCAGCCGCCATTATTACCTCCACATGGATACCACGGCTTACGGGGATTTCGATTTCCGCAACCCGCGCTACCATGAGCTGCAGTGCTGGAATGTGCCGGGCTTTATCCGCATCGAAGCCGCCCCCACATTCGTGGAGCTGCTGGAAAAGCTGACCGCGTTCCTGGGCCGCCAGCCGGAGCTGCCGGAGTGGATCTACAACGGCCTCATCATCGGTGCCCAGGGTGGCAACGAGCGCAGCTTTGGCATCGTGGACAAGAGCCTGGAGCACGGCATCAAGGTCTCCGGCCTGTGGTGCCAGGACTGGTGCGGCAAGCGGGTGACGAGCTTTGGCAAGCGCCTGCAGTGGGACTGGCATTTCCACAAGGAAATGTACCCCGATCTGCCCAAACACATTGAAGAGCTCCACGCCCGGGGCATTAAGTTCCTGGGTTACATTAACCCCTACCTCGTCAACGATGGCGAGCTCTACGCCGAGGGCAAAAAGCGGGGCGTCTTCGCCAAAAAGGCGGATGGATCCGATTACCTGGTGGACTTTGGCGAGTTCTACTGCGGCGTGGTGGATTTCACCAACCCCGAGGCCTACAACTGGTTCAAGGATGAGGTCATCAAAAAGTACACGCTGGACATTGGCATCGACGGCTGGATGGCAGACTTTGGCGAGTATCTCCCCACCGACGATCTGGTGCTGGCAAACGGCGTCAGCCCGATGATCGAGCACAACCACTGGCCGGTGCTGTGGGCAAAATGCAACTACGACGCCGTCAAAGAGAGCGGCAAGCTGGGGCAGGTGGTCTACTTCATGCGGGCCGGCGGCACGGGCAGCCAGAAATACTGCACCCTGCTGTGGGCCGGTGACCAGAGCGTGGATTTCAGCCGCCACGACGGCCTGTGCACCGTCATCTGCGCGGCACTGAGCTCCGGCATGGTCGGCTGCGGCCTCAACCACTGCGACATCGGCGGCTACACCTCGCTGTTTGACAACTGCCGCACCAAGGAGGTCTTCCTCCGGTGGGCGGAGATGGCAGCCTTTATGCCCGTGATGCGCACCCACGAAGGCAACCGCCCGGACACCAATTTCCAGTATTACGACGATGACGACTGCATGAAGCAGCTGGCACGGCTGGTGGATATCTACACCATGCTGGCACCCTACACCAAAACGCTGGTGGCTGAAAACGCCGCCAAGGGCACCCCGGTCATGCGGCCCCTCTTCCTCCAGTACGAGGACGACCCCCGCAGCTATACCGAGCAGTTCGAGTACCTCTACGGTCCGGACCTGCTGGTGGCTCCGGTGTGGCAGAGCGGCAAGACGGAGTGGGAGGTCTACCTGCCCAGCGACGAGTGGACCCATCTGTGGACGGGCGAACACTACGCCAAGGGGACCCACACCGTTCCGGCGGAACTGGGCGATACCCCGGTGTTCTGCCGCAAGGGTTCCCAGTGGGCGGAGCTGTTTGACAGCATCCGTGCAAAGTACGGGAAGTAAGCTATGCGGAATCAGATCCTGTTTTACATCGTCATCCTGCTGACGAACATCATCCACGGCATCACGGGCTTCGCGGGCACCATCTTAGCCATGCCGCCCAGCCTGATGCTGGTGGGCTACGACATCGCAAAGCCAATTTTAAATGTGCTGGCCATCTTCTCCGGCGTGTATGTTTTTGTGGGCAACTACAAAAAGATCGCCTGGAAAGAGCTGGCCAAGATCGTGGTGGTCATGGCACTGGGCATCTTTGGTGCCGTGTTCATCAAAGGGCTGTTCGTTGGCAAAGAGCACCTGCTCTACAAACTGCTGGGCCTGCTGGTCATCGGGCTTTCGGTACAGGGCTTTTACAAGCTCGTACACAAGCCGGACGCCAAAACAGAACCGCCCGCGGAGGAGCAGGGAAGCAAAGGCAATGTCGGCACCTATGCACTGCTGGTGCTGGCCGGTATCATCCACGGGCTGTTCGTCAGCGGCGGCCCGCTGCTCACCGGTTACATGACCAAGCGCATCAAAGACAAAACCGTCTTCCGCGCTACCATTTCCACGGTGTGGGTCTTCCTCAACACCCTCGTCTTCCTGGAGGATGTCCAGGCGGGGCTGTGGGTGCCCTCCACGGTGAAAATGCTGGCCATCTCGGTGCCGTTCCTGCTGGCGGGCATGTTCATCGGCAGCAAGCTGGTGGCCCGCATGAGCCAGCTGGTCTTTATGAAGCTGACCTACATTCTGTTGTTCATTTCGGGGCTTTCGCTTCTGGTGAAGTGACACCCCGTGAAAAGCGCAAACCGAACATCCACAAACAAGAAAAAGAGAAATGTGAAGGAGAACACTACTATGAAACGTCGTGAATTTCTGTCCATGAGCGCTGTTCTGGCCGCTTCCGGTATCCTGGCAGGCTGTGCCGCTTCCAATGCAGGCAGCACCAGCACCGCCGCTTCCACGGCTGGCTCTACCGCAGCTTCCGAGGAGCCCAGCAACGGCGGCGAGACCATTAAGATCATCTGCCCCTACGGCGTCGGCGGTACGGCTGATATCGTTACTCGTAAGTACGCTCAGGTGGCCAACCAGCTGCAGAAGAAGTACAACTTCATCGTGGAGAACATGACTGGCGGCGACGGCTTCGCGGCTGCAACATTCTTTGCAGACGAAGACCCGGCGAATAAGGATCTGCTGACCTTTGGCTATGGCGTCTGCTACCGCCATGATCTGGGCAAGGAATACGGCACCGAGGAAGTCGATTTCGACCGTGACAAGATGTATCCCATCGGCACCATTGATGACCGTACCTGGATCGTGTACACCACGCCCGACCAGACGCTGGCTTCCATTCTGGAAAAGGCCAAGAACGGCGGCATCAAGATGTCCGGCGGCAACCCCCTGTCCGACTGCCATCTGTCCTGGGGCTCTCTGCTGGCCATGGAGGGCGGCAAAGTTCAGGTCGTGCCTTATGACGGCGGCGCAAACCAGAAGAAAGGCCTGACCGATGGCGAGGTCGATGTCTTTGTCGGCACCACCCAGGCTGCCAAGGACGAGGTCGAGGCTGGTACCCTGATCCCCATTCTGGCCATGAACGACCGTGCATTCGAGGGCTTTGTTACCCCGAACGGCCCCATTACCGTCCCCACCTGTGCAGGCGATTCCAAGGCTCCGGAGTTGAACCCGGCCAACGATTATGAGTCCTGCATCCTGCCTGCGGGCGGCGTGCTGGCTACCCATAAGGGCCACGATCAGGCTTACATTGATGAGCTGATCGAGATCACCAAGGATGTCTGGAATGAGCCCGAGTTCAACGAGTGGATCGCTTCCATCCTGCTGAACCGCTTTGAAAAGTATGGCGACGAGGCTGAGGCTTTTATCAATGAGGCTTGCGAGAAGTCCATCAACGCTTACAAGAATCTGAGCGGTCAGGCCTAAACCTGAAGCATAGAAACAAGTGCCGCATCGGTCACGTTTCGCATGAACCTTGTGCTGACGGGCTGCCGGTGCAGCTCGTCGGCACTTTTTATTAATTGGCAAAGAAACTTGGGAAACCGATGTCGGTTTACCGTACGAAAGGAGAACGAATTTCGATGAAGAAATTCAAGATCAAGACCAATCTGGTCTCGGGCGTTATTATGGGAGTGGCCGCACTGCTCCTCATTATCCTGCTGCCCAGTCAGGTCCGCGTGCCGGCCTATGATTCCGGTGCCCCCAGTCCCCGCATCATCCCCGGCATCTGCCTGGCTATTATGCTGGTTTCGTCCATCGCCCTCATCATCCAGAGCCTTGTCCTCAAGCAGGAAAAGATCGTGGAATTCGACTGGGCAAAAGAAAAGCCCGCCATCCTCCTCATTCTTGGCATGTGCGTGTATATCGGCCTGATGCTCTGCATTGGCTATGTGCTGGCTTCTCTGATCGTTTTCCCGCTGGCGCTGTTCTACGTGGGCGAGCGCAAGCCCGGCCCCTACATCGTGGTTCTGGTTTCGGCCTTTGCCATCTTCCTGCTGTTCAAGAACGTCTTTAACATTTCGCTGCCCGCTCTGGGCCTGTTGGGAGGGATCATCTGATGTCGGATTTTGCATTGATTTCGCAGGCTATCCCGCAGGTGTTCACCCTGTATAATATGGCGCTGATTTTTGGCGGCCTGATCCTGGGCATGGTCATTGGCTGTGTGCCCGGCCTGAGCGTTACCCTGGGCATCATCCTGATGCTGCCCCTGACCTATACGTTCGATGACCCGGCTTCCGCCATCATCCTGCTGCTGGCTGTTTACGTCGGCGGCATGTACGGCGGCTCCATTTCCGCCATCACCCTGAACACCCCGGGCACCAACTCCGCCATCGCCACCACATTTGATGGCTACCCGCTGGCCAAAAAGGGCAAGGTGAAAAAGGCACTGGATACCTCGCTGTTCGCTTCCGTGTTCGGCGGCCTGTTCTCGGCAGTGTTGCTGCTGCTCTGCGCCTCCCTCATCACCAAGCTGGTGGCGAACTTCACCTCCGTGGAGTACTTCTCCCTGGGCATCATGGGCATCAGCCTGATCGCCGGTGTCTCCGGCAGCAGCCTGCCCAAGAGCCTCATCTCCGGCATGATCGGCCTGCTGATGGCCTGCGTGGGCATGGATGCTGTTACCGGCGTCACCCGCTTCTCCTTTGGTTCTTCCACCCTGAAATACGGCATTGACATGCTGCCCGCCATGATCGCCCTCATCGCGCTGACCCAGGTGGTGCAGAAACTGCGTGACTTCAAAGTTTCCGGCGGCAAGCTGGATGACGCCCGCAAGATCGACAAGCAGGGCATCACCAAGAAAGAGATGATCAGCATCCTGCCCGCCTGCCTGCGTTCCTCTGCCATTGCCAGCGTGCTGGGTGCAATGCCCGGTGTTGGCGGCGGTGTGGCACAGTTCCTCTGCTACAACGAAGTCCGCCGCACTTCCAAGCACCCCGAAGAGTTCGGCAAAGGCTGCCTGGAGGGCATCGCCGCTGCCGAGTCTTCCAACAACGCGGTCGTTGGCTCCGCGATGATCCCTCTGCTGACGCTGGGCATCCCCGGTGATGGCGTTACCGCTCTGCTGTTGGGCGCGTTCGTGCTCCACGGCATCCAGCCCGGCCCCACCATGTTCACCAAGCAGGGCATCATGGCCTACACCATTATCCTTGGCTGCCTGGTGGCAAACATCCTGCTGGCTCCTCTGGGCCTTGGTATGACCCGTCTGGTGGCCAAGATCGTGCAGGTGCGCTACACCTATCTGGCTCCCGTCATCATCATGTTCTGCTTTGCAGGTGCATTTGCAGCCACCGGCAACACCAAAGAGCTGATCATCTGCGCAGGCATCCTGATCTTCAGCTACATCCTGACGGTTCTGGACATTGATAACACCCCGCTGCTGCTGGGCATGATCCTTGAGAGCATCATGGAGAAGAACTTTGTCACCGCTTCCATGAGCTATGACCGCCACTACAGCATCTTCATTACCCGCCCCATCTCCGCAGTCATCCTCATCATCACCGTGGTGCTGCTGGTCTCCATGATCCGCGTCAACCGCCGCATTGCCAAGCTGAATGCAAAACAGGAAGCCGAAATGGCCGCGGAGCACGCAAAGATGGAGAACGCATAAGCAAATCTTAACATACGACAATTTCTCTCTCCTTCCATTGGCGGGGCCGGGGACGCGCCCGGTCCCGCATTTTTTGGGAGAGAACAGGAGAGAACATCAGAAACAAAACCAGAAATGAAGAGAGTAAAAAGCAATAAAAGGAGTAATTGATTATGAGTTTCCAAGTAGCTTATGTGCCCATTGGTGTCGGTACGTTCCATCTGGAGAGCGCACAGGATCAGTTTGAAAAATCCATTGCCATGCTCAAGGGCCTGAATGCAGACTGCACCGTGCCCGAGAAAATGCTGCTGACCATCAACGATCTGGACGCATACCTCGATACCCTCAACCCCGACCTCATCGTGCTGCAGAACATCACCTTTGCCAACGCCGCTTACGCCAGCGAGGTGCTCAAGCGCTTTGCCTGCCCCATTGTGCTGTGGACCCTGCGGGAGCCGGTCATCGACGGTACCCGCCTGCGCCTCAACAGCCTGACGGGCGCTTACTCCGCCGGCAACGCCATCACGGCGTTCCGGGGCGAGGGCAAGTTTGAGTATATCTTTGGTGCCCCCGGCGAGGCCGAGGTGGAGCGGGAAGTGGGCGCTGCCATCCGTGCCGCCAAGGTCAAGTACGACCTGCGCCGCCTCAAGATGATCTCCATTGGCCACACGCCCCAGGGCTTCGGCTTTGGCCGCGCGCTGGACGCTGAGATGATGAGCACCTTTGGCACCACGCTGGATTCCATCGAGGCCCGTGAGCTCATCAACAAAGCCAAGGGTTACACCGAGGAGGAGCTGGCCGACGAGCTGGCCGAGGCCCGCAAGACCATTGTTGGCCTGGAGGCCATCCCGGAAAACAACGTGGTCAACTTTGCCCGCCTCTATAAGGCGTATAAGAGCTATGTGGGCGAGAACCACATCGGGGCCCTCTGCTCCCGCTGCTGGCCGGATTTCTTCACCGAGTTTGGTACCCCCGTGTGCAGCGTGCTCTCCCTGCTCAACGCCAACGGCGTTTCCGCCAGCTGCGAGTCCGACGCTTACGGTGCCCTCTCCATGTTCATTGGCAGCGACCTGACCAGCCGTTCCTGCTTCTTTGGCGACCCCGTCTCCATGAACGAGAAAGAGGGAACCATCACGTTCTGGCACTGCGGCATGGCTGCCTGTGACCTGGCCCGCAAGGATACCGGCGCGCAGGTGGGCGTCCACCCCAACCGCAAGATCGGCCCCGTTATGGACTTTGGCTGTGAGGCCTGTGAGCATGTCACCATCTTCCGTGTGGGCCGCAAGCCGGACGGCAGTTTCCGCTTCTTCATCGCGGAGGGTTCCGCACTGGACAAGCCCAAGCAGTTCAACGGCACCTCCGTGGTCGTCAAGACCGTGGAAAGCGCCAAGGATGTCGTCTATGGCACCGTCAAGGGCGGTTGGGAACCCCACTTTGTGGTGGTGTACGGCCAGGTGGCCAACGAGCTGGAAAAGCTGGGCAACATGCTGGGCGTGGAAGTCTGCAAATTCTGAAATCCTAAAACAGCAAACAATCGCCTTGAAATAAGCAGCTTTCTCTTGCTACTATGAAAAACACGGAGTATACTTGGTTTAAGTAAATTTAAGTAACTGAGGATGCTTGATTTAAGGAAATTTAAGCAACGGAGAATGCTTGCCAGATGTACAGGGAAAGAGGTGTGGAGATGGCATACAACGGCCTGAACCTCGGAAACGTCAAAAACCAGAACCGCAGCTCCATTTTAAAGCTGCTGAACGACCACGGCCCCATGCCGCGCAAGGATCTTTCGGCCCGGCTGGGCCTGACCCCGGCCAGCCTGACTACCCTGTGCGGAGAGCTGCTGGCCCAGAACATTCTGTTTGAGCTGGGCGAGGTACAGCAGGAGGATAAACGCGCCGGGCGGCGCAAGATCCTGCTGGGCATCAATTACGCCTACCGCCATGTCCTCTCCATCAGCATCGAGGCCCCCGCCACCAGTGTCACCCTGTGTGACCTGCGGGGAGAGCACTGCATCACCCGCCGCATCCCTACGGATACCAGCGTGGAGCCGGAGTTGTTTTTAAAGCGGGTGGCCAATGTGGGCAAAGCCCTGCTCTGGGAAAACAGCATCGGCAGGGAAGAGCTGCTGGGGGCGGGCGTCTCGGTGCCCGGCCCGGTGGACCGGGAAAAGGGCGTCAGCACCCACGCTTACCGCGTCTGGGATCAGCCCGTGCAGGTAACTGCCCCGCTGGCTGAGGCACTGGAGTGTACCGTGCTGCTGGAAAACAACGTCAAGGCCTTTGCCCAGGCCGAGCTGACTTATGGCCTGGGGCGGACGGAGGAGAACCTGCTGCTGCTCAAATGGGGCCCCGGCGTGGGCTCCGCCATCATTGCGCAGGGCCGTATCTATGAGAGCCGGATGTACAAATCGGCGGAGATCGGCCATGTGCGGGTGGAAAAGAACGGCAAGCTCTGCCGCTGCGGGCGGCACGGCTGCCTGGAAACGCGGGTAGCCAGCCACCCCATTGCCCGCCATCTGCGGCAGGTGTGCAGCCCGGAAACGACCCCGCTGCTGTGGGCTGCCGTGGGCGGCAGGCCCGAGAACATTACCGTGCACAATCTGGACACCCTCGCCGCGCTGGACGAACCGGCCATGTGGGAGGCGCTGGATGCGGACATTGAGGTGCTGGCCGATGTGGTGGGCGGCTGCCTGACCATGCTCACGCCGGATCATCTGATCCTGTACGGGTATATGTTCAAGCTGCCGCACTTCCGGGAAAAATTCCTCGCCGCCTGCAAGCGGTACGACCCCGCCTACGACGAAAATTATATCCGTGTCTCAGAGCTGGCTGAAAAGCTGGAATACATCGGGCCGCTGGCGGTTGTGACCAACGAGCTGTTTTATCAGGGCTGAAAATTTTATCAGGCAAACAGGCAAAAAGCGTGCTGTGGAGCAAGAGAGCGCAAGGGCTTTGCAAAGTTCTGGGCGGCGCTTGCCCCACAGCTTTTATTTTTACCAGAAAAGGAGAGTTTCCCCATGTCATACATCATGGCACTGGATGCCGGAACCACTTCCAACCGCTGCATCCTGTTCAATGAAAAAGGCGAGATGTGCAGTGTGGCACAAAAGGAGTTTACCCAGTATTTCCCCAAACCGGGCTGGGTGGAGCACGACGCCAATGAGATCTGGACCACCCAGCTGGGCGTGGCACTTTCGGCCATGAACCAGGTGGGAGCCAGCGCGGCGGACATTGCGGCCATCGGCATCACCAACCAGCGCGAGACCACCATCGTGTGGGACCGTGACACCGGCGAGCCCATTTACCACGCCATCGTCTGGCAGTGCCGCCGCACCAGCGCCTACTGCGACGAGCTCAAGGCCAAAGGCCTGACGGAGAAATTCCGCCAGAAGACCGGCCTTGTCATTGACGCCTATTTCTCCGCCACCAAGCTGAAATGGATTCTGGACAACGTGCCCGGCGCGCGGGAAAAGGCCGAGGCGGGCCAGCTGCTGTTTGGCACCGTGGAGACCTGGCTCATCTGGAAGCTGACCTGTGGCAAGATCCATGTCACGGATTATTCCAACGCCAGCCGCACCATGATGTTCAACATCCACACCCTGCAGTGGGACGATGAGATTCTGGAAGAGCTTGATATCCCCAAATGTATGCTGCCGGAACCCATGCCCTCCAGCTGCTTTTATGAGTGGGCCGACCCCATGCACTTTGGCGACGGCATCAAAATCGCGGGCGCGGCAGGCGACCAGCAGGCGGCGCTCTTCGGCCAGACCTGCTTTACCCCCGGCGAGGCAAAAAATACGTTCGGCACCGGCGGCTTCATGCTGATGAACACGGGCGAGCAGCCGGTGTTCTCCCAAAACGGCCTGGTCACCACCATTGCCTGGGGCCTGGACGGCAAAGTACATTACGCGCTGGAGGGCTCCATTTTCGTGGCCGGTGCCGCCATCCAATGGCTGCGGGACGAGCTCAAGCTGCTGGAAGAAGCCCGGGACTCCGAGTATATGGCCGGCAAGGTCAAGGACACCAACGGCTGCTATGTGGTGCCGGCGTTCACGGGCCTGGGCGCGCCCCACTGGGACCAGTACGCCCGCGGCACCATTGTGGGCCTGACCCGCGGCTGCAACAAGTATCACATCATCCGGGCCACGCTGGACAGCCTGTGCTATCAGGTCAACGATGTCCTCCACGCCATGGAGGCGGATTCCGGCATCCAGATGAAAGCCCTCAAGGTGGACGGCGGCGCTTCCGCCAACAACTACCTGATGCAGACCATGGCCGATGTGAGCAATGTGCCGGTGCAGCGCCCCTCCTGCGTGGAGACCACGGCATTGGGTGCCGCCTATCTGGCAGGCCTGGCGGTGGGGTACTGGAAATCCACCGACGATGTGCTGCAGAACTGGTCGGTGGATCGCACCTTTACGCCCAACATCACCCCGGAGGAGCGCAAAAAGCGGGTCAAGGGCTGGAACAAGGCCGTCCGCTGCGCCTACCACTGGGCCAAAGACGAAGAGGACGAGTGACATGGACCGTGCAGAAGACGGACGCCTCCGGTTTTTCTCGGAGCTGTCGGAGCACCAGATCTCAGCCGATGAGTTTTTCAACGTGGTCCTGCTGGACTCGCTGGCCCGGAATTTCGGGCTGCAAAATGTGCTCATCTCCTACTTTGATCCGCAGGGCAATTTCCTCTCCTGGACCCACCGCAACGGGGTGCTGGCCGATTGCGAGGAACACCCTTACCGCCGCTGCCAGCCGGCCGACGTGGTGCGCCAGACGCTGTACCGGGAGGCCGTGCAGGATAAACTGACCTACAACAACGTCACGCCCCGGCTCTACCACTCCACCAAACTCATCCCGCCGGAGGATTACGAGCAGAGCAGCTATGTGCGTTTTCTCGAAGAAAATTTCGGGGCCCGCTACAGCGTGACCATGGCCTTTGGCATCAACGCGTATATTCAGGTGGCGTTTTTCAAGAGCCGGGAAGAGGGCGATTTCACGCCCGAGGAGCTGAGCCAGCTGGAACAGATTTACGTTTACATCGCCAACGATTACAAAAACTTCAAGAAATACGAGCAGGCCAAGATCATCTCCAACATCCAGAGCGAGATCATCCTCTCGGGGGAAAAAGCCTATCTCGTTACGGACGATTTTATGCACATCATGAGCTGCAACCACGCGGCAAAGGCCTGCCTGGGTGATATCCTGGGCGGGGCCGCCGATGGGTTGGATGGAAGCAGGCCCTGCAGCTGGCTCCCGTTTTTGCTGGGCAGTGAGCTGGGCCACGCCGAAAACCGGGTGCAGACCCGGGTCATCCGGGACTATATTTTCAAAATTTACACCTACGACCAGCGCTATTCCAACGGCATTGTGGACCGCTACCACTGGATCACCATTGCCCGGGCGGAGCAGCCTGCGGCAGCTGGCAAAAACAGCGAGGC
>ERZ1034626.482-NODE-482-length-28951-cov-48.731762_pt1 | contig 28951 bp, 24 predicted proteins | sample MGYA00520652_ERZ1034626 | MGnify/ENA primary metagenome ERZ1034626 (study PRJEB33766, sample SAMN09781765) | gut metagenome | biome: gut microbiome | host: Homo sapiens | place: Madagascar | study: EMG produced TPA metagenomics assembly of the PRJNA485056 data... | reverse complement strand
ATTTTAAGTCTTTCCATTTAATCCTTACAAATTGTACATAGTTATTACTTCAAAATATATACGCCAAAAAACGAATAATATTATATCGTTTGTCAATAATATCTTAACTCATTCCTTCCAAAATGGAATATTGAAACAAATAGCATACTCTCATCACCGTCAAAAAAGAACCAAGGATTAGATATAGGGTTAGGATTTCTCACGATATGCAATTCGCGTGCAGGTGTATTGCCTTCAGCACACATAATGGCTACTTTTTTGCCATTGCGAGCCACATCAATCACTATCAGAGCATGTCCCATTCCTTCCAACTTGCGAGCTGGATAGACGAGCACATCGCCGGGTTGCACATCACTTATCTTTCTTGGCTTCGTCTCACGGCTCACAGAAAAAGTGCTGCACACACCATAGGCTTTCTTCAAGAATTTCTCCAGTGCTTTGCGCGAAGCCCCACCTTGATATTGAAGCGTATTGCCATTTACGTCCTGGAAACGTATCTCCGAGTAGCGTCCATGACTGAACAGGTACTCAGCCCTCACTCTCATGGTCATATCAGCACACTGCTCCGACTTGCTGAGCATCGGTATGTCGATTACGCCGGTTGAGAGAAACTGAAACCGCGCATCACCACCCGTATAGAGCTGCACCTTACTTCCACGTTTCTTCAGCGGCAAACTGCGCATAAACTCTGCATAACTGCCGTCTACACGGGTATATCCAACAGGAGTTGAAATGTCTCCAATCGTCGCAGCATTCCATGGGTTGCTTGTGCGAGAATACCACCATACGACACCAACTAAAATCATACCAGTCAAAACAAACACTCCAACAACTATTAATACTTTCTTCATTGCTTTTTTATACAAAATTAGGTTATGTATATGCTATAAGCAAATCGTTGCAGATGGTTTGTATGAAATGATATAGAAAATGTATAAACTACACTATTGGTCGTAAATGTAATTTTTGAAGGGTACGCCAGAATTATAATAAAAAAGTCCTGTAAATCTTTCGACTTACAGGACTTTGCGGAGAGAGAGGGATTTTATACCACTCTACCAGCTTCCGTAACTCATTGATATTCAAGTGCCGTCTTTAGGCATTTTCGCTTATTTTGCACGAAAAATGGCGCAGAACTGGCGCAAGACAAAACGTCTTAAAACACTGTGTATGAATGACTTTTGTTACACAATTTAACTATTTTAAGAAATCTATCGACTCTATTTTCTACTCCACTCCTCAAATCTTTGAGGAGATTATGGCATTACGATACTCGCTTCTTACTTTCAAACAAGTCGGTTGCCATTGTTTTCTGTTTATCTTCCCATTACCTTTGTATTATGTTTATGAATTGCCCTTATGAAAGGGGGATAATACAACATCATGACCACTATCTTACCATAATTATTCAAATGCCTATAAGTCAAATATGACTCTGAAAGTTGTATCTTCATGTAGCAATATTGATTTTCAAGATGTTACATAACTTTTATAGGCATTGAAATATGTAGCCTACTTGTAGCGTCTTGTAGCACGATGTAGCGTTATATCCTATTATTGGTACAAAGTTAGTATAAAACCATTAGAATAAAGATAAATTCCTCGTGTTTAACACTAACTTTGCACCAAAATACTGATGTTAGAGGCTACAAACAAAGTCCTTTACCTTTGCTTGGTATTCTTCCTTGGTCATACCTCCAGTCTCTATCATTGAGTCAAGTACATCGCCAAGTTCGTCAAAAGCAATATCATGATGATATTCTTTTGTTGTCCCATCCTTTTCTCCATAGATACGGTAGTAATCAGAGCCTTCATCCAAAGCAATATATACCTTGCCTTGAAATTGGAAACCATTCACTTGCATGACAAGTGCCGCCATAGTGAAGTTTTCGCCATTGACATTCTTGATAATTGGGGTAGCATACATCTTTGAGATGCCCCAACTATTGATAATGTCTATCGGGGTTGTATGAAGGAAAAACAGCCTTGTAAGAGTTAAAAATGTGACCATTGATTCATTTTCTTGCCTTCAAAATTGCGTGTACAAAGGAATAAGGCTAACTTCGTGGTCGTTAAAAATGTGTATTTACACAAAATAAACGAACAGAAATATAGAAATCCGTACATTGAGTTTTGTGGAAGAGGAGATGAAATACATGTGCGTCCATTGACCTTCAGAGAAGTAGCAGATTTTCGTGATGACTATTCGCAAGATATGATTCGTGAATATATGCTCTATGGAGGATTGCCACAGGTCGTTTTAGAAAACGATGTCAACAAGAAGGTGAGTTATCTGGAACAGCAGATGGAGCATACTTATTTGCGTGACATAAAAGAGCGATATGAAGTTCGTCAAGATAGCGATTTGTCAGAACTAGTGGACATCATGGCATCATGTGTGGGTGGTCTGACCAATCCTCCAAAGATTGCAGACACTTTTAAAAGTGTAAAGCATAGTAGCATTTCGGTGGATACCATACGTCTCTACTTGGAATATATGGAGGATGCGTTCGTGTTGGAACGTGTTACTCGTTATGACATTAAAGGAAGAAAATACATAGATTCGCCATTTAAGTATTACTTTGATGATTTTGGACTGAGAAATGCCCGATTAGGATTTCGGCATGTAGAACCAACGCATATGATGGAGAATATGCTCTACAACGAGCTTCGTGCTATTGGAATGAAGGTGGATGTAGGACAGGTGTTTACCGAAGTGAAAATCGAGGATGGATCCCGTCAGCGCAAGACGCTGGAAATCGATTTCGTCTGCAACCGTGGCTATGAGCGAGTATACATCCAATCGGCCTATGCGATGGAAACAGAAGAAAAACGAGATCAAGAACTGACCTCACTACGTAAACTTCGCGACGGATTTCGCAGAATCGTAATTGTAAACGGGCTACAACCTACCTACATGAATGAAGAAGGCGTGTATATTATAAATCTTATGGATTTTTTGCGCGACCCAGAGAAATACATGGAGGAGAGAGTATAAAAACACAATATTCTTAAACTAGTAATATTATGTTATGTCTGAGTTTATCAAAGCCATCGGCATATTTTATAAGAATGAATTAAATGTCATTAATACGTATTTAGTCAACCAGCCCCCCAAGACCATGCCAAATCTAAACTCACTGATTGCGGCATTACCTTTGCTAGCTTTAGTGGCGTAATATAGGATTGAAGCAAACGATAAGATACATAGTTAAATCATATACCCGTTGGCGGAATTAATTTAAGTTGACAACTATGAGTAAAAAGTTGTACATATCGCTGATTTTTAGTAATTTAGTGGTGATCAAAACATTAAGTTCAAACCATCGTATGTACAACCTTTATACAAAATTCGTCAAAATACTTGAGATATGCAAGCAATTCTCTGAAAATCTCGTCAATGAATCGGGTAATGTTCCACGTCGTGGTCCTGTTCCCAAGTTTTCGGATTTGGAAGTAGTGGCGCTATCCCTGACGGCAGAAACCGAGAGCATTGATAGTGAGAAGTGGTTGTTCGACTATAAATTGCAAGAATACAAGGACTGCATTCCCAATCTCATATCAAGGAGACAGTTCAATGACCGCAGGAAGAAAACGGCAGGCCTGTGTGAGGAACTGCGCAAGCGGATTGCCATGGAAATGGATGGCGGAGAGGAACAATTCTTTGTTGACTCCAAGCTGATAGAGGTTTGTAGGGTTGCAAGAGGAAAGCGTTGCAAGATGGGGCGTACCGGAAATTTCTCGCAAGCTCCCGACTTCGGCTTCTGTGCTTCGCAGAATACATATTATTTTGGTTATAAGTTACACGCTCTCTGTGGGTTAAGTGGAGTCATCCATTCCTATGATCTGTCAAAGGCAAGTGTAGCTGATCTCCATTATATGAAGGATGTAAAACATACTTATCACGACTGTAGCATCTATGGTGACAAAGGGTATATTGGAGCTGACATACAGCTTGACTTGTTCGAAACCGCACACATAAGACTGGAGTGTCCGTATCGGCTCAACCCAAAGGATTGGAAACCGACATTCATTCCGTTTGCAAAGGCAAGAAAGAGGATTGAGACAATATTCTCACAACTTACAGACCAGTTCTTGGTCATCAGGAACTACGCAAAAATAACGAATGGTTTGTTTGCCAGAATCATTGGCAAAATTAGTGCACTTACCATTCTGCAATACGTAAACTTCATTAACGACAAGCCCATTGGCAGAATTAAGTATGCACTAAATTAATTCCGCCAACAGGTAGTTACTTATTTAAATTCATTTCGCAAATATCCCTAACCCAACTTTAACGCTTCAAAGAAAAATCAGCTTATTTTTGAGCTTTTTCTTTCCCAAAACTATTGATAATCAATTCTGCGTATGCCGTTAGGTTATTTGTAGTACCCAAGTATGTCGGAAGAAGTGTGTAACTTTGCGGCATGTATTTCGTTTCGGATAGAAGAATTAATCCCGCAACAGGGGAAATGGACCATTACTACCGCATCAAGGAGTCATTCCGTGATGCGGAAGGACGCGTGCGTACCCGTCTGATGTTGGCGGCAGGATTCTTACCCGAACTGAGTACGGATGAAATATGCGACATTCGCCGTGGACTTTCCTATCTGCTTGAACAAAGCGGTGAACTGCCAGGACAGCAACAGCTCTTTGATCTTAATCCGATGAAGGAAATGAGCGAGAAAGTATGCCGCTACGTCCACTCCTTTTGGAAAGAAATGAAACAAAAGGGTACAATTGATGCTGCGCGCGAAAGCTATGAAGAGTCGGTGCGCAAGGCCCGCCGATTGGTAGATGTCAAAACCATCGAACATACGGATGCCCGCGAGGTGGGTGCCGAAAACGTATGCCTGCAAGCTATACGAGAGTTGCAGATTGACAAGTTTCTTCAACGGCAGGGTTGGACTGAACGTAAAATTCAATCCACCCTTTCTTCCTTGATAATCAGAACTACTTATGCTTCTTCAGAATGGAAGTCCCTGCGTTTAATGGAAGAAAATTCTGCTGCCATGGAACTGCTTACCGGCAATTTTGAAGATTGTCCTACACAACGTGAAGTGTATGCAGCTGCTCCGGAGTTGTATGTGCTGAAGGAAGATTTGGAGCGTCACCTTTGCCGCCGAACCGACTCGCTGTTCAACCTTACGAACCGCAATATGCTCTTCGACCTTACGAACTTCTATTTCGGAGGAAGCAAACGCCAGTCTGCCAAAGCCAAGTTCGGACGTTCCAAAGAAAAGCGTTCGGACTGCAAACTCTTGGTGCTCGCACTGGCCATCAATACCGAAGGTTTTATCCGCTACAGCTCGATCCTTGAAGGAAATACGGCTGATCCTCAGTCGCTTCCCGATATGGTGGAACGTATCATAACCCGCAATCCCGTATCCCGTAATCCAGAGGAAAAGGTACTGGTTGTGGTTGATGCAGGTATCGCTACAGAATCCAACCTGCAACTGTTGAAGGACTCGGGTTATAATTATCTTTGCGTAAGCCGCACGAAACTGAAGGATTACACACTCAAGGATGAGGACCGCAAAGTAACGGTTTTGGACAGTCGCCGCCGTCCCATCACTTTGGCCGAAGTGTCACACGAACTAGAGGGCGATTATTATCAACAGGTCAACTCCCCTGCAAAATCCATTACCGAAAGTTCGATGAACCGCCAATGGCGCGAGCGTTTTGAGGCAGAACGTCTTAAGGCACAGCGCGCACTCTCCACCAAAGGGGGCGTAAAAACCTACGAAAAGGTGGTTGAACGCATCGGCCGAGCTATGGGCAAATATCCATCTGTTTCAAAGTATTATCAGATGGAATACGTCCGTTCTGAAGAAAATCCCAATCACATGGGCGATATACGCTGGAAGATAACCCTCTCGGAAGACACGCAGGAACAGAGCTTCGGTACTTACTTTTTGCGTACCAATGTTCCTACACTTGATGAAAAGTCAACGTGGGAGTATTACAACCTGATCCGCGAAAAAGAAACCTCGAACCGCCAACTCAAAACCGACTTGAACCTTCGTTCCATCTATCATCAGAAAGACGATAGTGCTGATGCTCATCTATTCTTTGGCTTGCTGGCTTATTGGATAGTCAACACTATCCGCTATTATTGGTGTCCGCTAAAACTTTTGTAGGATAAAGAAATGCCCTATTTTTACCGAAAATCATAGTATATGAGTTTATATTTGACTATTACAAGGATTTATCAAATATAAAACTATCAAAATTACACAATGGAAAAAGGTAAGCCCCTATTCCATAAAAGTATCGTTATTCACTGATTTACAATGAAATATGAATCCACACCATTTTTTTAGCGGACACCAATAATCCGCTATAAGCTTAAACTGCAGGGTATCACTCATTATTGGACGGAACTCAAGCGCATCCTTTCCACCCAAAAAGCCATAACGACCGAAGGAACCAATGCAATGGGTGAACACGTAACGCTGCGTATGTGTTCCGAACCGACCGATAAAGCCGCAGAGATATACCGCTTGCTTCACTATACTTCCATCCCCTTCCGAAGGTATTGCCTTCATCAGTCCAATTCAGCGAATTTGGAAAATCTGTAGTACCCACGAACATTGTGAAAAAAATGAAGGGGCTGAATTACAGGGAAGTTTTAGGGAGGATATGTTGAAGTTGGGCTAAGTTGTTTGTTTCTCTTTTAGGTAACATATTAAATGAATAAGTCATATTACTTCTGTTTAGTAAGTCGACAGGCATAAACAAAGATGTATTTTAATTTTTAGAACCGGGATTTTTCGATATTTCTTATGATGTATGTAAAGTCTCTTGAAGTATCATTCAAATGATCAAATCCACTTGTTAAAATAATCTCTAATTTCTCATCCACAATCAAATAGCGATCATGTCGATTGGCTATTTGTGGATTCTTGATAAAATTCCATTGGCCACAGTGTTGTGTCATTAATTCTATATGTTCATCATCAATGTCATTGTATGTAATCTCCAAATTCTTTTGAGGTAATATCCTTTTAATCAAATCAATATTCCTATCCTTTGAAGAGATATACTTATCATACAGGGTTATTTTCCTGTTATGAAGGCATATGGCGGTTAAATGTTTAATGGCGAGTTCACGCGGTTCTGCCATATCAAAACTTGCGGAATAATTGTTTTCCAACCGTTGCTTATCGTCCATAATGTTCACATAAGGGAATGTATCTTTAGTAGAACTCAGAATTATTTTATACAAAGTACAATTCTCGGCCAAATCTTCTAAAGATTGTCTTTTTAACCCCGAATGAGCCATTTCTGCTTTTAAATTTATAGGTAATTCTACATCATTGTCCTCATATTGTTTGATATTGGAAACTATCTTTCTTTTATAATAGTGAAGTAACTGCCTGATTTTCTTTTTATCAAATTCTGTGCCTTTTTGAAACTTGTGATATTCCTGAAACAAGTCATCATCAATCACAATACCATTTATAACCTTACCCATAATCTTTTATTCTATTTCTAACAATTCTTCCAATGTGGCATCAAAGAAACCCTCAGGAAACGGAATCTTGAATTTCCCTCCTTCTGTAAACTGAATAGTTTCAAAAGGTAAAGTAATGCCGCCTTTGTAATGAACAACTGCCTTGTCGTGTTCAAACCGATTTTTGAAAATCTGATATTGCAGTTTGTTTATAAGGTGTTCGCAATGAGTTTCAATCAGCACCTGAATGCCTGCATTGGCAATGTAGGTGAAAAACTCTCCCAATCGTGCTTGGGCAGCTGGGTGTAGATGAAGTTCCGGATTCTCAATCATCAGCAAATCTCCTTTTTTGGCACGAAGACACATTATCAGTGTTTTTACCAAATAACTGACCCCGACACCTAATTGTTGAGGGGATAAATTGGCTAAATCATCGCTTTTATAAACCACCTTTACTTTTGTTGGGCTTATTTTTTCGGTCTGCATCTCAAACTTAATTCCCAAGATATAAGTAAGCCAATAATTTATGTGTGATGAAAGTGTTTCTGACTCACTGAGAATAAGAAGTTCTTTTTCGATAGGATTAGACTTTTCCTGCTCAAATGTGCCGAAAAGGTATTCGCCTGCTATACCCACCTTGTATTTAGGCGAGATTGTTTCCATTTCGCTAAATCCTAATCGGTTAGCAGATAGATAGAAAACATTTTTCTCCAAATCCATACCCGTAGGGTTATTGCATGTTGTTTCATCGGAATTCATCTTGCAGAGTATTTGGTCACTTTCATTGTAAAATCCGATGCTTAGCTCCTTTGCATTTATATTTCTGTTGCGCAAAGTTTCAAAGGTAAAGTCCATCCCATCCATCAGTAAAGATGCCATAGGGGATGAATAATACAATGCTGTTAGAACTGCCTGAAAACAAGTTGATTTTCCGGTTGAATTCAATCCTGTTAATATGGTCAACGGGCGGAGTTCAAGTTCTTGTCGCTCAAGTGATTTAAAATTACATATGGTTAGTTTTGATAGCATCGCTTATTTGTTTTATGAGGTTTTCTGCCAATTCATATCTCTCGTTCAGGTTAATTGTTGAGTCAACATTACCAGAGAACATTTGTTGATGGTCGAATGTCCTTTTAAATTTTTCTACTTCTTGTTTTGTAAAATCGACATCCTCTGTCAAATTGTCGTTTGAAAAGACGTACATAAGCACTTCAAAAAGTGGCATATTGATAGGACGGCGATTGTTCGACTCTGAATCAAAACGAAATGCATCTCTGCCTAAGACATTATAGCAGTTATTCATGGCTCTGCAGAATGTTTGCTTGCAGTCATCCAATAAATCACCAGAAGCTTTATCGTTTAAGAAAATCATTGTCTTGGCTAAAAAATCATCCATGTCACTTTTATATTCGATGCTTTCGCCATTCTGTTTCAATACTTCATCTTGCTTTTTCTTTAAAAGATAAAAAGCAATGGACCGCAATATGATGTATTGGTCTTTCAACCGCTTGCTGCTTATTCCTTTTCCTGTTGCATTCAAGAATACAGAAGAAGTAGCAAGCTCTTTCAATAAAACTGTAGAACGTCCCTTATACAGTGCATTACGCATTTCCTGATTGGTCAGCCTTGTTCCACCACGATTGACACGGTCAAAAATATCATATTTTACTCGTTCCGGCGTAGGGGGCTGTATGATATAGAATGACAGTTGGTAATCTTCAAATATACCTTGCATTTTGAAATCAAGTTCAGAAAATGTCTTTCCATTACATTGAGGAAGTATTTTCAAGTCTTTCAGATTGAACTTATTGTTCAAAAAGTTTAGGATAGCAGAGATACGCTGTCTTCCGTCTACTACCTGTTTGGTACCGTCTTTCATTTCAAAGAGGTATATAGTTGGAATTGGAATGCCCATAAGGATAGATTCCACCAGTTCAGCAGATTGTTTGGAACTCCATACATCGTTGCGCTGGAAATCGGGATCTATTACGAGTTCCTTTCTTTCCTCAACTAATCGTTTTAAATGCATAGTGCTGTATTGTGCTTTTTCAACTCGCACTTCCGCATTAGGGTATACGGACTCTAAATTACTGATATTCTCTGGGTTTTCACCTTCCAGTAAATCAACTTCAATATTATTGTCAAATTCTTCCTGCTGCATACTCCATTCTTTTCGTCATTCTAATACAAAGGTAGTATTTTTCAGCGATACTTAAGTCTGCAAATAAAAAACTTTTTGAAAATCAAATCTACTGATAGGACTTTAGCTGTTAACAGAAAGTCCGTCCGTCTCACTGCCGGCATATTGGATGCGTCTCGGGTCGGAACCGTAGGAGGCGAAGTCGCCAATCTTGGAAACGATGCGCTGCGAACCGATATAGATGTGCTTGGTGTAGCGTCCGCCCTGGTTGGCTACCAGATAAGGACTGACGTAGAGCGAGAACTTCGCCGTGTTGGTGCGTCCGCCCGCGAACTCGGAGTTCACGTAGAGCTGTTCACCCTCACCGGAGGTCTTCACCGTGCGTTCACCGTCGGCATCATACCGGTAGTTGGTCACGAAGCCGTTGTCATCGGAAGCCGTCAGGCGGTTCTCCTCGTCCCAGCGGAGCTTGCGCTCGGCTGCGGTGGAATCCAACGCGCCGTCCTGCTTGACGCGGCCTGTATTGACATAGATCAGGTTGCCGTTGGCATCGTAAGTATAGGTATGGTTGTTGTCCACCTTGGCCAAGTAGTCCGGATTATCTTCAGTGCGGTAGTTCGCATCCTTCACTTCGGCCAGCTGGAACTTCTTGCCCTCAGTCTTGCCGTAGGTATAGGCCAGGTCATAGCCCACATGGAGCGTTCTGTCGAACTGTACGCCCTGCTGCGTGAGATGCTGCTTCTTCGACACGATGCGGTGCATGTTGTCGTAGCCCATCTCCATCCGGTAGGAAACGGTCTTGCTGTCCGCTCCGGCATAGGTTCCCGTAGCACTTGCCAGACAGTAGAATGCGTCATACATATAGGCATGCGTCATCTGTCTGCCCGCCTTTCCGCTTTCGGGAAGTGCGGCCTTGTTGGCAATGCTGAGCACGTTGCTTACGGCATCGTAGGTATAGCCATTGTCCATGATGGACTTGCCGCCTGCGTTGACCGTCAGGTTCTGCAGCTTATGGTGTGGCTATAACCTTTTACTTTTTAACACGACAGTCTCACTCTTTTAATAGGTGGGGCTGTCGTGCTAAAAATATGCAATTTGACAGTTGGTTATCTAATTTATTTCTTTTTGCTTTACCCGAATTAGAGATGTCATCAACTGCCCTTTTAAGTATAAGATAATTAATTCTTTAGTGGCAAAAAGATGCATCTTTTTGCGCATCTTTTTTATAATTGAATAATATATTACCCGGTTGGTGGAATTGTTCCATAGCTTCTTGTCAATGTAGATACCAAAGGAACCGACATTCAGCATTTCACCATTCAGGAAAATCCAGGTCATCAAGGGAGACTTTCCCTACTTGTTTTCGTAGTTTGAACGTACATAGTACGACACTTTAAAAATAATTCTCATAACGACTCAAATTTAATGTAGCAACATGGCTACAAAGTTCTACATAATCAGTTATGAATCAATGATTTTATAGGCTTCAAAATGGGCTTCATTTTTCGGTCACTGCTACATTTTTTTGAGGGGTCTTCAAAGTGTAGCAGTAAATGTAGCAAATAATGACCGAACTTTGAAGGCTAAACCCTACATTCAGGCCTTCACCTTGTTGGGGCGCAAAAATAAAAAGCACCGTAATCAACTGATATACGGTGCTTTAAATGACTTTTTGAAGGCTTTTATGAAGTCCTTCGTTTTTGTTTCAGCGGAGAGAGAGGGATTCGAACCCCCGGTGCCTCTCAGCACGGCGGTTTTCAAGACCGCTGTAATCGACCACTCTACCATCTCTCCTTGTGCAAATGGTAAAATCTGTCTATGTCTTATTTGCGAGTGCAAAGATAAAGCGTTTTATTGGCTTTACCAAATTTTTTTCTCAAATTCTGTAGCTTTTACTCGTTTTTTGCGTTTTCTATAAAAAGGCGAACCTTTTCGTTAAGCCAGATGAGCAAAAGAAAGCTTGCTTTCATTTTGCCATGGCGAGAAAAGGTGCACGAAAGTGAACGGCTATTTGAGGTTTTCGAACGCACGTTTGGCGCAGTCGTAGCCTTCTTCGTAGAGGGCGGTCAGTTTGTTTACATCGCTACAGAGGCGCGTCACCTCAAGTGGGCGCTGCGGACGAATGACCATTACGCGACCTTCATCTTCAAGGCGCTCGATGAGTTCGAGCTGCGCATTATAGATTGCATGACGCTTGCTCAAGAGCAGACGCAGACGCGGGAAGCGTCGATAGATGTACTTCGGAATCTTGATGTCGCGCGACGTCTCGCGATAGCCTCGGTTGCGCGTCAGTACGACGACGTTAAACGGATGCCCCGTAGCGATAGCACGCTCTATGGGTATAGAGTCGACGATGCCACCGTCGAGCATCGGCTGACGGTCTATCCATACGATTGGACATACATAGGGCAGCGAAGAGGAAGCCTTGGCCAAGGCGATCAAACGGTCGGGGGATTTGCGCTCCGTTAAGTAACAAGCCTTGCCCGTAAGGCAGTTGGTAGTGACCATTTCAAACGTCATGGGGTTGGCAAAGCACGTATCGTAGTCGAAGGGCAACACTTCGTGGGGCATGCGGTCGTAAAGAAAGTCGCGGTCAAGTATGCTGTGCTGCGTCCATAGATACTTCATGCCGATGTAACGATATTGGCTCAGCAGGTCGATGTTCGACTTCTTGGCTCTACCGCGCTGACGACTCATATACGATAGGCCATTACAAGCACCTGCCGACACGCTTACGCAATAAGGAAAGGTGATGCCGCTGTCAAGAAGATAGTCGAGTACGCCACTCGTAAACACACCGCGCATTCCTCCGCCTTCAAGCACCAAACCCGTATTTTGTGGTAATGTAGATGGCATATTGTGACTCTTTTTGGTTTTATCAACGACAAAGTTACACCAAATTGAATAAAATTCTGTACTTTTGCCCAATATAATTACGGAGTAAAAAAGTTATTAGTTAACGAGCTAACAAGTTGATGAGTAAGTTACTTTTCAAAAAACATACTATCCGTTAACTTGTCAACTAAAAAAACAAAAAAACTTTCGCTATGTTATTTTCAAAAGAAACGTACATGGAGCGCCGCCGTAAGCTACGTGAGTTAGTGGGCAGCGGTTTGATAGTGCTTTTTGGCAACAACGATAGTCCTAACAACTATCCCTCAAACGTATATAAGTTTCGTCAAGATAGTTCCTTCCTTTATTTCTTCGGTCAGCACCGCGATGGCCTCGTTGGCGTGATAGATGCTGATTCGGGCAACGAAATATTGATCGGCAACGACATCGACATCGACGACATCGTATGGTACGGCTCTGTCACCTCAGTAGCCCAAATGGCTGAAGAGTGTGGGGTAGAGGCCTCTGCCCCCATGGCGGAGTTGGAACAGATTGTAAAGCATGCCACTGCGGCCGAACGCAAGGTACACTTCTTACCGCCCTACCGCCACGACACCATGATTCAGATCATGGACCTCTTAGGCATTCACCCCTCTAAGCAGCGCGAAGCGGCTTCGCTCAGTCTGATTAAGGCCGTGATTAAGTTGCGCTCTATCAAGTCGGAGGAAGAGATTGCCGAACTCGAACGTGCAGCCGTGATAGGTTACAAGATGCACACGACAGCCATGCGTTTAGCAAAGCCCGGCGTAACGGAACAATACATTGGCGGTGTGCTCGACGGCATAGCAGCAAGCTATGGCGCACAGGTGTCATTCCCAAGTATTGTGACGATGCATGGCGAAATCCTCCACGGCTATCCTTCACCTCGTGCCTTAGAGGCAGGCAGATTACTCTTGGTGGACGCTGGTGCCGAAACGAACGAAAATTATTGTTCGGACAACACGCGTACAACGCCTATCAACGGCCACTTCACAACGAAGCAGAAGGAGATATACGACATTGTAGCCGATTGTCATGACCTCGCCCTAACTCATGCGCGCCCCGGTGTGCGTTGGTGGGACGTTCACATGGCCGTTTGTGCGCTCATGACCGATCGCTTGAAAGACCTCGGTTTGATGAAGGGCGACACCGAAGAGGCCGTTCGCGCTGGCGCACACGCTCTCTTCTTGCCTCACGGCTTGGGCCACATGATGGGTATGGACGTTCACGATATGGAGGGCCTTGGACAGACTTACGTGGGCTTCGACGAAGAGACGCGTCCCTCTACTCAGTTTGGTACCAATGCCTTGCGTTTTGGTCGCCGCCTTGAAGCAGGGCATGTCGTAACCGACGAACCAGGCATCTACTTCATTCCCGACCTCATCGACGACTGGCAATCAAAGGGTACGAACGCTGAGTTCCTCAACTTCGACCGCATCAACGAATACCGCGACTTTGGGGGCATTCGCATCGAAGACGACGTACTTATCACACCCGACGGTTGCCGCTTCTTAGGCAAAGAACGCATTCCGTATCGCACGGAAGACGTTGAACGATTTATCAACGAGTAGACGAGTAGACGAGTTAACAAGTAGACGAGTTAACAAGTAGACGAGTTAACGGGTAAGTTACCTTGTATATAAAACAAACTTACCCGTCAACTTCTGTTAACTCGTTAACTTGTCAACAAAAGAAACAGACAAACTTACTCGTCAACTTCTGTTAACTCGTTAACTTGTCAACAAAAGAAACAGACAAACTTACTCGTCAACCTCTGTCAACTCGTCAACCTCTGTCAACAAAAAAATATTTTATAACTTTTATATATGAATAAAATCCTCCTCATCGCAGCAGCTGCATTGTTCATGCTGCCAGGAAGCCTTGCAGCGCGCAGCAAGAAAGCGCATGCGGCTAAAAAAGACACTATTGCCTTCACTACTATCAAGGCTAACCCCATCACTTCTATCAAGGACCAAAACCAAAGCGGTACGTGCTGGGCTTACTCTTCACTCGGTTACTTTGAGGCCGAACTCCTTCGCATGGGCAAGGGCACACACGACCTCTGCGAGTCTTTCCTCGTTTACAACACCTATATGGATCGTGCCGACAAGGCCGTTCGTACTCATGGCGACGTTAGCTTCTCACAAGGTGGCTCATTCTACGATGCCGTTTACTGCATGAAAAACTACGGTATGGTACCCCAAGACGCCATGCCCGCTCCAGGCACACTCTATGGTGACAGCCTCTTCAACTTCAACCAACTCGACGCTGTAACCTCTGCTTACGTAGGTGCTATCGCTAAGGGTAAGCAAAGCAAAATCTCGCTCACTTGGAAGAAGGACCTCGCTAACATCTACGACAACTACTTCGGTAAACTCCCGACTGAGGTAAAGGCTGCCGATGGCAAGACTTACACGCCGAAGACATACGTGACTGACTACCTCGGCCTCAACATGGACGATTACGTATCACTCACCTCTTATACGCACCACCCCTTCTACTCTAAGTTCATTCTCGAGATCCAAGACAACTGGCGTTGGGCAGAGAGCTACAACTTGCCTCTTGACGAGTTTATGGAGGTAATGGACAATGCCGTTAAGAATGGTTACAGCTTCGCTTGGGGTGCTGACGTAACGGAAGAGTACTTCGGTCGTCGCAATGGTAAGGACTATGCTTATGTACCTAAAAATCTCAAGGTGCGCGACCTCACTGGTTCTGACGCAGCTCGTTGGGGCGGCACGATCAACACCGGTGCTCAAGTACCCTCTAACGATGAACTTACTATCACACAAGAGCTTCGTCAGCAGGCTTACGACAACTGGGAGACTACTGACGACCATGGTATGGTCATCTACGGTCTTGCCAAGGACAACCACGGCCGCGAATACTTCATGGTAAAGAACTCTTGGGGTGACTACGGCAAGTACCACGGTATGTTCTACGCTTCTAAGGCTTATGTAGCTTATAAGACGATGAACATCTTGATCAACAAGAAGGCTATCCCCGCAGCTATTGCTAAGAAGTTGGGCCTCTAATACGTTGATTTCTACCACTTTATAAAACGTAAATGGCGAACCGAAAGCTACTCTTGCTTTCGGTTCGCCTTTTTGGTAAAAAAACACTGTGGGAGCGATTTCAAAACACTGTGGGAGCGATTTCAAAACACAATGGGAGAAAAATAAAAACACTGAGGGAGCGCAAAATCGCTCTATAAACAGCAATTTATCTGCCTAATTGGGGGGCTAATTGGGGGGCGGGTTTTTAACCCGCGGCAGCAGCAGGTTTTGAGCATCTACTTATAGTCGCTTAGCGACTATAAACAGATAAATTACAACATGCTGCTGCCGCGGGTTACAAACCCGCCCCCCAATTAGGCAGACAAATTGCAGTTTATCCGTCTTTCGTTTTGTCCTTCCCTCTCCTTTCGTTACCTTTACACACCATTATATATTAATAAGCATACAATCTATGGCATTAGAAAAGACACTTGTGTTGCTCAAGCCCTGCACGATGCAGCGCGGCTTAGCAGGCGAAATTATTAGCATTTTCGAAAAGAAAGGACTACAGATATGCGGTATGAAACTGATGCAACTCACTGACGAGATGCTGACAGAACATTATGCCCACTTGAGCGGAAAACCCTTCTTCCAACAGATTAAGGACTCCATGATGGTAGCCCCCGTGGTGGCCCTCTGCCTCAAAGGCGTAGATGCAGTAGCAGCAGTGCGCGCGTTGGCAGGGCCTACTAACGGACGCAATGCAGCGCCTGGCACGATACGCGGCACGTACTGTATGAGTTTTCAAGAGAACATTGTACATGCTTCCGACTCTAAGGAGGCGGCTGAAGTAGAACTGAAGCGCTTCTTCCGCGACGACGAGATAATTGAGTGGAAACAGGCCACGTTCCCTTATCTCTACGCTGCTGACGAGTTTTAGTAGCAATCCTCTTTTGGGGCAGAACTTCAATAGGTCTGCCCCTACTTATAAGACACAACTAAACTACCGATGAACACGTACCCCCACAGATTATTCACGCTTTTGCTCCTTCTCTTTTGTTTTACCTTAGGGGCAAAAGCGCGTACTTTTATACTCCCTACTGACACGGTGAAGACGGATAGCCTAAAGACGAAGCCGACCAAAGAGCGCCAGCGCGACTTGGGCGAGGCCACGGTTACGGCTACGCGCTTGGTGTTTGTAACCAAGAAGGATACCGTCATCTACGATATGGACGCGCTGGGAGCAACGAAAGGCGACATGCTGCAAGACATGATAAGCCGTATGCCTGGACTTGAGATAAAGAATGGTGCCCTCTACTATCGCGGTAAGGCCGTAACCCGTGTGCAAGTGAACGGCACCGACTTTGAGCGCGGTGATACAAAGAAGGCATTGCAAAACCTTCCAGCTTACATCATTAAAAACGTAAAAGCTTACGAGGACCTCACCGACCAAGCCAAGGTGACGGGCATCGATAATGGCGATCGTGAACAAGTGGTGAACGTTATCTTAAAGAAGAAGTACTTGGGTGCGTGGACTGGCAATGTCGACCTCGGTTATGGCACCGACCACCGTTGGCGCTATCGTGGCTTTGCCAACACCTTTACCGAACACTCTCGCGTGAGCGCATACGGAGGTTTTACCAATACGGGACAATACCAAAGTGCCACCGATGAGGGTATGTGGAACGAAAATGGCGGTGCCGGAAGTAGTTCGGGTGACACGCGTTATATGCAGCCCGGCCTTTCGTTTATGTGGAACAATGGTAAGCAGCGAGGCGACAAGGGCTATCTCATGGTAGACGGCAGCGGCGGTTGGGACTATCGTGGCCACCACGATGAGAACCGTCAGTTGACCGAAAACTTCCTCGACGACGGTACGAGAACGACTCGTATGGAACACATGACGACCAAAAACGATGAGCGCATCTGGCGCATTAATCTCTCGCTCACGTGGCAAGCTACGAAGTGGACCTATTTAGAGTATCGCCCTCATTATTCCTACAACTCCTACAAATACCGTTCGCACGAACAAGAAGCGCAATGGAACGGAGGATTTGCCGACAATTCCCTTTCGCCCCTCGATTCACTGCTTCATCACCCCACAACGGGTTGGCCTCTTAACAGCGCACAAGCGCAAGCCAACACCTTGATGCTCGACGAGAGCCTATCTGATAAAGGTACGCACTACACGCAGCACTACCTCTACTTTACACAACGCTTGAGCGAAAACAATTGGCGCTTGAGCTTGATGAGCAACATCGGTTATCGTTATGGCGATGAAAAGACGAACGACCTGAAGCAGTACACGCAGTATCAAACGTCGCAGGCCTCACAGGTCGATCCGCTTTACAATCGCTATTCACGCACGGCCTCTCACGACTTTGACTTTTCAAACTACGTATTCTTAGACGCTCCCATACCTGGTCTGCAGTCCTTTCGCTTTACGTATGGCACACAAATCAACCGTTCGCACAGCATAGCCGATGCTTATCGTTTAGAACGTTTGGGCGGCAGTTTTGCCAATTTCAACGACTACTTGCCTCTGATAGGCACACTTCCCACTGAAGCAGGTTGGCAAGCCACAGCGCGTGACCCTGAGCTGACGCTCGACCAACTGACGCTCTCGCGCCAACATTCGTTTCAGAACAACTTGATATTTAAGAAGAAAGGCCTCACGCTCGACTTGAGCAATACCTATACCTTGGTGTACGACCGCCTTGAATACGTCAAGGGTGACTACGACCCACTCTACCCATCGCGCCACAGTGGCCTTTATCGCTTAGGACTAAACACACGTTACGAGACGGACTCTATCGGCACTTTCACGTTCTCCTATAGTTATTACACCAGCAATCCTTCGTTGTTGCAAACCATCACGTTGCCCGACATGAGCAATCCGCTCTACCTCTCGTTGGGTAATCCCGACCTCAAGAAGCGTCACGTACATGTTGCATCAATGGGCTATCAAGTGAATATGAAGCACGGTCGCATGTTTTCAATGGGCCACACCTTTACGTTTCAGGACAACGAAGTGACCACCCGCTCGCGCTTCGATAAACAGACGGGTGTAACGACCACCGAACGTGTCAACCTCCCCAAGGGGTCGTGGAACTACTCGCCCAATTTGAACTTCTCAACTCCGTTGGATAAGAAGCAGTTAGTCAACTTCTCCAGTTCCGTTTATTACTCGCTCACCAAAGGACGTGCCTACACCATCGGTACGACAGCTGAGGCTGAACTCTATGACAAGACGAATCATCAACTCTACGTGATGGGAGGCATCAATGCCCGTCTGGGAAAGTGGGTGTTAGGCTTAGATAATATGTGTATGTATCGCACCATAGCGCGCAGCACCGAGGTATATGACAATGTGAGCAGTTTCATGAACGTGCTTGACTTTAACGTACAGTACACCTTGCCATGGAACATGGTCGTCAAGTCGAACCTTCAGAGCAATCGCTTCCACAACAGTGGAGGCTATGTCATTCACCCTTGGCGCACGATATGGAATGCTTCTATTGAGCAGTCCTTCTTACGCGATAAGTCGTTGGCCGTCACGTTCGAAGCTTCCGACTTGCTCAACCAGCGTGACCAAACGTGGACGTCAGTTGACGTCAACTCTCGCTATTCAGGTTGGAGCAAGTGCGTTCATCGCTACTTCATGCTACACGTAATTTATCGATTTAGTACGAAGAAGGGGTAGTAAGCGGTGCGCAAAAGCAAATGTAAAGAACCTTATATTGGCTGTATGGAACCAACTTACACGCAAGGGGGTATGGCGGAATATATTCGTCTTGCACGATAATTCTAACACGCGCGGCCTAATGTCTCGAACGCAAGCTAACCTGGTGGCGACATGTCCTCACCTGGGGGCGACGCGTCCCCGCGTCGGAAGCAAATATTTACACCTATTGTCCGCTAAAAGTTTTCGACTGATATAAATTAGGGCTGAATTCCAAGCGAGGAATCCAGCCCTAATTTGACCTATACGCCTTATATTCATGTCCTCTGAAGGTAAAACCACCAGTAAAACCAAGGTCTAATCCACCACAACCAGAAAACAAAGAAGCTATTTTTTTGACATATATTATATACGAATTCTTTATTATTTCATGTCGTTTACCTTCTCCTCACTAAACGCCTTAATCTCGTCAGCAAGGACTTTCTGTAATTTCTCTTTCGGAACTATCAGTTGATAATCCGCCACTCCGATAGGCTTTCCCATATCTTCAAGTGCGAGTTCCACCTCGACGCGGTCTTTCTCTGCACAAAGTATGATTCCTATGGAACGGTTCTCGTCTGCACCACGTTCAAGGCGGTCAAGGAGAGAAAGATAATAGTTCATCTTTCCTGCATACTCTGGTTTGAAAGCACCGATTTTCAAGTCAACAGCTACAAGACAACGCAGTCCACGATGGAAGAAAAGCATATCAACCTTACTTTCTTTGCCATTGTATTCCAGCACATGCTGGTTTCCGATGAATGTAAAGCCATTGCCGAGTTCCATAAGAAAACGAGTGATAGCTTTTACCAAGCGGTCTTCAAGTTCAAGTTCCAATATAGGACTTGTGACACCTAAGAAACCGAGATTATAGCTGCTGTTAAACACTTCATTGGCATATTGGGCTTGTTCGACAGGAAGAGTGCGGTCAAAATTGTTGTCTACTTTTGCCAATGCCTGTGTCTCATACATATTGAGTTTGATGGCATTGAGCAACAAGTCGCGATTCCAACCTTTTTCCACCGTCTTTGTGGCATAATAGAGAGTTGCATCATCATCTAATCCTTTGCTCAAAAGCAACATATTATGTGACCACGGCAAAAGTGCAACGCTGCGTTGCACTTTCTCATTATGTCCTGCATAACGCTCATAGAATTTCTTCATGTACCACAGATTTCGTGGTGAAACACCCATCTTAGGGTATCGTTCTTTTAGGTCTGCCGACAGCCTTCTTACTACACTATCCCCATACCCGCTTTCAATCTTGCGCTCATGAAGCATTTGACCAATCTCCCAATAGGCAGTAGAAACATACCCATTGACATGTCGGGCTATCTCCGTCCGTGCATGTTCAATTACTGCGACAGCGTGTCGCAGTATCTCTGCATAATCACCGCTCCCTATTGAGAGTTTGTTATCTTTATTGTCTGTTGCCATTTTATCAGTCTATATTATCTTCTCTGAGAAGGTCTGTCACTTCCACTTCAAGCAGTTTGGCTATCTTCATAAGATTGCCCAAATCTGGCTGACAAGTATTAGTACACCATTTTGATATGGTTGTTTTATCCTTTCCCAGTTGTTCACCAAGCCATTTGTTCAATTATCTGAAAAATTCTGGCGCAGATTTGGCGCACCCTTAAACGAAAAATCAGCGTAACTTGTTGTTTTACAACTCGTTACGCTGACTTTGGCGGAGAGAGAGGGATTCGAACCCCCGGTGCCTCTCAGCACGGCGGTTTTCAAGACCGCTGTAATCGACCACTCTACCATCTCTCCTTGTGCAAATGGTAAAAATACGTCTATGTCTTATTTGCGATTGCAAAGATAGGGGCTTTCGCTGAAGTGACCAAATTTTTTGAAAAAAAAGTTTAGATAGGTGGGTAATATCTGTGTAATGTGGGTGTTTTGTTGGCAAAAATAGTACTTTTCAGCATGAAAGACAGTGCAAGCCGAATGCAATGAAGTTTACTTCAATTGCTGAGGCGCAGCCTGTCTTATTCAAAGACAGTGCAAGCCGAATGCAATGAAGTTTACTTCAATTGCTGAGGTGCAGCCTGTCTTATTCAAAAAAAACTGCCTTGCGACACTTTGTAGCGTGTACGCTTGGCAGTTTGAGTGAGTTAAGTTGACGTGTGCTGACGAATTATTCGCCCGGAGCAATAGCACCAGAGGGGCAAACATCTGCGCAAGTGCCGCAGTCAACACAAACGTTAGGGTCGATTGAGTACTTTTCGCCTTCTGAGATTGCACCTGAAGGACATTCGTCGATGCAAGTACCGCATGCAATGCAGTCGTCACCAATTACGTAAGCCATAATAGTAGAATTTAATTGATTGTTAATTGATTGTGAGTTGAGTTATTGTCCTGCAATCGCTCATAGCACAAGGCCGTTGACGCGATTACGCAGCAAAGTTACATATTTTATTTAAAGGAGAAAGAAAATGGAAATATTAGTTTAATGGGTTTCTTGATAATTCGGTTTTTGATTGGGAGGTTATGAGGTTATAAAGTTACATCACGCCTATAACACCTTATAACTTTAAAACTTTAAAAGGTGCCTTTTTTACTGTTGTTCGTTTAGAAAGTCGTGGTTTATATATAAATTTGCACGGACATAATTTGTAGAGCTTCTTGGCTCATTTACTCCTTATTATATATACTACATGATAGTTCAACAGAGAAATATACTTTTCACCTTCTTACTCTGCCTCTTTGCTTGTGCTGCGGCATGGGCGCAAGAGCGACGGGTGCAAAACAAGCCTTATATTGACGAACGACGTTTCCACTATGGTTTCTTTGTGGGCGTACACGACCAATCTATGCGCATTGATAATAATGGCTACCTTCCCCCTGCGGGTGATGCGATGGAAGGGCAACAGTGGGTGGCGCAGACGGACCAAGTGAACATTGGCTTCTCGGTGGGCGTGTTGGGCGAGTGGCGCATCAATCGCACCTTGGGACTGCGCGTGTTGCCTTCATTACACTTCGGTTCGCGTCACATTACGTTTCGCGAGTTGGGTACTGACCAACGCGAGTCGCAGGATATGAAGTCGTGTTACATCGGTGTTCCTGTCGACCTCAAGATAGCTGCACCGCGCTTTAATAATTTTCGCCCTTATGTAGTCACGGGTGTAGCGCCGATGTTCGACTTGATTACGACGAAGCAGGGCAAACTCAAGAATAAACCTTTTAACTTTATGATAGAGGCGGGTATGGGGTGCGACCTTTATATGCCTTTCTTTAAGTTTATTCCAGAGCTGAAGTTCTGCTTTGGCCTTGGCAATTTGTTGCAAAAGAATCGTAAGGACATTACCGATCCTTCTCAACTTATCTATACGCAAAGCATTGATCGTACCAGCGTGGGCATGGTGATGCTCACGTTCTACTTCGAATAGCAGAAAATATAAGGCCTCTCCCCCTAACTTCTCCCCCGACAAGGGGAAGGGTTAGGGGGAGAGGCCTTTATATTTCTTATTATTTATTATTCCACTTCGATAATCGAACTACTGCTGCCAGGACGGCGGCGGAGTATGATTTGGGGGGAAATTTGCGAACGTATCTGGTCGGTATGGCTGATGACACCCACCTTTCGACCTTGGGCATTCTCGAGGTTAGAGAGAGCTACCATGACGAGGTCGAGCGAGTCGCGGTCAAGGTTGCCAAAGCCCTCGTCGATGAAGAGAGAACCGATGACCAAGTTCTCATTTGATAGCGAAGCCAACCCTAAGGCAAGGGCCAACGATACGACAAACGTTTCACCACCCGAAAGTGATGATACATAACGATGTTCGTCGAACATGTCGTGGTCGATGATTTCGAGTGTGAGGGTAGTGGGGATAGGTTGCAACTCATAACGTGGCGAGAGCATACGCAAGTGTTGGTTGGCGTGTGCCACGAGGTAGCTGAACGTGAAACTTTGAGCCATGGTGCGGAACTTCTTGCCGTCGGCCGAACCAAAGAGTTGGTTCAGTCGTGTCCACTCCAATTGGTCGGCCTTAGCCGCTTCAAGGCGTTTGTTGAGTGCGGCAGTGCGTTCGATGCAACGCTCGTGAGCCGCAAGGCGCGTGTTGACTTGTAACAGACTTTCCTCCGTGCGCTTGAGTTCTACTTGTGTGGCATCGCTCTCGGTGGTGAGCACTGTGCGTAGAGAAGCGTATAAGGCGCGGTCCTCCGTAGAAGGGTGGGGGAGTGCTTCGTGTCTGTCGGTAGTTCCACTCTCAGCGTCTGCTCCACTCACCTTGGTCGTAGCCTTCTCCATAACGGGACGATTCGTCTCGGCACGCAAGGCTTGCAGTTCGGTGCGCGCTTGGTCTAAGTTGTTAGCCGTAAGCACACGCTGCTCCTTCAGTTCGTCAAGGTGTTGACGAAGAGCTTTCCAGTCCGTCTGTGAGGTGAAGATGCGGTCCAACTCTGTAAACTGTACGGGAGAGTGGGTAGCATTGAAGCGAGCTATCATGAGGTCGAGGCGTTGCTGCTGTTCCTGCTGTTGCTGCTGACTGTCAAGTCGGCTCTTAAGCAAGTTGTCGCGTTTACCCTCAAGCTGTCGCAGTTCGCCGCTGCCCGTTTCGTAAGCCGTGCGCACCTTTTGTTCCGCTTCGCGAGCTGTAGCGATGGCCTGTTGCAAGATATCGGCCTCCTGTTGTGGCGTGTTGTCGCCCATGAGTCGGCGCAACTCCTCGCGTTTCCCGTTCAAGTCCTCGCGAATGGCATCGCGGCTTTCGCGACATTGCACCACGTGGCGGTTTTCCTCCGCGATGTTCGTCTCCGCCCCCTTAATCTCTTCGCGTAGCAAGGCAGCCGAACGTTCCGACTCATCAAGTGCGCGACAAGTTTGATTCCAATCTTGGTGAAGGTTGGTCAAGCGCATGCGCAGTCCGTCAGAGTTATTCTTCCATTCCGTAAACCAACCCGAGAGGGTAATCATTTCGTCCAAGTCGGTATAAAGTTCAGAGCAAGCGCGGTCAGAGAGGTTGATCGTCTGTTGTAAGTCCTCGGCCGCAGCTGCTGCGATTTGCGCCTCGGTGCGCACCTTGTCAAGGTAGGTATGATTCGTATCCATTACCGTGTCAAGCTGTGCAATCTCTTCGTTCAGACGGTTAATATGCTGTTGGTGGAAGTTAAACGTCTCAAGTTCTTTATCAGCCTCGTCGGCAGCTCGTGTGGTGTTGTCGATGAGGAGTTGGATCATCATGCGGCGTGCTTCACGATTAACCGTAGCCGAGCAGTCGGCAAAGGAGTTGTCAAGGTAAGCAAACGACTTCCACTCCTCCACATCAGCGGCTTGACGCTTCTGCAACTCCTGCAAGGCGCGGCCGTCAGCTTCAATGCGAGCCGCGTCGGCAGCTACCTCGACGCGCAGCGCTTGTAATCGGTTGCGCTTGAGTTGTAGATCTTGTTGTAGAGCAGCGTGTTCCTTATCAAGGTTGTTGAGCAGTTCCCCTAATTCACGTTCCGTCTCAGTGTGATAAGGGTGGTGCGTAGCGCCACATACGGGACATGCCGTGCCTTCCTTCAGTTGTTTGCGCAGTTGCACGATGTTCTGCGATTGGCTCAGCGTATAGGCGGTCGTTACACGTGTAAAGGCCTCTTCCGTGCTTCGCACTTCGATTTCCACCTTTTCCGCTTGTAATTGTTTCTGAGCCAGTTCTGTCTCTTCACGCTTCTGTGCGGCAATCTTTTCGGCTATTTGAGCGTAGCCATCAGATATGTGTTGCCACAGCGTGGCTGCACGCGCGAGCGCAGTAAGTTTGCTACGATTTTCGGCAGCAGCCTTTTGCAAGCGAGCCGAGTCGTGGCCTTGATTGGTCTGACGATGAATGAGCAGTTCGCTCTTCAACGCATTCAGTTTCGCTTGATTCTTATGCTGCTCTTGTTCCGCGCGTTCGCCTTGTGCGCGAAGTTCCACTTGTCGCTTTTGTAGGGCCGTCTGCTTCTCGTGGCTCTCTTGGTTGCGTCGCGTCTGTTCGCCAAGCGTTGGGAGCTTGTTCATGATAAGGTCAAACTTATCGAACATGTGGCGGTGAGCCTCCATCGATTGCTTGTGTAAGAGCTGTTGCTTCATCTCTTCCTCCACCTTCTGCAACATCTCTTGCTTCGTTTGCAACACGTTTTGGCGCTTTTCGGCCGTGTGTTCAGCCAATGTCAACTGCTCTTCAAGGCGCTTTAACTGCTCCGCAGCCACGTTCATCTCGCCCATGAGCGCATGACCGCGATTGATGGCCGGACGGCGTTCGTCGAGTCGCTTCTCGTTGTCAGTCGTTCGTTCGCGTGCCACGTCCAGTTGTTGACTCAACTTCTCCAACTCGCGGCGCGCCTTCTCAAGCGCGTTGGTATTGGCCGTTTCGTCTTGCTTAATGCGTTCAATGTCAGCGCGACGCATCTTAATCTCTTGATAGAGCGGCTGCATATCGATGACAGCGTCGTAACGTTCCAACTTCAGTTCGTCGCCTCGTGCCTCCATTAAGGCACGTGTGGCAGCGTTAAAGGCCTGCTCGCGTTGTTCAACTAACAAGGAAGTGTGGTCGTAGCGGTCGATCCAGTCCAGTTGTTGCGTAAGGCGTTGCAACTGTTGCTGTAAGTTTTGTTGCTTTGAGAGTAAAAGGCGTTGGCGCTCGTTTTGTTCGGCCAAGAGGTGCTCGTCTAAGAAGTCGCTGAGCATACCCTGTCGCTCGTTTTCGAGTGCCAATACTTGCGTGTCGGCTTGTGCCGAAAGGCGGTAAATCTGCGTACTTACCGCACTATATACCTCGGTGCCTGTAAGTTTCTCGAGCAATGCAGCCTTGTCGGCAGGCTTTGCCAGTAAGAAGTTGGCAAACGAGTTTTGCGCTAAGATAACGGTGCGTGTAAACTGTTCGTAGGTCAAGCCAATGGCTTTGTCGAGTGTGGGTTGAATGTCGGCCTTGTCATACTTCTGATGATGAGGAGCTAAGCATTCGAGCGAGCGTTCGGGTGAGCTATAGTTGCCACTGCGTGTAACGCGCACCAACCACGTAGCCTCGTAGCGTTCGCCACTGGGAGTGGTGAAGGTAACGCTTACGCCGCCTTGCTTTTGTCCGCGACGCAAAATGCTGGCCGAGTTGTTGGCCTGCACTTGTTGCGACTTTTCAACAGCTAACTTTAAGTCATCAGTGGGTATGCGGTCTACGTTGTCAAAACGTGGAGCTTTGTTGTAGAGTGCCAAGCAAATGGCATCGAGTATGGTACTCTTGCCCGACCCCATATCGCCCGTTATGGCAAATAGACCTGCCGAACGTAGTGGCTCTTCCGTAAAGTCTATGGTTTGTTCCCCTTCGATTGACGTAAGGTTGGAAAGGGTAATCTTTTCTATCTTCATTGTGAAACGTGTAACTGTCGTGACACTTAAAGCGCGAAGCGCGCCTTTAGTGTCTTAACGTCTGAAAGTCTTAACGTTAAGTAGGTGTTCAAAATTAGTTGATATGAATTGGTGCAGTATTTCGTTCAGAAACATAGGTTGAAGAGGGAGCGTAGCGGGCTACGTGACCGATGAAACCTATGTTTCTGGGCGAAAGAATGCGCCAAGGCATATCGACTAATTCTGAACATGATTATATAAACTAATTTTGAATACCTACTTATACATTCATGTTGTTTTTCGTTTCCGCTTCAGCTTGTTTAAAACGTGTAACGAGTTCTTCAGGCATTTCGCTGTTAAATCGAGCCTCAAAGTTGCGGCGAGCCAATTCAAGCGGATTGATGTTTGCCAGCGTATCGGCCGAGGGCGTGTCTACATCATTGGCACTGTCAGCCTTTTTGTTTTCAGGTCTTACGCGTAGCATACGGCAGAAGTGTACCGCGCGGTCTTGCAAAGCCTCCATCACGTCGTGCATCAGCGTAGGCTGAGGTTGTGCCTCTTCTACATGGATTTCAAGGTATGGCCACGTAAGCGAATCCGTGTTCTTCTTATCGCGCTTGGGCAGACTGTTAATGCAGTCGAACAAAGCTTCGGCACTCACGGCACGGCCCTTAGCCGGAATCGTTACGAGACCGCGTAAGGGAGCGTATTCTACAAACTCCACCAGGGCCTCACCCTGAGGGTCGATGTCGACAAACTGTACGCCATGTTTGTAGTTCAACTCAGAGAATGACATGGGCAGTGCGCTACCCGCATAATATGTAGCCTCGCCGCCGCGCACCTGTTGCGCCTTGTGAATATGCCCCAAGGCCGCATAGCTCACATTCTGTCCCACGACATCGGCTTCAACACAGTCTTGACCGCCCACAACGAGACGTTCAGAGTGTTCGTCCTTACAGATGTCGGCCCCTGCGGCATAAAAGTGAGCCGCCACAACAATGGGAAGACCTTTATAATTGCTCTTGCGCAAGCGAGCGTGTAGTTGTGAAAAGAAGAAGCGGAGTCCCTCCTCTGGTGTCATGCCAGCGGGATAATCGCCTCCGCGCAAGTAGGGCAGTGCCATACACACACACGAGGCCTGTCCCGTCTGACGGTCGGCCAAAGGCAGAAGGTAATAGTCAAAGTCGGGTTCGCCCTTTGTCGTGTAGTGTATCGTACCACGCACATATATATTGTGTGTCTTGAGCAATGCGGCAGGTGCTTCCAATCGTCCCGCAGAGTCGTGGTTGCCAGCCGTCAGGACGATTTGCAGTCCTGGCACTTCGAGTGTTGCGCGCAGCAAGAAGTCGTACAACAACTCCTCGGCTGCCGCCGAAGGGTTGGCCGAGTCGAACACGTCGCCCGTAACGAGTAGTGCATCGGGTTGCTTCTCGCGCAGCGTTTGCAGCAACCACTTCAAGAAGTGCCGATGCTCATCGAGTCGGCTATGACCATGAAAGGTGTTGCCCAAATGCCAGTCAGCAGTATGCAGTATTTTCATTGATTCGAATGTTATTTATTTTCGTGCAAAGTTACTGCTATTTCATAAAAATAGAACGACAAGGAGAAAAAAACTCAAGGGATATTTATAGGCACAAAAGTGATAGGGCTATGTGACTGAACGTAAAGGAAAAGACCGCGCCTGAGAGAGCTTTTGATATAAACTAATTTTGAACACCTACTTATAAAACTAAATTTTGAACACCTACTTATAGCACTTTATTCGTAACTTAGCTGAGCTTTTCAGTCCAAGCACTGAAAAATTGGAAAAAAGTGAAACAATAATCAGAAGAAAACGTAATGGAATATATGTCGCAAGAGGGCTACGACAAACTCGTGGCCGAACTAAAAGAGTTAGAGGCACAGGTGCCTAAGGTGAAAGATGCGATAGCAGAGGCGCGCGCCATGGGCGATTTGAGCGAGAACTTTGAATATCATGCTGCAAAGCGCGAACAGGGCAAACTACTGAGTCGCATACGTTTTAAGCAACGTGTGTTGCAGTTTGCGAGGGTGATTGACACGTCACGCCTCAGTGACGATGTGGTGGGACTGCTCTCGCGTGTGACGATTACGAATATGACCAATAATATGCACATGGACTATACCATAGTGAGTCCGCACGAGGCCAATCTACGTGAACGTAAAATTTCAATCAAGTCGCCCATAGCGCAAGCCCTTTTGGGCAAGAAGGCGGGCGATGTAGTAGAAGTGCGCGTACCAGCAGGCATGCAAAAGTTTCGCATTGACGAGGTCGTACTTGGAGTAGAGAGGTAAACAACCGTTAAACAATGCGCACTCGGTTGTCGTTCACTGGCCTGTGGACGTGTTTCCACTGGCCAGTGGAAACATGTACACTGGCCTGTGGACAGGGCCGACGCATTACTTTTCTCTTTCATAATCAGTGATATTCCATAGA
>ERZ1034626.477-NODE-477-length-29029-cov-49.372299_pt1 | contig 29029 bp, 27 predicted proteins | sample MGYA00520652_ERZ1034626 | MGnify/ENA primary metagenome ERZ1034626 (study PRJEB33766, sample SAMN09781765) | gut metagenome | biome: gut microbiome | host: Homo sapiens | place: Madagascar | study: EMG produced TPA metagenomics assembly of the PRJNA485056 data... | reverse complement strand
CGCGGGGACGCGTCGCCCCCAGGTTAGCTTGCGTTCGTGGCGCATAACTGTTTGAATAAGTCGAGCGGTGGTGATATTATATTCGCATTTTTGTATATCTAAAGCACTGCAACAGATTTGCGTATCTGGTCTAAGAGAACAGATAGCTTTTTACTTTTCTTGGCTGTCCAATAGTTATATTGGGTTTGTAGTTCTACCCAAATATAAGCCTTGGTTCCCGTGGCTGCTTCTATTTTAAAAGCCAATTCAGGAGTAATAGGGCGTTTTCCTTTTATCGTTTCATTAAGAACAGAATAGGAGATGCCTAAAGTATCGGCAAACTTTCGTTGCGTAAGACCGCGCGCCTCTAATTCATCCCCCAAAAGTTCGCCGGGATGAGTAGGTTCAAAAGGCTCTAATTCGTAAGGATTATATACTTTATTCATATTTACTGCTTATTTATAGTGATTACTTAACTCTAAAATGAGGCAAATTGTAATGACTTGTTCATCGCCAACTGTACTAACTTTAAATTCAACGCGATATTGTCCATTTGCTCTAACCGAGCAAAGACCAATTTTATCGCCTTGTAATGCTTCAAAGTTCAGTCCTTTGAATGGAAACAAATCTTCAATTCGTCTTGCCATTTTCAATACGTCAATTGCCTTTTTATATCCCTTGATTACTTGAGGCTGAAATCGATGTTTTTTGTCACTCGTCTTACCTAATTGGTAAAGTTCGCGCAGATATTCTTGGTCGAATTCTATTTGCATAATGCAAAAGTAATAAGGATCTCTTATATTCGCAAATTTGCGAATATTTATTTTAAAGTGTATGGTTGTTCGGCTCTAAATTATCGTTAATATTCATTCTCGTTAGGCTGCAAAATTGCAGTTTACAACAATCCCCACGAGCTATCAAGCCCGTGGGGATTATATTTTGTATGATGTGCTATGTACTACAAATTAGAAGATAGCCTTCTGTGAAGTAGTGTTACCACCCTTTGTTACACGGATGATGAATACGCCCTTGCCAAATGTAGGCAATGAAGCTTCACCGTTAACGGTTGCGCTGCTTACCAAACGGCCTTGAGCGTCGTAAACCTGTGCTACAGCACCGTTAGCCTTTACGGTGAATGCACCATCGGCAGCAGTGATGTCGGCTACGTCAGCAGCGTCAGCCTTTACATCGTTGATACCTGCAGTGAGGTCAGCCTTATCGTTTGAAGTAACCGTCTCACCAAGAGCTGCTTGACAACCCGTCAAGATCTTACCTGATCTGAGGTCAATCAAGAGGGCAGCATACTTCAAGTTTTCATTGTTGACAGCAGGCACCTCTGAAGTGTACTGCAAAGCATTACCATAGTTATCCTTACCTGCGGTACGTGTGGGGTTCTTCAACGTATAAGTGTGTGCAACCTCTTGACCCTTAACGATTGCGGGCAAAACCAACTTGTTGTAGGCTGCTTCAGAAGTAGCGAAAGTAGGATCGTCGATGCTGCAACCTACGTGGTTCATCGTGAAGTCTGACCAGTAGCTGATATTGTTGCCGTCTTCAATGGTTGTAAATTTGCCCGTAGCGAGAGGCTTCACGTCAGAAGGCAACCCGTTGAACCATGTAACGTACTGTGGGTTACCTTTCTTGGTTCCCTCGTTGTAGTAGAGTGAGAAGTAGTTGAGCTGCGATACATTCTCAACATTGTCTTCCGTCACTGCGTAAGCAATACCATATTCACCTTCAGCGGCATCGATGGTAAAGTTGAGTTTCGTATTCATTTTGATACCCTGAAGTGTCTTCTTCGGGGTGAAGGTCATGCTGGCTTCGCAAGGCTTTTCTGCCATTTCCTTTACAGCCTCAACAATACCAGTGTAAGCGTGGGTCATGCTCTCACGATTAACGAAAGCTGAGGGGAATGAGCTTGCATACTGATAAGCCACTTTTTCGTAAGAACTTGATACCAAAGGATCGTAGCCATAAGAATTGGCATCATAGTCAGCGTGTACAGCAACAGCTACGGCCTTGCCATTTACAGCTTCTACGGCCTTAGGCAGACCTACGAGACCGAAGGGGCACCAACCGCAAGTAGTGCTGGTAAACTCTTCGATAACGGGCGTACGCTTGTAAGCTTCGCTCAATGCTACAGTGTTAACGTAAGGATATTCGTTGTCGCGACCTGTAGTGTATTCATCGTCCTTACCATTTGCCTTGGTAATAGTGAGCTTACCATTGGTGTAACGACCTGCAGCTTCATTGACAGGAGCATCGAAGTGGAAAGTTGAAGCACAGTAGTACTTCACAGGTTCGCGGAACTTAACTGTACCTGAAGTGGTCTTGCCATCGTTCTCGTAAGTGTAGTCTATTGAGTAGATAGAGTCTGTACCAAAGTTGATGAACTGACCGAGTATTGACTGCGTAGAACCCACAGCACCACGTGCTTGGTCAGCAGCGGCAACGCAAACGTCCTCTGTATGGAGGCCCGCATCACCTTCTGTTTCACACCAAAGGGCATTGGCAAGTCCTTGACTTGAAAGACTTTCTAAGAAGCCTTCTGCTTGAGCGCTATGCGCCCAGATGTAGCCACCTGAACCAGCTTGGGTTTTGTCTTGATAACATACGACATTGAAGTAGTTTTTGTATTTGCTATTATCGTTTGAGGCAGCCTTGACATTGGCATAGAAACCTACGACAATGCCTTGTTTCAAGCCTTCAGCAGGAATTACATAGTCACAGTCTACACTGTTGACGGTATTGCCCTTAATAGTAATATCTTGGCTCCAAAGTGCTTTACCCACTGTGCCATTTACTTGGTCGATGGTAGAAGCATCGTAAACGAATATTTTGGCATTTGAGTAGACTCCCAACCAGGGGAAGAACTTAATCTTGCCCAACTTGTTGCCAGCGAAACGATTGAGCACGTCGCGGCCGAACACTTGTGCATAACCTACGGCAAAGCCTGCTTTCTGAAGGTCAGAATGTGAAAAAGTAGGAAAAGCAACTAAGTTGTTTAAATTTAACTCATCACCAGACACTTCGTAGCTAAGGTTCTTAGGATTACGTGTTACGCCAGTGGTGGCCATAGGCTTAATGCCATTAGCATTAATCATGGCATGTTGGCCTACTTGAGGATTGAAGGTAAGACCCGTCTTGAGCACTGGCATGCTCTTAGTAATCTTACTGCTCATAAGGTTTTGTGCACCAGCGGGGGCTGCCAAAGCAGCAGCTGTTGCCAAAGCAAGTAAAATGTGTTTCATTTGCTTGAATATTTAGTGGTTCTTGTTTCTTTCTTGAGTTGACGAGTTAACGAGCAAGTTTGTTTTTTGGGTAACTTACCTGTTAACTTGTCAACTTGTTAACTTGTTAACTTGTTAACTTGTCAACTATCTTACTTCACAAGTGCCTTACCTGTAGCTACTTGTTGGCCACCTTGGCTGATAGCGTAGAGGTAAACGCCTTGTTGCAAGCCGTTGAGGCTGAGTTGGCCTTGTTGGCTGTTCGTATTAAGGCTCTTGGCTAACTTGCCGTCAATACTATATACGTTGATAGTATGTGCAGCGGCTGCGCTGAAGCTATAGCTGAGTGTGTTATTCTGAACTGAGACGCTCTGACCCTCAGCCTTTACGTCGTTGATACCACTGACTTCGGTGTAGATGTACTTGAGCTGAACAGTAGCCAATTTATCGTAACCTTCCCAAAAGACAACAGAAGCCGTGTAAGTGCCATATTGACCAGAAGCTACTTCTGTGTGAAGATCCATCGTTTTACTTTCACCTGGTGCTAAGACAATACCGTTCTTTTCGGCCTTGTTAGTTACAACGGTGCAAAAGTTGTCAAAGCCACACCAACTAAATATACCAGGGTTGCTAGTACTTAATGTTGCATCGATAGTAATCGTTTGGTCGCTAATGTTGGTAATGGTAGGGTCTACGCGTGAACCTAATGATACCTTTTTACCCATCTGTATAGCATTAGTATAGGTAATAACGCCCACTGTTGAGCAGTCTACTACCTCACCACCATTCGTAATCTGCAACTTCTGTGCAGAGAGTTGCATCACGCAAGCCAAAGCAAGCGTAAAGAGTGTAAAGATTTTTTTCATATCGTTGTTTTGTTTATTTCTATCATCATTGGGATTGCGCAAAAAAAACATTCAATTTGCACATTCTCACATTTGCACATTTGCACATTAACCCACTACTGCATGGTCAACGACCTGCATCACACCATCTGTAGCGTTGTAGAAGAATACAACGACAGAGAGTTTAGTGGGTTGCCAAGGCGTTTGATTTTTCCACGAACTGAGGTCGGGCAAGGTGTAAGTGTACTCCTTTTCTACCTCTTGCTCTGCATCGAGCGTGAACGCATCACCATCCATGCCATTGAGCGTAGCGCGGAACACATGGTTATGTTCGTAAGTGTCAGTATACCAAGGGGCAGTAGGCAATACTTGCCATGCCGTTACGCCACTCTCAGTGAGCCATACTTGCAAGTTACCCTTTACGACCTCGTTGGCTCTTACCTTTACATTAAGGTTGATTTGCTTTGCCTCAGCATCGTAGGTCACGCCGTTACCCTCAAAGCTGAGGTTCACCTTGGGCTGCACCTGCATACGACTGGCTACGGCAGCGGGCCATATGCTATATGCTTGTACGGCACCACGGTCAATGCTGCCCATGGGGTAAGAGTTGCTGCCCATATAGCGCGTATTGTAGTCACGGCTCTCAGAAGTAGCAAGACCAGCCTCGTCCGTTTCGACCGATGATGACAGTGGGCCACCATGCAAGGCTACTACCACTACGCGGTCAGCGCCAAAGGTTTCTTGCAACTGATGCGCCGTTTCAGCAGCACGCGGACAATTCGAACAGTCCTGACCAGTAAAGTCCTCCAGCAGCACGTTCTTTTTGGCCACAGTCGTTATGGGGTCGTCCCAACGTTCGCCTTCGGCGTGTTCGTCACAAGCCGTGAAACTCAATGCGCTGAGGCCCAATAATATAATGATGTTATGAAGTTTCATAAAAGATTTTGCGTTTTTGATTCAAGGATTTTAAGCAACGTAATAGGCTGAAAGCCTAACATTTATATAGCCTAGGGTTAAAACCCTAGGTTATGTATGTCCCTTGAATGCTGTGCTGAAAGTACAGCACATCGATATACCATATTCTCGCACGTGCTGTACTTTCAGCACAGCTCGTAATAGCACTGGGATACCTAGGGTTAAAACCCTAGGCTATTTAAATGATAGGCTTTCAGCCTACCTTTTCCCCTTAGAAGTTAAACGAATACGATGCGGTCAAGCCCTTTGAGGCAGGTACGAAGCGACATACACCACCCGAACAATTATAACCAGCGCGCGTCTTGCCATAGCTTACTTGCAGACGGTGTGCACGATGGGTAAAGGTGACGCTACCCGTAATGTAATGTACCTTGTTCGTCTTGCCGCCCGTAATGGCAGAGCCATCGGCATTATGCATAGGCACGTGGGCATTGAACTGATCGCTCACCGTAAACATAAAGTTGGGCAAGACAGAAAGTTCGAGCAAGCCAAACCACCAGTCCTTTTGGTCCTGACGGGTGTGGAGATATTGTGCCTCGCCACGGAGCGTTACCTTGGGCGAGAACTGATACTTACCTTCGGCTACAAAGATGTGACTCTTTATAGCATCGTCGCCATGACCCTCTACCACGCGTTGGTTGTACTGCTGGTAGCTATACATAAAGTTGAGTTTGAACTGGCGGGTCAACTTCTTCTCCAATTGCACATTAACATCTTGATAGTACGTCTCATTGCCCATTTTAAAGAAGTGTGACGTAAAGCCGTCTGTACCCATAAGTTCGCCTTCAGGTTGGTGTTGGTCAATAGCGCGAATGTGTGAGAAATTCACCTTTACATTCGTACCATACTTACCTCCTAAGGCCGTGCGACGCTTAAAGTTGTAGCCCAACTCGGCTTGAAAGGCCCATTCACCGGGTGTCATCTGAGTGGCATAGGGATAGAGGGCTGCCAAGGTGTAGGTGTGCTGCATCGAGAAGGCGGGCAGGTGGTTGATATAGCAAGCGGAGGTGGACTTGAGGTCGCGACGTGAACGGAAGGCCATGTCTTCACTGCGCTTGGCTTGCAACAACACGCTCATACCGCGCTTAGAGTACGACCCTGAGAGCAAGAGCGTCTTGCCACGCTTATAGATATAGGAGTTGAGCGCGGAAGGGTCTTGGCTCTTCCATGCGTATTCGGCTAAGAAGTTATAGTCGCCCTTTTGCAGGTTGGAGCGCACATCGAAAGCTGCCACATCTTTGGGCAAACGAAGACGTTGTGTGGTGGTCTCGAACTCGTTGGTATCGGGATTGAAGCCACTGCCAACGGTCTTGACGATATCGCCCTCTTTCTTGCTATAATGGTTGCTTACGGCTGAGAAGCCGAGGGTGAGGCGTGTGCCCGACTCGTCCATGCGCTTCGACCATTGGTCGACGTTGAGTTCGAGGTCGCCACCCCACGTCCAAGGTGAACAGTCGTCCAGACTGCGGTGCTTCCAATAGTAGCGTTGCTGACCGCCTAAGAGTTTGAGGCTGACACCCTTAATAGGCTTCAAGGCCAAGCGGGCACCACGTAAGGAATTATCAATGCCTAATGAACGCTCTTCGTAGGTGCGGAAGATGAGTCCCGAACCGAATTGATCGTAGTAGTCGCCCAAGGTGAGTTCGGCCCACTTGTAGTTGCCCTTTACGTAAAAATAGGGCAAGCCCCAACCCTTAAATTCATTGTCGAAGCCAGGCAGGGGGTGGTCAAGGTATTCAAGACGCACACCTGCTTGCACATACTTATTTAAGAGGTGGAGTTCGGCATAAGTGTTGGTCATAAACTTGTCGTCGTAACGACCTGTACCAATTTTATCGTCTTCGCTAACGGCTGTGAGTACATCACTTTGTATGCTACCATGTAGTGTAACGCGCTTAGCATCGTCTGCGCCCTCTGTACTTTGTGCATGTAAGGGGAGTGCAGCCGATGCTAAGGTTAAAGCCGTTAATGCGGCAATGTGTTTCATATTTTTTATTTAGAGAGAGGGAAGAGGAATGTTTTGAGTTTGGAGGTTATGAGTCTTAAAAGTACATCTAAATATAAACTAATTTTGAAGACCTACATAACCTAAGAACTTGAAACGAACCGTCCCTATTACTTCTTTGCAGCTTCAATGAGTTCTTTTACCTTTTCGATAAGGTGTTGTTCACCGCCTTCGGTGTAACCACTACGGCTTTCGGCTATCTTGCCATTGCCGTCGATGACGAATACGTGGGGAATCATGTTGACACCCATTGCACGACGGAAGTCTGAGTTGGGGTCGAGCAATACTTGGTATTCCCAACCTGCGGCGTCAACCATAGGCTTTACCTTCTGCGCGTTTTGTGCCTCGTCAATGCTCACAGCAATTACGCGCACACCCGTCTCGTCTTGCCAATCGGGATATACCTCGTTAATGGCTTTGAGTTCGCGGTTGCAGGGCTTGCACCAAGTGGCGAAGAAACTAATGATAAAGGGTTTACCATCATTGCTGAGGGTTGCTGTATCGATTACTTTACCGTTAATATCCTTCAACTTAACTGACGGCAACTGCGCATAGGCGGTGTTGGCTACCATGCATAAAAGCAAGAGCACGGCAGCAAATAAGTTTTTTACTTTCATTTTGGTTGATTTTTATCGTATCGTATGGCAAGACGTTGATTATAAACGCTTTTTGCCTACAATTTTGCTGCAAATGTACGCTTTTATCGTGTATCAACAAATTTTATGCAGTTAAATATGCAATAAGGACTGATTTTATAACATTTAAGGTGGTCATGATAACGCATCGTGTGGGTAAACGGCCTAATTGGGGGGCGGGTTTGTAACCCGCGGCAGCAGCAGAATGTTATAAATATTTGCATAAGATAGTGCAAGGCATGCTGCTGCCGCGGGTTACAAACCCGCCCCCCAATTAGGCCATTTACCCACACGATGCGTTACAGAGCCTAAAATGGGAAGAACAAGGGGATAACCAATATGGCTACAATACCCATAATAACCTGAAGAGGAACACCCACCTTGACATAGTCCATAAAGTTGTAATGACCTGCATTCATCACCATGGCATTCGGTGGAGTACAAATCGGTGTGGCAAAACAAGCACTGGCTGCCACAGCAGCTGCCATCATGAAGGGCGTAGGCGATACACCTAATTGTGTAGCTGCAGCCCAAGCGATAGGAGCAACCAAGATAGCAGTAGCTGAATTGCTAATAAAGGTACTTAGTACGGAAGTAACGATGTAAACACCAGCCATGGCTGCTATCGGGCCGTAAGCGTGTAGCCCCTCTACCAATGAAGTGGCGATCCACTCCGATATGCCCGTTTTCGACAAGGCCGTACTCATCGGCATCATAGCGGCAATGAGCACAATGCTCTCCCACCCTATCATCTTGTAAGCCGCATCGACACTGCGCACACAGCGCGTCAAGACCATTAGCAGACCAGTGATAATCACTACGGCTACGGGCTTAACACCTATCTGGTCGGCAAAGACCATAAAGAGTATCATCAGTGCCATCAAAGCTGCTGCCAAGGGGGCTTTGTGGTCGAGCGCAACACTCTCGGCATCTTCGGTAGGCGAACCGATAACGATCCACTCACGATTCTTCTTCGCCATACTTTCTATGCCTTTCCACTCTCCGTGCACCAATATCATGTCGCCATTCTTCACCACGTTGTCTAATACGTTGTCGAACAGATACTTACCACTTCGCTTTATAGCCAATACGTTTACGCCAAAGCGTTCCTTGAAGTTGGCACGACGCAAGGGACGATTGATAAGTGAAGAGTCAGGCGAGATAAGCACCTCGGCCAGTCCGATTTCATAAAAATCGAGTTTTCCCTTACCCTCACGTTCTTCATCTTCGAATACGGAAAGGTTGTGGTCGGTCGCAAACTTCTCTACTTGCTCGCGATGCCCCAACACGTAGAAGGTATCGTCGGCCTGCAATATCGTATCGGCTGACACGGACTCTTGTATATTGGAACTAAACACGGTGCGATTGGCACGACGCACCTCTAAAATCGTAATGCCATACTGACGACGAATATCCAACTCGCCTACGGTCATACCCTCTAAGTGTGAACTTCCGCTCTGAGCCTGAAGGCGAAATACGAGGTCGGCAATGTGATACTCGTGCAGCAAAGCGGCCAAGGTGTCGTCATTGCTTGCTTCGCTCGTTTCGCGCGCCTTCTTGCCCAAGAACAAACGGCACAAGGGATAAAGCAATATCAATCCTACGCCCAAACAGATAATACCTATAGGCAAGAAGTCGAAGAAGGCAAAGCCCTCACGTCCATTGTCGCGTAGATAACCGTCAACGATGAGGTTGGGCGGTGTACCGATGAGCGTCAATATGCCACCCATCGAACTGGCAAAGGCCAATGGCATCATAAGTTTGGCAGGACTCGTGCCTGCCGACTTCGACATAGCCAGAATAATCGGCAACAACAAGGCTACCGTACCCGTATTGCTCACAAAGGCGGCCACCACGCTGGTGACAATCATGACGAGGAAAAATAGTTTTACTTCACTCGTCCCCGCGAGTTTGAGCAAACGACCTGAGATAATACGTGCCAAACCCGTCTGAAACACCGCTCCGCCTACGACGAATAGACCTATCATCATCACTACGGCTGAGTTGGAGAAACCCGCTAAGGCCTCAGCTGGGGTGAGTACATTGGTTACAAGCAATAGGGCTAAGGAACAAAGTGCTACAATATCGCTACGCACTTTGTCGGCAATGAATGCGACAATGGTAAGTGCAAAAGTGGCTATCACAATCGCCACTTGTCCCGAGGGGGAACTTAACCATTCGGTTAGAGTGTTGAATATTTCCATGGTAGGTTTAAGTATTAGGTTGCGACAAATGTAGGCTTATTCTTCTATATGACAAAAAAATAAAGTCGTATTTTTGCACACAAATCAATTTACAAGCTATCAGTCATGCCACTACAACGTAAAAAAGGTACTTCTAATCCTTTCGCCTTCAAGGCCAAAAGCGCAGGTAAGAAAAAGTCTACTGGCAAGCGTGTCGGAAAGTCGAAACGCGAAAAAGCCAATAATCAATTAAACAGAAGGGTGAAATAGCCCTACCTGAGCGTTTCTCTACAGAACTCTCTACAAAATGTGTCAAGACGCCCTAAATAGGCTTGCTTACTTACACTTATTTTACCAACCGCAATTTTTGCTTTCATGTTTCACTTATTAGCATGAAAACATTGATAATCAATTCTTTTAATACATGAAACATCGCACTTCTATGTTTCATTTTTAGTTTCAATGTTTCACCTCAAAAAAACACTGTGGGAGCGATTTAAAAACACTGTGGGAGCGATTCAAAAACACTGTGGGAGCGATTTAAAAACACTGTGGGAGCGCGCAATCGCTCTCTCAGCGTTTTGAAAAATGAAACATGAAACTTAAAATGAAACATAGAAGGCAAATGTTTCATCATTCCAAAATGATTGATAATCAGACATTTTACAAAGGAAAATGAAACATGAAAGATAAAGTAAGACAATACAAATCGTTGCGCACACGTAGGCGCGTTTCGTGGCATGCAACTCTTCTCCCAATTGCTGCATTATAGAACACTCTTTAGGCATCTCTTTTTAATTATAACCTTTCGTTTGTAACTATTTATTTTTTTGTACCTTTGTCGCTATCAGAAACGAAAACATCCATAACACCTATATAAATTATGAAAAAGATCACTACTCTCTGCTTGGTGTTGGTGCTAACAATTATTGGCACTATGCAAGCACAAGCACAATCATTTAGCTACGGTATTACGGCTGGTTATAACTTGACCAAAATGAAGTTTTCGGGCAATTGGAAGGAAAGCTACAGCTCTGATAACAAGTCGGGTTGGTTCATCGGTCCGAAGGTGGCCTTCAATACTGCTTTGGGCATCGGCATCGACGCTTCGCTGCAATACTCTCAACGTAAACTCAACATTACGGAAGTCACTTACTATAGCAACGGAGAGGTATTCGGTGGAAAGTCACAGTCAGAGACGTATCGCACACTCGAAATTCCTATCAACTTGCGTTATAACATCGGGTTGGGCAAGATAGCTGGCATATACGTGTTTACAGGACCACAGTTTGGCTTTGCCTTTAAGAACATGGAGTGGAGCAACTTTGGCTCTGGCACGAACTTTAGCAAGGAGAATATGAACACGACCTGGAACATTGGTGCTGGCGTCCGCCTCATGAAGCACCTCGAAGCCAGCATCGGTTATAACTTTGCCCTCGGTAAGGCCGGTAAGGCTATCTTCAACAACTTTGGTGGCGAAACGGGCAATAGCCAAGACCTCGAACTGAAGTATAAGACTAACACCTTCCAGGTGCAAGTAGCATATATGTTTTAATCCCGTTTCTCAGTTGACGAGTTGACGAGTAAGTTACTTTATGCAAGACTTACTTGTTAACTAAAAAAACTCGTCAACTAAGAAACAAAAGAATCAAAGAGATGCTTAGATTAAATTGTTTCTTTCAAGCCAATGAGGGCAAGTACGACGAAGCCCTTCAGGCAGCCATTGCCCTTACGGCAGCATCATTAAAAGATGCAGGCAACATTGCTTACGACACATTCGAGAGCGCTACGCGCCCCGACATATTCATGATCTGCGAAACGTGGCAAGACGAGGCTTCACTCAAGCAGCACATGGCCGCTGACCACTTCAAACAATACGTCGGCGAACTCGAAAAATTGGGTACACTGAAGTTAGAACAATTCGAGTTTTAACCCCTTATTAAAACCCACTAAAATAAAAAGCGCATTGTCAGTTTTGGCAATGCGCTTTTATCGTATATAAAACACAACTATTTTTTTTGTGCGTTTGATTGAAAGTTTGTACTTTTGCCACACGAAAAGAAACAAACACTTTTTAAAAGTTAAACTATTATGGCATTTTTATCAAACGAAAAGCTTTTGATCGTCGGTGCAGGCGGTATGATTGGTTCTAACATGGTACAGAGCGCCTTGATGCTCGGCCTTACTCCTAACATCTGCCTTTACGATATCTACGAACCTGGTGTACACGGTGTGTTCGACGAGATTCAACAGTGCGCTTTCCCTGGCGTAAACGTAACTTATACAGTTGACCCCGCTGAAGCTTTTACTGGTGCTAAGTATATCATCTCTTCTGGTGGTGCTCCTCGTAAGGACGGCATGACTCGTGAAGACCTTCTCAAGGGTAACTGCAAGATCGCTGCTGAGTTCGGCGACAACATCAAGAAGTACTGCCCTGAGGTAGAACACGTAGTAGTTATCTTCAACCCTGCTGACGTAACTGCTCTTACAGCTCTTATCCACTCAGGTTTGAAGCCCAACCAACTTACTTCACTCGCTGCTCTCGACTCAACTCGTTTGCAACAAGCTCTCGCCCTCGAATTTGGCGTACAGCAGGATAAGGTAACGGGTGCTCACACTTATGGTGGCCACGGTGAACAAATGGCTGTATTCGCTTCACAAGTGAAGGTTGACGGCAAGCCCCTTTCTGAAATGGGTCTCTCAGCTGAACGTTGGGAAGAGATTAAGCACCACACCGTACAGGGTGGTTCAAACATCATCAAGCTTCGTGGCCGCAGCTCATTCCAGAGCCCTGCTTACAACGCTGTTAAGATGATCGAAGCTGCTATGGGTGGCGAGCCCTTCACTTTGCCCGCAGGTTGCTACGTTAACTGCGACAAGTGTGGCTTCAAGAACGTAATGATGGCTATGCCTACTACTATCGACAAGACGGGTGTTCACTTCACTGAACCCCAAGGTACTCCCGATGAAATGGCTTCTCTCGCTAAGTCATACGAGCACCTTTGCAAGATGCGTGACGAGATCGTAGAACTCGGCATCGTTCCCGCTGTTGATAAGTGGACTGAAATGAACCCTAACTTATAATAGTTAGGAAGGTTTGATACTTTTCATAATGAAAGTTTGCTAGACGTGAGTCTGGCAAACTTTTTTTTGTAAACCTAAATTCATTTTATTAAACTGCAATTTGTCGAAGAGACAGGAATGAACATTAAGGCGCGCTTCGCGCTTTGGATTTTGAACATTAATGTTTCATGGCACCTACTTATCTTTATTATGACCAACCAAATGAAAAAAGCATATTTTGCCCCAACATCAAAATCTATCCGTTTTGAAACGGAAGGCACCATTCTTAACAACTCCACAGTAGAGTTTAATTATAATAACGAATATTCAGAACGCGAACAACTCTCTAATCAGAAATCTGAGAATTGGAGTAGCGAATCTTGGGCGAACTCTGATAACGACTAAGTAGGTAAGTAGATATTCAAAATTAGTTCTTAAGAACCTATAATGCAAAATCTGCAAGCATTCAGACACACTATAGCGTGCGTTTGGAGCTTGCAGATTTTGCGTTTTATAGGGTTCAGTAATGATTTGTGTGGGTGAAATTGTTTTTATGACAAATTGCAGCATACCCACACGATTCGTTACAGAGCCTGCAAGATATTATTATTTGTTCAACCATTTCATAGCCCACTCGGCTAAGGGCGAGGGACAAGCTAACATTCCGCAGTTTTGCTGTAAATTGAGAAACGAGAAACGTATGCGGTTCTTGGGTTGGTAACGTTCGTTGTACACAACAATACTTCTTCCACTGACACAATTTTCTGCCTTTACCTCTACAGGGATTATCTCATTCTCTCGCTGTAACAGAAACTCAATCTCAGCCTTTCCTTCCGAAGACCAATAGTAAGGCATTGAACCATACGATGGCAACAGGCTTTGCAGCACTGCATTCTCCGCCATTGCGCCTTTAAATTCTGTGTAATTAACAGTCGGGTCAATGACAATGCTTCCCGGTAGTCCAGCCAATCGTCGCAACAGTCCACAGTCACTGGCATAAATCTTGAATATGTCTGGTTCTTCGTAGGCACTTAAAGGCATTCCCGGTTTCGACACCGCATTCACACGATATATCATACCAGCATCTTCAAGCCATAACAAAGCGTCTTCATAATCACGACTTCTTGCTCCTTTTTTTATAACCTTATATATAAACTTTCTATTTTCCTTGGCAAGTTGAGATGGAAGTGAATGCCAAATAGCATGGATACGCGGTATTTCGCGAGGTTCTGCATACTTGGCAAAGTCAAGTTCATACAAGTCTAATATGCCTTGCAAGATGTCGTCCACAGCTTGCATTCCCTGATTTTCAAGCATACTCACGACAGCTTCTGGCATTCCTCCAGACACCATATATCTGCGGTATTCAGACTTCAACTTGTCAAGTATAATAAGAGGCAATTTCTCTGGCTGTTCTATCTGTTCAACAAAATTGAATGTCTGAGAATCGCTGGCTCGCAGATACTCTTTGAACGTAATCGGATACATACGCATAACCTGCACCTTTCCTACCGGTACGGTCATTCTCCTCCTTTTAACAGCCACTCCTAACAGCGAACCTGCTGCAATAATATGCCATTCGGGAGCATCTTCACAAAAATACTTTAACGAGTTGAGCGCTTCTTCACATTCTTGTATCTCATCGAATATAAGTAGTGTCTTGCCTGGAACAAGAGGAACTTGGCTATAAAGGGCGAGTTCCTTTATTATGCGTGCCGGTTCCTTTGACTCAGTGAAGGCTGACAGCAACTCTTTCTGACGGTCAAAGTCAAATTTCGCTGTATAGTCGAAGCATTCTCTTCCAAACTCCTCCATAGCCCATGTCTTGCCAATCTGACGGGCTCCTTTCAACAGGATTGGCTTATGCTTTTCAGCATCTTTCCATTCCTTGAATTTATTTATTATGTCTCTTTCAATTCTCATATTTGCACCAATTACTTCTGTTTTGTGTCAAGCACAACACTTTTCCGAACTTATCAGGTGCAAATATGCAATATATAGAGGAATACTACAACTTTTCTGAAAGTTATTTTTATTTATTTTCCAACATTAGTGTCCCGTTAAAATCGGGACACTAATGTGATGATACTTTTAAGGTGTCTCTTTAACATGAAGCCCAAATTGGTACAACGAACTGGACTCTCTATTTTTTTACGCAATCCTTATCCCGAACTCGCGTTATCATATTATTCTAAAAATTGTCACTTGTGACAAAATTCGGAAGCTAATATAATGCTTTTTGTTTGGAAATGAGTACAATATACTGCTTTTTCATGTTTGAAATATTCTTTTATTTGGCGGTAAAAGAACGGAAAAAGCGGTATAGGAATGTTGTTGTATAATTCCTATACCGCTTATATTCAACGCTTTGAGCTATACTCGATAGCTGTTAATATTCGTCCTCGTTGAAGAGGAACAAGGCGTATTGAGTATCAAGTGATTATATTACCGTGTCAACCTTTTCGATCATTTTATTTCGTAGTGAAAGACCATAAAAGGATATTCCTTATTTGAAAAGCTGCTCCATTGTAACTTCGCTATGTACCAAACTATGATGTGCGCCATCTGCTACGCCATAGGTGGTAACAAAGGTGATGACCAATGAGAACTTTGTTTTGGTAGAACTCTGAAAGAGTTCCAATCGTTGTCTTAATAACTGTTCGTATGCCTCCGTAATGCGGTATTCAGATTTACTAAATTTCATCTCGCACAGATGAATGATGCGATCAGCGCGTTTGATGACTAAATCAATCTGTCCTCCTTTCTGGTCTTCACTTGCAGCCTTGCGCCATGAAGACACTTCTGTTGCCATCCCCGAAATGCCCAAGGCACGTTTTATGCAGTCAGTGTGCATAAGGCACACTATTTCAAATGTAAGTCCCTGCCATGTCGAGATTTGGCGTGACTCAAAATTATGACTCCACCAATGTTCGTCGCCTGAAATATCCTGCAAGATAAACTTGTAATAAAACAAAGTATAGAAATCCACCAAACGATAGATTGTATCTTTCACCTTATGACCAAAATTCTGATTTCGGGAGATGAAGTCACATCTTTCAAGATTGGTCAGCACACGGGTAAGAGTGCCACCAGTGATTCCAATTGTCTTGGATATTTCTTCACGTGACATGCCATCATGATGTGCAGCCAAAGCCTTTACTACACTTATATATAAGTCGGCATTTGAAAACAGAGCGTTATACAATTCATCAAACTCGCTTCGCATAATACCTCCTTGGACAAAGAATAGTCTGTCAACATTCTGCACGAGGCTTTCTTTGGTATTAATGAGACTTAAATAAAAAGGGATGCCTCCAAACACCATGTAGCACTGTAATATTTGGTATCTGTCCCATTTGCAGTGTTTTCTATGAAGATACTCCTCTGTCTCATGCAAAGTAAATGGTCTAACATAAATGCTGCTTGTAATGCGAGCATGCAGCCCTCCTTGGTTTTCAATCAGATTGTCTACCATCCATGAAGTTGCCGAGCCACTGGCAATAAACACAATATCACTGCGACGGGCAGCCCAGCCATTCCAGAAATTCTCCAATGCAGCAACAAAGTTAGACTTCTGTGTGTCAATCCAAGGCATCTCGTCTATAAATACCACTTTTTTTCTGCTTGTATCAAGTGATTCAAGATATTCTTCAAGAGCATCAAATGCGTCGAACCAATCGGCAAACTTATCCGACTTTATGCCTGAGAACTTTTTCAATGCACGCGCAAAACTCGTAAGTTGTCGCTGGCGTGATAGATTATGTCCTCCAACAAATGTAAAGTCGTATTGTCCGTGGTAGTATTGGTCAACAAGAAAAGTCTTACCCACTCTTCGCCGTCCATATACTATAACAAATTCTGAGCGATCCGACTCCATCACTCTGTGGAGTTCTTGACACTCTCGCTCTCTACCAACAAGTTTGCTTGTCATAATCATACCATTATATCTTAACCCTTGCAAAGGTAATGGTTTAATTGCAATTAAAAGAAAAACATGGTGATTCTTTACCCAAATCTATGTTGCAAGGTTAGATTTGGGTAAATAATCCGCCTTAATTTCTTTTACATACTCTGACGATGGCTATTTAGTTGCAAGGGCTGTATGCTCTGATTTGAGCAGTTTATTTTAATAAGACAGGCTGCACCTCAGCAATTGAAGTAAACTTCATTGCGTTCGGCTTGCACTGTCTTGGGGCGGTAAGAGAACAAAAAGCGGTATAAGAATATTGTTGTACAATTCCTATACCGCTTATATTCAACGCTTTAAGCTGTTTGTGTAGCTTTTTGAGCGATTAGTATTCGTCCTCGTTGAAGAGGGACAAGGCTTACAGAGTTTCAAACAATTAACAATAGCGAATTAATCTATTTTCTATCACATTATTGCAATAGAAAGAAAACCCATAGTGATTATTCACTCTTGTTGTTATCAGCAAATTTAGGCTCATGTCTACTTGGTTGCTACAGGGCGTGCTGAATGGCCCCAGACACGAAAAGATCCGGTAGAGCTTAATTCTGTCGGTGTAATATCCAATTCATTAAAATGCAATACGTCAACATGATCGTTATTCCTAGATGGCGTTATATCTTTTAAAAGATAGCTTCCATTTTCATTTGACCACTGAATTAGTGACCCAGTATTACTCCCTGCAGCCGGTAAGAAAATTGAATTACCATTAGGTCCTGTTACAAGATAACCGCTTCTTGATTCGTTATAGTAGCTTAACTGCCATTCCCACTTACACTTTGTAACAAGTTCGATAGCTTCTGCAAACTTAGGCAGTCGGCATTTTTTGCCCCATTTAACGGTTGCTACATCGTCGGCAGCGTCCAACACACATTTTCCGTCTTCCTGAGTGTACTTAGTAAACTCATCGCCATCAAACCATTTGTAAGTCGCCAATGTGTATTTGTTCTTAGGCTCAATTTCGCCCCAAGAGTAATAGTTGCCGGCTTCAAACATAACTTCAGCCCCAACGTTGCGCGTTGCCCACAACAGACCGCTGGGCAAACCCAAGTCTACAAATTTGTGACCATTGATTACATACACTCCATCCTTGCCCTCTGTGATGTTATCATCGTTATCGTCATCTCCACAGGCAATAAGCGCAAAGACACACAACAACATTGCTAACAGTCTTAATAACTTTTTCATATCCTATTTGTTATTTTGTTAAATATACTACAAAGATAGCCAAATTCTATATCACCCCCAATATTATTGTCAATATATATAAATACAATATAAAAAGCAAGTATTTTTGGTTTTAAAAGAACTAAAAAGCGGTATAGACATTTCTTCACGAAATCTCAATACCGCTTATATTCTTGTGCGTTAAGTTGGCTTCCAGCCAAACACATAGTTTTTAGTATTCGTCCTCGTTGAAGAGGAAGTCCTCTTTCGTTGGGTAATCGGGCCAAACGTCTTCTATCGTTTCGTAAACTTCGCCTTCGTCCTCCAACTCTTGCAGGTTTTCGACAACCTCCATCGGAGCACCCGAACGCATAGCGTAGTCAATCAGCTCGTCCTTTGTGGCGGGCCAAGGTGCATCTTCAAGTTTTGATGCTAATTCCAATGTCCAATACATAGTGTTAGTTTTATTTTATAAGTTTGCTTTTCTTAATTTGCGCGCAAAAATACTGTTTTAATTCAAACACGTAACATTTCGTGTGCACTTTTTTCATCGTGTTGTGTTAAATAGTTTAATTTCCGCGCTAAAGCAAACAAAAAGTCCGACAAACGGTTGACGTAAGCCATTGTTTCGCCCTCACTAATGCGCCAATTCTCATCAGGATAGCGTGTCACGAAGCTTATCAACTCTCGTTCGGTACGTCGACACACCGTGCGCACCACATGTGCTGCAGCCGCCACCGTATGTCCGCCTGGCAAGACAAAACCTCGGAAGAGTCCGCCTATGGCCTTACTTATAGTGTCTATCTGATGTTCTAACGCTGCCACATCGGCGTTAGAGGGAGCGGGGTATTGCTGCAACAGAGCCTTATCGGTGCCTTCCACACCTAGATTAAACAACAAGCGTTGTGCCTGAATTAGCAACTCACGCTCTTTTGTTAACTGATCTACCACTTTAGGCGGCAGTACATCACCCTCTACTTGTGCGATAAGCCAACCCAATTGGGATGAGAGTTCGTCTAACATACCATAATATATAATGTGTGGCGCACTCTTTGAAGTGCGCTCGCCCGTAGCAAGTTGGGTCGTGCCACTATCGCCTCGACGTGTATAGATTGACATAACGTATTTGGGGTTAAAGGGTTAGGGAGGGGGGGGGAAGGGGTAAGAAGTTAGTCTAATTGGGGATGTATCGTAGATTTATTTTTAAAAATATACTTTTTTACTCCTAACCTCTCCCCCTCTAACCTAATAATAATTGATTACATAATTTTGTTTGTTCAGTTCGGGCCGTACCATTACAATGCCAAAGTCGGCCAAATTAAATGTCACGACGGCACGAGGGTGAGCGATTACATTGCGCCATACCTCGCGATTGCGCCCTATGGTGTGTGTCACTACCAAGGTGCCTCCTGTAGGCAAATTGGCAAGTATCGCCTCGGCCTGCCGAGCCTTCATCGCACTGAGCAGTACAAAGTCAGCTTGCGATAGTTCGTCGTCCTCCACTATCCGCGCATGACGGCATCCTTCACTGAGGCAGCGTGCCGCCCAGGAGTCAATCCGATAGCCTACAAGCCCTATCACTTGAGGCTGTGCAAAGTTGGCCAATCGGAAAAGCAATCTGCCATCCTTCAGTCGCACCCCATGTGGGCGGAGTTTTTTATACATCGCCTTCAACTCGGGATAGGCATAATACGTGCCTTGCTCATAGACTACGCCTGTGACGAAGCTGAAAGCAAAAGGGGAATGTATGCCATACCCTCGACGATGACGAAAGCGCAAGAGCCAACGTAGGGGACGAACTATGGAGGATTTATTCATTACTTCTTGACTATGTTTATTTATTACTTGCCCTTAACTCGTTAACAAAAGAACGTCAACAAAATTAACACTCTCTTTTGGTATAAATAGCTTAATATTAAGTCTATTCGTCAGTTTTAGGCTTTTTTTAGCTTAAAAGTTTGTATGCACAAGATAAACTATATACTTTTGCGCGTGTGTTTTTCATTACATTATGATTGAAGGTGGGTTTGAAGGAGTCCAGAGGGACTTAATTAATATACTCATTATTAATAGTAACACCTTATGGACGTCAAATCTTTGACATTTATCTTTTGCTGTGAAGTAATTGCAATCATAATAAAGTGCGCCTGTGCAACAGTGTGTGTTGCACAGGTTTTTTTGTGGATAGAAACAAATGGTCTCTCCCCTATCTCCCTCCCTGGTCGGGGATGGGGTTAGGGAGGCTACCCTATTAATTTCGTGGCAAATGCTCCAACACTTGTTGTTTGAGGAAGGAGCGGTCGAGGTGGGTGTATATCTGCGTCGTATCAATACACTCGTGTCCCAACATAGCTTGAATGGCACGTAAGTTGGCACCGCCTTCGAGTAGGTGGGTGGCAAACGTGTGGCGAAGCGTGTGAGGCGATATGGTGCGTGTAATGCCTGCACGATTGGCCAGAACTTGCAGCACGTGGAATACGGTGATGCGCGAGAGGTGTTGGCGACGGCGATGACTCAAAAATACGTAGTCCTCCTCACCAGGTTTGGGCTCAATGCTCTCTCTATCAGAGAGCCATATCTTGAGTTCCGTTACTGCACGGGGCGAGATAGGCACTAATCGTTGCTTCCTGCCCTTACCCATTACTTGTAAGAAACCGTCGTCTAAGAAAACGTTCGTCAACTGCAACGAACAGAGTTCGCTCACGCGCAAACCGCAACTATAAAGCACTTCAACAATAGCACGGTCGCGCAACGCCTCGTCTTGACTTCTATCCACCGCGTCCTCAAGAGCATCAACCTCTTCTACGGTCAAGACCGTAGGAAGATGCTCACCTCGTTGGGGCATTTCGAGCAGTTCGGTAGGATCGTCGGTGATATAGCCGTCCTCTAATAGATAATGAAAGAACGAACGCACACCACTTAGTATGCGCGACATTGTAGTGGCGGTCAGCCCGATGTCGTAGAGTGAAGCGGCAAAGTGGTGCAAATCGTCTAACTTCACGTCACGCGCTTCAAGTCCTTCGTCCTCCATAAAATTGAAGAATTTCAGCACATCTCCTACATAAGCCTCAGCCGTATTGGGCGAAAAGCCCTTTTCGAGCAGTAGGTAATTATTATATTTGTCAATAATCGAAGTCATAAGTGTACGTCCATATACATGAAAATTACTAACTTTGCACCATATTCTTTTGAAGCAAGTAGCATAAAAAGTGCTGCAAAGTTACCGCTTCTTTTATTATAACACAAAAAACAATGAAGCTCTTAATTATCAACGGCCCCAATCTCAATCTTTTGGGCCAGCGCGAGCCTGGCATCTACGGTCACGGCACCATGGAAGAATGCATGACTGCCTTGCGCCAACGTTACCCCGACCACGAGCTCGAATACTATCAAAGCAACGTCGAGGGCTTCTTAATAGACCGCTTGCAACAAGCCAATGCTGAAGGCATCGAAGGCGCTGTGCTCAACGCGGGGGCTTATACCCACACAAGCATTGCCTTGCATGACTGCATTCGTTCTCTCCACTTCCCTGTGATTGAGGTACATATCAGCAATGTTCACCAACGCGAGGAGTTTCGTCACCACTCTATGATATCAGCCGCTTGTCGCGGTGTCATCTGTGGCTTCGGACTCGACTCCTACCGACTTGGGGTGGAAGCACTCTTAAATAATGAGCTAATGTGCTAATGAGCTAATGTGCAAATGGTCGCCATTTGTTGCTAAGATATACAAACTTACTCGTTAACTTGTCAACTCGTTAACTTGTCAACTAAAAGAAAACAAACAGACTCAACTATACAATGTACAAGAAAACCAAAATTGTAGCAACCATATCGGATATGCGTTGCGATGTAGGCCTTATACAGCGCCTTTATGATGCCGGCATGAACGTAGTTAGACTTAACACTGCTCACCAAGACGCTGTTGGCATGAAGCGCGTTATTGACAACGTGCGCGAAGTGTCAAGCCACCTTGCCATACTTGTCGACACAAAAGGCCCAGAAGTTCGTACTACCAAGACCGAACAACCCATTGAATATCATAAGGGCGATATCGTAACCATAGTAGGACGTCCTGAGCAGCAAACGACTCGCGATGTCATTGCCGTTAGCTACCCAGGCTTTGTGGCCGACGTTAACGAGGGCGCACAAATTCTTATCGACGATGGTGATCTTGGCATTCGCGTTGACCATAAAGAGGCCGACCAACTCATCTGCCACGTTGAGAATGATGCTACGTTGGGGTCGCGCAAGAGCGTCAATGTGCCAGGCGTGCGCATCAACCTCCCCGCACTGACCGAGAAGGACAAACGCAACATTGAGTTTGCTATCGACTACGACGTAGCCTTTATTGCTCACTCATTTGTACGTTCTAAGGAGGACGTTTACGAAATTCGCCGCATACTCGATGCACACGATAGCGACATTCGCATCATTGCTAAGATTGAAAACCAAGAGGGCGTTGACAACATCGACGAAATACTCGAAGCTGCTGACGGCATTATGGTGGCTCGCGGCGACCTCGGTATCGAAGTGCCTCAAGAATTTATTCCTGGCATTCAGCGTCGCTTGGTCGACAAGGCCATTCGCGCTCACAAACCCGTAATCGTAGCCACCCAGATGCTGCAAAGCATGATTCACAACCCACGTCCTACACGTACCGAGGTGACCGACATTGCCAATGCCGTTTACTCACGCGCTGATGCCCTCATGCTCTCAGGCGAGACGGCTTATGGTGATTATCCCGTTGAGGCCGTAAAGACTATGGCCACCGTAGCATGGCAAGCTGAGAGGGATACGTTTAAGGAGTTTGGCGACGTTGATATTCCCCTTTCTGACACACCTGACGTAACGGAGTTCTTCTCTAAAGAAGCAGTGATGGCTACGAAGCGCATGAAGCTCCGCGCTATCATTATGGACTCTTACACAGGTCGCACCGCACGCTATGTAAGTTCTTTCCGTGGCGAGAGCACCATTCTTGCGATTTGCTACAAGGCGAAGACGGTGCGCCACTTAGCATTACAATATGGCGTTTACGCTATCTACATGCCGATGAAGAGCTATGGCCACGAGTTCTTGCTCGCAGCCTTACGCAAACTCCTCTCTGACAACATGCTCCACATGGAGGACCGCATCTGCTACCTCGGTTCACAACGCAAGGAACAGAGCACCTCATTCATGGAAATGAACATCGTTAAGAACCTCTTCCAAAGCGAAGGGGAGGAGGCGATACCGAATTAATGAGCTAATGAGCTAATGAGCTAATGTGCTAATGAGCAAATGTGCAAATGCATAGTTAATGTGCAAATGTGAGAATGTGCAAATGGTCGCCTTTACTTGCTGGGTTATAGAATATGAACAACTTATATAATTCATAAACTCAGCAAGTAAAGGCGACCATTTGCACATTTGCACATTCTCACATTTGCACATTTCCTACGCATTTGCTCATTAGCACATTAGCTCATTTGCACATTAACTATACGACCCTTATCAAGCTCAATCCGTCGCGTTCGGGCAGAATGAGTTGTTCTACGCGAGGGTCGGCAGCCACGTGGGCATTGAAGGCGCGAATGGCACGCGTTTGTGCGTCGTGGTCGTAAGCAGCATCGGTTACGTGACCGTCCCACAACGTATTGTCAGCCATAAGAAGTGTACCACTGTGCGTAAAAGGCATCAAGAGTTCGTAATACTCCGTATACTCCCGCTTGTTAGCATCAATAAAAGCTGCGTCTATCGACAAATTCATCAGGGGCAAGAGTTCAAACACATTACCCACCACCATGTCCACCTTAGCCGCATACGGAGCACCCTCCAGCCAAGGCCGCGTAAAGCACTCCTGTTCGTCGTTAATCTCAAACGTCACAATACGACTCCCTTCGTCCATGCCCGAAGCCATGGCCAAAGCTGAGTAGCCCGAATAAGTGCCTATCTCTACGACCGTCTTCGGACGCAGCATTTGCATCAACATCTTTAGCAATTGTCCCTGCACATGCCCCGAAGCCATGCGCGGACGCAATAGGTGTAAGTTCGTTGCCCGATACAAACGCTTCAAGTAAGCATCAGGCTCCGTACAACAAAGTTCTAAATAGCGCCCAAGGTCCATGCCTCCAGGCTCCAAGAGGTTCTCTTTATTCATATACGTGCAAAGGTACACAGAATTTTAATTACAAATAAGCCAACTCTTAGCTAACTAATCGTTAGTCAACCACTTCCAAACAGGCTTTACTTCTATACGTAAATTGTTGGTTTCAATCGTTTCTTCTTCATCGTATGTAATGATAAACGCTTCTTTTAATGGATAGATTTTGTTTAAAGCAACGAGAGCTGATATTTCTCGCTTGCGTGTGTCTGCGTCTTCTATGCTATAAGACACTTGAATAGCCAAATTCTCTTCTGGTACAAAGAAATCTACCTCAATATTACGATTGTAATAATACAAATGTGAGAGTTCCACATCCTGGTTATACCTTTTATTGAGGGCTATGGCACATATATTTTCCAATAGAGGCGATTTCGAATCGGATAAGAAAATGCTCAGCAAACCATTGTCTGTAAAATAATGCTTTTTAGCCGTTTCTTTCTCCGCAAACTTCGAAGCATAATTATCAAGGGTAAATAGCAAACAAGCTTCTTTCATGTAACGTACATACTCAATGATTGAAGCTGTGGAAGTTGACACTCCAGTACCTTTCACCATATTAGCCAAACGATTGTAAGCCGTAGGTTGCATCACGTTTTCTGCTATTCGCTTAACGGCAAGGCGCAGTGCATGATCGTTTTTTATACTATTTCTTTGTATCACATCACCCAAAACAATCTTTTCATAAAGACCATTGAGCCAATAACGTTTGTTGCGATACAGTCGTAACTCAGGAAATCCGCCCCATTTAAAATATTCTGCAAAATATTGCTGCACTACGCTCTTTTGTTGACCATACATCCAATTTTCTTCCAAATAAACGCCATTTGACTCTAAATATTCACGGAAAGAATACGGATAAACCTTTTCGTCGAAATAACGTGCACCAAGTGTTGTTGCAATGTCACGACTAAGCATCTTAGCATTGGAACCTGTGATGAACACCATGTACTTCTGATTTGCCAACCTACGAGCAAAGTGTTCCCAACCTTCAATGTTTTGTATTTCATCAAAGAATAATATAGGTTTGTAAGAATACATACTACTGTAGGCCTGTAGTATCAAGTCTAAGTCTTCCACTTTCATACCATAGAGTCGCTCGTCATCAAAATTGATATAGACTATCTCCTTTATGTCATGCCCAGCTTGTAAATACTGCTTGGCGCGTTGGTATAAGAGATATGACTTGCCTGCTTGTCGAATGCCAACCAGCACATATCGTCCTTGTCCCTCAAATAAGAATGGTCGCTGATAGAGTTCAATCTCTTGAATTTCAGTTTGGCCCTCTTGTATCAGCGTCTTAAATACTTCCTTTCGCATTTCTCTTTTTGTTTGTTTCTGAAGCTAAATTACAACTTTTATTTAGTACCGTCAAATAAAAACACCTTGTTTTGTTTAATAGCAGTAAATAAAAACAGCTGTAACAAATCATGCGTGTATAATTATTTTAAGGAAGAAATATAAACTGCAATTAAAAAATACCCACACGATGCGTTACCGAGCCGAAAAACTTTCTAACTTTGTTTTGACTTTTAAGAAGTTATGAGGTTAGATGATTAGATGGCAAAAAAAGCCTTTTCGTTAAGCCAAATGAGCAAAAGAAAGCTTGCTCTCATTTTGCCATGGCGAGAAAAGGTGTGCGAAAGCAAACGTTTATTCTTACAACCTACGACGAATAACTTTTACCCCTACCCTCATTAAACTCATTAAACTCATTAAACTTATTAAACCCATATTCCTCTCCATGACACGAAAACTACTCGCCCTTACTCTTACGGCCATTACCTCTCTTACGGCCGCAGCTCAGCAGCAAGTGGCTATCTTCTCTATCAACGACTTTCATGGTGCCTTTGTACGCAACGACCACAAAGGCATCGTTGGTGCTCCCTCCGTATTGCAAACGCTCGACTCACTCAAGCAGGTCTACCCTTGCAACATCACCGTTTCGGCAGGCGACAACTTTGGCGGTAGCTACTTCTATAATGTAACGCACGGTGCCTTACTGCCCGTCTTCTTCAACGCAGCGGGCATTCGCCTCTCTGCCGTAGGTAATCACGAATTTGATGACGGCCAACGCTCCTTGGCCGATAAGTGGAACGGCCTCAGCACACGCCCCGAAGGGTGGAACATTGACTATGTATGTGCCAACGTACGTAGCACACAGACCAAAGCCATTCCCAACTTTGCCCAACCCGTGGCCTCCGTACCTATTACACTGCCCGACGGTCGCCCCTTCCGCGTGGCCTTTGTCGGACTCATCGCTTCTTCTACGCCTCAACAAGCCAGTGTGCGCAAACTCGCGGGGCTGACCTTCGATGGTCGCTACGAAGCCGTGCTCGACTCGGTGATGAAACTGCCTGAAGGCAATTTGGTAAAGGACGCTAACCTACGTTTGTTGCTCACCCACGTGGGTAGTAACATGAATGATGAAGGACAACCCATTTGGGATGATAAGGACGCGGCTCACTTACAACAGATTAACTCGCCCTTGTGGCACGGCATACTCTCTTCGCACAGTCACAAACGCGTATGTGGCACCATTAACGATGCACACTACCCAATAGTACAAGGCCGTTGGCATGGCGACTATATCAGTATGTTGCTCTGCACGATTGATAATAAGACATTGCAAGTGACCAAGGTGGAGCCGCGCACCATTGCCGTTACGCCGAAGGATACGCTTGAGCCCGCTGCCGCTCGTCTGCAAGCACAAGTAGACTCGCTGTTACTTCACACCACCACACCAGGAGGCACACCCATTGGCACACGCCTCACCACCGCTATACGCGACCTGCCCCACGACCGCGACCACAAATATTGTCAAACCGTTGTGGGTGAACTCGTATGTAAATCCTACGCTGAGGCTTTTCGCCATGCTGCGGACCTGAGTGACGACACGCCCATTATCGGTTGTAGCCACTTTGGCAGCATACGTTCGGGATTTACGAAAGGGCCTATTAGTGTGCTCGACGTTGGTGAGGTACTCCCTTTCTCTAATGCACTGAAGGTATACCAAGTAAAGGGCAGTTTGCTTATTGAGTTAGTAAACTTTGGTTTTCATAACTTGCGTTATGGTTGGTTACAAACGGGCAACTTAAAGATAGAGCGCAATGGTAACCAAATAAAGTCACTCACCTACGTTTCGCCTCAAGGCAAAGAGGTGCCCATTGTACCTTATAAGAAATATTACCTCGTAGCCGATGAGTTTATCACTACTGGTGGCGACGGCTACTCCCCCTCTTTCTTCCCTGCCAAGCAAGAAGTTAAGCAGGAGGGAATGCCCTCTACTACCGATGCCTTTGTACAATACCTCAAGGCACAAAAGTTCATTGGTATTCAGTTCAACAAGCCCCGCACATTGTAAGGTGAGGTTGTAGCTTATAGGTTATATAAACTAATTTTGAATACCTACTTAACCCAAAAACTTAACCCTCAACCCTATAACCCAAAAACTTAAAACTAACTTCATGGCACTATTCTCCCTCCCCCCTGGTTCGCCCCAAAGCGACCTCGACCTCTCGCTCTTCTTAGGCGGAGGCCATCCCGATACAGCACTCATGCACCGCACCCTTGCCCCCGAGTGGGCACGTCAAAGCGGCATACAACTCACATGGCCACACGCTGACACCGATTGGGCTTATATGTTGCCCGAGGTAACGGAATGTTACTTGCGCTTGGCTTTCGAGATTGCTACGCGTCAGCCTTTGCTCATCGTAGCACCCAATGTGGAACAAGTGAAAGCACTCATCGACGAACGTTTGCCCCAACGCGCCACTGACAACATCCGTTACTTCAGCTGTCCTACAAACGACACATGGGCACGCGACCACGGCTTCCTCACCGTAATGAGTAGCACAGGGCCTGAACTGCTCGACTTTCGCTTCAATGGTTGGGGCGGCAAGTTTGAGGCTACGCTCGACAATGCGATTAACCAACGTTTGGTCGCCAGTGAACACCCTGTATTAAAAGGTAAATACGTTGACTGCCTTGACTTCGAACTCGAAGGAGGCAGCATCGAAGTGGACGGTCAAGGCACTCTGCTCACCACCTCTGAGTGTTTACTCAATCCCAACCGCAATGCCCAACTTGACAAGGCGCACAAAGAGGCTTTGCTCAAAGAGCGTTTGGGCGTCGACCGCATTCTATGGCTCGACCACGGTTACTTAGCTGGCGACGACACCGACTCTCACATCGACACCTTGGCACGCCTTTGTCCGAACAACACAATCGTACACGTGCGTTGTACGGACTCCACCGATGAACACTACGCAGCCCTTCAAGCTATGGAGCAACAACTACTGACGTTTACGACCATCGAAGGAAAGCCTTATCGTCTCATCGCACTGCCCATGGCTGATGCCATATACGATGCTGAAAATGGTGAACGCCTCCCCGCCACCTACGCCAACTATCTTATTATGAACGAGGCTGTACTCTACCCCACCTATGCTCAGCCCGAGAATGATCAAAAGGCTGCTGCCGCCCTACGCCAAGCCTTCCCCGATCGCGACATCATAGGCGTTGACTGTCGTGCCCTTATTCGCCAACACGGCTCCCTTCATTGCGTCACGATGCAATATCCTTGGGGCGTATTCTAAAAATAACATATATAAACTGCAATTTATCGGCCTAATTGGGGGGCGGGTTTGTAACCCGCGGCAGCAGCAAGTTGCTTATAGTCGCTTAGCGCGAGAACATACATAACATACAATTTTACATACTTATTTACATACTATACTCAATTTGTGCCTTGGCACAAATTGAGTAGTATGTAATAAGTATATGTTAAATTGTATGTTATGTATGTTCTCGCGCTAAGCGACTATAAGTAGATGCTCAAAA